>Ga0070766_10000706_pt1 | contig 15288 bp, 15 predicted proteins | sample HubBroMetageWFT6_FD_69782 | JGI IMG/M metagenome (GOLD analysis project Ga0070766, IMG submission 69782) | Warmed and freeze-thawed soil microbial communities from the Hubbard Brook experimental Forest, New Hampshire - Hubbard Brook CCASE Soil... | ecosystem: Environmental > Terrestrial > Soil...
GCCGAAGTCGAAATCGTGGCCGTGAATTTTACCGTGCGTCTTGCCCGCAGTGAGGTCAGCGTCGAGTGCGTTGTAGCGCAGGCGCCAGTGGCGTCCGTCGGACTGGCTGCTGACGCGGCCGAGCGGCTCGAGCAATTCGAGCAGGCCGACATATTCCCGACCTCCACGATCAAGAATTGGAAGGGAGTAGATCGCAACCGGAGAATAGACGGAGATGTGCTTCTCTTCAGCCGGGGACGCGGCTCCGGCTGCGACTGACAAAAGCGCTGTGCTGACGAGCAGTACCCAGCACCTAGCACGCAGGACCCAGGACCCGGCTTCCCGGTCAGAACTGCGGGCTGGTCGCCGGGTGCTGGATGCTTCACTCCAGCGCATAAATCGCGAGGCCGCTTAGCAGCTTGGGATAGAAGTCGGTGGACTTCTGAGGGAGCACTTCGCCGGCAAGAGCGATGTCGCGAACCTGCTCCATGCGGACAGGATTCATCAGCAAAGCAACTTGAACCTTTCCGCTTCGCACCTGGGACAGGGCTTCGGCGGCTTCGCGGCAGTAAGAGACGTTCTCCTGATTGCGAACGGCCTCGTCGGAGATTTGTAGAACGCCTTCGAGCAGGCATTTGTGCAGTTGCACCACGTCGAGCGCCTGCTGGCGGAGGGAAAGTCTTCCGAATAATGGAGTGCCAATGGATTTCGGGGACTGCAATAGAAATGCGCGGTCGCTGCTGACCGCCAGGAGCGCGGTTCCGGCGTGGCCGGCCTCTTGCAGCATGATGGTGGCGCGGGCCGCTTCGATTCCGGGGTCTACCTCTTCAACATTGAAATATTTGCGGGCTTCGGCCTGAAATTGAGCAGGAGAGAATGTGGGCAGGCCAAAGACAAGACGATGGGTCGGCAGAATTACGAGGCCGGGACGATCCATATCGACGAAGGTCATCATGACCCAATCGTAGGGGGCGGGAATGCCAGAGCCGGTTTCGGCCGTAGCTCGCCGTTGATCGCGATAGGTCAAGGCGGTCTCATAGCGATGGTGGCCGTCGGCAATAATCAGCTTCCGGTCTTTCATCTGATCGCGCACGGAGGCCAGTATGCCAGCATCGGAGATCTTCCAGACGCGATGGATGACGCTATATTCGTCGGTGACCTCGATGTCGACGTTTTTATCTTTGTTGTTCCGGCCTTGGTGGTTCTGGCCTTGGTTTTGGTCGGGATCGAGCAAGGCGTCCACTTTGCCGGCTCCGCTGTAGAGCACGAAGATTTGGCCGAAGTGGGCGCGAGTCGCGCGCAGCAGGTCGAGGCGATCGGCTTTGGGCTTGGCCAGGGTCTGTTCGTGGCGGAAAACGACATGGGAGGAATATTCCTCGATGCGACCGAGGCCGATGAAGCCACGCCGTTCGGCAGACAGCTGACTTCCCGGAATCGTGAATTTTTGGGAATAAAGATAGAGGGACGGCTGCGAATCTTGCCGCAAAATGCCTGTCTGGCGCCAGTTTTGGAACGAAGCCGCGGAACGGGTGTAAATATTTTCGCTCTCGCCGTCCCCGGGCAAAGGCTTCCCGAGAATAATCCGAACTAGATTGTAAGGACTGGCCTCGTAGTAGCCGTCCTGCATCGCAGGGGTGATTTTGTCGTAAGGCTGAGTTACAGCCTGTTGGACCGGAACGCGCTCGGGGTCGTAGCGCCAGGCTCGAAATGGGGAAATGACAGCCACGAGGGTAACGCCGAATTGTAGCAGGGGCACTCGGGGCAGCCCGAATGCGAAAAAAGATGCGCACTACCGGAAGCAACCTCCCGGGTCGGTTCAGAATCTTAGGGGCGCGTACGAAATAGTGACAACACCTTTTCAGGATTGTGCTAGTATCCGGCTCATGTAGTTTGTCTGGCCCGCCCTTTTGGGAGATTCGGGTTGTCTCCTGTGAGCGGAACGGGTTAAGCAGGGCCTATGCTGTACGGCAGACAGTTCTCGGCTCGCCTCTCCTTCGCTGTACTTCTGCTGTTTTTTGTCTGCAGGGTGCCTCCGCTCTGGGCTCAAAATTCCAGCGAGGATGTTCACATACAGCCGCGAGTCAAGCCTCCGGCGCCGAAAGAGCCGGAGGGCGATCCAGCCTTTAAGACTCACGCCAAGCCATACAAAGTGGATGTGGATATGGTGCTGGTGCCGGTCACCATCACGGATCCGTTGAACCGGCTGGTTACCGGCCTCGACCGCGATAATTTCAACCTTTTCGAAGGCAAAGATCAGCAGGAGATCAAGAGTTTTTCGAGCGAAGACGCTCCCGTGTCGATCGGCGTGATCTTTGATATGAGCGGCAGCATGAGCTCGAAGATCGAACGTGCGCGGGAAGCGGTAATCCAATTTTTCAAGACGGCTAATCCGCAGGACGAATTCTTTATGATCACGTTTGCGGATAAGCCGGAAGAGATCGCCGACTTCACGAATTCAGTGGAGGACATTCAGGCGAGGCTTCTCTACACGGTGGCCAGAGGCCGCACGGCGTTGCTCGACGCGATTTATCTTGGCGTCAGCAAGATGCGGCAGGCGAAATATCCGAAGAAAGCGTTGCTGATTATCTCCGATGGTGGAGACAATCACAGCCGCTATACGGAAGGCGAGATTCGGTCGCTGGTGAAAGAGGCGGATATTCTGATTTATGCCATCGGCATCTATGATCATTATTTTCCAACGGAAGAAGAGCGGCTGGGACCGAGCCTGCTTAGCGATGTTACCGAACTGACCGGTGGGCGAGCGTTTACGATTGATAACCCGAACGACCTGGCGGACGTATCCACGAAGATTGGTATTGAGTTGCGCAATCAATACGTCATCGGATACCGTCCTAAGAACCCGACGCACGATGGCAAATGGCGTAAAATAAAAGTCAAATTATTACCGCCAAAAGGATTGCCGCCGCTTCGGGTCTACGCCAAAACGGGTTATTATGCGCCGACGGAATAATATTTCTCTGCTGGTTTTTTGCCTGTCGTTTTTCTGTCTCACCTTATTTCAGCTGAGCTTGCAAGCGCAGGGCGGAGCTTCGAGCCAGTTGCCTGCCGCCAGCAAATCGGGTCCTGCGCAGGATGGTTCCGCGAATCCTGCCTCGGGGACGGGGCAGAGCGCTCCCAACTCGACTCAGAATGAAGATTCCCCGCCCAGCGATGTTTTTGTCTTTCACAAGGATGTCGAAGAAGTCGTGCTGCACGCCACCGTCATCGACGACAAGCAACGCATCGTCACCAACCTGGATAAGAGCGCTTTCAATGTTTACGAGGATGGGCATCCTCAAGTGATTACGTCGTTCCGGCGCGAGGACATTCCGGTGGCGATGGGCATCGTGGTCGATAACTCCGGCTCGATGCGCGAGAAGCGGCAAAAGGTGAACGCGGCGGCGCTGAATCTGGTGCGCGCGTCGAATCCAAATGATGAAGTGTTTATCGTCAACTTCAATGATGAGTACTATCTTGACCAGGACTTCACTTCGAACATTGGCAAGCTGAAAGAGGGGCTGGAGAAGATCGAGACGCGCGGCGGCACGGCGCTGTATGACGCGGTCGTGGCATCTGCGGACCACTTGAAAAAAGAAGCGAAGCTCGAGAAGAAAGTAATTTTTGTGGTGACGGACGGAGAGGACAACGAGAGCGCGCAAACTCTTGAGCTGGCAGTGCGGCGGCTGCAGGCGGAGAATGGACCGACGGTTTATTCGATTGGCATTCTGGAGAAGGAAGAACACCCGAAGCACGCCAAGCGGGCGCTGCAAATCATGTCGGAACGGACCGGCGGCATCGCTTTCTTCCCGCAAACTTTGGACGAAGTTGACGCGATCAGCCGAACCGTGGCCCACGACATTCGCACGCAATACACGATTGGATATAAACCCAGTAATCCCAAGAGCCAGGGCGGCTATCGGCAAGTGAAGGTCGACGCTCATGCGCACAGTTATGGCAAGCTCAGCGTGCGCACGAGGAGCGGGTATTACGCGGGAACTGAGCCGCCTTCGGGCGGGCAATGAATGAATCATGTGCCCCTATGCAATATACGTCCTCGGCGATTCCTGATCCGGAGATTCCGCGCTCGCGGGTTGCGCTGCTCCAGCATGTTCTCGAGACTTACGCCAGCGAGACGAATAAGGTGATCGCTGTGTGGGCCAGCTTCACGGATGCGGAACTCGGCTATCGTCCGCATGCGAGTTCCAGTTCGGTTGCGGACATTATGAAGCACCAACTCCTTTCGGAGCGGCGCTTCTTTGCCGAATTCATGGGAGTGCCGGAAGTCGCAGCCAACCAAGTGTTGCCGCAAACATCTTCAGTGGAAAAGTTTAGCAAGCGTTTGCTGGAGCTGGCTTCGCCACGCCTCGCATTTCTGGCGGAGCAGGACGAGGAGTGGTGGTTGACGGTGGTCCCGTTCTTTGATGCTCGCCGCGAGAGGATCTGGATATTCTGGCGGCGCGTTTTGCACACCGCTCATCACCGGACACAGTTGACGGTTTATCTGCGCTTGTTGGGCAAGGCGGTGCCGGCGACGTATGGGCCAACGGCTGACGTCAGTTGGCAGGGTGCCGACCCTACTACGACGGTGGAGGCAGCGGGGCGGCCGGGTAATACGAGTAGCGATTGACGCTGGCGGCTGACCTTCCTTACTCTGTAGAGTGACGACATTGACTTCAAGCTCCCGCCTGCGCCTCAGCGATGACATATCGAAGCTCGTCGGCGAAACGCCGATGCTGCAAATGAAGAAGCTGGCCCCTCCGGGGTCAGCCGATATTTTCGCCAAACTCGAATACTTGAATCCAGGCGGGAGCGTAAAGGACCGCGCGGCTATTGGCTTGATTGCGCGCGCCGAGAGCGAAGGCAAGCTGAAGCCCGGCGGGACTGTGATTGAAGCGACAGCCGGAAATACTGGCATTGGGCTCGCTTTGATTGGCGTGAGTCGCGGGTATAGAGTGCGGCTGTTTGTGCCTGAGAAATTTTCGGAGGAGAAAGTGATCATCATGCGGGCGCTCGGCGCCGAGGTGACGCGGACTCCGGAGGCCGAGGGCATGCAAGGGGCGATCGATCGCGCTAAAGATCTGCAGGCTTCGGAGCCAGGGGCGTTCCTGGCGGCGCAGTTTGATAATCCTGCAAACACCGATTATCACTACGAAACTACGGCGCGCGAAATTTTTGAGCAGATGGATGGGCGTGTCGACGCGATTACGGTTGGCTGCGGTACGGCCGGCACGTTTACCGGAGTGGCGCGATTTCTTAAGGAACGAATCGCTAAGGTGCACGCGGTGGCGGTGGAGACGCAAGGGTCGATCCTCGGCGGGGGAAAGGCCGGTCCGCACAAGGTGGAAGGGATTGGCAACTCGTTTATTCCAGGAAATTTTGATCGTTCGGTTTGCGACGAAGTGATGATGGTGACGGATGATCAGGCCTTTGGCATGGTGAAGGAACTGGCAGCGCGCGAGGGCGTGCTCGGAGGATCGAGCGCCGGCGCGAACGTCTATGCCGCGGTTGAAATCGCGAAGCGGCTTGGGGCAGGGAAGCGGGTGGTTACGCTGATTCCCGACTCGGCGGAACGGTATTTGTCGAAGAAGATTTTTGAGGGCGGAGTATAAGCATTCAGCACTCAGCAATCAGCATTCAGCGCCTGCGACCACGATGCGAGGCAGGCGTGAACTGAGAAGCGGGAACCTGGAACTAGCCGGGAGAAATTTTTGACCATTCGATCATCGGGCTTCGCAACTCGCGCCATTCACGTTGGACAAGAGCCCGACCCACTCACGGGCGCGGTAAGCGTGCCGATTTATCCGACGTCCACTTATGTGCAGGAAGAGATCGGCAGGCATAAGGGCTATGAGTATGCGCGGGTATCGAATCCTACGCGCGACCGGTTGGAGACGAATCTGGCGGCGCTCGAAGGCGGGATCGCGGCGCCGGTGTTTGGCAGTGGGATGGCGGCGATCAATGCGGTCGCTACGATGCTCAAGGCAGGTGACCACGTTGTCGCGGGACACAATCTTTATGGGGGGACGCCACGCCTGTTCAATCAGGTGCTGGTTAACTTTGGCCTTACATTTACGTATGTCGATACATCGGACGTAAACAACGTTGAGCGCGAGATTCAGAAGAACACGCGGCTGGTGTTTCTTGAGACACCGACGAATCCCTTGATGGAGTTGTGCGACCTTCGCGCGATTTGCGACCTCAGCCATCGGCACGGCGTTGAGGTCGTGGTCGACAACACTTTCATGTCGCCATATTTTCAGCGGCCGATCGAGTTCGGCGCGGATATGGTTGTGCACTCGACCACCAAGTTTCTGAATGGACACAGCGATGGGCTGGGCGGTGTCGTGGTGTGCACCAAGCCGGAGCAGGCGGAGAAACTTGCTTTTCTGCAAAAATGCGCGGGCGCGATTCTTTCGCCGTTTGAGTGCTGGCTGATTCTGCGCGGAGTTAAGACGCTGGCTGTGCGCATGTTGCAACACGACTGCAACGGCCGCAAGGTAGCCGATTTTCTTTCGCAGCACAAGAAAGTGCAAAAGGTTTTTTATCCTGGATTATCCGATCATCCGCAGCACGAACTGGCCAAGCGGCAGATGACGGGTTTTGGATCGATGATCGCTTTCGAAACGGGATCGCTCGAGAACGCCAACAAGATGCTGCGCAAGGTGCGTGTCTGCTCGCTGGCCGAGTCGTTGGGCGGGGTTGAAACTTTGATTTCGCATCCTGCGACCATGACGCACGCCGGCGTGGGCGAAGAGGTTCGCCGCAAGATCGGAATCACCGATGGCATGGTGCGCATCTCGGTCGGAATCGAGAATGTGGAAGATATTCTCGGCGACCTGGACCAGGCGCTGGCCGCAATCTAGTCGGTCGAGTTCACTCCTGAGAGCCTGCGAAAGTCGCGCCTACGAGTATTGTCTGAGCCGCCAAATTCGCGCGAATGGAACGCGGCCGATTACCATCGGTTATCGGAGCCGCAATTTCACTGGGGACGGCGCGTTCTCGGCGAGCTTCGACTGCGCGGCGATGAGCGTGTCATGGATGCCGGGTGCGGTACTGGGAAACTAACGCGTCTTCTAGCGGAGAATCTTCCGCGCGGGCGCGTGGTCGGCGTCGACCTCTCGCGCAATATGGCGCTCCATGCGCGATGGAATCTAGGGGCCGATTTCTCTGATCGTGTTTGTTTTGCGGTTGCCGATCTTGTGGCGCTTCCGTTTCGCAACCACTTTGACGGCATTTTCAGCACGGCATCGTTTCACTGGATTCGCGACCACGTTGCCCTGTTTCGCAACCTGTACGGGGCTTTGCGGCCAAATGGCTGGCTGCATGCGCAGTGCGGCGGTGGCCCTAATCTTGATCGGCTGCGTCAACGGGTGCGGGCGCTCGCGCAGACCGATGAGTTTTCGAATTGGTTGGGGAAGTTTCAGGAGCCGTGGTTTTTCTCCGATGCCGAAGGGGCGGCCTCTCGCTTGCGGGCTGCGGGATTCGAGAATGTCGAAACCGGGCTCGAAGAGGCGGCTTTTACGGCGCCGGGTGGTCAGGAGTTCACGCAGTATCTGAAAACTTTCGTGCTGCATCGTCACCTTGAGTTGCTTCCTGCTGAAACGCTGCGGACAAACTTTGTGCAGGAACTCGTCAATGCGGCTGCGAACGAAAATCCACCCTGGACGCTCGATTACTGGCGGCTCAACCTCCGCGCGGCGAAGCCTGGATAGTGCATTTCTCGACCTGGCATCTGCGAAACTGCCGTCGACGAAGTGTGTTAGCGTACTGATTCTCCAATCCAATCGAGATATGCGGCGCTGCCCGTTTCAATGGCGATTTCGATGCACTCCGGAATTTCGTAGGAGTGCAACTCGGTCAAAGCCTCGCGCGTGCGGTCGACGACCTCGGCGGTGGTCTTGATTAGGAGCAGCCATTCGGTTGAGGTCTCAACCTCGTCCTTCCAGCGATAGACCGATTCGATCTGAGGAATGAGGTTGACGCAGGCGGCCAGTTGCCGCTCGACCAGGGTGCGGGCGATGCTGCGGGCTTCTTCGAGTGAGCTGCAGGTGGTGAGAACGAGTCTCTTGTCGGTCATATAAAATTGAGCGTGCGAACGCTTTGCAGGTTTAGTATCCAGCGTTTGGCATCCCAGGTTCGGCATCCAAGATTCTCGAAGCATACGGGGCAAGCGATGGCAACGCAAATCAAGTTTGGCACTTCGGGATGGCGGGCGGTGATGGCCGAGGAGTTCACATTTGCCAATGTGGATCGCGCGGTGCACGGCATCGCGCGCTATGTGTCGTCGCAGAAATCGAACGGCGCGAAAATTATTGTGGGCCGCGATCCGCGATTCCTTGGGGAGAGTTTCTGTGGCGGGGCAACCGAAATATTGTCGAGCTATGGCATCACGCCGCTGCTCATCGCGGAGCCGGCGCCGACGCCGGCTATTTCATATGCGGTAATTCAATCGAAGGCCGACGGGGCGATTAACTTTACGGCGTCGCACCATCCTTCAGAATATAACGGCATTAAGTTTTCGACGCCGGATGGCGCGCCGGCATTGCCCGAGGTCACCAAGGCGATTGAGTCGGCGATCGCGTCATTCGACGCGAGTCCGGAATCGGTCCCGGCAACCAAGGGAGCGTCGGAATCCCAATCGCAATGTCAATCCATCGACCCGCGGCGGATGTATCTCTCGCGGTTGCGCGAGATCGTTGATGTGGATGTGATCAAGAAGGCGGGTGTCAAGATCGGCTTCGATCCCATGTGGGGCGCGGCGCGCGGCTATTCGGATGCGTTTCTGCGCGAGGCGGGCGTGCCCGTGGCGACGGTACACGATACGCGCGACGTGCTTTTTGGAGGCCATGCGCCGGAGCCTGATGATCATCTGCTCGAAGATTTGCGGCACAAGATGCGCGAGATGGGCGCGGCGATTGGCATTGCCACCGATGGCGATGCCGATCGTTATGGAATTGTCGACGAAGACGGAACCTTCATGCAGCCGAACTATGTCATTGCTCTTCTCTTTGATTATCTGGTGGAAAGTCGCGGGTGGAACAATGGTGTCGGCAAATCGGTTGCCACCACGAATTTGCTGAACGCGCTTGCGGAAAAGCACAAGATCGAGCTGCACGAAACGCCGGTCGGTTTCAGATATATTGGCGAGCTGATTAAGCAGGACAAGATTCTGATCGGCGGGGAAGAAAGCGGGGGGCTATCGATTCGCAAGCATGTGCCCGAGAAAGATGGGGTGCTTGCCGGACTGCTGTGCTGCGAGATGGTCGCGCGCCGGGGCAGTTCGCTCGGCAAGCAACTGGCCAACCTATTTGCCAAAGTTGGTTCCTTTTATCCACTGCGAGAGAACTTCCGCTTGACGCCGGAAGTGAAAGAGAAGTTTACTGAGAAGTTACGTCGTGATCCAGTCGAGTTTGATGGCATCAAAGTTGCCGAGGTGGTGAGGACGGATGGCCTCAAACTTGTCCTAGCCGACGGATCGTGGGTGGGCTACCGGCTCTCGGGCACGGAGCCAGTGGTGCGCGTGTATAGCGAAGCGCGCAGCCAGGACGACTTGGCAAAGTTGAGCGGGGCAGCAAAGAAATGGATCTTCGACTAGGGCCATCGTCGCGAGTGCGCATTTTTCCCGGTAAGGTGGAGGATCGTCTCGTCTCATGTGGTCAAGCCTTTTATCAGGGGAAGGATCGCGCTGTACGTCAAGCGATAGGGCAGGCCATAGAACAAGCTAAGGATCAGGGGCCGAAGGCGGAGGCTGCGGCGGCGCGCTGGATTGAACGCACGCGCCCGGCATGGTCGTGGCTGGCGATGGAGTGGCGCCGACTGGGAACTGCGGCGGCTGTGCTTCTGATCGTGGGATTGCTGTTGCACGCCACATTCGGAGCGAATGGGATGGTTATATATCGCCAGAAGCGGGCGGAGATGCAGGCGCTGCAGAGTGAGGTCGACCGCTTGCAGAAAGAAAACAACCAATATGTCGATCAGATACGATCACTGAAGTCTGATCCTGCCGCAATCGAGAAGGAAGCCCGTGAGCAGTTGCGCTATGCCCGGCCGGGAGAGGTCGTGCTCGTTGCCCCCGATCCTCCTGCGCAGAAGCCGCCTACCGGGCGTGTTAAAAACGAACCAATTAAATAAGTTGCCGTAAGCCAACAGCTTTCGATCGCGGAGCCAGCTTGCGGTCAAAGCAGCCTCCGTCCTTTCTGTGATAAAGTGCAGGGGTTCGCGCCACGTGTGAGAACAAACTGAGGAGGATGATATGCGAAAGATTCTCTCGTTCTTGCTTGCCGGCTGGTTGATTCTGATAGTGGCATCGGTCTCATTTGCCAGCGATACGCAAACTGTGAATGGTTGGATCAGTGACTCGAGGTGCGGAGTCAAGGGAGCGAACGCGTCCGGGGAAGATTGCACGAAGAAGTGCATTGCCAAAGGGGCCAGTCCGGTTGTGGTTACGGACAAAGACCAGAAGGTGCTCACGGTGGAAAATCCCGACTCTCTGAAGGATCACTACGGGCATCACGTGGCTGTCACTGGGCATGTTGACGGGGACAAGATTCATGTTGATAGCGTGAAGATGCTGTAGGAACGCGCTGAATCGTTGCTTACAGAAATTAACCGTGTCGTCGTGAGCAAGGGGCCTATGAAATCTCTTGGCGCGGGCGAGATGCATAGGCTCTTCGCTGCGCTCAGGATGACAAAATTGCTGGGGATTGCCGCCTCGCCTACTTCTACGCGTGCTTCTATCGGACTACGCCTTCGAGCGGCGAACTAGCCGTCGCATAGAGCTTCCGAGGCATTCGGCCAGCCAGGTATGCTTGCCTTCCGGCGATTACGGCGTGCTTCATTGCTTCCGCCATCAGGACCGGTTCCTGAGCTCCGGCGATGCCGGTGTTCATCAGGACCGCGTCGTAGCCTAATTCCATCGCAATCGCCGCGTCAGAGGCTGTGCCTACACCCGCGTCTACGATCAGCGGGACTCCGGTAATGAGCTCGCGCAGAATTCGTAGGTTGGCGGTGTTTTGAATTCCTAGGCCGCTGCCGATCGGCGCGCCCAGGGGCATCACGGCGGCAGCGCCCGCGTCGACGAGACGTTTCGCGAAGACGATGTCGTCGGACGTGTACGCGAGCACGGTGAATCCTTCTTTGGCGAGTACGCCGGTGGCTTCGAGCGTGGCTTGCACGTCGGGATAGAGTGTGGCTTGGTCGCCGATTACTTCCAGCTTGATCCAATCGGAGAGGCCGACTTCCCGCGCCAGACGGGCGGTGCGTATGGTGTCATCGGCGGTATAGCAGCCGGCGGTGTTGGGCAAAAGAAAATATTTGTTTGGATCGATGTAGTCGAGCAGAGACTCTTTGCTACGGTCGAGATTCACACGGCGGACGGCTACCGTCACCATATCGGCGCCGCTCGCTTCTAGGGCGCGGGCGGTTTCCTGAAAAGACTTGTATTTACCGGTCCCGACGATCAGGCGGGAACGGAATTGTTTGCCAGCGAGTAGGAAGGAGTCCGTCATAGTTCTTATTGTACGACTCGATCTGCGGTTGATCATCTCGGGCGGCAAGCTCCGGGAAGAATAGGGCGCTACCCTCCGGAAGATTCTGCCTTAGCGTACATTTCGTCGATCAACGTGCGGTAGCGATCTTCGATTCCGCGGCGCTTTACCTTCAGGGTGTGGGTCAAAGTTCCATCGGCGGCGGAAAATTCTTCGGGTACGATCAGCACGCGCTTCAATTTTTCAAAGCGGGCAAGATTTCGGTTCGTCTCTTCGACGACGCCTTCGTAGAGCGCTTGCACTTTGGCGTGGGCGACGAGCGACTCGCGCGACGTGATCTCAACCTCGTTGGCTCGCGCCCAATCTTCGAGAACCGGGAAGAACGGCGAGATCAGAACGGCGGGAAATTTGCGACGATCTCCGATCACTACTGCCGTTCCAATCAGCGGATTCAGCTTCAGCGAATTCTCGATGGGCTGGGGAGCGATGAACTTTCCGCCTGAGGTTTTGATCAGGTCTTTCTTGCGGTCGGTGATGGAAAGAAATCCTTCGCTGTCGAGGTCGCCGATGTCGCCGGTTTTGAACCAGCCGTCTATGAAGGCGGCTGCGGTTTCATCGGGACGATTCCAATATCCTTTGAAGATCGATGGGCCGCGCACGAGCACTTCGCCATCATCGGCGATGCGCACCTCTACGTTGGCCAGCGGTTTGCCGACCGTGCCCAGTTTGTTGATGCGGGGCGTATTTACGGCGATGACCGGTGAAGTCTCGGTGAGGCCGTAACCCTCGTGGATGGGGATGCCAATATCGGCATACCATTCGGCCAGTTCGCGGCCGAGGGGGGCGCCTCCGGAGACGAATTCTTCGGCTTTGCCACCCATGCCTTTACGCACTTTGGAAAAGACGAGCCTGTCCGCGATTTTCCACGAAAGCGTCGACGGCCTTATTTCCGCCAGAGTTTCGTCGCGGTGAGCGCGGCCGACGGACAGTGCCCAGCGATAGATCACGGTTTTCGGAAAGCCCACGGTTTTGAGGATTACCTGTTGGCGAATTTTCTCGTAGACGCGCGGCACGGCGATAAAGATATTGGGTTGCACTTCGGCGAGAACCTGGGCCAGACGCGCCAGATCAGGGCAATACGCGAGCACCACTCCGCGATAGAGGAGGGCGAAATCGACGTGGCGCGCGGTCACATGGGAGAGCGGCAAGAAGGATACGCTGAGCTCATCTTTGCTGCCGAAGCCGAAGGCCTCCATGGAATGCGCGATGTTCGACGCCATGTTTCCATGAGTCAGCATCGCTCCCTTGGGAGTGCCGGTTGTGCCAGAGGTGTAGATGATGGTGGCTAGGTCGTCCGGCCCGATCGACTGCGCGCGGGCATCGAATTCGGGATCGGCGTCGACCGGACCGCGCAGCATCAGTGGCTGCATGTGGACTGCGAGGGCGGTTTCGACGGTGTCCATCACCATCACGCGCTCCAACGATGTGCGACTCTGAACGGTCAGCACTTTTTCCAGTTGACTCTTGGTGGAGACGGCGATGACGCGGGCGCCGGAATCGTTGAGGATGTAGGCAGTTTGTTCGGCGGTCTGCGTGGAATAGATTGGGACCGTAACTGCGCCCAGCGCGAGGGCGGCAAAATCCGCGATTGTCCATTCTGGGCGATTCTCGCTGAGGATGGCGACGCGGTCGCCTTGGCCGATGCCCCAGGATTCGAGCGTGCGAGCGACACCGACCACGTTGCGATAAATCTCGGTAGAGGAGATCGGCACCCAACCGAGCGCGCTTTTTTGCAGCATGACGCGGTCGCGGCGGCCCTTGTAGACCGCCAATAAAATGTCGTTGAGAGTCTGAAGGCTCATCCCGTCCGATTACGGTCCACGATCTCTAGAAATCATTGTACGCAGGCAACCGATCACGAAGGAATCGTTTTGACGAGGTAGGCACACCAGCGTAACGCTTTGACCGGCTCGCCGGTCGCACGATAGTCTTGAGAGGTTTCTGCGGAGGATTTTCCATGAAACACCTGAAGCGAAAGAATATTTCGAGAGTGTTCGGGATGTGGCTGCTGATGGCAGCGATCGCCTGTCCGATGATGGAGGCCCAGGAGAAGGCGAGCAAACCGGAGCCGGCACCGCTGAAATTGAATGTTGGCGATGTGGCCCCCGATTTCAAACTGCACTACTTCGACGGGAGCGACTTAAAAGAAGTTTCTTTGAGTCAATATCGAGGCAAGAGCAATGTGGTGCTGGCGTTTTATATTTTTGCATTCACCGGTGGTTGAACCGCGCAAATGAAGGCCTTCCAGCAGAATCTCAAGACGCTGGAAGCAGCCGACACCCAGGTTCTGGGTGTGAGCATGGATAGTCCCTTCGCCAATAAAGCGTTCGCCGACCAGATCGGCGTCACCTTCCCGTTGCTGAGCGACTGGGGAGGGGATGTTACTCGCGAATATGGTATTTACGTCGATAAATATAAAGCGGCTCGCCGTGTTAACTTCCTGATTGGAAAAGACGGGAAAATTCTGGAAGAACAAACCGACAAAGAAGCGATCGACCCGAAGAAGATTGTGGATGCGTGCGAGCGCAAGAAAGTGAGCCGTTAAATCAGCTCGATGCGCGGTTGGGGAATTATGCGACCGGCGAAAGACTAAGAAGGTCCACGCGTAGCGCTAGGACTGTTCAACCCTGCTGCAAGCCAGTGTGTTATGATTTTTCTGCGGGGTGGAGCAGTCTGGTAGCTCGTTGGGCTCATAACCCAAAGGTCGGTGGTTCAAATCCACCCCCCGCAACCAACGCAATCATAGAGTTACGAGGAAGTCAGATTTTCGATTGTGGTCTGAAATGGTCCAATAAGGTTTGTAGCAGCAAAGCAGAGGCCGTCCAAGTGACGGCCTTTTACTATTTGCCGCGGTCTTGCAGCAGCACCCGCTGCACGACCGATGTGTTGGCTTTGCGCTTCGCTTCCATGAAGGCTCCGCCGTAGACGTTCATCGTGGTTGAGATATTGGCGTGACGCATGAGCTTCTGCTGAACGCCGAGGGGCGCACCAGTCTCGTCGAGCCAAGCGCGGTAGCTGTGACGCAGTGTATGCCAGCCGAGTGGTCCCTGAATCTTGGCCCGCTTCGCCGCAGCACTGAGCACTTTCTTGCGGAGCGAGCCCGAATCGTACGGTTTGTTTGTTCGGGGGCTTGGAAAGACCCAGTCTCCTTGCGTTTCTGGGCAGAGACGTTTCCACTCCAGGAGAATGGTTGCGACATCCGGATCCAGAGGCAGTTCGTCCTGGGAACATTCCGATTTCAGCTTGGTGACTCGGCTGCGAGCATATCCCTCCCTGACTTCCATGATCAGCCTTTCGAAGTCGATCAGGCCCCAACGCAGGCCCATCACCTCGCTGACACGAAGGCCTGTGCACCCCGCCAAAAGAACCATACAGCGGTAGGGATGGTCCAGTTGATTGAGCAGCGCTCCAAATTCCTCCTCCGTCAAAATCCGGGGAGGCTTGAGGCGCTTGCTGACTCCTTTGAGTTCGACCAGGCCCATGGGGTTGCGTTCGAAGGGAATCAATTCCCAGAGCATAGCTTTCTCGAAGAGGCGGTACATGAGACCCCGAAGATGGCCTCTGGTTTTTGGGGCCAATGGCAATTTCCGGAGCCAATCCTGAACAGGATACGGTTTGATCTCCCGAAGCAGGCAAGTGCCCCATTTCGGCGAGATGTGTTTGTGGATGCGATTCAGATCGGGTTCCTTTGTTGTGTGCGCAAGCTCGCCCCTTTCGATCTCTTCGCTGATATAGCGATCGATCAGACCTTGAAAAGTGATAG
>Ga0070766_10000712_pt1 | contig 15241 bp, 16 predicted proteins | sample HubBroMetageWFT6_FD_69782 | JGI IMG/M metagenome (GOLD analysis project Ga0070766, IMG submission 69782) | Warmed and freeze-thawed soil microbial communities from the Hubbard Brook experimental Forest, New Hampshire - Hubbard Brook CCASE Soil... | ecosystem: Environmental > Terrestrial > Soil...
GTAATTGGTGTTGAGCAGATCGTCGCGGCTCATCCCCGGCTTACGCGGAATGCCCGCCGTAATCACCACAATGTCGGAATTCGCCGTGTCTTTGTAATCGTTCGTCCCGGTGATGTAAGAGTCGCGTTTCTCGATCGGCATCGCCTCCAGCAAATCCAACCCCTTGCCCTGCGGCACGCCTTCAATGATGTCGATCAGCACAACATCGGCCAGCTCTTTCGAAGCAATCCAGTGAGCCGCCGTAGCCCCCACATTCCCCGAACCTACGATCGTGACTTTCTTGCGCATGAATGAGTCCTTTCTAAAATAAGCAATTAGCACTCAGCAAATCGAGCACAAAGCGTTTGTCATTCCGAGCAAAGCGAAGAACCTGCTTCCTGCCCCCGGCGACACCGCCGTGTGCTCGAATACTAACCGCCGATTCCTAATCGCTTCCTACCAGTACCGCCGCCCCCATATTCTCAATAATGCCGTCCGCGAACTCGCTGGTCTTCACCTTGGTAGCCCCTTCCATCAGCCGTTCAAAATCATAAGTAACCTTCTTCTGAAGAATGGTTCGCTCCAGCCCCTGTTCAATCAAATCGGCAGCCTCATTCCATCCCAGAAAACGGAACATCATCACCCCTGAAAGCATCACCGACCCCGGATTGATCACATCCTTATCGGCATACTTGGGAGCCGTGCCGTGCGTGGCCTCAAAAATCGCGTAGCCATCGCCAATGTTCGCCCCCGGAGCGATACCCAGCCCGCCCACCTGTGCCGCGCAAGCGTCCGAAATATAATCGCCATTCAAGTTCGGACAAGCCAGCACCGAGTATTCATCCGCCCGCGTCACCACCTGCTGGAAGATCGAGTCGGCGATGCGGTCGTTGATCATGACCTTTTTCTTCCACTGCCCCTTGCCGTGCGTCGCATAGATACGGTCGAGCACGTCTTTCACTTCCTCTTCCACAGCTTTGCGAAACGCCGGCGGAGCAAACTCCATCCCGGGTTCAACCAGCTCGGCATTCTGAGCCACCGTCAGATTCGGATTCTTATCCTTGTTATCGACGATCCAGCTCTCGCGCTCGGTGATCACCTTGTCGCGAAACTCCTCGGTAGCCAGCTCGTATCCCCATTTACGGAACGCGCCCTCGGTAAACTTCTGGATGTTGCCCTTATGCACCAGAGTCACGCTCTTGCGGCCAGTCTCGAGCGCATGACGAATCGCCATCCGCACCAGCCGCTTGGTTCCTGTCACGGAAATCGGCTTGATGCCCACCCCGGAATCCAGCCGGATCTGCTTCTTGCCGCCCTTCAGCATGTCCTTGTTGAGAAACTCGATCAGCTTCGCGCACTCCGCAGTTCCCTCTTCCCATTCAATGCCGGCATACACATCCTCAGTGTTCTCGCGGTAGATCACCACGTCCATGCGTTCGGGATGTTTCACCGGCGACGGCACGCCTTTGTAGTACTTCACCGGACGCACACAGCAATAGAGATCCAGAATCTGACGCAAAGCCACATTGAGAGAACGAATGCCACCTCCCACAGGCGTGGTCAGCGGACCTTTGATGGCAACCCGAAACTCACGAACCGCGTCAACGGTCTCATCGGGCAGCCAGGTGTCGAACTTTGCCTTGGCTTTTTCTCCAGCGAAAACTTCGTACCACACCACGCGTCGCTTGCCCTTGTACGCTTTCTCCACCGCCGCATCGAAGACCCGCCGCGACGCCTTCCAGATATCGCGCCCGGTTCCGTCACCCTCAATAAACGGTACGACCGGATTCTCCGGCACCTCGTACTTTCCACCCGCATAGCCAATCTTCTTTCCGTCGGCCGGTATTGCAATGCCGTTATAAGAGCCCGCCATCGTCAGTCTCCTCCCCACTAGCTTCACGTATGTTTAGAAAACCTCCCATTATAGAGAATCCGCGGGGACCGTACACTAACTAATTGAGTCCCACCTGTGCCATAATTCCGTGTCGAGCACTGGATTCAAGCCGGAGGTCCTTATCATGTACAGGATGCACACTCTGCATCGCATCTTCTGCAACCGATTGCTGGGCGCGGCTATCGCCGGCTTCCTCACCATGTCCTCCGTCGCGTTTGCCGCGGCCAAGCCGGAACACACTCAATTCGGCCGCGATATCAGCGTTGGTCCCGATGAAGAGGTCAGCGATCTCACCTGCATTGGCTGCAGCATTCGCATTCGAGGTCGGGTCTCTGGCGAGGCCACCGCTGTCGGCGGCAGCATTTTCATCGAAGACCAGGGCCAGGTTAGCGGAGACGTCACCGCCGTCGCAGGCAACGCTCGACTCGGCAGAGAGGTGAAAATCGCCGGTGACGTCACCGTCGTCGGGGGCGAACTACGCTACGACCCACACACAAACATCTCCGGCGATGTAACCAACGTGGGCGGGCGCGGCTGGATCATTCCAGTCCTTCTGACCCCGTTTCTGATCCTGGGACTTCTGATCGCCTTCGTGGTCTGGATCGTTCAACGCTCCCGAAGGCCGTCAACCCCTCCTGTGCCGGCGTAGGAGCGCATTACCATCGCCGCGTTCCAAACGACTTACGCACCCCTACTGTCATGTAGCGTCCCCAGGGTCCGTTGTTGCCCAGATCGGCCACGCCAAGATTGGTGTCGCGCGCTCCTAGGCGATCGAACAGGAAGTGCTGTGTGATGCGAAACTCGAATCCCTTTCCGATATAGATTCCCCCGCCCCATGAGTGCTCAATGCCAATCGCATCCGGCGACCAGGTGTAAAGTGTCTGCGGAATGGTCTTGCCGAACAGGAACGAAGGCGCGCCAAACACCATAAGGCGCCGCAATTGCCCCCGGCCAAAGGGACGCACCTCAATCATTCCTGACAACATGTAGCGGGCAAACATGCTGCAGGGCGCGTTCGTCCCGCCATATTGCCCCGCATTCCCGGCGCAGAGGTTTGGGTCAATCTCGTTGTGCGGAGGCGCCAGATCAAGCTGCGCCCATCCCCAAAACATGTCGCGAGGAAAGAACATTCGTGGCTCAGCCTCTGCGTCGCCTGATTTCGATGGCGCGCCGTGGATCACATCTCCCGTCATAACCGGGCCCGGATTCTGCGGATTACTCGCAGGCACTGTACTCTGAGCCCCACCCAAAACTGAGATCGACACAAGAAACGCAAGAATCCCTGCCAACTTTTTCATCCCGCCTCCAAAATTTGTCTTTCCTGAGAGGAACCTAGAACCGTATCATGCCCTCAAAGCCCCCACCTAAACCATGTAGGGTCGGTCGCATGTGGGTGCATGTGGGGACGGCCGCCTCGGCCGTCCAGCCAGCGAAGCGAGCGTCCAACCGCGGGGTCGCCACATCGACATAACCCACCCACCTCCACAATGCAGAATCCTGGACACTGATCACCATATTACGTAGCTTGGGAGCGCAATATTGTAGCTTCAAGGCAAGAGTGACCCTGGGTCTTATGGTCCACAGTTACAGCCTTCCAGAATTCATATCCAGAATTTTGATTTATTCCATTCGCAGGATTACTGCACAGGCGTAGTAGCCAAAAGGACTTACGATCCAACCATCTACGGTTTGGCGGGCAGATTGCAATAGTGTGAATAGCAAAAGCTCCAAAAATCCCATGCCCCAGGAAGTTTCTGTCTCTTATCAGGCCATCAAGAGCAAGGTGTATCGGCTCATTGACGCTTTGGTCGTAGGCGAGAAGACAGAGGCGGACGTGCAGGAATCCATCCGCCGCTGGTGGGATCTCATTCACCCCGCCGATCGTCCCATCGCCCAAAAATATCTTCTTACCGTTCTGGAGCGCTCCGGTCAAGCGCTCGACGCCGTCGAGGAAGGCCTGATGGGCGTAACTCGCCATGAGGCCGTTAGCCACGAAACGGTTCGCCCATCCGATTCGGCCAAAGCTCTCAAGCTCGTCGATAGAATCGTAAAGCAGACCGCCAAGCCCGCAACCCTCAGCACCTCCGCCTGAAATTCAGTGGCCGGTGATCGGTGATCAGTGGCCAGCAAGACTGCGTCGCGCAACGGATTCTACTGGACACTGGCCACTGATCACTGGCCACTGCCTTCAAGATTTTACAAACTCCAGCTTGCGGCGTCTCCTCCAGCCCAGTATCCTCAAAGTCCAGTCAGGAGCGACAAAATGAGATCTTCGTACCTTCAATCCCTCGTCACAGTTCGTGGCTATCTTCTATCCGGAGCATTGTTGATTATGGCCGGTTCCCTGTTCGCCGCATCGAGCATCTACACCTTCACGCTCAACTCCATCGACGGCTCGCCTGCCCCGCTGGCCAACTACAAGGGCAAGGTAGTGCTCGTCGTCAACGTGGCCAGCCAGTGCGGCTACACTCCTCAATACAGTGCGCTCGAAGCGACTTATGAGAAATATAAAGATCAGGGCTTTGTGATCCTCGGCTTCCCCGCCAACAATTTCGGCGCTCAGGAACCCGGCACCAACGAAGAGATCAAAACCTTCTGCACCCGCAAATACAGCGTAACTTTCCCCATGTATTCGAAGATTTCAGTCAAAGGCGCAGACCAGGCTCCGCTCTACGCCTACCTGACCAAAGATACCGGCCCAGGCATCACCGGCGAAATCAAGTGGAACTTCACCAAGTTCCTGGTAGACCGCAACGGCAACGTAGTCCAGCGTTTCGAACCAGCCGTCACCCCCGATTCAAAAGAAGTGATCGCCGCGATCGAAAAACAGTTGAAGCAATAGCCGGGTGGCCCATCCTAGTCGCGCCCTTTGCGACTAGGGTGGGATTCCCCAAGCCTAACCCTCTTAAGGATCAGACAAAACGCCTCAGCGTAGCGTCTTCCCCATCAGCATCAACGCCGTTTATCCAACACAAGCCCGAGCCCGAAACCCACAAGCACCGTCCCCGTGGCCCGGTCGAGCGTTTTCGCCACGGACGGCCGTCGCAACCATCGCGACAGCGGACGCGTCGCAAGAATAAGCACCATAAACCAGAGAATACCTTCGGTCGCGTGAATGGCCGCAAGCAGCATGCTGAACGAGATCACAGATACTCCGCCGGGAATAAACTGCGGCAGGAACGTGACGTAGAAAACACCCACCTTAGGGTTGAGAAGGTTGGTGAGGATCCCGCGCACAAACCACCGTGACCCGCTCGCGCTCACAGGGCTGGCAAATACTTGCGGCGACGTACCCTCATCCATCGCAGACGCCGGCTGGTACTTGCGCAGCAGCATCTTCGTGCCCAGAAAGATCAGATAGCAAGCGCCCGCGATGCGCAGGACCCTATAGGCAAGCTGGGATGCAGCGAGCAGCGTTCCCAGCCCCAGTGACACCGTGAGCCCCCACATCAAAAGGCCACAGCAGATTCCGACTCCAGCGAGCATAGCTCGCCGCGACCCTTCCACCGCCGCAGTCCGCAGGACCAGAGCCGTATCGACCCCCGGCGTAAGCGTCAGCAGCCCGGCAGCCAGAGTAAACGCCAGCAACGCGTGGTATATCGTCAAAGGCTCTCCCAAAAAAATACAAGTCTACCCGACCCCTACCCGACGAACAATCTGAAACCAGGGACAATGCAGTTTGATCGTCATCCCGAGCCGGGTGGCCCATCCTAGTCGCGTTCTTTGCGACTAGGGTGGGATTCCACAAAACGCCAACCCCTAGGGATTTCCCGAACAAGTTGTCACCGCCCCGTCCAATCGCAGCCGAAAGGGATCTCCTCTGACCGCACCGCCCGCAGATGTTTTGTCCACGCTCAAGGCCGGGGCCGTATACTTGCCAGGGTTCGCCCGACGCGAGCGTTCCGAATCAGCTGAACTGGCCACTGACCGCTGGCCACTGACCACTGCCCATGGACTTCGACCAACTCCAAACTTTCCTAGAAGTAGCCCGCCACGCCTCGTTCTCCCGGGCAGCGGAAAAGCGTTTCCGCACCCAGCCCGCCATCTCCTCCCAAATCCGCGGCGTGGAAGACGAAGTCGGCGCCAAACTCTTCGACCGCTCCGGCGGCAAAGTCTCTCTCACCGCCGCCGGCAAATCCTTTCAAAAGTATGCACAGGAAACCCTCGACGCCCGCAAGGCCATGCTCACCTCTCTCGCCGAAATGGAGCACGTTCCCCGCGGCGCCATCACCGTGGGCGCCAACGAAGGCACCTGCCTCCACATCCTTCCCGAAGTCTTTGCCGACTTCAAAAAGCAATACCCGGACGTCTCCGTCAACATCAAGCGCGCCGACTACGCCAAAGTTCTCGAGTCGGTCACCGACAATTCCGTCGACTTCGGCGTCGTTTCCCTCCCCGTAAAAGACAACCGCCTCACCGTAGTCCTCATCCATCAGGATGAGCTGGTCATCATCGCCCCGCCGCACCATCCGCTAGGTAAGATGAAGTCAGCTTCCGTGGGAGACCTGGCCAAGTATCCGCTGGTTCTTCCCAAGGCCGGCCACACCCGCGACGCGCTCGATGGCTTGTTTCGTGAACGCAAGTTGAAGGCGAACTACAGTATGGAACTCGATTCCAGCGAACTCCTGAAGCGCTTCGTCGCAGCCGGCGTCGGCGTCGGCTTCATCGCCCGCTCCAATGTGCAGGAGGACGTTCGCGCCGGCTTTCTCACCGCAATCCCCATGGCCGACGCTCAACTCCGCCGTGACCTGGCCTTGGTTTTCCGCAAAGATAAAGCTCTCAGCCGCGCCGCTCTCGCCTTCATCGAAATTGCCAAAAAACACAAATCCAGCGATGTATCGCGTCCTGATCGAAGTAGATGAAACCGTCCTCTCAAAACTTTCTCGCGGCTCTCCTGCTCTCTTCCCTGCTGCCGAGCTTCTCCGCGACTGCGCAGACCCAACCACCTGTCTCCTACAAGCTCATCGCCGTCACAGTAACCGGCAGCAAGCGCTTCACCCAGCAGGAAATCGCGGCCGCCAGCGGATTGCCCCTCGGAACCATCGCCCACGAAGAAGATTTCAAAAAAGCCGCACGCCAACTCGGCGAGACTGGAGCCTTCGGCGATATCACCTACTCTTACACCTACTCATCAGCCGGCACCAAACTCATCTTTCACGTCGCCGACGCCGACAAGTTTGTCCCGGCCCGCTTTACCGATTTCGTCTGGTTCACCGACGAAGAACTCCTCCACAAGCTTCACGAACGCATTCCACTCTTCAACGGAGAACTGCCCACCAACGGCCGTTTGCCCGACCAGGTCTCAGACGTTCTCCAGGCCATGCTCGTCGAAAACGGCGCCCCCGGCCACGTCGAATACCTGCGCACCAGTAGCAAGGAGACCGGAAGCAAAGACAAAGACGGCGACAAGAACAAAGACGAGCGAACCGAATCCATCGTCTATAACGTCGCCGGCGTCAGCATTCGCATCCACGGTGCCCAGTTCCCCGGCGCCGCAGCAGACGACCTGCCGCTGCTGCAAGCTGCCGCAGAAAAACTATCCGATCGCGAATACTCCCGCGATTACATGACCAACTTCATTGAACAATCCCTGCTGCCCATCTTCCATGAGCACGGATACCTGAAAGCCGCCTTCGCTCCGCCCCAACCCAAGGTCGTTAAGCCGGCCGTCGCAGATTCAACCGAAAATAAACAGCCGCCCACCTACGTCGAAGTCATTTTTCCCGTCACTCCCGGCCTGCAGTACAAGCTCTCCCGCTGGGATTGGTCGGGCAACAAGGAAATTCCCAGCGACCAGCTCGAACCATTCCTCCACGCCAAGGCCGGGCAAGCGCCAAACACCGTTCAGCTGGGAAAAGACCTGCGCGCCGTCCAGACCCTCTACGGCTCGCGCGGCTATATCCTCGCCGGCGTCAAGGTAGACGCCGAGTTCGATGACGTCACCGGAGAAGTGATTCTCCACCTGCTTGTCCACGAAGATTTTCTCTACCACATGGGAGAACTCGAATTCCGCGGTATCGACAACAGTCTCACCGCCCGCCTCCGCGCCGCCTGGAAGCTCCGCCCCGGCGATGTCTACGACGCCACTTATCTCAAGGAGTTCCTGCCCCTGGCCCGAAAGCTGCTCCCACCCACCCTCGACTGGGATGTCGATCCCCACGTAACCGCCATAGCCCGCGACAAAACCGTAGACGTAGACCTCCAATACACAGCCAAAGCCGCCCAGTGATCCAGCCGGGTGGCCCATTTCTCGCGTTCTTTGCGAGAAGTGGGATTCCACACCTCTAACCCCTTGGGACTTGAGCAAGCCCTCTCAGCGTTACGCGGGTGGCCCATCCTAGTCGCGCCCTTTGCGACTAGGGTGGGTTACCACGAACCCCTCGCAGCAGACTCAATTGACAAACCACCAACATTCCCCTTCAATGCGATTAAAGGCACCCCGGCATGCAAAGACTGCTAACCCTCCTGACCACAGCTGCGATTCTGACTCCATGCGGATGTACCAAATCCACAAAGGAGCCCAGCACGTTAAGCCCAACCGAAGCCACGCAGTCCATCACCGCCCTCCGCGGCGCCTATGCGGCATTCAACCGAGGTGATATCGAAGCAGCAGTCCAATCCTTCGATACCCAAATCGAGTGGACCGAACCTGCAGAGTTTCCCGGCGGTGGCACCTACCACGGACGCGAAGAGGTAAAGCGTTACTTAGCTCAGTCCAGAGCCGCCTGGGCCGAAGGCAGCAGCGACCCCGAACGCTTCACCACTTCCGGAAACCGGATTGTGGTATTTGTTCACGCCAGAGTTCGGCCCAGAGTTCAATCCAAAGACAGCCAGCAATGGCAGGATGTGAGGCTCGCCGACGTCTACACCATCAGCAACGGCCATGCGATCCGGATGCGAGCCTTCGCCGACCGGCAGGAGGCATTACGTTGGGCCGGAGTCGAAGAGCCACCAAAGTAAACCCCTGCCCTGCAACCTCCGACGTCTTCGTTCATCTATAAAGAGTGAAATTTGAGCAGCGGTGCAGTTCGACAATTACCCGACAACTGTCATTTTGAGGATTGTCATTCTGAGGATTGTCATCCTGAGCGGAGCCGCATTTCAGGCGGAGCGAAGGATCTCCCTCTCAACCGCCCCGGCGCGTAAGCTAACATGAACCACCGCCCAATATCGGGCCCAAGGAGAATGAAGCATGAATCGTAGTTCACGGTGGTCCCAAACACGGTGGTCCCAAGCGAGGACGGCGGTCATCTTCTCAGCGGCAGTATTCTTCAGCCTCTACGCCTTTGCCGCCGGCAAGCAAACCTTCACCGGCGAGGTCAGCGATGCCATGTGTGGCAAACAGCACATGGAAGGAACACCAGCCGATTGCACCCGAGCCTGCGTAAGCAAAGGCTCCAAGTATGCCTTGGTGGTGGGCGATAAGGTTTACACATTGGATACCACCGACAAGACAGCTCTGGCCACACTCGACAAGCAAGCCGGCAAGAATGCCACCGTAACCGGCACTTTGGACGCGGACACCATTACCGTGAGTTCCGTCGCCGCCAAGTGAACACGACTACGCTGAGACCGACAAGAACCCGCGGCTGTTCCGGAATCCGAAAAGCGGCCTTCCTATTGTTGACGGCTGCCGCAGCTGTGGTAGAGTGAAGCGGTTTTGCCCGGCGCCCTCCCCCAAAACAGACCGGGCATCGCGGCGGGAAACTCGCGCTAGCGGTTTCCCGCCGTTTTTTCTTTCTCCTCGCGAAATTCATATTTCCTTTACAAAGCATTGTGTTAAATTGTGCATTCTCCATCTCAAATTTTTTCGTGCCGGAGGTAAACAGCGTTGGGCAAAGACATGGTTCCCAAGCGGATGTTCTTCACCAAGGGAGTCGGAAAGCACCGCGAGCGTTTAACATCCTTCGAGTTGGCCTTGCGCGACGCCGGTATCGCCGCCCAGAACCTGGTGCGCGTCTCTTCCATCTTTCCCCCAAATTGCAAGATGCTGGCTCGCAAAGAGGGCGTGAAGTATCTCAGCCCCGGTGAAGTAGTGTTCGCAGTCGTGGCCGAAAACTCCACTCACGAAGCCCACCGCCTGCTCGCCTCCTCCATCGGCGTAGCCATTCCCGCCGACAAAAACACCTACGGATATCTCAGCGAGCACCACTCCTTCGGTGAGACCGAAGACGCCGCCGGAGAATACGCCGAAGAACTAGCCGCCGAAATGCTTGCCACCACGCTGAACGTCGAGTTCGACCCCGACCGCTCCTGGGACGAGAAAAAGCAAATCTACCGCCTATCCAACAAAATCGTCCGCACGGCCAACGTCACGCAATCCGCCGTAGGCGACAAGCGCGGCCTCTGGACCACCGTGATAGCCTCAGCCGTCTTGATCTTCGATTAGAGTGGCCTGTGAGATGGGGGTGCCCTGTGGGGACGGCCACCCGTCCAGTCGAGCAAAGCGAGACCGGACCGTGAAGGGCAGGCAGGATCAGGAAGAGCTCGACTTCAGTCGTGCCCGCAGATTCGATCGCCACGAGCGTCTCTCCAACTTTGTCATTCCGAGCGCAGCCGGAGCGCCAGCGACGGCGGAGTCGAGGAACCTGCTGTTAGCCTGTGCTGCATCCGCTCCCGCGTCGAGAACGATCGCGTCTTTTGCGAGAAGTGCGGTCTTTGCTTGATCCCGTGACCCAGTCTTAAATCACTATGCCCTTCGCTCTCCAACCCATTTTGCAAGGCGAACTGATCAAACTCAGGCCGCTTCGACCAGAGGATTTTCATGACCTCTATGCAGTAGCCTCAGATCCACTCATCTGGGAGCAGCACCCCAACAAAGACCGGTACAAAGAAGAAGTTTTCAAGGAATTCTTCCGCGAGGCCCTGGCATCGGGAGGAGCCCTGATCGCCATCGATTCCAAAACCGGCCAGGTCATCGGATCGTCGCGCTTTCACGGATACGACCAGACAAAAAGCGAGATCGAAATCGGTTGGACGTTCCTGGCCCGATCCCACTGGGGCGGCACTTACAACCGGGAAATGAAGCAACTCATGCTAAGCCACGCCTTCCAATTCGTGAAGCGCGTTGTCTTCCTCGTTGGTTCCGAAAATCTACGTTCGCAGCGGGCCCTGGAAAAGCAAGGCGCGGTTCGCCGGGGCTCCAGGCCGGACGCAAACGGCCGAGACAGTTTCGTCTACCAGATCAAGGCTGAGTAGTGCCCCAATTCGACTTTGCTTCCCTTCGCGACCTTCGCGAATCCTTGGCGCATTTAGCGATTAAAGGCTTTAGCTCCGCCAACTTAGCACACACCCAGACCTTCGTAGATTGTTCTCCCTGGCCATGACATGCTATAATTGCACTTTAGTAACCCCTCAGCCCTCCCAAATGTAATCTTCCGTTAACAGACTTCTCGTATCATAGAACTGTAGAAAGTAAGTACATAAGCAAGAGGAATAGTGTGGATATCGCAACCCGTAGACAAAAACAACAAGCCCTTATAACGGAATTGTTGGAAAGAAAGATTCGGCTCCACGCCCAGCAACTGTACGACAAGCGTGGCCAGACCGAAGGCTTTGCCCTGCAGGATTGGGTGGAAGCGGAAGCCCAGGTACTAGAAAACAGCATCCTGGCCCCGCTCTACCGCAAAACCAGGCCGAATCGCAGCGCAGCAACGACAGCCGAAGAAATGACCAACTCGCGATTCCCCACCGACGATCAGTCACCCTCAGAAGCCGGCGCCTAAAAATACAAAGATGCTATGTGGGGACGGGCGCATTCGCCCGTCCATGCGGCCCAGGTTCATCGGGCCGCTACGCACGAAGCGCCAGAACTACGAAACCTGCCGATTCGTATCAGGGCATGCCTTCAGGCATGCCGTTATCACCCAGACTGAATCCAGCCTTTAGGCCCTGGGGCTTGCCAGCCATCATTTCCTCGCCACAGCCGCCTTCCCCTTACCAGCCTTACTCCCCTTCCGATCCAGCCGCTCAAACACCGCAGCCACAATCAGCGGCAATCCCACCGTAGCGTCCACAAACACTTCCCCAAATCTCCCACCCTCCGCCGGAGGCACAAACTTTCCCCACGAAATCGCTTCGCTATAAGGACTCCCCGACAACCCTCCCCAATAAACCGGCTCCGGACAAATCCTCAATCCATAGTGATACCGCTTCAGCGGAATATTTTCCCCCAGCCGCCGGTGCCGCAATTCGCAGAACGGACCAAACTGCTGCGACCAGTTCCGCGGCACTCCGCCGCCAATAGTTAAAATGCCCAACTTTTTCTGCCGTAGCAACGTAGCCGCAAAGTGCTCCAGATCCAGAAACGGATCAAACCGTATCTTGTGCCTCCCGGTCGACTCCCGCAGCCGGTTATTCAAAGCCGTATCCAGCCCCATCTCCGAATCGCTGAACGCCGGCACAAACACCGGAACGCCCTGATCATGCGCCGACTTCAAAATCCCCCGGTCCCGCGCGTTCTTAGCCAGATAAGCCCCAATCGCATGATTCAGCTTGTAAGAACACATCACTTCATTGTGATCCCAACCCTCGAGCACGGCCGACATCACTTCTTCCACATCGTCCAGATTCTGCTCCGGCTCGAGCGTGTCGTACACACGGTTGTAGCCTTGCTCGTAAAGTTCCTCGTCTGAAACTTCCGGGTTGTACCGGAAGTGCGCCCGCCCCGTAGCCTCCACCAGTCCATGAGCCATCAACGCCCCAGTCGAGACGACAGCATTCACAATGCCTCGGTCAATCAACTCGGTAACGATCAGCCCCTGCTTGGCCACAGTCATAGCGCCCGACAACGTCATCACTACAAAACATTCCTCATCGCGAGCCATCGCCTCCAGCACATCGGCAGCTTCACCCAGTTGCCGCCCCGTGAAAGCAGTCTTAGACATCGCCCGCACCAGATCGTCAATCGACTTCACTTTCCCCAAATCCAGCGGCTCCAAGGGAATCAGCCGGTCTTCAATCGGATTGTGCAGATGACGCTCCACCCCATCACCCGCGTGTCCCGCATGATCCTGCGCTTTGCCCGGATGCGAATTCCCATGATTCCCGTGTTTCAAGATAAGCCTCCCTGCCACCCAGCAAATTTCCCGAAGAATTACTTTACAGGAACAATATCAAAGTAAGCACGCCGCAGTTCCCTCCAGTCCCTGTCATCCCCTTCCCCACTCCGTGTATCCGTTCCCCACTCCGTGTATCCCGTTCCCCACTCCATGTCATCCCGAGTGAAACGAGGGACCCTGGTTTATCCAGCCGACGCCCAACAGCGGGTGGCCCCTCCGAGTCGCGCTCTTTGCGACTAGGAGGGGATTCCACGAACCGAAGTTGGAGCCGAAGCCCGAAGCCCGAAAGCCGAAGCCCACCCTCCAAATGCTATATTGTTCGCCGGAGGAGACCGCGTGCCCCCTGACAAATTCCGCGTAGCCCTGGTCCAAATGTCCTGCGGCCCAGAGCCCGAACAGAATCTCCAAAAGGCTCTAGAACGCACAGCCGACGCCGCCGGACGCGGCGCCCAGGTAGTCTGTCTCCCCGAACTCTTCCAGACCCAATACTTCTGCCAGCGCGAAGACCATTCTCTGTTCGACCTGGCCGAGCCCATTCCCGGCCCCAGCACTGAAAAACTAGCCGCCGCCGCCCGCCAGCACGGCGTAGTCCTGATAGCGTCGCTATTTGAGAAGCGCGCCCCCGGCATCTATCACAACACCGCCGCCATTTTTGATTCCGACGGAAAGCTCAGCGGCCTCTACCGCAAAATGCACATCCCCGACGATCCGCTCTACTACGAAAAGTTCTACTTCACCCCCGGCGATCTAGGCTTCCGCGCCCTAGACACCACCGCCGGACGCCTCGGCACTCTAGTCTGCTGGGACCAATGGTTCCCCGAAGGCGCTCGCCTAACCGCGCTCCAGGGCGCGTCAGTCCTCTTCTATCCCACAGCCATCGGATGGCATCCCGCCGAGAAAGCCGAGTTCGGCCAAGCCCAGCACGACGCCTGGCGCACCATCCAGCGCGCCCACGCCATCGCCAACGGGGTCTACGTAGCAGTGGTCAATCGCGTGGGCTTTGAAACCGGCAACATCCGCGGCAAGTCCACCCCCGGCCACGGACTGGAATTCTGGGGCGCGTCGTTCTTCTGCGATCCCTTCGGCCGCGTCCTGGCCGAAGCCTCGCACGACCGCGAAGAAATCCTGATAGGCGACGTCGACCTGAAAGCCCTCGAAGACATCCGCCGCAACTGGCCCTTCCTCCGCGACCGCAGAATCGACGCCTACGCGCCGATCTCCAACCGGCTGCTGGACGGACGGTAAGATTGGGTCAATGAGTCTAATCGCCTGTACAACAGGCAGGTAAACTAACGGACTTTCCCTAATTACACATTACTCGGTCCGCTGTCTTCCTGCACTGCCACGAGCGAGGTTTGGATCTATTGCCGAGTAGTGGATGCCCGACGCTGCGGAACTCAACGGCTAGTCTCTCGGCTGCAGCGTAGATCTGGGTCTTGATGTCAGGCCGCAGCCAGGTTTGTGACCGCGCGAGCTGCGTTTTCTCACCGCACAGCAGCACGTCGCCCCGTTCGTCTGGTGGAATGGATGTACGGCTCGCGAGCTGGCACTCAATTACTTCGCTGAAGTTCCACCGGCTAGCGCTCAAGTGAGGCAGAAACACGTCCCCTTGCACGTGTGCCACAAGCATGTCCTGGTTCTTAGGCCTGCATCCGATAGCAATGATTAGCAGGAGAGCGGCTGCACAGTATCTAAGACGCGAGCCGGAGTTCTTCATCCTGCTGGGATTCTAGCCTCGGGGGTGGCTATTGCAAAATGCCTATTACACCGATCGAGCAAGAATCCGTCCGTCAAGGTCAATGTCAGGCTCAGGACTCAACGCGTGATTTATCATCCCGTGCAATAATCTACCTCCATGCCCCGACCCAATCATTCAAGTAATACTTTAAGTGTTTCTCCCGCCGCCCTCGGCTACCGCATGCCCGCCGAATGGTCGCCCCACGCCGCCACCTGGCTAGCCTGGCCCCACTACCACGGCGATTGGCCCGGAAAGTTCGATCCCATCCCCTGGGTCTACACCGAAATCATCCGTAATCTAGCCCGCCACGAGCGAGTCGAACTGATAGTCAACAACGCCGCAGCAGAGCGCCAAGTCAGCAAGCTGCTAGACCGAGCCAACGCACCACTAAAAAACGTCCAATTCCACCGCTGGCCCACAAACCGAGTCTGGCTACGCGACTCCGGATGTATTTTCGTAACACAATGCCTGGAGCAAAAGGCTCGGGAAGGGCACGACTTCAGTCCTGCCGATAAAGACAGAAAAAAGACTCGGGCTTCAGCCCCTGAGGGTCGCCTCCAAGCCACAAAC
>Ga0070766_10000713_pt1 | contig 15235 bp, 17 predicted proteins | sample HubBroMetageWFT6_FD_69782 | JGI IMG/M metagenome (GOLD analysis project Ga0070766, IMG submission 69782) | Warmed and freeze-thawed soil microbial communities from the Hubbard Brook experimental Forest, New Hampshire - Hubbard Brook CCASE Soil... | ecosystem: Environmental > Terrestrial > Soil...
GGCGTGGACGGAGCTGATGATGCCGCTGCGGGTGAGGAACGTTCCGAGGATGGCGAGCCAGAAGGTGGCGAAGACCAGCCACATGTTCCACATCTTTAGCATGCCGCGCTTTTCCTGCATCATCACCGAGTGCAGGAACGCGGTGCCGGTGAGCCAAGGCATGAGCGATGCGTTTTCGACGGGATCCCATCCCCAGTAGCCGCCCCACCCTAGGACCGAATACGCCCAGTGGGCGCCGAGGAAGACGCCGCAGGTTAGGAAAGCCCATGTGACCATGGTCCAGCGGCGGGTGATGTTGATCCACTTCTCGCCGGGATACTTCATGATCAACGCGCCCAAGGCGAAAGCGAACGGGACGGTGAAGCCGACGTAGCCGAGATAGAGCATGGGCGGATGAATCACCATCTCGGGATACTGCAGCAGCGGATTCAGGCCGCTGCCATCGGCACGGAGCGGGCCTTCGAGAATGCCGAAGGGATTGGCGGCGAAGTTTACCAGGAGCAGAAAGAAAATCTGCACGCCAGCCAGAACCACCGAAGCGTAGGCGAAAAGGCGCGGGTCAGTTTTGTACCTTAGGCGGAGAACGAATCCGTAGGCCGCGAGCAAGAGCGACCAGAACAGCAGCGAACCCTCCTGGCCGGACCACAGCACGGCGAACTTATAAGGAGCGGAGAGATCGCGATTGCTGTGGTGGAAGATGTAGGCGATGGAGAAGTTGTCCTGGAAGGCGCAGACGACGAGAACGAAGGCAGCGAGAAAAACCGAGGCGAAGGTGGCGATGCCGGCGCGGCGCGCAGTCTCGCCGATGCGTCCCGAACCTCGGCGGAGCATCGCGACCAGCCAATTTCCTTCAGCAGAAAGCGCTGCGCTAGCGCGGTGCGCGGCCCCAGCCCCTGGCGTCGCGGCCAGCGAGGCTTGGTTCTGAAAAACCAGGGCAATGATCCCGGCGAGGAACGAATAAACGCTCAGGGCCAAAGCGAGAAGAAGTGCGAAACTTCCAATTTCCGCCATGGTAGGGGAACCCCGGGTATTTTTTCAGAAATGTCCCATCAAGGCAACCGCGAAGGGACATGCAGCGGCCGAATTGCGCCGCCGCACGTCTCAGCAGGACACGACTAGGCGCTCTGCTGCTGACGGTAGCGCTGTTTGACTTCGCGCTCGGCGTTCAGCCAGTCCTCGGCTTCGCTGCCCGGCGCGGTTCCGCGCTGCAGGTAGAGTTCATAGGCGCGGCGCCGGATCTCGTCGTCCAGATTGATGGGAGTCGGGGGCGCGGAGTTTTTTCGGGGTTCGCTCCTGACGACTTCCATCTTCCGGGGTTCGGGCGCCTTCTTGACTTCTGCCGCTGCAACTTCGGCAGGCGTGGCTCCAGCCACGACTGCGTTCACTTCGGGCAGATTGCTGTTATCGGTTTGGTTCTGATTCGCATTTGTACGATTTGCTTTGCTACCAGGGGTAGATTTCGACCTTGCCATAATCGGATACTCCTTACATATACCTAAATTTAGGAATGAATCGAACTGTTGAACGAACCACATACACTTGTCCCGCAACGTTTAGGAGAGCATTAGAATTTGTGGCAGAAGTGAACCTATTATAGACCTCTGCAGGCTGTGGAAACCTGCCTTCGCGAAGAAATCGCCAAGGATGGCTTTGCTATAATCGAAGCTCTCCGATGGCGCTATCGTCTAGGGGTTAGGACGGAAGATTCTCAATCTTCAAACCCGGGTTCGATTCCCGGTAGCGCTACCAAGTCTCTTGTGCTATCAGCTGCTATGGAGACACCCTGACCCGAAGCCCTGAGGATTGTGGAGTACCAACGGAGCTTTTATCGGCTCGCGCTCCAGGAGATCGTTGTATGCCGGACGCCTCGTAAACTTGCGACGATGGAGCCCGACTTTACTGAGCAAGTATTTGACGCAAGCACACGCAGAAAATGGCTGCCGTTGTACGTCGGCTGTTGCAGCTATAAGTACCGCCGGCACGTGGCGATAGTCACCGCGCAACAGGATGAAAAAGGTTCTGTCATCTCACAAGCTCTTCTCATTCAGAGCCGTCTGGAGTTCTTGCGTGCCAATTGGACGAAGATCGGCAGCCCATAGTTCCAGCCCAAGGCGAGAGGCCGCCCCTCGGGCTTAACTGGCACATCATTTATAGACATTGAAATCTATAGACATTGAATCGGGCGATTTGTTGCTCATTGGGAATCGTGCCGATTAATGGTCAATGAGTGTAATGATTCCATAACAATGTCGGGATGTTACGCCTGAAATCCTGGGAGTGTAGTGACCCATGACTTTGTCGAGCATTCAAGAATCCCTTTCCCAGATTGTCCTTGCTAGATAGAGTTCTAATGGTAAAACCCTAGCCTTTATCGCTACTCCCAATGCTGGAGGTCCGTATGACGTCGCTGAAGAGAACGGCCCGCATCGCTGGCCTGTGGTATCTGGGCTTCACGTTGGGGCCATTCTACCTGCTATATGTCCCTTCGCAGACAATCGTGCACAACGACGCTGTCGCCACCGGAGCCCGGATACTCGGACACGAGACGCTTTACCGTTGGGGCATGCTTGCCGAGACGCTTGGTGCGGTCATATTCATCGGCCTAAGCTTGGCGCTCTACCGGCTCTTCGAGGATGTGGACCGCCGCCGCGCGCGACAACTTGTGGCTCTTGTGTTGGTTTCGTCTGCCCTTGGCCTGACGAGCGTGGTGTTCAGTGCAGCCGCACTCCTCATTTTTCGCGGAGGCGATGCCTTCGCGGGCTTTGACAGCCAGACTCGCGTGGCGCTCGGCATGCTGCTGATCCGGATGCATGGGCAGGCGAATGGCATCAACCAGATGTTCTGGGGATTGTGGCTTTTGCCTTTTGGATGGCTGGTCGTGAGGTCGCGCTTCTTGCCGCGCTGGCTCGGGTACTGGCTCCTGCTTGATGGCATTGCATGGGTTGTCCTGAGTACGATCTGGTTCCTCGCTCCGAATCACACGGACGCTCTGTTTCGCTATTTCCAGCCGGTGTTTATGGCCGAACTTGCCGCCATGCTCTGGCTGTTGATTATGGGTGCGAAGGAACCGTCGCTCGCTGCTCCCGCAAACAAGTAGTCTCCTGATCTCAGCGGGTTTCAGAATTGGAATAACTGACGTAACGAGGCGATTACACTCAAGGCCCCCGCCCAGGTCTTTGCCTTGGACAAAAGATCAATGAGTGAAATGAGGATTTTTCACCAACTACGAGCAGATCGCGACGTTGGGAAATTATCTGATATACAATCCTCAGCCTCTATAGCGGGGTAGGAGGTCGCGAGATGTCTATGAACGTTTTACGGTCTTGCGGTGGATGTCGCAGAATAGACGGATGGTCCCTTAACTTCCGCTTGTTCCTTTTTGTCGCGGCCCTCATTGTCGTTCCTCCCGTCCATGCGTCCCGAGCCGAGAATGGCAATACGTTCGATGGTCCAGGTGGAGCGATCTATTACGAGGTCATCGGCAGCGGTAATGCGGTTCCCTTGGTGCTGGTGAACGGAGGGCCTGGTCTTGACCATATGTATCTGCATACCTCGACCGCGTGGGACGTGCTCGCTCAGGGTCGCCGGGTCATTTTTTACGATCAGCGCGGAAACGGTCGCTCTTCTCCCCTCAAGGAAGGGCAATCGTGCACCCTCGCCGACCAGATTGACGACCTGGACGCGCTTCGAGCTCATCTTGGTCTCGAAAAGATGATCCTTCTCGGGAGTTCATGGGGTGGATATCTGAGTATGGCGTATGCCGCCCGCCACACCAAACGCGTCGCGGGCCTCATCCTCGTGGATTCTGCGGGGCCAAAGTGGGATGAAAAATCGGATCTTGACGACAAGGTCTACCCGGACGTCGTCGAGCGGGAAAAAAGCCTTGAGTTCGCCATGGAATTCCATGACGAGGCTGCCAGGGATCAGTATAACCGTGAGGATTTCTCTACGCTTTTCTATTCGCCGGAAAAGCGCGATGCTTTCCTGGCTCTCATGCCTATAAAATTCAACTGGGAAGTAAATGAGGCCGTGTCGCACGACCTGGTTCGCTTCGATTTAACACCCGAGCTTCCTAAATTTCATTTTCCCACTCTAGTCATCACCGGACGCTTCGACATGAATGTGGCACCTGTCTTCGCCTATCAACTCTACCGCGCCATTCCAGGTGCACAGTTCGCCGTCTTCGAGAAGAGTGGACACCTTCCGTTTACCGAAGAGCCTGATGCCTTCGCCAACAGGGTCGGGAGTTTTCTCGCCATGATACCTTCGGCCGCCGCTCATTAGAAGGCCCGGAAAATCTATCCGAGACGGTTCAATGCTTTATAAACGAGCAAACTCGAAGACGACTGTTGTAACCAGGCGTTTACTCTTCGAGTCTTTTCTTGCTTTTTCCGGGGACTGCCATGTCGAATTTCTCTAAGTACCTTGGCCGCGGAGTCGTCATTTTGGCGTTAATAGGAGGTGCGAATGCGAAGGATCACCCCCATGTGGCCGACGCAGATCGTGAGTATGAGGCAGTGTTTTCTCATGGCGAGAATCCATGTGCCAAACAATCGACCACCATTGGCTTTGAGCAATGCTTTGGTGAAGAAGTGGAGTTCACCGAGAATCATTTGAATGCCTTCTTGGATGCAGTTCGTGCGATTGTGGCAGATGAGCGTGGTGCCTGCGCGGGCATCAAACCCGCCTGTGGGGTGAGGCAATTGGACCTGCTGAACAATGCTGACCGGGCGTGGCGGGAATACAAGAAAAATCTTTGCGAACTAGAGTTTGCCGAGTTCGATGGTGGGTCTGGAGCGAGTTCGGCGCAGAGCGAGTGTGAGTTTCACGCTGACCGGGAATACGTGAGGCAGGTGGCGGATGTGATCTTGCTAAAGACTCTGGCGAAATGACTCCCAAAATGGTACTGAAATCATCAGCAGGAGTCCCGCAACCCAAACGGCGTGCCCCAAGCCGGGACAGTCCGCATCCTGTAAGCACAGGATGACAAGAGAGGTCCATGTGAGCAAAATACAAAGCAAAATTAGTGCGGCAAGAACTCGCTGCGTTCCTCTAGCAAGATCAAGAACGCGCAGGACTGTGTAGGCAACAGCAATAGGGTTGACAATGCCCCCGAAGCCACCTAGCCGATACCCCACATTCAGCCAAGGGATCGTGTTGGGTCCTAGATCGATAACCCACAAGAAGAGGGCAGCATAGGCGCATCGCCATCCAGAGATCGATTTCGATCCGACCGTATCTTTGAAAACGGGTAGGAAGAAGCTGAGCACGTAAAGGGCAAGGCCCGTAAAGAAGATGACATTCTGCAGCCTTGACTTCCCCGAAACATCGTCTCCGGAGGACGGCATCATATGGACAACGCTTTATGTTAACGCATAGTTGACGAAAACAGATGGGATGAGAAGGCGTTAGCACTCATCACCGCACCGAAGCGAGGCCCCCGCGAATAAAATTCCCTTGACTTCGACCCCCTATGCTGAAACAATTTTCTATACGCATTAGCTCTTTGACAAGCCAATAGCACAGAGATAACTTCAACGAATGCAATATTTTACAAGTTCGACCCCTGATTCTAGGACGTTTGCGACAGCCAGTTCTAGCTAAGTCGTTTGACTGTAATATTTTGCGAGTAAGTTGCTTGTTTCCAGGATTTTAGCTGGATCGGCACCCAGCCAGCCCTCCGCAACTCATTGATTCCAGATATTTTAACGCAAGGTATCTGATTTTTTCTTGATCGGGACCGCCCTCATCAAGACCGTCAACCTCAAGTCCGACATGCCGCTGGTTCGCGAAGCCCTTGAGCGCCTCGACCGCGAACTTGCCCTCGCACATCAGGAGAACACAAAGCTGCTGAAACTGGTTCACGGCTACGGCTCGAGCGGCGCCGGCGGCGAGATTCGCATCGCCGTGCAAAAGCGTTTGCTCGAGTTGGCGCAGAACGGCCAAATTCGCGGCTGCATCTTCGGCGAGAACTGGTCGAAGTCCGACGACGCGACCTGGAAACTTCTGCAATCGCACTCCGGGCCAAAGTCCGAATTGAAGAACGACTCCGACCTCGGCCGAGGCAACCGAGGAATCACCATCGTTTTACTCTAAATAGACAAGCCCGCGTCGCGCGTATAATGTTGCGACTTTGCCGGATTGAGTTCAGCCGCAAGGAGGACGATTGCGCCTTTCACTCGATACTCGCGACGTTGGACGAGTCACCATCGTGCACTGTAACGGACGAATCGTTGCTGGCGGCGAGAGCGAGTCCCTGCGTGCACATGTGGCCTGGCTGTTGCGCGACCGCCGCTCCATCGTCCTGCATCTGGGCGAGGTCGGATTCATCGACAGCAGCGGACTCGGCACCATCGTCCGCACCCTCACCAGCACCCGCCAGGTCCACGGAGACCTGAAGCTCTGCAACGTGCCCGAGCACGTGCTCAAAGTTCTGGAGCTATCTCACCTGGCGAAGCTATTCGACACGCACGACTCGGAGGAGAAGGCAGTCGCTTCGTTCTATGCTCCCAGAGCTCAAGCTGAAGCGCCGGCCTCGACCGGCCGCAGCGTTCTATGCCTCGACAGCAATGCCGATGTGCTCGCTTACCTGCGCGAGCTGCTGCGCCGCGAAGGCTATGACGTCCACACCAGCAGTCACCTGCGCGATGCCATGATCCTGATACGTATCACGCATTTCGATCTCCTGCTGATCGGCCCTGACGTTGCCGCGGCCCCGGCCACGCAGCAGGCCTTCCAGTCCGCGTGTTGTAACCTGCCGGTCATCGACCTGGGCAGCGAGTTCTCCACTCGCGATGCCGGCGAAGCTGGCGCTGGATTGCTGGAGAAGATCGGGACTGTAATCAAATCGAAGACCGCATGACAAGTGAGCGGCGCCCGCTTGCGCTCGCCCCGTTTGCCGACGATACTGGAAGGTCACCGAACAATTCCAAACGACATTATGAAAACGACTATCTCTCTCTCCACACCCGCTCAACTCGAAACCGAATCTCTCGTCGCCATTGTGCTCGATCAGACCGATCCAGCGCAGAAAGATCAAACGCAGAAAGACAAGAACAAAGATGCTAAGCCCCAGCTCAAGCTCGCCACCGGCGACGCGGCCGTGCAGTCTGCCGCCGCCGATCTGTTGGCCAGCGGCGAATTGACCGCCAAGCCTTTCGAAATCAACTTGCTGCACAAACCTGGCGGAGTAAAGGCGAAGCGTCTGCTGCTCATCGGTGGAGGATCGGCGAGAAAGTTTGCCACTTACGATTTGCGCCGCATCGCCGGAGCGGCGGTGCGCACCCTTAAGGCGCGCGGGATCCGCAGCTTCGCCTTCATCGCTCCGCCGAGTATTCCTTCCGAAGAAGCCGTGAGCGCGATTGTCGAGGGTGCGCTGGTCGGTAACTTCGATGCCGACTACTATCGCAGCGACCGCAAGGATCAGAAGATTGATGCGCTTACCATCCTCGCCGCCGGCAACCAAGCTGCGCTCGACAAAGCGGCAAACGAAGCGCAAGTCATCGGTGAGTCGCAAAATTTCACCCGCGACCTGGTCAATGAGCCTTCGAACCGCATGACGCCAACCATTCTGGGCGACCGCGCGAAGAAGATGTGTCAGGAAGTTGGTCTGAAGTGTGAAGTCTACGGCGCCGACAAGATCAAAGAATTGAAGATGGGTGCATTCTGGGGCGTGGCGCAAGGTTCAGACGAACCTCCGGCGTTGATCGTCATGAGATATGAGCCGGCTGGCGCTCCCGACAAACCAGTCTTAGGACTTGTGGGAAAAGGAATTACCTTCGACACCGGCGGCATTTCGATCAAACCCGCCGATGGCATGGAGAAGATGAAGTACGACATGGCCGGCGGCGCGACCATGATCGGCGCGATGCGCGCCATTGCGCTGCTAAAGCCGAAGGTGAAGGTGATCGGCATCGTGTGCGCGACCGAGAACATGCCTTCGGGTAAGGCGCAAAAGCCTGGCGACGTGCAGATTGCCATGTCGGGCAAGAGCATAGAGATCATCAACACGGACGCCGAAGGCCGGCTCGTCCTGGCGGACGGTCTGGTCTACGCGCGCCAGCTTGGCTGCACCAATCTAGTGGACGCAGCGACCCTAACCGGAGCCGTTGTGGTCGCGCTTGGCTACGCCAACGCAGGTATCTTCGCCAACGATGATGCGATGTACGAACGCTTTCACAAAGCCAATGAAGAGGCGGGTGAGAAAATGTGGCGGCTGCCGCTCGACGATGAATACAGGGAGAACATCAAGTCGAGCATCGCCGACATCGTGAACTCCGGCGGACGCTGGGGCGGCGCCATCAACGCAGCCATGTTCCTGAAAGAGTTTGCCGAGGATACCCCGTGGATTCACCTCGACATCGCGGGCACGGCCTGGATGGAAGATCAAAAGCCGTGGATCGCAAAGGGACCGTCAGGAATCGCGTTGCGCAGTTTGGTTGAGTTCGTGAAGAGTTTTGTTAATTAGGTGAACCAAATTAGAGCTTCTTAAGCAAGTTGCTCTTTCTTCGCAGCCATTTCGTTAAGGTTGGCATCCTATGCGACCGGAACGGCTTGTCCGTTTCCGGCAATTCTGATTCTGGAGGCATACCTTGAAAGCTCTGATGCTGGTTGGGATGGTAGTGCTGGTGCTGGGGGTGCTTTCCTTTTTTGTGCCCTTTCCGCATTCCGAACATCACGGTGTCAGCATCGGCGACGCGCATGTAGGCGTCACGACGCACGATGACCAGAGGGTTCCGCCGGTCATGAGCATCGTCCTGGTTGTGGTGGGAGCAGGCCTGATGATCGCCGGCAGCAGGAGTTAGAACTCTGGAGAGGTCGCCTTTACCCGGCTGTTAGGGATGGGGCGTGATCGCAACGATGGTGATGACTGGGATTCGTTTTTTAGTCTTTGTTTCGTCGGGCCCGTAGTGCCAGAAAATGCGGTGAGCGCCCGGCGTTTTGTTTTGGGCGTAGGCTTCGAATACCTTCTCCCCATTTGCGCCGGCAAGAGAAGTGAACTCGTGGGTATTGAGACTGGGATGATGCGGGTCTATTTCGAGGTAACCGATCGCCTTGCGAACCTGCTCGAATGTTCCCGCTTTCGACGCAGTATTTTCTAAATCCGAGTACTGCCCATCCGCCGTCAGGGTGAACTTGATTTTTCGGCGCACGCCTACTCCTTGGCGTGCCTGGCAAACGAGCCGCGATAAACGCTCTTCCCTTGCGCAGATTCCCTCAAACCTCTTTTCACGCTGGCGAGGGCCTGCGGATTCTCGTAGAGCCACATTTCACTGGCAGGAACTGTCTTTACCGGATCGAGAACGATTTGGCCGAGAGGATTGCGGTAGATGTTGTAGGCCGTGGCGCCGCTGAGAGCCTCGCCCAGCGACAGGCGCTTCTTGGCATCCGGTTGAGCGAACTCCGAAACCAGCTGGAAATCGGGGTTCTTGATGACTGCGGACGGCGGCATGACAACAAGATATCATTAGGTGGGATAAGATGTCAAGTGGGCTGCGCCCACGCTGCATTAAGCCTGTCCCTTATGACTGCCCCGGCCGTTCATTTGCCTGCGGTTGCCTGCTCGAATGCCTTTTCCAGATTCGTGACCAGGGGAGCTTCGCTGGGCTGCAGGCCGCTGCGGCCCATCACGCGCCACAGGTATTCATTCTGTGGCCAGCCGTGGGCATCGTAGACGGCCAGCACATCTTCGGATGGGCGGCTCATGACCATCAGAACGATATCTGCTTGGCGCGGTTCATAGACGAGAGTGAACTTTCCCCACTTCTGCATCGCATCCTGCACCGTGGCGATCGCCTGCCGATCTTCGGAGGACAGGTTGGGATTGAACTGGTCGCCGTCGTAGCTGGTGACATAGACGAAGCGAGCGTTGACCAGCGTCCCGGGAAACGGCGGGACATTCTGCGGAGCGTTTGCCTTCGGCGCTTTGGGCGCCGCGAGAGCCAGCGTGGTTGCCAATAACACGACAGCAAGTATGGCGGCTGAATTGGTTCGGGTTTTCATAGGGTCCTTCATAGAATTCACTCGACATTGCCTTTTAAATGGGTTGGATGACTGCAACCTCGCAGGCGTTGCACGCGGCTCAGATAATTCCGCCTAAGTCATTGAATCGATTGTAACTGGAAGATATTAGAGAGACGGAGCACCAGAGGGCCAGCACTAATGGTGGCAACCCAGACCAAGAATGCCATCTCCAGGGCTGGAAATGGCCCTCAGAACGAAAGTAAGCAGCTGCGTGACCTTCAGGGCCGCTCTGACAAGCCGACTCATTGTGGACGATTTCGGCGCGGCAGCGTTTTCCGCTATATCTACAAGATAATATCAACGACTTAGCGGTCGTTCCCTACTCAGGCGCTGAATCTTTCGGCGGCGCGAGCTTTCGCCTTGGCTGCTTCTTCCTCGCGATTCTTGGGCGGCGCGTTAGTTTCGAGCGACTGGAGAAGGCGTGCCGAGATGGCCGCTACTTCATCGACCGCAGCGAGGAACGAAGCTTCATTGGCTTTCGACGGTTTATTGAAGCCCGTGATCTTTCTGACGAACTGCAGCGAGGCAGCACGAATTTCCTCGGCGTTGACGGGTGGATCGAAGTTGAAGAGAGTTTTGATATTTCTGCACATTCAGAATGACCTCACCAGGGCCTCAGGGCTGAAGCCCGCGTGTCTTTGGCCTCTGTGCGGCACAGCTAAAGCCGCGCCCGCCCCGAGCATTTCTCGACCGGCTCCATTCTGACATACAGCCCGAACTTTACCAGAACAACATTCTCGATCCTGGCTGGGCTGGAGTCAGCTCCGGTTATGCTTCGCGGCGTCGCGCCGCGGAAGTTCACGCTCCAGTTTCCGCAGCCAACGCAATTCGCCACGCAACTGCTCGATGACGAGGCTGACCATCCACACAGCTTCATGAAACCGGTGGCCTACTTCCTTCTTGATCGATAGCAGCGTCGCTTCTTCCCGTGACAATTCGTTTTCCAGAAATTTCCGGCGGCGCTCGATCTGCCGACCAAAGACTCCGGGCCTCGCCTGCCACGAGAGGGCGATCCAGGTGAGAAATCGCGGCCGCTCACGGTGCCGCGTCCACTCCTCACGTTCCAGCGCATCGGCCAGGGCCACGCGGCCTTTGGCAGTCGTCTGAAAGACCCTGCGTTCAGGACCCGGCGACTCGATCTCGGATGCTCGAACCTCGTATGCTCGAACCAGCCCGAGCTGCGCCAGCTTCTCGATCGAGTAGTACACCTGCGGCCGCGAGATGCCCGCCCAGTCACTCACCTCGCGCCGTTCCAGTTCTGCGTTGGCCTGGTAGCCGTGCAGCGGGCGCTCCGCCAGCAGGCTGAGGAGCACAAGGTCGGGGGTCGTGAGCTCGCGCTTACTAGCGGCTGGCATCGCGGGCCTTGCGCTTGCGGCTCCACTGCCGCCACAGACGCTGCTCGATCGGCAGATTCGGATTCTTCGCTTGCTCCACTGCCGTTCGAAATACATCCAGGCAACAGATGTCCTGCGCCTGGCCGGTGACTTGGCAGAGCTTTTCGTACATCTTCTCCGGATTGCGCCGCGCCAACTGCGCCACGGTGCGAACACCGAGCAGTTCGAAATCGCGCAGCATCGCCGGGCCAATCGAAACCAGGTCGCTCAACTGACGTTCTTCGCCGGCCATAAAACCTCCTTGACGAACTTGCTTGACGAAGTTCGGAATCTTTTATAGTGTTACTAGTCTAAATAAGACTAGTATGGTTGACAAGGAGAAAGTTGGGGTTCTTCTAACCTTCCGAGTCGACACTTAGCAAAGGAGAACTCTGATGACGGTTAAAAAGATCACGCCCGTACTACTGGTGGACGAGGTCGAGCCCTGCGTTACATTCTGGAAAGGGCGACTGGACTTCGAAGTAGCCATAGAAGTTCCCGAGGGCAATAAGATCGGGTTCGTTTCGCTGCAAAAGGCGGGAGTCGAGTTGATGTGTCAGAGCTATGCCAGCGTCGAGAAAGACAGTTCATTCTCAGCCCAGGGTTATGCCAAGGGGCCTTCGTTCCTGTACATCGAGGTGGACAGCCTGGATGATGTGATCGCGGCTACGAAGGGCTCCAGGGTGGTCATGCCGGAGCGAAAAGCTTTCTACGGTGCACGCGAGATCGGGGTGAAAGATCCAGCCGGTCACGTGCTGACTTTTGCCCAGTTCGGGGCGTGAAGCCGCTTGCCGAAAAAGACCCGGTCGGCACTGCGACGGCAGTGCTGTGACCGTGCAAAATCAAGTCCCACATTGAGTTTTTCGCAGCCTGCTAGAACAACCTTCCGATGGAAAGATTCACGCGCGACTCTCCGGTGGGGCTCACGCTGGTGGCTAGAGCGATGGGGCCGACGATGGTTTCTGCAATCACGCCGAGATTAAACGTGCCGCGCACCACGACCGTGCCGGGATCGTTGAAGGCGCTGCCCGCTTCGTACCATCCGCCCCAATAGATTTTTCCTCCGACGAGCTGCGGGAGGTGATAGAACTCGCGGCGGAATCCGAACGAGGAATAAACGTAGTGGTTGCCGACGAATTCCTGTGGAAGGTAGGCGCCGAGACGGAAGGTTCCTCCCAGGGTGAAAACCTGGAATGGGCCGGCGGTACCGTGGAACGTGGTTCCACCTGAGGCGAGGAAAAAGAGCGAAGTCTTCGGTCCGGTCGGAATGAACGTGGAAGTCTGAACATCGAGTTGCGAGATGGGGTGAAGAAGACCGGGGCTCTGCAGCACGCGGGAAAGGCTGGCGACGATGCGCGTGCCGCGGCCTGGAACCGCAGGGCTATCGTGGCCATCCCAGACATAGCGGGCGCGGAATTCTCCGGTGCTTCCGGTGACGGAGGCGAGTCCGGCGCTGCCGATCAGGGGCGCGAGTTTTCCGTCGAATATTTCGTAGCCGAGGCGGAGTTCGCTGCGCTGCCCCGTGTTGAAGCCCAGATCGAAACCACCGCCGGCTCTTTCGTCGCCGAAAACCGCGACGCGAGTGTCCCCTGCGAATTCGTTGCGGGGCAGCTTGGAGGCGAAGGCGTAGGGCGCAACGAAAAGATGCGTGTCGCCGAGCGGCTGGTAGAACTCGCTGGCGGCGAAGTTGCTTGAGCCGAGCAGGAGATCGTTACGCCATTCGCCGCCGTGATGTTCCACGTCCATGAAAGTGATGCGGGCGCCGGCGGCAAAATCGAAGGCGGCGACGCCGGAGCCGTCGACGTTGACGGCTAAATCCACGAACGGCGGACCGTAGGTTTTCTCATGTGCCGTCACTCGCAGCGCGGGGACACCATCTTGCGTGAAGCCTTCATAGCCCAAGCGATCGAACTGGCCTTCGCCGGCGATGCGCGTCAGTTGCGTCTCGAGTTTCGGCAGATCGAGAGGTCCGGCGACCGATTTGAGACTCTGTTCAAAGCGGCGGTTCTGGTCGGAGTCTCCGCCTTCGACCACGACCGACTGCACGGCTTTGGGCTGCGGGCGTCTACGAGCCGAGCGTGCAGCAAGATACTGCTGCCACTCTGCATCGTCTTTGATGGCGTAAGGCAGCAGGATGGCGGACTGATTTGCAGCGCTCTTGTAACCGAGCTGGATAAGATCGTGAAGCCGATCGTAGTCGTCGATGGCGAAATTTCCGGTGTCGACGGTTACTACGGCGTTGGCCAGGGCGAGGGAGCGGCGCTCATTCTGCAGGAGCATTACGTCAACGGCGCGGGAGAGCACGCCGGTCAGGGTTTCCAGTTGCTCCTGTTCTCCTAGCGGAACACGGAGATCGATGGCGATGACGGTGTCGGCATCCATTTCGTGGACGGTCTCGACGGGAATGTTTTCGACCATGCCGCCATCGGCCAGGATGCGGCCGTTGATTTCCACGGGAGTGAAAACGCCGGGGATGGCCATGCTGGCGCGCACGGCCCTGGCCAGAGAACCATCACGCAGCACGACGCGGTCGCCGCTTAACATGTCAGTGGCCACGCAGCGGAAAGGAATCGGCAAGTCGTCGAAACTGGGGATGCCGGAAACTGGGAAGGCGATGCGATCGAGCAGCAGGCCGACGCCCTCGCCCGGGCTGAGTCCGTTGGGGCCTTTGAGGCCGTGCTTCAGGCCGAGCGCGGCCTGAATCTGGTAGTCGCGGCGATCCTGCTTGCGGCGATAGCCCAGCTGACGGTAGGTGGGCTCGGGAAGCAGGGCTTCATCCCAGTCGATGTCCTCGGCAAACTTCTTGATTTCCTCGGGTGACATGCCCGTGGCATACATGGCGGCGATGATGCTGCCCATGCTGGTACCGGCCACGCGGTCCACCGGGATGTGATGTTGTTCCATCCACTCGAGCACTCCGATCTCAGACAAGCCGAGCGCGCCGCCGCCGCTCAGCGCCAGACCGATGCGGGGACGAGCGACCGGCTGCGTTGCGCCGGTCTGCTGAATTGGCTGCGGAGCTTGCGCTGCCGCCGGAGTGCTCGAGAGCGTACTCGACAGCGCCAGCAGAAAAAAGAAAGCGAGCCGCGTTACGAAATTGCGGCGGACGTGGGGCGAAGACCTCATGTTCATCCTCCCGGACGGCATGTGGAGATGGCTGGGAAAAAACTCACATTAGCAGGTTTGCTTGCGGATTGTTTTTCTAAAGCTTGGGTGGCGGTGGCTGCAGAGCCTGCCGCGCCTGGTCCACAACGCTGTGAACTGTGTCGACCAACAGGTCCGGGCGATCGAGCTGAATGTTATGGCCGCTGTTTTTCGCTATTACCCGTCTGCCCACGGTCGAGAGCTGAGTTAATTCTTCCTGCATCTGTTGCCAGGCGTCGTTGGTGGGTTTGACCAGGTCTTCGGGGAGATCGGGTTGGGGCATGTCGGGATCGTGCGAGAGCACTACCAGAGGGATATCGCCGAGGGAGCCGCTGTTGGCTGTTTGTGCGGCGCTCTGGGAAATTGCCTTTAACTCTGCGACGCTTTCGCGCGCGCTGTGGAAGTTGCAGTCGGCGGCGCGGATGGCATCGTCGTTGCCGCAGAATCCCATAAGACGGGGAATCCCGAAAGGCATGGTGAACTCGAAAAATTCCTGCTCCCGCAGCCAGGTTGAATCCAGATCGTTGATTGCCGGTGGAAGGCGTCTCTGCTGCTCGGGGTGAGACGAATCGACGAGGACCAGGCCGACGATCATGCCGTTAGGCTCGTGACGGTAAAGGCTGGCGTAGAGGCGGACATTGAATCCTCCCATGGAGTGGCCGACGAGGACTAGCGGACCATAGATGCCCGCGTGT
>Ga0070766_10000716_pt1 | contig 15180 bp, 11 predicted proteins | sample HubBroMetageWFT6_FD_69782 | JGI IMG/M metagenome (GOLD analysis project Ga0070766, IMG submission 69782) | Warmed and freeze-thawed soil microbial communities from the Hubbard Brook experimental Forest, New Hampshire - Hubbard Brook CCASE Soil... | ecosystem: Environmental > Terrestrial > Soil...
CCCTGCTGGCGCGCATGCTCGAGCCCGATGCGGGCATCGCAGCCGGCTGGAAGTCGCTCGCAGTGTCTGAATTGCCGCGTGTGTTTCGCTGGTACTTCCCGCCCGAACGGCGGCACCGCTTCGTCAAGAGCTCGTACGGGCCGGGCGGCGCGTGGTGGCTGCACGAGCGTGTCGAGGGGCGCATCGCGGTGCTGCTGCGCTCGCGGGTGCTGTCCGCGGAGGCCGGCGAGCGCGGTATGCGCCTGCAGGTGCAGGGGCCGACCGGCACAGACGTGATCGATACGCAGCACGTCGTCGCCGCCACCGGCTTTCGGATCGACATCGACCGGCTCGAGTACCTGGAGTCGTCGTTAGCCCGGAGCGTCGCCCGGGAAGCCGCCGGCATACCGGCGCTCGACTCCCGTTTCGAGACGTCTGTTCCCGGACTCTTCATCGTGGGCGTGGCGAGCGCACCGGTTTTCGGTCCGATCATGCGTTTCATGTATGGCGCCAAGCACGTTGCGCCGGTGCTCGTCAATCGACTGCGAGACGCCGCCTGACTGCGGCGCTGATGCAGGCACCAAATTACTGTATGATTAATAAGGTGTTGCGTGAACTTCGCGAGCGCCGAGCGGAGCACGCGGCATGCCGATGTATGCAATTCACGCTCTGCCCGTGGAGACGAGGCAAGGTTTGTCATGAAGGGTGAGAGCGTGGCAAATCCTGTCTTCGCTTTCGGTGAGAACTGGGACCGCTTTCTCAACTCACTGTCCGACGAGCAGATCGAGCAGTCGACCCGTGCCGTGCACACCCTGGTCGGGTGCGATTTGCAGGGGAAGGCATTCATTGATATCGGATCGGGAAGCGGGCTGTCGTCACTGGCGGCGCGCATGCTTGGCGCGCGCGTTCACTCATTCGACTACGATCCCCGCTCGGTCGCCTGCACGCAGGAACTGCGCCAGCGCTACTTTCCGCGAGACGAGACATGGAGCGTCGATAAGGGCTCTGTGCTCGACAAAGGCTACCTCGCGACGCTCGGACAATTCGATGTCGTCTACTCCTGGGGCGTACTGCACCACACCGGAGAGATGTGGGTCGCGATCGAGAATGCCGCCGGCCTAGTGCGCGCGGGCGGTCTGTTCGTCATCGGGATCTACAATTACCGCGGCGGCCGGCGTGGCACGGCGACCTGGGCCATGCTGAAGCGCTGGTATTGCTCCGCGCCGCGCTGGCAGCAGCTCGCCTGGGAATCCGTCTACCTCGCATGGGATCTGGCGTCCATGGCGGCAGTCGGCCGAAACCCGCTCAGAATGATCCGCGAGTACCACGGGCGCCGCGGCATGTCCTGGCGTCGCGACGTGACCGACTGGCTCGGTGGCTATCCGTATGAAGCCGCAACACCGGGCGAAATCCTGGAATTCGTGAGGCGAAAGTTCAACTTCGTACTAATAAAACAAAACATCGACCTGCATCTGGGCGTCAGTGAGTTCGTGTTCGAGTCTGCGCTGCCTTCGGCCCGGGGTGGTATGCCGCCCGACACGCAGGGATGACGGCCTCAATGCCGCTCGTAGCGTTCTGGCGCGCCTCTACGCGCAGCTCGCCGGTCGTGGCATTGCTCGTCAAGCTCCTGGTGACGGTTGATCCGCCGCGCCAGGTTCAGTTATGTCGCCTCACCATGCAGAGGTAGATGCACTGAATTCCGCCCCCATCACATTCGCGCAAGCCCTCGAACAGTTCGTCAGACAATTCGCGGCTGACGCGCGCTTCTATCATGGCCTGACTCGTGCGGGACCAGGCTCACCCGCCTGGACCGCGCTGCGCAATCGGGGCCTGTGGCTGCTCACCTCTCATCGTGTTGCGCACTTTTGTGTGCGCCGGCGCAACTTGCGCAGTCCCGTCTGGTGGATCGCGCGGCTGTGCAAGAGCTTTGGCGCGGGCTTCAACGTCCTCTGTTGCAGATCACAGTTGGCCGACGACTGCGAGATCGACGGCGTCGCGTACCTGTCGAACCACGGTTACCTTCTCTGCAGCGCGCTCAGCATCGGCTCAGGCTCGCTGATCCATGATCGCTGCACGTTCGGACACAGCGTGGCAGGGGGTGGTGCTGGCCTGCCGGCGATCGGCAAGGACGTCTGGATCGGACCGGACTGTGTTATTGCCGGCCCTCTGACCGTAGGCGACGGCGCAACTGTGCTGCCGGGGACGGTCCTGACGTTCAGCGTTCCCCCTCGTGCAGTCGTCAAAGGCAACCCCGCCCGGATAGTGCGAACGGATTTCGACAATTCGCAATTGCGCCGCTCGCTGAGCATTGTCCTGGACGTGGCTACGGACAACTAAATGACCACTGCGTTTATCGCGGACGTCCGTCGCTGCGCTGACATCGATCAAGGGCATAACGGGCTGTTGCGGCTGTTTGCGGACAGTTACGGCTTGCAGGCGCTCCTCGCTTACCGTCTGGGCCGCTATCTGCTGCGCGCGGGGCGCAGATATTACCTTTGGCCGCTGCTGCTGGTCTGCTGGCCGATCTATTACGTGCTCAGCCGCTGCGCTCGGGTGGCGTATGACATCCGACTCGAGCTGTCGGCTGACATCGGCCCAGGTTTCTACGTCGGACATTTCGGGGCGATCCGGGTGCGTCGCTGCCGGATCGGAGCAAACTGCTCGATCGGCCAGTTGACCACTATCAGCGCAGCGGCGGACGGCCGCGGACCGGTTATTGGTGACCGCGTGTGGATCGGAGCGCACACGCAGATCGTCGGCCCGCATCGCGTAGGCTCCGATGCAACCGTAGGTGCCGGCTCCGTCGTTCAGGGCGACATTCCCGCGCGGGCGCTTTGTCTCGGGAACCCCGCGCGTCTGGTGAGACACAACTACAACAATCGGCGGATTCTCAGACTCAGGGAAGCGGTCGCTTACCCGGACCACGCTGACGGACACGATCTTCCTCTGGTCAGCGTGATCATTCCCGCATATAAGGCTGAGGCTTACATACACGAGACTCTGGAGTCGGTGTTCTGCCAGACCTACCACAACTTCGAGGTAATTCTGATAAATGATGGCTCACCAGACACAGAGGAATTCGAGCGCGCGATTGCACCCTATCGAGATCGGATCGTCTACATCAGGCAGGAAAACCGTGGTCCGAGTGCGGCTCGCAATGCCGGTATACATCGAGCACGCGGGGAGTACCTGGCGTTTCTTGATAGCGACGATGCCTGGTATCCCACCTGCCTCGCTGCACAGGTTGAATTGGCGCTGAGCCGGCAACCACGATGCGATCTCGTTTATTCCGACGTACTGGTCTACCTCGACTCACAGGAGCGCCGCTACAGGATTTCCTCGACAAGTGGATCACACCCTTCTCCAGAGCCGGCGGTTCGCCGTGCAGCAAAGTCACGCGGAGGTGGAATTCGATACTCCGATATATGCCCCTCTCTCGGTCCCGCGACATTTGAGAGTCTTCTGCGAGAGGACTGTCAAGCACCGACCTCGTGCACCATGGTGCGCCGGCAAGCGGCCATATCCGCCGGACTTTTCGATGAGAATCTCCGCCGCGCGGAGGACTACGATCTGTGGCTACGAATTGCTCATCGCGCCTCGAACATGGCTTATGCGCGCGAGGTGTTGGGCAAAAATCGAGTCGTGCCCGGTTCCCTTTCTCACGATAACTTGAAGATGCTGGAAGGAGTGGTCGATGTCCTCAGGAAACTCAGCACGAGTCTCGACCTTTCGGCGAGTGAACGCTCTGTGCTTCAGAACAAGCTGGCCGCCGCTGAAGCTCAAGTTGAGTTGGAGCGCGGCAAGGCATCTCTCCTGGATGGCAAGTATGACCAAGCCCTCGCATCCTTGCGCGCAGCCGGATCTCTTCTAGCCAACACCAAATTGCGTTTGGCTCAATTAGGCTTGAAGTTTGCACCACGTCTGACGCGAGCGATCGTCGGCGCATGGCTCACGGGGAAGCGCTGAAGTCCCGAAGGCCCGGCCGCATAGTTCTATAAGCAACGTTCGCCGTGACCCCTCCCGCCATACACACCTACATCCCTTAATGCGCGTCTGCAATGACCGACTAGGAACCTTTCAGCAATGTCTCTCGTTCGACCAATCCGGCTTCTATTGCTGCGTGCCGCCGATTACTCCGGTCTCAACGGGGTTGTTTTGCGCTCCGGCTGGCGCAGCAGGCGACTTCTGATAGTCTGTTGGCATCACGTATCACTCGACGATGAGCATCTGTGGAATCCCAGCCTCTGTATCTCGCCATCCACGTTTCGTTCTCGACTCGAGCTTCTGCGATCTACTCGCTGCAACGTGTTGCCACTTGACGAGGCTCTCGAAGGTGTGAGGACTGGGCGATTACCGAAACGCGCGGTCGCCCTGACGTTGGATGACGGAGAGAGCAGTATTCCCCTCCGAGCGTGGCCGATGCTACGCGAATTTGGTTTCCCCGCGACGCTCTATTGGACAACCTACTATTCCCTGCGGCCATATGCTGTATTTGATCCCATGCTTTCGTACCTGCTCTGGAAAGGCAGAGGGGGACATCTGCAATTGGATGACCCTCCCCTGAATGTGCGGCTCGAATCCGAACGTGATCGCTACGGTGCGTTTCGCACCATCTATCAGACGGCCAAGACGGGCGGGTGGACAGCAGCAACCAAGGAGGACTTCCTCGTGCACCTCAGCGATCGGCTAGGCGTCGATTATGGCGACATCAAAAAAAAGAGGATTCTGCACATGATCACTCCAGAGGAGGCCGCAAAAATGTACGCCGAGGGGCTCGATCTGCAACTGCACACGCATAGACACCGCGTGCCGGGCGACGACGCTAGTCGGTCTGCAAGTGAGATACGAGACAACATGAGGGTCATCGAGAACGTCGGAGCTCGCCGCCCGGTACATTTTTGCTATCCCAGTGGCTCTTACGTTCCACAACTTGAGGCGTGGCTTCGCGACAACAGCGTAGTGTCTGCAGCTACGTGTGAGCCGGGTCTGGTACGGCGCCGTACCAATCAGTACTTTCTGCCGCGTATCCTTGATCAAGAGAATTTTGGCGCTGTTGAGTTCAAGGGCTGGCTTAGCGGTCTATTGAGCTGGATAACAAAAAGATCAGTTATGGATGAACATGGTTTTCAATGATCTCGAACCGGCTCACTTCTCTACCGGGCCGATCCTGCGGCGGTCCGACCTGGTTCCATCAAGGTGTGGTCTCGGATGCGGGTCAATCCGGCTTCGGACGCCTTGGTGCATGCAACGTTATGTACACGAGGTCTTGTGGATGATCTTCACTCCATGGTATCAACGGGCGCGGTAGTGCTGGCCCGGCATCTTAAGCCCGCGCTGCAGAGGCGGCTCGCACACACCTGCACAGCCTCCCCAAGACCGCGCACCATCAGCATGATGTTGGAATGAAAAGCCCGCGACCAAACTTGTTCCTAATCGGCGCAATGAAGTCGGGTACCAGTTATCTGAGCGAGTTGCTTGGAGCGCACCCTGCGATCTTCATAAGTGCCGAGAGGGAGCCCACATACTTCGTTGATCCGAAGGTCTTACGCCAGGGATGGCCCCGGATGTGGGCACAGGGCTACTGGAAGAGCGAGGACCGCTACCTGAACCTGTTTGCCGCCGCAGGCCATGCCGCGGTCATCGGCGAGGGAAGCACTTGCTACTCCAAACTGCCCATGTACACCCACGTTCCCGAGCGGATTTTGGATTTCAACCCGCAGGCGCGATTCATCTACATCATGCGCGATCCGGTAGAACGCACAATCAGCCACTATTGGCACACGATAGGATCGTCGAAGGAGCGTCGGCCGATGCTGTCAGCGATTCAATCGAATCCTGAGTACACCGACGTGAGCTACTACGCGCGGCAGTTGAGCGAGTACCTGCAACACGTGGGGCACGAACGCATCTTTGTGCTGACGTTAGAAGAGCTCCTCGCAAATCCTGCGGAGCAGATGAGCCGCATGTATGCATGGCTCGGCGTCGACTCATCGTTCCGGCTCCCTGACATCCCCCCGCGCCACGTGACGCCACCGGTGGTCGAACAAGCCCGTGGCGGCCTTAGCTTCCTGAATCGTTTTAGACAGACCTCGTCTTACGGTAAGGTCGCGCTTTACATTCCGCGAGCGGCGCGCAAACTCGGCTCCCAGCTCGCGGCCCGAAGGGTAAGGCGTGCAGAGGTCAGTACCCTGGGAGTCAAGGCTTACCTGCGACCACTGCAACTGCGGCAAACCGAGGAGCTCGCCAGCCTCCTCAGTCGCGCGTTTCCCGAGTGGAAGACGCTTTACGCGGAGCCGGGTCAGGGCGAACCGGCATAGCGCGTCGGAGCGCGCCACCCGGTACATCTTGGTATTCCGGTGGCTCTCATGTTCCGAAGTTGAAATCTGCCTTCGCGATCGAGTCATTGGCCGGCGTGAAGGAACATGCGCGCGAACATCGGAAGATCGCGCCGCCGCAGCTGGACTCAGCAGAGTGGATGTTCGAACACTTCGTTGTTGCAGCGGCGCTGTCCAGCGAATGCGGCGCACACTACTGCACCGTATGTGCGATCATCTCTGGGGTTTGCGTTAGTACCTGACTCCTCGACTCAGGTCATTCGGCTTGCCGCCAGATGCTGATCAGATCGGGGCGCCGCGGCATCGAGCGCGGGCGGGTGCGTTGCGGGGCGCATGAGTTCCCCGAACGTGCGTACGCAGAAGTTCCCCCAGCTCGTGTTGCTGCAAGTGTCCCCGGATGCATCCCGTCCGGTTCAGCTTGGGAGCGAGGCTAGCAGGTGCAGGGCCGCGTAGGGTTATGGCACGCACGCTGGGGCTGCCCCGCCGCTTACCGAGTAGCCTCGCATCAGCAGCTCCCCCGAGCGTTTTTCCAGGTGTTTTGACGGACGCCGTGAGATACGCTATGGCTTGGCCGATATCGTGCTCAGCGTCGCGCCCAGCAATTGCACACCCGGGCGCGCGCGTTCGACTTAACTCTCCGAGGATCCAGTGTTCTACGGCATCAAATTCGTGACCAGTTATCTGCTAGGCACCGACATTGCCGGTCGCAACCTGAGAGTGTTTCCGGACGATACCTTCATCGCGTCCTACCCACGTTCGGGCAACACCTGGACGCGCTTTCTGATAGCCAACCTGATGCACCCCGAACGCCGAGTGACGTTTGCGAACATCGAGACGATCATCCCCGATGCCACAGCGCTCTCTAGCAGGGAACTCAAGCGGGTCCCCCGGCCGCGCCTGATCAAGACTCACGAGTATTTCGAACCACGCTATCGCAAAGTTATCTATCTGGTACGTGACCCAAGAGATGTGGCTTTGTCACTATATAATTTCCGCCGCAAGTACCGCTCGCTAGATGACTCATATCCAATTGAGCAGTACGTGGCCCAACGGTTCGTGCGGGGAGATCTGGACGTTTCCTGGGGTGAACATGTGGGCAGCTGGTTCGGAACCCGGATGAACCAACCCGGTTTCCTGCTGGTACGCTATGAGGATCTGCTGCAGGATACGGCGCGCGAGCTGTGCCGGGTGGCAGGCTTTCTCGGTGTTGCAGCTGGCACGGAAGGGCTGTCGCAGGCAATCGAGCGAAGTTCCGCGAATCGTCTGCGCGCACTCGAGAAAGTCGAGCATGAAGCGTGGGTCACTACCAAGGGAAAACGCGCCGATGTCCCCTTTATCGCCGAGGCAGTCGCGGGTTCATGGAAGCAGAGGCTACCCGAAGCATCGGTGGCGCTGATCGAGTCGGCATGGGGACCCCTGATGAATTCCATCGGCTACGAGACGAGTGCGCCACGCACCTTCAACGTACGTGCGACCGTGGCCTGATACCGCTGCTCACTTGGACTAAAGGCGCGCCGCAAGGTCGCCCACCTCTGACGCTGTCGCGCTCACTTAGCGGCCCTGCCACATGAGTGGCCAGTCACTGAAGCGGGAAGCACTGTCCGGCGTGCGCTGGACAGTGTCAGCGCGCGTGCTGATTCAGCTCATCACCTGGCCCTCGACCATCATTGTCATGCGCTTGCTCAATCCGCGTGATTACGGCCTGGTCGCGATTTCGACCGTCGTCATCGAATTCATGAGCATGTTCGGTGACCCGGGTCTCGCTGCCGGCCTGGTGCATACGGAGGTGCTGCGCGATGAGACCAGCCGCGCGGCAAGCGCTCTGATTGCGCTGATCAACCTTGTCCTCCTAGGCGTGCTGATGCTCGCAGCTCCGAGTATCGCAGCGTGGTATCACGAGCCGGGGCTGACGAACGTAATGCGCGTCGCATCGCTGTCGCTGCTGATGTCAGCGATCGCCACAGTGCCGCAGGCGCACCTCGTGCGTAACCTGCGCTTCAGGGAGATGGCGCTCGCGATGATCGCAGGCAGCGTCGCAGCGAGTCTGGCAACCATCCTCTGCGCCATTCTGGGTTTGGGAGTATGGTCGCTCGTCCTCGGCGCGCTTGTACTGTCGGCACTACGCTCGATCGTTATCGTCGCCTACAACCGCTCCCCGGTGTGGCCGGACTTCTCCAGGGGGTTCGAGCCCGTTCGTCACTTGATGCACTTCAGCGGGCACATGCTCAGCAACCGGATCCTCTGGTACTGCTCCATGAACCTGGACGTGATCGTCCTCGGGCGCATGGTGCACTCGACGGAGCTTGGCAGTTACAGCGTCGGCGCTAACCTCGCTGCGATCCCCGGCGACAAAGCAATGGATGCGGTAAACAGAGTGTCCTTCCCAACCCTGAGTCGCCTGCGCACCAAGCCGGCCCAGTTCAATTCCACCTACGAACGCATGCTACGCATGCTGGCGTTGTACGGTTTCCTGGTGGCCTGGGGGCTCGCAGCCGTCGCCCCCGAATTCGTGCCCGTCGTGCTATCGGATAAGTGGCGATTTGCTGTAATTCCACTTGCCATGCTGTCGATTGCAGCGCCTATCCGCATGCTGACGACACTTCAAAACACCATGAACAATGCAGCGGGGGTTCCGCAAGCGAGCACTAAGGTCCTTGGGTTGACCTGCCTGGTGCTGCCAGTCGGTGTCGTCATCGGGGCGCGGGTAGCTGGTATCAACGGCGCGGCGGTCAGCTGCGTGGTCGTCTACTCAATCCTGTTCTTTGTGTCGACGCTATACACTTGCCGCGTGACAGAACGTGACATGCGCGACCATCTGCGGCTGATTCTGGTCCCGTTGGTCGCCGGCATCGCGATGCTCATAGTTACCTGGACGCTGCGCGTGCTGTTATTCGCCCACCTGCCGACCGCTGTACTGCTGGGCGTCGAGATCGTCGCTGCCGCGGCCGCGTTCCTCGGCACGGTATACGTCCTCGGCCCGGCGGTTCTCAGCGATGCGCGTGCATTGCTAGCCGAGCTGTTGCGACCACAAAAAGCGCCGGATACGGGGATGGCCTCATGAGCAGAAGGCGGCGCCAAAACGCGAGTAACCTGCGGAGGAGCGCATGAAACGGTCTCTGCACGATCGTCAGGGCAACGGGAGCGGCTCTGGGTCTCACCGTCGCCTTAAATGTCGGAGCGACTCCTATGCCGATCGCCGGCGACTTCATGACGTCTCGGTGGCGGATCCGAGTGGCTCGCGGCCCTTAAGGGCAATGGTCTCACGGCGCTCGGCAGGTCTAGTACGGATGGTTTCGAATGGCCGGTGAGCTACGTGTTTGCTTCAAGCGTGTACTCGCTCGGCGCGGATGTCACCATGAGTTTTCTGACACCTCTGACGGATCGCAGCGCACCATGAGTCTCCGCGGAACGGCGTACTACCTGAGGGGCAGCGATAAAACGAGTCGTTCTGGACGCTGGGTGCAGTTCCGATCTTGCTCGGTACTGCCGGTGTGCCTCGAACTTCGCCGCGAGCGCCACGTACCGTTGCGCCACGGCCTCGATCGTGGGAGCTTTGCCACGAAAGTCTATGGAGCGTCTTCTGGCACTGGATCATCAAGACGAATTATTAGGCGCTGAGTGACCGGAACTTTGGTTCGCTATTCTGAGGGCAGAATCCTCGAGCTCGATGGCTTTCGAGCCCTAGCGGTCTCGATGGTTATTTTCGAGCATATGGTGGATGGTTGGCCGCTGCCGTCGTCGGCTACGGCGTGGATGCCGAGCATTCTCAGATTCTTACTCGCGCACGGCTGGCTCGGTGTCGATCTTTTCTTCGTGCTCTCAGGCTTTCTGATCACCGGCATACTGGTCGGTGAGCGCGATGACCCGCGGTACCTTAAGAACTTCTACGGACGGCGCGCGCTTCGGATCCTGCCGCTCGTGGTAGTGTGCATCTTCATCTGGTGGCTCACCTACGCCCATCCATACGGCAGATATCTTCTCCTCGCGCTGATCTTCTGCGCGAACCTCGACGTTATTTTTCACGTACCGACTCCGCACGGACCCGGAGTGCTGTGGTCGCTCGCGGTCGAAGAGCACTTCTACCTGCTATGGCCGCTCGCGGTGCGTGTGATGACGCGCGCGAGCCTATTGGCGGCAGCCATCGCGATCGTTGTTCTGTCGCCGCCGGCGCGCTGGCTGGCAGTCTCCTACGGCATATCGGCGGATCATGTGTATCAATTGTCGTGGTATCGCTTCGACGGACTGGCGGTGGGGGCAATCCTCGCAATTTGGGTGCGAAGCGCATACTTCACCCGATGCCACGTCTGGATCATCGTGGCCGGATGGCTCTTTCTTGTCGGGTTAGCGAGCGCGGTGACAATCCCGTACGGAGTGATGCAGGCCAAAACCGCGGCGGCCGAGGCGCTTCGATACACGCAGGTACAGGGCCTATTCGGGGGCGCCATGGCGATCGCGATCGCGTACCGGGGCTCTATCGTCCTCAGTCCCATGCGCTCAAACGTCGCTCAAACCATCGCTAATTTGAGCTATTGCCTCTATCTCGTACATCTGTCACTCGGAGATCTGTACTACTGGACGCTCGGTCGACTCGGCATCGATGACACGTCCGCGCTTGGCGGAACGGGAGCATTGGTCATGAGAGCTACGGTCATCATTTGCGTAAGTCTTGTCATTGCGGCGTTGTCGCAGCGATACCTTGAGGGGCCATTCATGAGCTTACGCGGCCGCTTCGCTCATAAGGAGGTTAATGCCTCCGATTCGAGGTCGAAGAACAAGTTCTGATCGTTTGACACGCGTGGGGCGCAGCCACTACCTCGGATGCCGTGTTCGATTCGGTGTGGGAACGGATAAACTTATCGAGTGTCCATTTTCACGTGTGCCTCGACGCGACTGAGCGAAGCCGGCAACCATACGCACCCAGTGCCGAAGTCAGTTCGCAAGCCGTACGCGAAACTCCTCTGCGAGCCGCTCGACATTGCGTTCGAGGTGATATTTGGCAAGGACCTTGCGACGCGCCGCGGTCCCGAGTCGTCGGGCTCCTTCCGCGTCGTCCATCAGACGCTCCGCCGCGTCGGCAATTGCACCGGCGCTTGCCGGCGGGACGAGCAACCCTTCGACATCCTTGTCGATAATCTCCGGGATTCCTGTGATCCAGGTCGCCACGCATGGCAGCTCCATCGCCATGGCTTCCATTAATACGACGGGGACGCCCTCGAGGAAACTCGACAAGACAAAAGCGTCACTCGACTCATAGTAGTCCGCCAGCCGATCGTGATTGCAGGCCCCGGCGAGGTGAACACAGTCTCCCAGATCACGAAGTGCGATCAGCCTCTCCAGCCCGGCACGCTCGGGTCCCTCGCCGACCAGCGTCAGTCTGACGTTTCGTCCTCGCCCTCTCAGCAGGACCACCGCCTCGATGAGAATAGGATAGCCTTTCGGGGCCGATAAACGCCCGACGGAGAGGAGCCTAAATGCATCGTTGAGGTCCCGCTGACGGACTCGTCTCGGACGAAACGCGTCAACGTCCACGCCCAATGGCAACACCACGACCTTGTGCCAGTGCGCAGGGTCGGAAGCGTTCATGACCTGGCTCATACCGTGTTGTCCAACGGTCGCGACGAAGGCTGCTCCAGCGACCTTTTCAGCGAGATGGAACCCGACCACATCGACAAATTCGCCAGACCCGTGGGCAGTCAGTGAGTAGCGTACGCGAAAAATCCGCGCCAGTATCAACAGCACGGTGGATGAGAAATGCGTGTGGATATCCGTCACCCCCTGCCTTTCGAAGTAGTCCCCAGCCACAACCGCCTCGAGAAAATAGAAGCTGTACATGACGAGCAGCCTCGGCGTACCGCGACTCAGCGTCCACGCATACAGTAACCCCCTGAGGTAACCGATCGGATGCCGGCAGAGCACGCGGGTAATGGCGAGCAATGCGTGGATGGATCCAGCACCTATCACCGAGAAGGTCCGTTGCGACTCTTGCGCCTCGTCGGCGCTTAGCGCCTTCATCGGCCTATCGCACTTGCGCACCGACACCACACGAACGTCAACGCCGTGGTGGCGCAGCGCGAGCACCTCACGCAGGATGAACGTGTGACTCAGCGCGGGGTACTGACTCACCAGATAGCCGAGCTTCATTGCCGCGCGAGCCGTCGCAGCCCCGGATGTCACGCAACCTGATCCTCATAGGACGGCTCGCTCGCTCCGGACCGGCGCGGACATTGCGAGAGAAAGCTCTCCGCGACGGCGTCCCAGCTGCAGTGCTCGCGCACATGCCGCAGGGCGTTGGCAGCCAGCAGATCGGCGCGTCGCTGATCCGTAAGGAGCCCACAAATCGCGGTAACCTGCTCATCGGCCGTATCGGCGACAAGCAGATGCTCGCCGTTGCGAAGCGGCAGGCCCTCGGCACCGATCTCCGTGGAAACGACCGGAACGCCCATGGCCATCGCCTCGTAAATCTTCAGGCGCGTGCCACCGCCGACGCGTAGCGGCACCACGCTGATGGCGGCGCGCTCGAGATACGGGCGCACGTCGGCAACGGTGCCCGTCACCTCGATGGCGCGATTGCGCGCCGCAAGCTCACGGATGCCCGGCGAAGGCGATCGGCCGACTACCACGAGTCGCGCACCGGCCACGCGTTCCTGGATGCGGCCGAAGATATCGGCCGCGAACCAACGAATACCGTCATCGTTCGGCATCCAGTCCATCGAGCCGATGAAGACCAGTTCGAGACTGTCCCGAGGGCGCGGCCGGGAGGCGGAAAAGTATTCCACATCAACTCCCGTTGCAACGTACCCAACTGACGTCACCGCGTACTCCCGCCGAATAATCTCAGCGTCGCTGGCGGAGACGGTGACCACGTGCGCGAAGCGCCGACACTGTTGCGCTTCGTATCGTCGCATCCGTTGCCATTGAAGTCGCATGTAGCCGCGGCGCACGGGAGGCTGGGGCACCGAGGCGTGTCGCTGCCAGAGGATGGATTCGACATTGTGTTGGAAGAGGACCGCCGCGGCCGCCAACCCATCGGGCACGTTGACTGAGGACATCAGAAAATCACAGACGATCAGATCTGCTGCGCCGGCAAGGCGCTCTAGCTGATCGCAGAGCGCGTGCGACCTGTAGCGAGCGATAGCATATGGCAGCGCCGAGAAGAGATTGCGCAGCAGATCGGCAAAGAACCCAAAGCTCATCTTCGCTGATCGCCGGAACGGCACGACGACGACTTCCTGTGCGTATTCGCGTGCGAGCTCAATCGCACCGGACGCTCTAAGGCCGTCGTCGAGACACAGATAGGTCACGTGATGCTGCCGTGCCAGCGAGCGCAGTATCTGGTAGGTGCGGATACGTCCACCCTTGTCGAGCGGGTGCAGCAGCTCCGTCTTGATCCACAGGATGCGCATGCGCTACGCCGCGCGTCGGAGCGGCAGCTCGAGCGACCAGGGTGTCTCGCCATCGAGGAACACCCGCGCCCAGATTTCAAACGTCAGCAGCGCCCACAGACGCTCTGCGTGGTTGACGCCGCGGATGTGCTCGCTGACGAGGCGGTCGACCGTGTTTGCGTCGAACAGGCCGCGGGCGCGGGCGCGCGGCCCGGTGACGTATTCGCTGAGCAACGGTCGCCAGGCGCCCCGCAACCACAGCCCGATCGGCACCGGAAAGCCCATCTTGGGGCGCGCGAGAATGCGCGTGGGAAGCGTCCCGCGCATCGCCTGGCGCAGGATCCACTTGGTGGTAGTGCCGCGGAGCTTCATTGTCTGGGGGAGCGCAGCAACCCATTCGGTGAGGGGATGGTCGAGAAACGGAACCCTGCTCTCGATCGATGCGGCCATGCTCATCTGATCCTGCTTCATGAGCAGCTCGTGCAGGTAGGTCTTGACGTCCGCATACAGGAGTTGCGAGACCAGCGGCTTGCCCCGCACGCGCGCCAACGCCCTGTGGTACGCGGCATAGGGATCGACAGACGCAAGCTCTGCGCGCAATTCGGGAACGAGGAGATCGTGCTGAGCGGCGCGCCCGAACACCGCGAAATTCTCGAAATACAGCTCATCGAGATCCGCCCCGCGCATGAGGAAGGTACGCGAGGCGCGCTGACGAAGACGGGAAGTCACCGGCAGAGCAGCGAGCAGGCGACTCACACCGTGACGCGCGAAGCCGGGCAGGTAGCGTCGATACAGAGCGCCGAGGCGGGCGTTATAGTCGGTCACCGGATAACGATTGTAGCCGGCGAGTGTCTCATCGCTCCCCTCGCCGGTGAGCACGACCTTGACGTGACGCGAGGCCAGCCGCGACACGAAATAGAGTGCGATGCTCGAGGGATGCGCGACGGGCTCATCCTCGTGCCACACCAGACGTGGCAGCTCTGCAAAGAACTCCGTGGGCGAGATGACGATCTCGCGATGCTCGGTGCGAAAGGTCCTGGCGACGAGCCGCGCGTATTCGAGCTCGTTGGCTTCGCGCTCGGAAAAGGCAACCGAGAAGGTCCGGATCGGGTCCTTCACCAGCGTCGCCATGGTGGCGGTGATGGCTGCCGAATCGATCCCGCCGGAGAGGAACATCCCCAGCGGTACATCGCTCATGAGACGCAAGCGGACGGCTTCGGTAAACCGCTGGCGATATTCGTCCACGATCGCTCGCTCGGCCGGCGAGCCTGGTCGCGGAGCCTCGAGTGCATCGGCAAAATGGACGTCCCAGTATTGGCGGATGCTGATGCGGCCGTTCTCCCACGTCAGCGTGTGCCCGGGCGGCAGTCGCATGATTCCGGCGAACAGCGTCGCCTCGCCCGAGGGCGCATGATTGGCGAGGAAATCAGGGAGCGCCGCGCGATTGAGGACTACTCGGTCATCGAGCGCCGGCAGGAGCGCCT
>Ga0070766_10000723_pt1 | contig 15136 bp, 16 predicted proteins | sample HubBroMetageWFT6_FD_69782 | JGI IMG/M metagenome (GOLD analysis project Ga0070766, IMG submission 69782) | Warmed and freeze-thawed soil microbial communities from the Hubbard Brook experimental Forest, New Hampshire - Hubbard Brook CCASE Soil... | ecosystem: Environmental > Terrestrial > Soil...
TTTCACCAATCCCAAGAAAAAAGCAGATTCCTCGGGCAAACCGCGCCCTCGGAATGACACTTTTGGATTTTTTCCGAAACCTGTAAAGCCGTTCCGATTATGGAGACCTTTTGTCGTGGCTAAAGCCACGACCCACAAACTCTCAAGGGTATTTGAGCAGAATCTAATTAATTAGAGTGACGACACAAACAGGAAATATGCGGTGTTCCAAAGGTGCGAGGGAATCGTGCCGGGCGCGTGGCTGGTCAGGACAATTTTGAAAATTTCCGGCGAGTCGCCCAGCGTATCCAGGAAGCTTTTGCCCGGCTGCGGCTTCAACGGGGTGACGCTCGCCAGATAGCGCAAAATGTCGTACACGATTTCGCCGGCGCCCATGCGCGGCGTGGCGAAACCCGCGGAACGAAACTCCACCACCGAACTGATTTCGTAAAAGTGCCAGGCCAGGGCGGCGCAAAGACTAACGGCGCGCTCGAACCGCTCCGAGGTCCGAGCGTCCAATCCCTGCGGCCCGACGTAGGGATCGAAAACCAGCATCACGCGCCGTTCGTCTTCCCGCGCGAATTCTTTTACCTGCAGCGCTCCAGTCCTGGCGGAAGCTTTCCAGTCGACATGGCGGGCGCTGTCATTGAATTGATAGTCGCGGATGGCGTAGAGGTCGTTCCCGCGTCCCCGCTGGTAACTCTCAAGTTCGCCGCTCACCAGCGGAAGAACCTCATAAAATTCTTCCGTGGGCTGGATCCGGGGATACACGACCACTTCGATCGCGGAGTTCACCCGCCGCGTTTTTTGCAGGAAGCCGAATGGGAATCTCGTGCGCAATCCAAGAGCGCCCTGGCGGTAAATTCCGCGCCGGGGAAAAGTAAGCTCCACGTTTTGCCGCACCGTTTGCCGGTGGGGAATGTGTGCGAAATAGACCGGGCGATCCAGAATCTGCGGCACGGGACCGGAGGGCGCGTTTTCCTGGGCCTGTGGCGCGGCTTCGCTCACAAGCGATAGGGAAAAGGACGGCACGATCTGCTTGGTATTTTCAAGTTCGGCGATGGCCAGAACGGTGCGCTGGGCGAAAATGTGCTCGGGAAGTTCGAGCCGCACATCGACGCCGCTCAGCACCACGCGCGAAAGCAGCCCCGAAATCAGGATTCCCGCGAGCAGGCAGGCCAGAACCATGAACAACAAATTGTTTCCCGTGTTGAGGGCCGCCAGCGCAATCACCAAAATTCCGCCGATGTACACCATGCCCTCGCGGGTCACCTTGTAATCTATCTGGTAGCTCAGCCAGCCGAGCGGCGTGCGCCGCGCCAGCGCCGGCACGACCGTCAACCCCACCCATGCGGCAAGGGCCAGCGCCGAAATCGCCGAGATTCCCGCGAGGACCAGATGGCCTTGCTCGACCGCGGCCCCGGAATACAGCGCCAGGAAAAGGGCCATCGCCAAAGCGCCCATGGCGATGCCAAAACTGCGCCAACTGGGACGGTCCAGAGTTTCGCGCAAGCGGTTCCACTGGGCCGCGCGCGTAACTCCCACCACTTTGCGCAAAAGCGGAGAGCCGACGCGGCGTTCGACAAATTCGGGATTCATCAGAGAGGGACTGGGGTGGATTCCATGATTTCGCGAAGAACCATTTCCGCCTGCGTCGATTTTTTCTGCGTCGCCGCATAGCGCGAGTTGACCACCACGCGGTGCGCGAACACCGGGAGGATGAGCCGCTTGAAGTCGTCGGGCGTGCAGTAGTCGCGCGCTTCGAGGAAGGCCCGCGCCTGCGCCGCGCGCTGCAGCATCAGCAATCCGCGTGGGCTCACGCCGAGCGTGAGCTGCTCGGAATGGCGGGTTCGTTCGACAATGTCCAGGGCATAGTCCCGCAGGCTGTCGTCCACGCGCACTTTCTCGACGGCGCGCTGCATCACTTCGACTTCCCCCGCTTCCATCACGGGGGTGACTTCGGCCGCGGCGTTGCGCCCGCTGGCATGCTGCTGCATGATTTCGCGCTCGCTGTCGCGCGACGGATATCCCATGCCGATGCGAAGCACGAAGCGGTCCAACTGCGATTCCGGAAGCGGGTAAGTTCCATGGTGCTCGACGGGGTTCTGCGTGGCCAGCACCATGAACGGCTGCGGGAGCTTGTAGGTGTGGTTGTCCACGGTCACCTGCGCTTCATTCATGGCTTCGAGCAGCGCGGACTGCGTCTTCGGCGTGGTGCGGTTGATTTCGTCGGCCAGGATGATGTTGGCGAAAATCGGGCCGGGCTTGAAGTCGAAGCGCTGCTCGATCTGATTGAAGATGCTGGTGCCCACCACGTCCGAGGGAAGCAGATCGGAAGTGAACTGGATGCGCTGGAAGGAACAGTGGAAGGAATTGGCGAGCGCCTGCGCGAGGGTCGTCTTGCCCACGCCGGGGACGTCCTCGATCAGCAAGTGGCCTTTGGCCATCAGGGCCACAAGCGCAAGGCGGATGACTTCATCCTTGCCGCGAATTACATTCGCAATCGAAGCCTGCAACTGCGCAATCTGGTTGTACGCCGCCGTGGTCATTGGGTTGAAAATCCCTATCGCTTCTGCTACAAACGAACCTTGTCGGATGGGCGATTAGCTCAGTGGTTAGAGCGCTCGCTTCACACGCGAGAGGTCCAAGGTTCAAGTCCTTGATCGCCCACCACCACCGCGCCCTTCCATGTTGCCATCATTTCCTCGAATATCTTAGCGTTTGGCTGCCAAGCTGTGCTCAAAAAGTTTTTGAAGAGAGTTTGGTAGCACAGGCACTCTTACCTGTGCGGGTTTGCGACCGCAGGTGGATCGGGTTCTTGTGCGAGCAGCCGTCAAAACCGCAAAGCCGGCCCCTCGCAAGGGCTCGGGATAAACACTGGCTATGCTATTCTGAACATGCCGCGAGCAAAGGAACCTGACGTGGGGACGACACTGCGATTTTTCCAGTATTTGTCATTGGGCTGTTGGCTGGGCGGCATTATCTACTTCATTTTGTTCACGCAAGGCATTTTTTCCGTGTTGCCGACAAAGGATTTGGCGGGGGCGGTGGTGGGGTACTCACTGGCCCGGCTGCATGTTCTGGGGATCGTGGCCGGCTGCATCTACCTTATCGCGACGGCAGCGCAGGAAAGGTCCGTCGCGGCCCTCGCGCGTCCCGCTGCGCTGCTGGTGATTGTCATGATTCTGTGCACCATGGCTTCGCAATACGGGGTCATCGCGCGCATGGATGCGCTGCGCGCGCAGATGGGCTCGGTCGATGCGATGCCGGCGGGGAATCCGCTGCGAGCGGCGTTCGATCGTCTGCATCAGTATTCGGTGTGGCTGGAAAGCGCCGTGCTTTTTTCCGGCCTCGCCGCGTTGTTTCTAACCGCGCGGCAGAGGTCTTAGTGGGACGGGCTTCAGCCTGTCTGCTTTTTCGAGCCAACGAAAAACAAAACCAGTCAGGCTGCAGTCCCAGTGCGCCAACTCGATTTTGGACAGGCCAGCGGCTGAAGCCGGGTTAGATTTCCGTACTTTACGGCACGGCTGAAGCCGTGCCCTACAAAGATTTAGAAGCTGCCACACAGGCTCTTCAGCCAGTCGGGTTTTGTGTTTGGCTATGCTTAAGAAAAGCAGACAGGCTGAAGCCCGTCCCACTACTTCTTCTTTGCCTTCTTCTGATCCACTGCCCGCCACAAATACCAGGACGCAATCGAGCGGTAGGGGCGCCAGCGCTCGCCGTGTTCGAGGATCGCTTGCGGCTTCGGCTCTGTCTCGAGACCGTAGACGTGCTGAAAACCTTTGCGAATTCCGTAGTCTTTTGTGGGCAGCACGTCGGCCCGTCCCAGCTGAAACATCAGGAACATCTGCACGGACCACTCGCCAATCCCTCGCACCTGCGTGAGCCGCTCCAGAATTTCTTCCTCGCTCATCCTGCGAATCATGGCCAGCGGAGGAACCGTCCCGTCGATGGTTTTCCTGGCGAGATCCCTCACTGCCGCGATCTTTTGCCGCGACAGACCGGCGCGCCGCAATTTCGCCTTGGTGGCGCGAAGAATTTCTTCCGGAGAAGGGCAGTTGCCGTCCGAGCCCAACGCTTTCACTCGCCCGAAAATCGTGGCCGCCGCCGCACCCGCGAGCTGCTGATAAACAATAGCCCGAAGCAGGCTCTCAAACGGCGGTTGCGGTTTTTGCTTCTTCGTTGGAAATGAGCCGACCTTGCGAATCACGCGCGCCAGATGTCTGTCCACACGGCAAAGCTCGCGCATCACCTGGTCTGCGTCCACGGAATAGTGAGTCTTGGCCATGGCAGAGGACGAAGCATAGGAGGGAGGCACAGCGGCGTCAAGGGCCGGGCAGGCTGCTGGTTCGGCCCCCTAAGGCTGACTTATCCCCAACGGCACTTCGCTCGTAATCGGTTGACCCCTTGGCCGGGTACTTGGATACAATGGCCATCACCCCCAGCCTACCCCTCGACAAGGTCGGATTATGTCCAACACATGGAAACAATGGGAAGGTCAGATCCTCGATGGGAAGTTCGAGCTGCTTCGCTATCTTGGCGAATCCCAACACGGCGCTGTATTTCTCACCGAACGCCGCGAAGGTGAACGCCCAGCAGAAGCTGCCATCAAAATTATTCCCGCGGAGGCGGAAAAAAGCGGACTACAGCTCTCGCGCTGGCAAATGGCAGCGCAGCTCTCGCATCCTCACCTGATTCCCCTTTATGAAATGGGGCGCGCGGAGCTTGGAGGCGCGCCGCTTGTCTATGCCGTGATGGAGTGCGCCGAGGAGAACCTGGCGCAAGTTCTTCCTAGCCGCGCGCTCACGGCTGCCGAGGCCCGGGACATGCTTGTTTCCGTCGTTGACGTGCTTTCATACCTTCACCGCAAAGGTTTCGTGCACGGACACATCAAGCCGGCCAACATCATGGCCAGCGGCGAGCAACTGAAAATATCCAGCGACGGCATTTGCCGCGCCGGGGAATCAGCGGATAGCCTCGGCATGCAGGACGCCTACGACGCACCGGAAAATTTCAGCAGCCATCCGCCAATGTCTCGTTCAATGTCGCCTGCCGGCGACGTTTGGTCACTGGGCGTCACCTTAGTCGAAACGCTCACGCAAAATCTGCCCGCTGCACGAACGGCGGAGCAATTGGAACCGGCGCTCCCGCGGTCTCTGCAGGAACCCTTTCTCGATATTGCGCGGCACTGTCTGAATCTTCAGCCTTCGAGCCGTTGGACAGTGGATCAAATCGCCGCTCGATTGGAAGGACGCGCTCCGGTCCCTCAAACCCAATCTATCCCACCCGCCGTCCGGACTCCTTCACCGCCGGTGCAGTCCGTCGCCCGGGCGTCAGGACAACCTGGGAAGCGCCGCAGCTACGCAGTGCCCATTGCAGTAGGGTGCGCGCTGGCCTTGGCCGCAATTCTGGCAGTACCGAAACTTTTGCGGCGCCAAGCAGACGCTCCACAAACTCCCGCCGCCACGGGTGAGCGGCCAGTCGCGCCACCTGCGCCAAAACAGGCCGCGCCGTCTCCGCAAGAGGGCGCCGCCAAGCCGTACAGAGCGCCCGTTGCGGAGGAAGCGCGGACTTCCAAAGCTCCCGTTCCAGTGCCTGCATTGATTCATCCCGAGACGCTGCATGAAGAGGAGACCAATACAGTTGCGAGAATCCCGGCTGGCCCCGTCGTCCACGGCGAAGTGGTTCACCAGGTCGCTCCTGAAGTGCTTCCGTCGGCAAAAAATTCTATTCGCGGCACGGTGAGAGTCAGCGTCAAGGTGAATGTCGACCGGTCGGGAAACGTGGAGGACGCAGAACTCGAATCGCGTGGACCGAGCAAATACTTTGCGCGCGCGGCTCTGGACGCCGCGCAGGATTGGAAATTCAAGGCGCCAAAGGTAGGGGGCCATGGCGTCCTAAGCACTTGGACCCTGCGGTTTGAATTTACCCATGATGGGACTACAGTGATTCCCACGCAGGAAATGCCGTAGTCCGATTGGGTGACGCCGCATGGCCAACCTTGGACGAGTGCCGCGGAGTTATCCGATCGCATCGTGGCTGTGGCAGGAGTGCAGACCTGGCACCTGGATCGAAACCCATCCTTGCGTCTGTGGGAACTGCTACGTATGCTGGGGTCGAATTCTTAAATGACGTCCTATTTTGAAAAGAACAGAGGAATCATCTGATGCAGACTAACAAAGATACGCAACAGGGGGCGTCCGTTTTTCCAGGCGCTCCTAGTTCCATGGGACACGCGAGCTCTTACCTTGGGCCCGGAATGAATTTAAAAGGGGAAATTACCGGAAACGAGGACCTCAAGCTGGACGGCAAGGTAGAGGGTATGGTGTCCATTGGGGGTTTTCGGCTGACGGTGGGACCAAGCGCGCATTTGACAGGCGACATCGTGGCCCGTGAAGCCATGATTTCCGGCGAAGTGAAAGGGGATATCCGGGCTTGCGACCGCATCGAAATTACGAAAAGCGCCTCGATCGTGGGCGACCTGAGCACCGCCAGGATCGTGATTGAAGAAGGCGCTTACTTCAACGGAGACGTCGAGATCGGCAGCAACCCAACGAAAGTCGGCGCGGATCTAGATACCCTTCTCAAAGGCGGCAAAAAGGCGTAAGGGCGATAAAGCAGGAGAAATTGGTTTTACTTTCGACCTCGATCTTCACCCCGCACGTGCGATCCAGCCAATTCCCGTGAGGCCCTGTTATCGGTACGTGGCCCGCCCCGGAGGGCGTCAGGTTTACGGGTGTGCTAGGATTCCGAATCTATGCAAACAGGGATCATCGGGCTTCCTCAAGTCGGCAAGACCACTCTGTTCAAAATTCTGACGCGTGCGCGGCTCGACGAGAAGGCGGCGCGCGCGGCCACGCACGTCGGCGTAGCGCGCGTGCCGGAGCCGCGCCTGGAACAGCTGGCCAAGCTTTACAATCCGAAAAAGATCACCTATGCCACCGTGGAATACGTTGACGTCGGCGGCATGGAGAAAGACCGCGCCAAGGATTCCGCCGTGCTGGCGCCGCTGCGCGAAGTGGATGCGCTGGCTCATGTGTTGCGGGTTTTCGACGATCCTTCCGTGCCCCATTCCGCGGGCTCGATCGATCCCTTGCGCGACGCCGAGGTGCTGGACCTGGAATTAATGCTCTCCGACCTCGATCAGATCGCGCGGCGCATCGAGCGCGTGGAAAAAGATCTGAAGAAAAAGAAGGAGCCGGTTCTCGAGCAGGAACTGGTTCTGCTGAACCGCTGCAAGGCGGCCATCGAATCGGAAAAGCCTCTGCGCGAACTGGAACTCAATGCGGATGAACGGAAAACGATCCAGGGCTACAAATTCCTCTCGCAGCGGCCGATGCTGTACGTTTTGAATCTCGGCGACAGCGAAGTCGCCGAGCTGGACACAGCTGTCGAGCGCCACAAGCTGTCGAAACTTGTGGGCCGCCCCAACACCGTCGTGCTTTCGGTTTGCGGGCGCATCGAAGCGGAGCTTGCCGAACTGGAACCGGCCGAGGCCGCCGAAATGCTCGCGGCGTATGGGCTCAAATCTTCGGGGCTCGATCGCATCATTCAGGCGACCTACCAGCTGCTCGGCCTGACTTCGTTTTTCACCGCGGGCGAACCGGAAGTCCGCGCCTGGACAATCAAGCGCGGCATGAACGCGCAAAAGGCCGCGGGCGCGATTCACTCGGACATCGAGCGCGGCTTCATTCGCGCCGAAGTGGTGCGCTGCGAAGATTTGCTTGCCGCGGGGAGCTTGCCGGTGGCGCGCGAACGCGCGCAAGTGCGCCTGGAAGGCAAGGAATACATCGTCCAGGAAGGCGACGTCATTCTGTTTCGCCACAGCGGCTGACGATGCTGGCTGATCCGTCCATCCACGTTCCCGCTTCCCGCATGGTTCTGGCGCTGCTGCTGGGGCTGACGGCCGCGGTGGCCAACATTCTTGGCGGACTATTTATCCTGCACCGCGAATGGTCGCGGCAATATTTGAAATATTTTCTGGCGCTTGGGGCGGGCTTCATGCTGGCCGCGGCGATTCTCGAGATTCTTCCCGAGTCGGTGGCCCTGACGGGAAGCCTCGCGTATTTCCTGGTGCTGGTCGGATATTTCATCGTTCATTTTTTTGAACACACGCTCGCGCCGCATTTTCATTTCGGAGAAGAAACGCACGTCGAGCATTTTGTGCCGCAGCGCGCCGGAATTTCCGCGTTGCTGGGGCTCTCGATTCACACTTTTTTTGACGGTGTGGCCATCGCCTCCGGGTTTCTGGTTTCCGGCTGGCTGGGCGGCGTAATTTTTCTGGCCATCGCCTTGCACAAAATTCCGGAAGGTTTTACCGTCGCTTCGCTGATGCTCGCGAGCGGACAAAGCCGCCGCACGGCATTTCTCGCCGCAATCTGGCTGGGCGTCGCAACGGTTACCGGCGTTCTGCTGATGGGCTTGCTCCATTCACAGGTCGGTTATGCGTTGCCGATTTCGGCGGGAGTCACGCTGTACGTTGCCGCGACCGACCTGATCCCGGAAGTGAACCGCGAGCCTGACACGCGCATGGCGTTGCTCGTTTTCCTCGGCGTTTCGCTGATGTTGCTGCTTGCCAGGCTTTTTCATGCTTGAGGTAACACAGGCACTCCTGCCTGTGTGGTTTTGTAGATTGTCCCTTCGATGCAGATTCACATACGATGGCAAAACCCGCACAGGCAAGAGTGCCTGTGCTGCTAAAACCCAACATTGAATTCTGGGCGTGCCGGATGTATGTTGCCGTTCAGAGCTTAAACCAAGAGCAAAATCGCAAATTGGGGGAATCCATGAGCCATCTGCCTAGCCGCCGAACTCTGCTTAAGTACGGAACAGCCGCGGCCGCTTCCGCGGCCCTCGGAAAATTCGCACTGGCTCAGGGCAAGACCAGCGCGCAGCAACGAGTCGTCGTGATCATGTTTGACGGGTTCGATCCGCGCTACCTGGCCGAAAGCAAAATGCCTGTGCTCGGCCAATGGAAACGCGACGGGATCTATAAACAAGTGAAAGGCGTGATGCCTTCCGTCACCAACGCTAACAATGCCTCGATTTGCTGCGGGACTTGGCCCGAGACGCACGGGATCATTGCCAATTCCTATTTCGACGAAAAAAGCGGCGAAGAGCTCTACGTGGAATCGGCCGACCTGGTGCTCGCTCCCACGCTGTTTGAACGCGCCGGCCGCCATGGCGTGAAGTCGGCGCTGCTTTCCAGCAAGGCCAAGACCGCCACTCTTCTTTTGCGCGGCGCTGAAATTGTGCTCACGGCGGAGAACCCCACGCCCGATTGGGTTCAGAAACTTGGACCCGCGCCGGTCATTTATAGTCCGGATATTAACTATTGGCTGATGGGGGCGGCCATCAACATCCTCAAGACTCGCCCGGACATCGGCGTTCTGTACGTGCACACCACGGATTATCCGATGCACATGTGGGCTCCCGAGGCGCCGGAATCGAAAGAGCACCTCGCGCGCATGGACGACCTGATCGGCCAGGCCATGAAAGTGGCTCCGGACGCGGCATTCCTCGCCACCGCGGACCACGGAATGAACGCCAAAAGTTTGTGCTGGGACCTCGAGCAAGTTTGCGCCGGAAAAGGAGTCCCGATCCGCAAAGCCGTGTCCACTGGACGCGACCGCTACATGAAGCATCACCGCGGTTGCAGCGGAGCCGTCTACATCCATCTCAAGAATCCGCAGGACGCGGCGCGGGTGCGGGATATTGTGTCCGGAGTGAAAGGGGTCGAGCGAATTCTCACACGCGACGAGGCCGCGCACGAGTTCAAGTTAATGGCCTCGCGGATCGGTCATCTAATGGTGCTCGGCGACCAGGACACCGTGTTTGGCGAACTCGATGACGAGAAGGAAAGTTTTCCCGGACTCCGCTCGCACGGTTCCTTGCACGAAACTGATGTTCCCCTGTTCGTCTACAACGCGAAGAACGCCCCGTCCCCTGATTATTTCAACCACAATCTTGATTTGGCGCGCTGGCTTTACAGCAGTTGAGGATTCGCGGACGGCCGCCATACGCACAAAGAATTTCATGGCGCAGTCGTTCGGAAAAATGATCGAAGACAATAAACAACTGTTCAACAATATTCAGCGGCTCGTCGAGGCGTGGTGCGATCGTCGTTGCCTGTGCGCGCTTAGAAATGTATTGCGCGGTTATCCGCTTGTATCGCCGATTGGTGACGGATGGGGCGAGCTTCTTATAGCCCTGCAGGACGCGCGGGCATTCGCGCGGGATGAGCTGACCGCGGATGAACAAAACATATTAGAGGACTGCATTCGAGCAGTTGATGGCGCAATTCACGGCGCGGGAATTTGAGGCATTTCGCACAGGTTGGCTGGATCATGTTTAAAATAAAAGACTTGTTTGTGCGGGGTGGAATTCAGAAACTTCAATTTTCTCGCAACTTTTTGACAACAAACGGGTTTGATAAGCTGTGGAGGTTATGGCTAGGACCGACGTCCAATTGATGCTGGACGTGAAAGCCGGGGACGATCAGTCCTTTGAGCTTTTGCTCCGCAAGTACAGGACTCCCCTGGTCAATTTCCTTTACCGGATGGTCCGCGACACGGCCGTCGCGGAAGACCTGGCCCAGGAAGTTTTTCTCCGCGTCTACCGAGCTCGCCAGGAATACGCTCCGAGCGCCAAGTTCACCACCTGGATGTTCCGCATCGCTACGAATCTGGCGCTCAATTCCGTGCGCGACAACCGGCACCGCCTGATGGAAATTTCCATGGACCAGACGGTGGACTCCGGTGAGAGCGAGCAGCCCGCGCTGGAAGTTCCCGACCGCGCGCCCAGCGTCGAACAGGAACTCGTTGCGCGTTGCCGGGCGGAAATGATTCTGAAAGCGATTCACGCGCTGCCCGAAAAACAGCGGGCCGCCGTGTTGTTGCACAAGTATCAGGAACTGGATTACGACGAGATCGCGCGCGTACTGGAATGCTCGGAAAGCGCGCTGAAATCGTTGCTGTTTCGAGCTTATGAAACGTTGCGCGTCGAGCTGGCGCCACTCGTGAGCCCTACGGTGAGGGTGGATCGAGTGCCGGCCGACCGCAGCGGACAGCCCGCCTGCTAATGGGATGGGCTGCGTTTGACGCCTGCCTGATTGGAAGTATGGTGAGGAAGTGAGGGTCATATGTTTGGCAAAGAAAAAAGCAGTGTGAAACAGTGTGCTGCGCTGGAAAGGAAATTAGTCGAATACCTGGATGGGCGCGCCCGGCCTGCCGACCGTCACGCCGTCGAGGAACATCTGTCGGGCTGCGCATCCTGCCGCTTGCGCGCCGAGGAGTTCCGCGCGCTCTGGACCGCGCTGGACGATCTTCCGGAAGTCTCTCCATCGCCCGCGTTTGATGCAACGTTGCGCACGCGCATTGCCGCGGAGCCCGCGCGACGCAGTTTCTGGGACTGGCTGCCGTCGCCGAGACTGGCGTTCGCGGTTACAGCGCTCGTGGTCATGTCCGCCTGGCTGTCTTCCGTCCCGCGAGTTACAACGAATCCAACCGTTGTGAGCCAGGCAAGTCAGGCCAGCGAGGTTTCGCCGGAATCGGATTTCGGCATGATCCGGGATTTGCCGGTTCTTGAGAATTTCGACGTCGTCTCCAAATTTGACGCGCTTTCCGAGTTGCCTGTTACGCAGGGTAGGCCAACGGGCGAAGGGGTAAAAGAATCCAGGTAATGAAGCTGCGATTCCAATTCGGCGCCGTACTGGCCGCCGGGCTGGCGGTGGGACTCTTGTGCGGCTCGGCGTATGGGCAACGATCCAACGCGGCCGCTCAACAAGAGGGCGAACCTGCGCGCCAGGCACCGCGGCCGCAAGTGCGGCCCAGGCTGCCTAACGCCCTTCCCCCCGCGGGAAATCCAAACAGTTTGCCCCCTAAAGCCATCGAGAGGCTCCAGGAATTGCCGCCGGAGAAGCAAGAGCAGTTTCTGAGGAACAACCAGCGTTTCAATAGCCTGCCGCCGGAACAGCAGGCACAGATCCGCCAGCGCCTGGAAGCTTGGAACCGCCTGACCCCCCAGCAGCAGCAGGCTTTGCGCGATCGGCAGCACGTATGGGAGGAAATGACGCCTGAGCAGAGGAGATATGTTCAGCAGTCTCTGTTTCCGCGCTGGCAGCAGATGCTCCCCGCACGGCGCCAGGCCATTCTGCAACGCCTGCACTCGCTGCGCACCCTAAGCGAAACGGAGCGCCAAGCCAAGCTCAACGATCCCGCCTTCACCGAGGGATTGAATCCCGAGGATCGCGAAATGCTGGGACAACTGGCCCACTTGCACGTCGGCATGGCCCCCGATTCGCCCGGGTTGTAAAGCGCCGTTGCCTGCGACCGCAAATTCTCCGGGAATTTCGATTCCGTTCCGCGAAATCGCCAAAAAAATCGGGCCGCAGTAACTCTTACGAAACAATTTTGCGAAAATGTTACAGAAAGTGGCGCCCTAAATCTAGTCTGAATTCTCGACAGGGGCACAATCTGTAGTGGTTCTGGGCATATACACCACGAGACTTCCAAATATCCACAAATAATTCTCCAGCTTCTACAGTTTTTCCTTGACAAGCGATCGAAGCTGACTAGAATCGTGGCACAAAGTGGGAGGAAGTGGTCGCAAGTGAAACATAGTGGCGAAGTTGATGGGGTTGTGAAGCGCAAAAGGGGACTACCAGTGAGGGGCGAACGCTCGACAAGTTCTCTGGGCCGACGACTACATGCTAAGGGGAAACATTCCGGCAAGAGTGGACGAGAAGGGCCGTCTCAAAATACCCGCGGCCTTTCTGGAAGAGCTCAAGGCATTTGGCGGGCAGTTCTACGTCACGAGCGAAACCGGTGATTACGCCCGGATCTTCCCAATGAAAATCTGGGAGGAACTGGAGAGCAAGTTAGCTAGGCTCTCTTCGCACAACCGTACCAAGCAGAAGTTTTTGACCTGGACGAACTATTACGGCCAGGCGGTGGAAGCAGACAGCCAGGGCAGAATCCTGATTCCACCGGTGTTACGGGAAGCTGCGCAAATGAAGGGTGACGTGGACGTGATGGGGCACCTGACGTACCTGGAAGTTTGGAATCATAACCGGTCGCTGGAGAACCTGAAGAAGAGTCCGATCACGGATGACGACCTGAAGATCCTGGACGAACTGGGCATCTAGTTTGAACGTTCAGCACAAGCCAGTGCTCGTCGAAGAGACGATCCACTGGCTGGCAATCAAGCCGGGCGGTCTGTATATCGATGCCACCGTTGGGCTCGCGGGGCACGCCATTGAAATTGTCCGGCGGCTTGGGACCGGCGGGCGGTTGGTGGGCATGGATCGCGATACGCAGGCGTTGGAAATCGCGCGGGGCCGGCTGGCGGAGTTCGGGGACAAAGTGACTTTGGTGCACGCTAACTTTTCACAAATCGGCGAGGTTTTCGCGGAGCGAAGTCTTCCTCCCGCCGATGGCGTGCTGGCGGACCTGGGCGTATCGAGCATGCAACTGGATTTGGGCGAGCGCGGGTTTTCGTTTCGAGCGCGCGGCCCGCTGGACATGCGCATGGACCGCGACATGGAAGAGACGGCTTCGGACATTGTGAACACGGCGGATGAGAAAGAACTCGCCGACCTGCTCTACCAATACGGGGAAGAGCGGGATTCACGCAGAATCGCCAGGACAATAGTTCGCGCGCGTCCCATACGGGACACCGAACACCTGGCAACGGTTGTGGCAGGGGCCCGAAACGTAAGGGGAAGGCAGAAGCTGCATCCCGCGACAAAAACGTTTCTGGCGCTGCGGATTGCGGTGAATCGAGAGATGGAGGAACTCGGGCAGTTTCTTTCTAGGGTTCCTGCCACACTATCTCCAGGCGGCCGGTGGGTGATGCTCAGCTATCACTCGCTGGAGGACCGCCAGGTCAAGCAGTGCTTTCAGCGCCTCGCCCAGCAGGGTGCGCTGAAAATTCTCACCAAAAAAGTGATTCCAGCTTCGGACGCGGAGATTGCGGCCAATCCGCGGGCGCGCAGCGTGAAGATGCGCGCGGCCGAAAAGATCGATCCCGACCAGCACGGGATGCCGCAAGAGGAAGCGTGGCTGAGATGACCGAGTTCTTTACCATCAAACAGATTGATAATTCACGCCTAGTGCGGTTCGTGGCGCCCCACCATATGCGCGAATGCGCGCGCGTCGTTTCGCTGGGCGGATTGATCGCCCTGGGCGCATTCCTGTACGCCTGGCAGCACTTCGAGGCGATCCAGCTGCGCTACGAACTTGAATCGCTGCGCAGCGAACGCTCGCAGGCCAGTGAACTCAGCCAGGAACTCAAATTGGAAATTGCGGGATTGCGCGCGCCGGGACGCATCGACATCATTGCGCGGCGGCAGCTGGGTCTGACCGCTCCCGCGCCCGGTCAGGTGGCTCCGATGGAACTGCCGCCAAACGCGGTTGTGGCCGAGGCGCGCCCGGCGAACGTCCAGGCAGCGCGGCAATAAGGCTTCTTTTGGCGGCATCGCATCGCGTCGCTCCCGAAGTAAAAGTAAAAGAATTGGAAAGGTAAACCGGAGCCGCCCGGCCAGACGGACGTGCCCGAGCCTCACGACTGTTCGGCCCGGAATTCCCGGCGAAAATATGGATCTTCGCAGTCCCCGGACCCGGATCATAATTGTTGCTGCCCTCGCGGCGCTGTGGACCGGGGCGGTGTTCGGACGGCTGGCCTACCTGCAATTGTTCCGCTACAGCGAATATTATTCCCGCGCGCAGCACCAGCAACGGCTCATTGTGGACGTGGGCGCGAGCCGCGCCGAAATTTTTGACCGCAACATGAATCCGCTGGCGATGAGCGTTCCCGTGGATTCGTCCTTCGCCGTGCCCTCGGAAATTGCCGATCCCGATATGGTGGCGCGCTTGATCGGCAAAGTGCTGGACACTCCGTCCGACGAAATCGCCACGCGCATTGCCAGCTCTCATTCGTTCGCGTGGATTGCGCGCAAACTGCCGCCCGAAAAAGCGAACCGCATCGCAGCGATGAATTTGCGCGGAATTTATTTTCAGCGGGAAGGCGGACGGTTCTATCCGAAACGCGAACTCGCCGCGCATGTGCTCGGCTACGTGGACATCGACGAGAAGGGACTCGGAGGAATCGAGTACTCGCTCGACGACAGCATTCGCAGCAAGCCGGGCAAGATGCTGAT
>Ga0070766_10000724_pt1 | contig 15123 bp, 9 predicted proteins | sample HubBroMetageWFT6_FD_69782 | JGI IMG/M metagenome (GOLD analysis project Ga0070766, IMG submission 69782) | Warmed and freeze-thawed soil microbial communities from the Hubbard Brook experimental Forest, New Hampshire - Hubbard Brook CCASE Soil... | ecosystem: Environmental > Terrestrial > Soil >...
CGTTCTTCATCTGGCGGATCGCCTCGAGGAAGGGCAGCGACTCGATGTCACCGACGGTTCCACCCACCTCGACGATGACGACATCTGGTTGGGGCAGCTCATTTTCGGCCACGCGCAGGATGCGATGCTTGATCTCGTTGGTGATGTGCGGAATCACCTGCACGGTGCCACCGAGGTAGTCGCCGCGGCGCTCCTTGGCGATCACCGACGCGTAGATCTTGCCGGTCGTGACGTTGCTCGCCTTGCTCAACGCGACGTCGACGAAACGCTCGTAGTGTCCGAGGTCGAGGTCGGTCTCCGCGCCGTCATCGGTGACGAACACCTCGCCGTGCTGATACGGCGACATCGTGCCCGGATCGACATTGAGATAGGGGTCGAGCTTCTGCATGCCGACATGCAGGCCACGCGCCTTGAGGATCGTGCCGATCGAAGCGGCGGTAATTCCCTTGCCGAGTGAGGAGACGACTCCGCCTGTCACGAACACGAACTTCGCCATGCGCAGAGCCTCCCGGGAAAGTTTCAGCGATTGTATCAGCCGCGTGGCGAAAGCACGCACTGATGTTCGAAGACGACCCTCAGCCGGACCTCGCCTCGAGGAAGACGACCCGCGTCTCGTCGCTTTCCCCGCTCGATCCGGTGAGGACGAGACGAGGCTGTGGTTCCCAGGCGCCTTCGGCAAGCCCCATCTCCTGGGCGAACTTGCCGACCGGGTCGAACTCGCCGCCGTCGCCGGCGCCGAAGCGGGCCGGCACCACGATGCTCGGCTCCACGGCGTTCACGAGCTTTGCCGCCTCGATGGCTCCGAGCGCGTCGCCACCGCCGACGGGGATGACCAGGACGTCGACGTGGCCGAGGCTGTCGATCTCGTCCTCGGTGAGCTGGCGCCGGAGGCGTCCCGCGGCGACGACACGGACGTCGTCGACCGCAACGCGCATGACCGTCGTCTCGCCGGCCGCGAGGCCGAGAATCCCGACCCCGCCGATCTCGAACTCACCCGGTCCACAGACCTCCTGGAGCTCACCGTCGCGCGGACGAAGCTTCGCCGGGTCGGTAACCCCTTCGGTGCGGACGATGATGCCGCCGGTGCCTTTGGCGAGCCCGGGGAGAGCCGTCTGCGATGGGTCGATGACGACGGTCATGTCCCTGCCGCGAAGCCGGACGCACGAGAGGCCGTGATAGGTCAGTTCCATGAGTCCCCAGTGTGCCGTCTCGGAGCCATCAGGCGCTCCCGACGGTCATCTGCAGCGTCTTCGACGTCCCGTTCCGGTAGACGATGAGGGTCACCTGCTCACCCGGAGCGAGCCCGAGAACGGTCGGATCGAAGGGGTGACCGGCGTCAAGCGCCGTGCTTCCGACGGCTGTCACCACGTCCCCAGGAAGCAGCCCGGCCGTCGCGCCCGGGCCGAGTGGGCTGACCGAGACGATCAGCGCCCCCACCGGTAGTCCTGCCGCGGCGGCGGTCTCCGGATCGATCACCTGGGACTGGACTCCGAGGCTGGGAACCGGGGTCGTACTCCCGCCGCCCCCGGTTGCCGCAACCACAAGGTCCGCCGCCGAGGTCATCGAGAGCGCCACGACGCCGGGCGCGGCGCTGCCCGCGTCGACGACGACGCCGATGACGCTGCCGTTGCCGTCGAGCAGCGGGGCCCCGTCCTGGCGCGGATCGGGGGTCGCGTCGACGGTGAGGACGTCGTGGAGCGTCGGTTCCGAGTCGAGCAGGTTCAGCGTGATCCCGATCGAGCTCACCGCCCCGGTCGTCAGCGTCACCGATGTCAACGGCGCGTGCCCAACCGCGATCGCCAGGTCGCCCACGCGCGGTGCGACCGCTGCGAAGGTCAGTGGGGTCAGGCCCTGCGCTCCCACCGCCTGGAGCAGGACGACCCCATGGGCGGGATCGGCGCGAAGGATCGTGGCCGGGTAGCTGTGGCCGTCCGCGGTGGCGATGCGCAACGGCGACGCGCCGCGTATCGCGTGGATGCTCGACACCACCAGGCCATTCGCTGACACCACAAAGCCGTCGACGATCCCCGTCGACCCGTCGAGGAGCGACGCGGGGGTCACCGGCCGGGTGAGCACCTCGACGATGGACGCCGCCTTGGCCTGAGCGATCGACCCGGCGGTGAGCGCGCCGCTGTTGCCCCCGGATCCTCCGACGATGTTCTGCTGCGTGACTCGTTCGACGGGTCCGAAGCGAGCATAGATTCCCCACGCCGCCAGTCCGCCGCCCACCAGCCCGATCACCGCGCTCAGCACCACCGCCGCGATGAGCCGGTCGCGCGGCCGGGCCGTCGTCATTGCGTGGGTGCCGCTGCCCGTTGTGCCAGGTAGCGAACGATCCCGGCCGCGTTGCTGTGCACGCCGTTGAGCACCTCCGCCTTCTCGCGAATACCCTCCGGCAGGGTCTCGGGATCCAGGGCGAAGGCCTCAGCCAGCGCCGCCGCGACGTCATCGATGCCGGAGTCAGCGGCGCCCTCGATCACCCGCTGGGCCACATCGACCCAGCTGTGCAGCATCACCTCGGCCTCCGCGAGCGCGGCCTGCGCGTCGGCGACCGGACCGTAGTGGGTGAGCACCATGTGTTCGGGACGGAGCTCGGCGAAGCGCCGGAGGCTGTGGGTCGCCTGCTCCAGGTCGAAATCCGGTGGCGGCGTCGCCGGCCGCAGCACCCCGAGCTCCGGCAGCAGCACGCCCACTGCGTCACCGACCAGCAGAGTCCCGGTTTGCTCGTCGAGGACCGCGTGATGATGCTTGGCGTGCCCCGGGGAATCCACAAGCACCAGCTCGCGGCCATTGCCGACGTCGACCCTGAAACCATCGCCGGCGGCTATGAGGCGGTCTTCCGGGACGGCGGTCATCCTGCCGTAAAGGCTGTCGAGGAGCGGTCCGTAGACGCGCGAGGCGCTGTCGATGAGCCTGGTCGGATCCACGAGGTGGCGCGCGCCTCGCTCATGCACGACCACGGTGGCCGACGGGAAATCCTTGGCGAGGTCGCCGACCGCTCCGGCGTGATCGAGGTGGATGTGGGTCACGATGATCCAGCGAAGGTCGAGCGGCCCGAGGCCGAGGGCGGCGAGCGCCGCGTGCACGGCGGGGACGCTGGACTGTGAGCCGGTCTCGACCAGCGCAGGCATGGGCCCGTCGATCAGGAATCCCGCCGTCAGCTGCTCCATCCCGCCAAGCAGAGTGTCGAGTTGCCGGATCCCCGGCGCGATCACAACCGCGTCGCTCATCGATTCGGGCGGTCTCCGGCTATGGCGACGGGCTTGGTGCCGCCTGCTGGGCGAGCAACTTCTGCAGTGCAGTCAGGTCCGCCTGCACCTTGGCCTCATCGGCTCCGTACAGGGTGAAGTTGCCCGCCATGAGGGCCGCTTCCGCGGCCGAGTTGTCGGCGACGATCTTGCCGTCCAGGGCGATGATCTGCTGCTGGATCGAGCCAGTCGGTACCGGCGTCGGGGTCACGCCGGGGCTCGGCGACGCCGTGGGCGAGGTCGACGGGGACGGCGAGGGCGTGGGCGTCGTAGTCCCTCCGTTGTTCAACCCCGGGATTGGCTGGGTGGTGCCGAGCAACGCCTGCAGCGCCGCGCTGAATGACGTGCCCTGCTGGACGTTGCTCTGGTCGCCGACAATCACCTCCTGCAACTGCGGGAACGCGGTGCCGCCGTTGGAGGCCGCGGTCACGTAGAGGGGGCGGATGTAGAGGAAGGAGTCGTTGTTGAATGGAAGCACGATCACGTTGCCGAGTGTGACGACCGATCCGTTATGGCTCAGAAGGGTGATCTCCGAGCTGATCTGCGGATTGGTGTTGATGTTGTTGTCGAACTGCAGGGGACCGAGAACGTTGTCGGCGTTGTTCAAGCGAACGGCAACAAGCTTGGGTTCGTTGGTGCCGGTGTAGTCGCACTCAGCGGCGAGCCACGCCGTCATGTTGTTGGCCGTCACGCCTCCGCCGCTGGCTCCGGGAGAAAACGTCTGCAGGAGCACGAACTGCGGGCTGGTCGTGCCGGGGAGTGTCATCTCCACGTAGTAGGCGGTGGTAGCCTGGTTCGTGCCGTTGAGATTCTCCTGGGCGATGTTGAACAGGTCGGCGCCCTGGTAGAACACCGACGCCTGGTGGATGTGCACCGACGCGTATGCCTGCGCCTGATCGTTGAACAGATCTTCCGGGTAGCGCAGATGCGACCGGAGGTAGGGCGATATCTGCTCGAGCGGGGTGAGCAGACCCGGGTAGATCGCGTTCCAGGCGGCCGTGATCGGCTCGTTCATGTCCACCGCGTACAGCTTGATCGCGCAGGTCTTGGCGTCGATCACCGCTTTCACGGCGTTGCGCATGTACGACGTGCCGTCGCTCTGCTGGTACGCCTCGGGGAACAGCGAGGACTTCACGTACGCATCGGCGATCCATTCCAGATGGCCGGTGGTGGGATCGACCACGATGTACGGATCCGAGTCGACCGTCAGAAACGGGGCCAGCGAGGTGATGCGCGATTTGATCTGGCGGTTGACGAGCGCTCGGCTGTTCGCGGTCAGGGAGTTGTTGAGGAAGAGGTTGAAACCTCCGAAGTCCTGGAGCGAGAGGGCCAGCTTGTCGATCGGGTTGGTGATCGGGATGCCGACCTCGGTCGAGTCGGCGTGGACGGTGGAGTCGCCGCTGCCGGACGGGTAGTTGAACTCGGGCTGCGTCGTGCCGGAGACCACATTCTGGGTCGTGTCCAGCCCGCAGTAGATGCTCGGATCGGCGGTGGTGGAGCCGCCAAACGAGAGATCTGAAGGCGCGGTCGGGCTGACCTGGGTCATCGGCTGCTGCCCGACCAGAACCTGCGGCTTGCCCTCGCCACCCACCGCGCTCACCGACACCGCGGTGACCCCGTACCCGTGGGTGAAGTTCAACGACGTGTTCACGAACGAGGGGTTGGTGATGTCCCCTTCCGCAATCTCCCGCGGTCCGAGCATTACCTCGGTGTCGCCGCCGGTCGCCGCCGGGTAGCGATCGACGGTGATCGTCGAGTACGTCTGATAGCTGCGGCTCCGGTCGATCTGAGCCAGCGTGTCGGGCAGCTGGGTGGGGTCCTGGATGCGCACGTTCTGGAGCGTCCCCACATCCGACTCGAGGTCGGATAGCGTCGGAGCGTGAGGCGTGCCGAAGGCGCGGTTCTCGACCTGCGGATTGGATGTGTCGTCCTGGATCGCCCAGGCGTAGCGGCTGGTGGTGAGGAAGTCGCGGATGGTGGGGGTCTGCGCGGTCTGCTCGTTCGGCCCCACGCTCGTGGCCTGGTAAACCGCCGCGGGGATGGCCTGGGCAAGGCCGGCGACCAGCAGCCAGCCGCCGAGCAGAGAGCCGAACGCGATCGCGGTCCCGGTGGAGGCGTGGCGCCAGCGAACGGCCACGAGCACCAGCGCGACCACGGCGAGCACCAGTGCCAGAACTTGCAGGAACCCGAGCACCGGCTGGATCACCGCGCGCTGAGTGGCGTCGAGGCCGACATAGTTCCCACCCTGGGTGTGCGTGCTGGTCGCAAGGTGGTAGACGCCGAAGTGAGCCCCGAGCGCGGCCAGCACGAACACGGCGGCAAGCCCGATCCCGCCGGTGAGCACGGCCGCGCGGAGCGCATCCTCCGGGGAGCGGCCGGGTGGCGGCTCGAGCGGCAAGGGCAATTCCTCGGGAGCGTTCATCACGGTGATCGACACGACAGCCATGGCGATTGCCGCGAGCAGCCCGAGGATCACCGCACCCCAGAGCAGGCCCATGAGGTCGTCCACCGCCGGGAGGGTGAACACGAAGAACGAGTAGTCGAGATGAAAGACCGGGTCGGTGGCGCCAAAGGGCACCGAGTGCGTCCAGACCAGGATGTCCTGCCACTCGCCGGAGAGGGTTGACCCACCAATGATCCCGGCGAGGACCGCGATGACGGCTCCGGTCCAGAGTGCGATCCTGCGACCGCGCCGGTCGAGATTCGCCGCCGCCATGGCGCACCCGACCACGGCTGCGCCGAAGACCACCGCCACGATCGCGAAACCGATGAAGAACAGGACGATGTGGGCGATCAGCGGCGTCCAGAAGACGTTGGTGTGCCCGACGCTCTTGTAATAGAGGTAGTCCGCGCGCAGGCCGAGCAGCCATCGGATGACGATGAGCAGCACGATGATGGCCGCGATGACGCCGAAGATGATGATCCGGCGCCGGAGCTGCCCTGGCGGCCGAACGATCCTGGGACGGGAGCGCCGCCGAGCGAAAATCTGCTCGGGATCGAAGCCGAAGGCACTCATGGACTGAACGAGTGTACCTGCGGAACCTCTCCCGGACGCGCGAGCCTCAGCGGCGTTGGAGCAGCAGCCTCACGTCGAACGGGTCGCGGCGGCGACGAACCCTGCGCGAAACCTCGGGACGGATCTGCACCATGTAGGGCTCCTGCTGGCGCAGAACCTCCTCGATCGCCTCGGCGATGAGCATGCCCGGGTGAACCGTCGGCACCCGCTCGCTGAGTGCCTCCGCCATCCGATCGCTCACCTGGGTCAGGTTGAGCTCGTGTGCCTGCTCGAGCACGTCGAGACAGTCATCGAGACGCCTGAGCCGAAGGCGGCGATCCTCGCCATCCATGGAGGTCATCGTCCCGCCACGTTAGCGCACCCGATGTGATCGTGCTGTTCGTTTACGTCGAAACTGGAACGCGTCTGCGTTGCCGCGGTGTCGCGACGCGGGTACCGGTGACTCGCGTGATCCCCACCCGCGGAGCCGGCAGCATTCGGGCCAGGTACTCACCGGTGGCGCTCCGCGGGTTGGCCGCGACCTCCTCCGGGGTTCCGGCAGCGACGATCTCGCCGCCCGCGTCACCACCACCCGGACCGAGATCGATGATGTGGTCGGCCGTCTTGAGCACGTCGAGGTTGTGCTCGATGACGATCACCGTGTTGCCCGCGTCCACGAGTCGGTGGAGAACGGCGAGCAGCTTCTCGACGTCGGCGAAGTGCAGTCCCGTGGTGGGCTCGTCGAGGATGTAGAGGGTGCTGCCGGTATCTCGGCGCGACAGCTCGGTGCTCAGCTTCACGCGCTGTGCCTCGCCGCCGCTCAGCTGCGTCGCGGGCTGGCCGAGCCGGATGTACCCGAGACCGACATCCTGCAGGGTCCGCATCCTGCGCAGGATCCGGGGTTGGTGCTCAAACAGGACCGCGGCTTCGTCGACGGTCATCTCGAGCACGTCGGCGATGCTCTTGCCGCGGAATTTCACCTCGAGCGCCTCGCGGTTGTAGCGACGGCCCTTGCACACCTCGCACGGCACGTAGATGTCCGGGAGAAAGTGCATCTCTATCTTGATCATGCCGTCGCCGGCGCAGGCCTCACAGCGCCCGCCGGAGACGTTGAAGGAGAAGCGACCCGGCTTGTACCCGCGGATCTTCGCCTCCGGGAGCTTGGCGTACAGGTCGCGGATGTCGGTGAAGACGCCGACGTAGGTGGCCGGGTTGCTGCGCGGCGTGCGACCGATCGGCGACTGGTCGACGTCGATCACCTTGTCGACCAGGGCGATGCCCTCGACTCGATCGTGCGTGCCCGGACGGTGCTTGGCGCGATACAGCGACTGCGCGAGCTTTCGATACAGGATGTCGTTGACGAGCGTGCTCTTGCCGCTGCCGCTGACGCCGGCGACGCAGATGAACGACCCGAGCGGGAAGGTCGCGTCGATGTTGCGCAGGTTGTTGGCGCGCGCGCCGCGCACCACGAGTTTCTTCGTGGAAGCGGGGCGGCGGATCAATGGCAGGGGGATGCTGCGCTCGCCGCGCATGTACTGACCGGTGATGCTCGCGGGCGTGGCGAGGACATCCTCGACGCTTCCTGAGGCCATCACCAGGCCGCCGTGTTCCCCGGCTCCGGGCCCGATATCGACCACCCAGTCTGCCGCCCGAATCGTTTCCTCATCGTGCTCGACGACGATGAGCGTATTCCCGATGTCGCGCAGCGCGAGCAGGGTTCGGATCAGCTTGTGATTGTCGCGCTGATGCAGCCCGATCGACGGCTCGTCGAGGATGTACAGCACGCCCATCAGCTTGCTGCCGATCTGGGTCGCGAGCCGGATCCGCTGCGCCTCGCCGCCGGACAGCGTCGCCGCGCCACGGTCGATGGTGATGTAGTCGAGTCCGACATCGTGGAGGAAACCAAGACGCTCCTTGATCTCCTTGATCACCTGGCGTGCGATCGTCTGCTCGCGCTCGCTGAGTCGCAGCGAGTCGAGGCGCCGCAACGCCGAACTGATGCTGTGCTTGCAGAACTCGGCGATGTTCATGCCGTCGATGGTCACCGCGAGGTATTCCGGTTTGAGACGCGCGCCGTTGCAGGCCGGGCACGGCTTCTGCATCATCAGGCGCTCGATCTCCTGCTTGACCCATTCGGACTCGGTCTCGCGGTACCGCCGTTGCAGGTTGTTGATCACTCCTTCGTAGCCTGCCTCGAAGCTTCTCGAGTGGCCGCTGTGCGACACGTACCGCATGCGCACCGTCTCGTCCTTGGGCAGCCCATAGAGGATGAGCCGCCGCTCCTTGGGGTCGAGGTCGCTCCATGGGACGTTGAGCGGGATCTTGAAGCGCCGGCAGACGGTTTCGAGCACCTCCATCATCCAGTGCTGCGACGGCCCCCGCGTCCAGCCGGAGAGCGCGCCTTCGTCGATGCTCAGCGATGGATCGGGGACAACCGCGTCGGGGTCGACCTCGAGACGCACGCCGAGTCCCGTGCACACGGGACACGCGCCGTGCGGATTGTTGAACGAGAAGTTGCGCGGCGCCGGCTCCTCCATCGAGATACCACAGTAGACGCAGGCGAACTCCTCGGAAAAGAGCATCTCCTGCATCCCGCTTTCCGCGTCGGCTGGGATGAGAAGAATGAGCCCGTCACTGAGCTTTGACGCCTGCTCCAGCGACTCGTGGAGTCGCGAACGCAGCTCCGGACCGATGATGATGCGGTCGACCACCACCTCGATGTCGTGCTGGAATTTCTTGTCGAGTGTGATCGGGTCGGAGAGATCGTGCAGCTCGCCGTCGATCCGAGCCCGGACATAGCCGAGCCGCTTCGCCTCGTCGAGGACGTCGCGATGCTCGCCCTTGCGCCCTTGCACCATCGGCGCGGAGATGAGCAGCCGCGTTCCCTCGGGGAGGAGCAGCACCTGGTCCGCGATCTGTTCGATGGACTGCTTGCTGATCTCGCGTCCGCAGTTCGGACAGTGCGGATGCCCGATACGTGCATACATGAGGCGCAGGTAGTCGTAGATCTCGGTGACCGTGCCGACCGTTGACCGCGGGTTCTTGCTCGTTCCCTTCTGGTCGATGGAGATCGCCGGGCTCAGCCCCTCGATGTGATCGACATCGGGCTTCTCCATCTGGCCGAGGAACTGGCGCGCGTACGCGCTCAACGACTCGACGTAGCGACGCTGTCCTTCCGCATAGATTGTGTCGAACGCGAGCGACGACTTGCCGCTTCCCGACAGCCCCGTGATCACGATGAGCTTGTCGCGCGGCAGGGTCAGGTCGATGTTCTTGAGGTTGTGCTCACGCGCGCCGCGAATGACGATCTGATCGTTGGGCATTGACCGTCTAGCGTACCCAAGTGGCGTCGGTGACCAACCTGCACCCCCGGGGTTGGAGAGGCTGGGTCAGGCGGCAGGCCATGGCGTCAGAGCATAGCAAACGTATGTTCGATCCGTGGCGCCCACGGATACACGCAGGCGTCCCACCTGCCCGAGACCCCAGAGCGTGGGTCGCGTCCGAACGGCCTATTCGGTGGGAGGTGCGCTCGGCGGCCCGGCCGCGGCTCCGGCAACGGCCTCGGCCTTCTCCTTCTTCTCCCGGCGGACGCCCTTGGGCACGAGGCGCATCTTCACCTCGTCATCGACCACCTCGACGATCACCGCGTCACCCGGACCGTGCTTGAGGCGGAGCAGCTCCTCGCTCAGCGGGTCCTCGATGACACGCTGGATCACGCGGCGCAGCGGGCGTGCTCCGTAGATCTTGTCGAACCCCTCGACGACGAGCTTCTCCTTGGCATCGTCCGAGACGGTGAAGGTGAGCTCCTGTGCGGCGAGGTGCAACGCCACCTTGGCGAGCAGCAGATCGACAATCTGGCGCATCTGCGGATGGTCGAGGCGCTGGAACACGACCACCGCGTCGACACGGTTCAGGAACTCGGGACGGAACTGCTTCTTGAGCTCGTCCATGATGCTGTCGCGCATCTTGCCGTGCTCCGACGACGACGCCCGCTCATCCGGCACCGCCGGCTGGAAACCGAGCGACATGTTCAGCTTCAACCCGTGCACGCCGAGGTTGCTGGTCATGATGATGATCGTGTTGGCAAAGTTGACCGCCTTGCCCTTGGCGTCACTGAGCCGCCCGTCCTCGAGAATCTGCAACAGCATGTTGAAGACCTCGGGATGCGCCTTCTCGATCTCATCAAAGAGCACCACTGAGTAGGGCCGGCGGCGCACCGCCTCGGTGAGCTGTCCACCTTCGTCATAGCCGACGTAGCCTGGCGGCGATCCGACCAGGCGCGCGGTGGAATGGCGCTCCATGAACTCGCTCATGTCGAGCCGGATGATCGCGTCCTCGTTGTCGAAGAGGAACGCGGCGAGCGCTCGCGAAAGCTCGGTCTTGCCGACACCGGTCGGGCCGAGGAACATGAACGAGCCGATCGGCCGCTTGGCGTCCTTGAGACCCGCGCGCGCGCGGCGCACCGCCTGGGAGATGACCTTCACGGCGTCGTCCTGACCGATGAGCCGCTTGTGGATCTCCTCCTCCATGCGGAGCAGGCGTGACGTCTCCTCTTCGACGAGGCGCGAGACCGGGACGCCGGTCCACGACGAGATGATCTCGGCGATGTGCTCCTCGGTCACGTCAGGGACGGTCGCGCCGAGCTCGTCGCGCCACTTGGTCTCCTGAGAGACGTACTTGTCCTTGAGCTTCTTTTCCTTGTCGCGGAAGTTGGCGGCGGTCTCGTAGTCCTGCGCCGCGATCGCCTCTTCCTTCTGGGTCTGCAGCTCACGAATCTCGCGCTGCATCGCGCGGAGCTCCTCCGGCGTGGTGGTGAGCTTCATACGCACCCGCGCGCTCGCCTCATCGATGAGGTCGATGGCCTTGTCGGGCAGTGAGCGATCGCTGACGTAACGCACCGACAACTCGGCTGCGGCCTTGAGCGCCTCATCGGTGATCTTGACGCGATGATGCTTCTCGTACAGGGGACGGATGCCGTGCAGGATCTCGATGGTCTCGACAAGCGACGGCTCGTCGACAAACACCGGCTGAAAACGCCGCTCGAGCGCCGCGTCCTTCTCGATGTACTTACGGTATTCGTTGAGCGTTGTTGCGCCGATGCACTGAATCTCGCCACGCGCGAGTGCGGGCTTGAGGATGTTCGCGGCGTCGATCGCACCCTCGGCTGCGCCTGCGCCGACGAGCGTGTGCAGCTCGTCGATGAACAGGATCACCTCACGCGACGCGCGGATCTCGTCGAGGATCTTCTTCAAGCGTTCCTCGAACTCACCGCGGTACTTGGTGCCCGCCACCAGCGCGCCCATGTCGAGCGTGAGCACGCGCTTGCCCATGAGCGACTCCGGGATGTTCCCGAGGATGATCTGCTGTGCCAGGCCCTCAGCGATCGCCGTCTTGCCGACGCCCGGCTCGCCGATGAGGGCTGGGTTGTTCTTGGTCCGCCGGCTCAGGATCTGCACGACGCGCTCGATCTCCATCGCGCGTCCGATCACCGGGTCGAGCGAGTTCTTGATGGCGAGGTCGGTCAGGTCGCGGCAGAACTGGTCGAGCAGGGGCGTCTTGGAAGGCTTCTTCTGCGCTTCCTTTGACTCCTCGTCGATGCCCGACTCATGGAGCAGCTTGTCGATCTCGCCGCGAACCTTCTCGAGGTTTGCGCCGAGGTCCTCGAGGACGTGCGCCGCGATGCCCTCACCCTCGATGAGCAGCCCGAGCAGCAGGTGCTCGGTGCCGACGTAGTTGTTGCCCATACGACGCGCTTCTTCAAAGGAGATCTCGATGACCTTCTTGACTCGCGACGTCGGGATGATCTGTTGAATGATGATCCGCTCGTTGCGGCCGAGCACCGACTCAATCGTGCTGCGAACCTTGTTTATCTCGACGCCAAGATTGTTGAGGACCTTGGCCGCAAGTCCCTCGCCTTCGCGGAGCAAGCCCAGCAGCAGGTGCTCTGTTCCGATGTACGAGTGGTGCGAGCGCTCGGCCTCTTCCTGCGCAAGCGTGAGCACCTTCTTCGCCCTTTCGGTGAAGCGCTCGAACGGGTACAAAACCGCCTCCATTGCCCTTCCGGCCCCCCCGTGGATGGAAAGGGTCAGACACCGGGCACTGCTGTAACGCCTCCCATTATGCCCGGGTCCGACGACAGCTAAGCAACTTTGCAAATACGGGCCGGTTGCTCCGTCGAAACGGCATCGTCGCTGCGCACAACCGCGATGGTCGCGGGCTTGGTGTCCGCGCCCTAGGCTTCCGGCTCCTTCGCCTTGGTGTCAGCCGTTTCCTCGGGCACGGTCTCGGGGGCTTCGGAGTCCACAGCCGCAAGGGGCGCGGCGCCGTTGGCGGCCGCGGTACTGTCGGCAGCGAGTGCCCCCAAGGCATCGCCGGCGTCGGCGGCGGCCGCAGCCTCTTCGACCTCGGCCTCCAGTTCGGAGTCCGTGTCGCCATCAGCCGCGGCGGCACCGTCAGCACCTGCGGGGGCTGTCCCCTCAACGCCGGCATCAGTGAGCGCGGTCGCCATCCGGGACGGGCCTTCGGCCGCATCGCCCTCGTCGTCGTCGTCCTCGGGGTAGTCGTATGACGGCGGCGTGATCTCGTCACCCTCACCAGTGGGGCCACCGCCGTGCAGCTGGCGCAGGGAGAGGCTGATGCGCCGCCGGACCTTGTCCGCGCTGAGCACCATGACCTCGACCTCTTCGCCGACCTTGAGGACGTCTTCGGTGCGTTCGACGTGATCCCAGGACAGCTCACTGATATGGAGCAGTCCCTCGACTCCGTCGGCGATCTGCAGGAACGCACCGTACTTCTTGGTCTTGGTGACGATGCCGGGTACAGCCTTCCCCGGCGGGAACTGCTGCTCGATGGTGTCCCAGGGGTCCTGAGACATCTGACGCAGGGAGAGGCTGATGCGCGACAGCTCGGGGTCGAGCTTGATGACCTTCACCGACAGCTCATCGCCCACGGTGAGCACGTCACTGACGTTGTTGATGCGATCCCACGAGAGTTCGCTGATGTGGATCAGCCCGTCGGCGCCGCCGAGATTGACGAATGCGCCGTACGAGGTGACGCCGCTCACCTTGCCGGTGATGACGTCGCCGACCTTCAGCTTCTCGAAGAGCTCCTCGCGCTGGCGCGCGCGATCCTCATCCTGTGCCGCACGTTGAGACACGATGAGACGGTTGCGCTTGCGGTTGACCTCGAGGATCTTCACCGGGATCTTGGTCCCGACCAGCTCCATGAGGTTGCCGCTGAACTGACGCGCCACCTGGCTGCTGGGAAGGAATCCGCGCAGACCCATGATGTTGACGATCAGTCCGCCCTTGTTCTGCTCGCGCACCTCCGCGTCGAGGATCTCGCCTTCCGACTCCTTCTCCGCGACGGCCTGCCAGATGCCCTCGGCGCGCGCCTTGCGCAGGCTGAGGACGACGTTGCCGTGCTCATCCTCGGGTTGGATGATGTAGACCTTGACCTGATCGCCGGAGTTGAGCGTGACCGGCTGTTCGCCGCGTGCCGACAGCTCACGGTTGGAGATGATTCCCTCGCTCTTCGCGCCGATGTCGACGAGGACCTCGTCGGGATCGACACGGACGACGACACCGTCCACGATGTCACCGTGGGCCAGGGCCCTGATCGAATTCTGGTCCTCCCGCAGGAGGTCCTCCATAGTGAGCATCTCGGGCTCCTGGGCCGTCGTCGGGGTCAATGCACTCCTTTGCTCGTACTCCTGCCTTCAGAACAATCCGTCTCGCCGGTCAGGGTTGCGTGGCTTTCGCCTTCAAATGATCGTGTCGGAGGCGTGAAATGGCGCGTTTGCGCCGATGCCATCGCGATCTCGCCGAGTGTATCACCAGAGGCAGATCGGCCCAGTTTCGCCAATTCGTTGCACACCGTTGCCGCGCCCGCGACAGTGCCATCAGCGAGGCGTCGCAACCGCCGTGCGACGCTGCGCCACGAAATGCGAGTGACCATCACCTGCGAGGAATGCGGCGAGCGCCACCGTCTCGAACGGCGTGTCAGCGAGCCGGGTCCGATCTGGATCGTGTGCCACAACTGCGAGCTTCCGCTCCAAGCGGTGCTCGACGGCGTGGCATCGCCGACCATGGCTCCTGCAGCCCAGCCTTCACGGACTCCGTCCGCGTGGGCGGGCGTCGTCGACTTCCGCGCCGCCTGAGCGACGTCGCTCCTCCGGGAGCCCCGTTGCCGGCAGCTTGAGAAGGGGGACGGAAGGAACGGATCGGTGGTGATCCTGATGCCAGGACCTGAGCTACGCTAGGTGTCATGGCGACCACCTCCGCGCCGACGCCGACCAAGGCCCCGGCCCCGGCGAAAGCGCCCGGTCGCGAGGAACGCGATCAGCGCGAGTTCGGCTGGAACGTGATGGTCTGGAACGACCCGATCACGCTGATGTCGTACGTGGTGCTCGTCCTGCGCCGGTTGTTCGGCTACGACCACGCTACCGCGACGCGCCTGATGCTCCAGGTGCACAACGAGGGTCGCGCCGTGGTGGCGACCCAGCCTCGGGAACAGGCCGAGGTGTCGGTCGCGCAACTTCACTCCTTCGGGCTCCAGGCGACCCTGGGCCGTCCCTGAGGCCGCCGGGTGGCCCAGGTGCTCCGTCGCCGGGGGCGGATCCAGGTGAAGGTGGACAAGCGCGAACGTGAGGCGCTGATCGGGATCATCGATTCGCTCAGCCCTAGGCTGGCCGCACCCCTCGCGTCTGCCCCGCGCGCCTACGACGACGCCAAGCTCCAGGCCGAGTACGACCGCTGGGTCCGTCCGGACATCGAGAAGGGCCGTGAGGCCGACCTGACGATGGTTCGTGACGCGCTGAGCGGCGGGGAGGACACCTTGCCGCTCACCGAGGCGCAGACCCTTGCCTGGCTTCGCGCCTTC
>Ga0070766_10000728_pt1 | contig 15052 bp, 8 predicted proteins | sample HubBroMetageWFT6_FD_69782 | JGI IMG/M metagenome (GOLD analysis project Ga0070766, IMG submission 69782) | Warmed and freeze-thawed soil microbial communities from the Hubbard Brook experimental Forest, New Hampshire - Hubbard Brook CCASE Soil... | ecosystem: Environmental > Terrestrial > Soil >...
CCGGCGGAACGCCGTGATTCTCAATCTCCCACTTTCCGTCCGCAGTGTAGAAGGCCAGGTTCGGCGTCCCCGTGAAACCGCCATCGAGCAAATCCGCCGGATTGGTGTAGTGGCCCACCAAGCCGCCCCACGTACGTTTTCCAACCAGCGGACCGATTTGCGCCTTGCGGAACATCCATGGCAGAGCGTCACCGCCAGAACCGGCCATTTCGTTGGTGATCATCACCTTCGGCCCAAAGATGGCCTCAAGCGGTGTTGTGATGTCCTTGCCTTCGCGCATGTTCCAGTAGCTCAGCAGGGGCCGCCGCAAATAATCAATGATATAGTCGGCGATGTCCCCGCCGCCGTTGTAGCGCTCATCGATGATCGCCGCGTCTTTGCCCACTTGCGCGAAGTAGTAACGATTGAAGTTCGTGTAACCGCCCGCGTAGGTGTCGGGCAAATACACGTAAGCCACGCGGCCGCCGGTTAGTTCGTCTACCTTACGGCGGTTGTCTTCGATCCACGCGTAGTTGCGCAGCCCGGTTTCGTCATCCACGGGAACGACAGTGACGGTGCGCGACCCGTCGCCATCGGGCTTGGGCCCGACCTTCAGTACTACTTGTTTTCCCGCGGTCTCTTCAAAGAAGCTGTAAACGTCGCTGGGCGCGCGCACGTCACGCCCGTCGACCGCCAGCAGATACTCCCCGACTTTCACGTTCACTGCTGGCTGCGTCAGTGGCGCGCGCAGCTTGGGATTCCAGTTTTCGCCGTTGTAGATTCGCGCAAACCGGTAGCGGCCGTTTTCGACCGTGTAGTCGGCACCCAGCAGGCCGGTTTTGACGTGCTTCGGCTCGGGAATGTCGCCGCCGCCGATGAACATATGCCCAACGGTGATGTCGCCCAGCATCTCGATGAACAGATAATTCAGGTCGTCGCGGCTGGAGATATTTTCAAGGTACGGCTCGTACTTTTTCTTTTCCGCATCCAGGTTCAACCCGTGAAGCCCTGGATCGTAGAGAAAATCGCGCTCGTCGCGCCACACCTGCTGGTACATGTGCTTCCATTCGGCGCGCGGATCGACATAAATCTCCAAGGAGTCCAGCTTCAGCGGCCCTCCCTCTCCGGGTTGTGGAGGGCCATCTCCGGGTTTCTCCGCCGGGCCGATGACCCACTGGTTCTGTTTGGCGTACAGCATCTTCTCGCCGTTAAATGAAACTTCGAACGCGTTTACGCCTTCCAAAATCTGTTCCGTCTTGCGCGTCTTGAACTCAAATTTGTGTATCTTCGCCGTCGGCCCGCCATCGTCAAAGTTGAGCGTTTCGAGTTGCGGGCCTTCGCCAAGAAAAAGGACTCCCGCCTTGCCCGCATACAGCCCGTAATAATTTCGCGCCGGAATCGGCAGCGCGAGAATGCGCTGGCTGATGTTTTCGAGATCAATCTCGACCGCCACCGGCTTTTCGTCTTTTGTTTTGTCTGCATCCTTATCTTTGTCTTTGTCATCTTTAGCTTTGTCCGCGTCAGGCTTTTTGTCTTTGTCGCCCTTATCCGCGTCTTTGCCCTTCTCTTCATCGCTCTCCGGAGCCAGCGGCGATGGCGAATCTTTCTTCAGCACCATCACGTACACACTCCGCGTGACCGGCCGTTGCAGGCTGGTCATGTCCAGCCATCCCGTGCTCAACGCGGCGTCCGTGCTCGCCGTGAAATATAGCGATTTCCCATCTTTGTCGAACGCCACGTACAGCGCGTCGCTCATCCCATCGGTCAGTTGATAGCTTTTCCTCTGCTCCAGCGAATACGCAAAGACTGCGTGTAGATGATTTCGCAGCTGCTTTACGTAAGCGATCCACCGGCTGTCCGGTGACCACGTCATCTCTAAGCGATGTCCGGGGTCGGTGTACGTGTCTGTATCCACGCGCACCGGCGTTTTCTTCTCCAGGTCCACGTACCAGAAGTTCAGCCGCTTGTCGGTGTAGGAAATTTTCTTCGCATCCGGCGACCACCGCGGCGTGTAGTAAAAAGTTGGCGGGTTGCCCAGATCGATTTTCTTCACTTCGCCAAGGCCGCTCTGGTCGCGGATGTGCAGCGCGTATTCGCCTGATTCATCGGAGAGGTACGCAATGGATTTTCCATCGGGAGACCATGCGGGATCGCGCTCTACCACATTGGTCGTGTTCGTCAGATTGCGGATGTCGCCCTTTTTCGCAGGCACCGTCACGATTTCTCCGCGCACGCCAAACACCGCGCGCGCCCCCGTCGGTGAAATTCCGGCCGACCGAATCCGCCGCGGCTCAATCTTCTGAAAATGCGGCCGCACTTCCGCGAGGTCTCCCACGATTTGAATATCCAGCGCGCGATCCGCTCCGGACTTGAGATCCACCAGGTGCAGCGATCCGAACTGTTCGTACACAATCGCGTCGGACGTGGCGGAAGCCGACTTGAAATCCAACCCGTCGTTCTGGATGATCTGTTTCACCTGCTGCGACTTGAGGTCGTAAGCGAAGAGCGCCACCGGCCCATTGCGGTCCGAAAGAAAATAAATCGTGTCGCCCACCCACATGGGATTGAAGTCGTTTGAATTTTCCCGCGGAATCACGGCTTGCGTGCCGGAATCGGCAAGATTTGCGATCCAGATGGGCCTGGTTTGCCCGCCGCGATAGCGCTTCCAGGCTTGCTGCCATTGGATGTTCGGCACGTACGCCACTCGCGTCCCGTCCGCTGAGAACGACGCTTCCGAAGCTCGCGCCAATGGCACCTGCGTGGCGTAGCCCCCTTCCCGTGGAACCGTAAAAAGCTGCACCACTCCGCTAGCAAATCCCGTTCGCGACGAGTTGAATACAATTTTCTTTCCATCAGGCGTCCAGCACAGCACATCGCCGTCCGCCGGGTGATACGTCAGCCGACGCGGCTCCCCACCCGCGGCTGCCACGACGTAGACGCTGTTGGTGCCGTCGTAGTTGCCGGTGAACGCAATCTGCGCTCCGTCGGGCGAAAACTTGGGCTCGCCTTCGTGGCCTTCGCTGGTCAGCCGTCGCACGTTGCTGCCGTCGCGGTTCGCAATCCAAATGCTGCCCGCATAGCTGAATGCGATTTGCGTCTTGCTGATCGAGGGATCGCGCAGCAGCAGCGGTCCATGCCCTTGCGCGCGCACCACACCCGGCGCGCCCGCAATCAAAAGCGCCAGCGCCGCGCACGCTTGCCTGACGAACCATGTCTTCGTTGGCTCTTTCAAACTGGCGATCAATTCGGGCATGATCGTTCTCCTCTTCGCGTCTTGGTTTTCAGCGCCGCAGAGTTAGTTTCCCGGGGAACCGCTGGGATGGCCGACCGATCGCATTTCCTTCTGCATGTCTTTCGCAGTCGGAACTTCCTTCTTAAGCTCGAATCTTGAAGTCGGCGTGCATTCTACACCAACTCCCCTCGCGTCAAGACACTAATGCACGGGAGCAAGCGGCTTCGCCGAAGCTCTTGCCAAATCCTCCGAGAATGTACGTTTGGGCTTGTCAACGGCTGGCGAATCCGAACAAGACATGCCATCTGGATGCGGGACCACTCGTTCTGCCTGCTTTCGTGAGGAGATGTGATTGAAGTGGCAAGCCATAGACCGGCCACCGTTCTATCGTAGATGAATTCGGGTGTCAATCTGCGTGCAACAGGCATTGCATGGGGCGCAACATTTGTTGCACAATTCTATGCATGCGATCGCCCACGCAAGAAATTGCTTGACAGAGCCTAGCGAAATTCTTAAAGTTTCGGCCATCCTAAAGTGGATTCCGAATGCATCATATGTTGCAGCATGCATGTCGAGTTCTACGACTTCGCCAACCGGGCCAATCCCGCTGCCGTCAACGGGCCGCCCCCGGTGAGTATCAATTCGACCGCACCCATGTTTGGTCAGGTCCTCCAGGTCCTACCCGGACGCGAGGGCCAGGTCAGAGTTCGATTCGAGTTCTAGAACGGCGCTAACAAAACCTTTGCCCACAGAGCCTGCTCATAAGCTCGTGAGCGGACCCGGAGCGCAAGTTTGAGGCACAAGTTCAAGCCTTAGGTCCATCTTGCAGTACTTGCCTGGCCGAAGGGCAAGTCGGAATTCGTGTGGAGTTCTAGATCCATGGGCCACAATCGGGTTCGCCTGTCCGGGTTCGTGCTTCTGGTTAACTTGTTCCTATTCCCCTCCGCAAGGGGTCAGGAGTCGGCGCCTCAAAGCGGCACCGTTCTGCGGGAGAGATTGACCAAGATCGCCGCCAGCTTTCCAGGCAAAGTGGGAATCTTTGTCCGTAATATCGAAACCGGCGAGGAAGTTGGCGTCCTCCCAGACGATCAGTTCCCCATGGCCAGCACCTACAAGGTTGCGATCATGGTGCAAGTGTTTCGCGAGGCGGAGGCTGGGCATCTTTCCCTTACTGAGCGCGTCCCGCTGTCGGAAGCGGATCGCCGATTGGGCAGCGGTCTCCTGCCATACACGACTCCTGGCTTGAACCCCACGATCCACGATCTGCTCCTGTTGATGATTACTCTGAGTGACAACGAGGCCACGGACTTGCTGCTCAAGCGCGTCGGTGCGAAAAGCGTGACGGCCATGCTGCGACAATTGGGAATTCAGGATATGCGCGTCGACCGGTCGACCGAAGAACTCATTGGCGACTGGCTTGGTGCGGCAAACCCAAGCCTCCGCGGCGTGTCTGGAGCGGAGTTCTTCGCCCATCCCGAAAAGGTTGCAGAACTCACGCGCGAGCAGACGGAGCATGCCGACCGTGCGTTCGTCGACGACCCTCGGGATCACACTTCCCCGAAAGCCATGGCGGACCTCCTGACGAAAATCTTCCGAGCTCAAGCAGCGAACGAGAAATCCTGCCGCGACATGCTGGAGATCATGGAACAGCAACAGCTGCGAACCAGGATTCATCGTTACCTGGAGAACGCAACGGTCGCAAGCAAGAACGGAACCATCGGCTATGTGACGAATGACGCGGGCATTGTTTCATCCAATAAGCATCATTTTGTGCTTTCGGTCTACACGCTCAAAGCGAATTCGAACGTGACGACCGAGCAGGCCGAAGAACTCATCGGGCGCATTGCTCGAGCGGCCTACGAATACTTTGAAGATACGGGCCGATAGGCCGCCGGATTTGAGGGACGGCTGGAAAGCTCGGAAAAACACGATTGCTTTTCGCTTTGCAAAGGGAAACGGGCTGGCGCCCGAGATTTTATGAGAATCGACGAAATCATTCTTCGTGAAATAGAAATGCGGCTGAAGAGCCCATTCGAAACCAGCTTCGGCACGATTTCTGGGCGCAGGATAGCGTTGCTTGAAGTACGCTGCGACGGACTAAGCGGCTGGGGAGAAGTGACGGCCGCCGAAGGACCATTTTATAACTCAGAAACAACCGACACCGCGTGGACGGTGCTTTGCAATTTTGTGGCGCCGTTGGTTCTCGGTAAACGCATCAAAACCGCTTCAGATGTGATACCGCTTCTTGCCTCCGTTCGAGGCCATGAAATGGCGAAAGCGGCACTCGAAACCGCTCTCTGGGACGTGGAAGCACAGCAAAAGGGACTTCCTCTATGGCAATTACTCGGTGGCGCCAGGACCGAGATCGCCTGCGGAGTTTCGCTGGGGATTCGACAGGATCCCCAGGAACTGCTTGCCGCGGTGGCAAAAGAACTTGAGGCCGGTTACCAGCGCATCAAGATGAAAATCAAGCCTCGGAAGGACCTCGAGTTTGTGGCCGCGGTGCGCAAACAGTTTCCCAAAACCAAACTGATGGTCGATGCCAATTCCGCCTATCGTCTCGCGGATGCTGAATTGTTACAGAAGTTGGATGCTTTTGACTTGATGATGCTCGAGCAGCCGCTCGAGTGGGACGACATGTACCACCATTCGAAGTTGCAGCCTCTGCTGAAAACTCCGATTTGCCTAGACGAATGCATCCACAATCCGGATCACGCGGAAGCGGCCATCAACATGGGCGCCTGCCGGATCATCAATATCAAACTGGGGCGAGTCGGCGGCCACACCCACGCGAAGCAAATTGAGGAGTTCTGCCGGTCGCAGGGCGCTCCGGTGTGGTGCGGCGGCATGCTGGAGACAGGCATAGGTCGCGCCCATAACATTGCCGTGTCCACTTTGCCTGGATTTGTGCTGCCGGGAGATGTTTCCGCCAGCCAGCGGTATTGGGAGGAAGACTTAATCGAGCCGGAAGTGGAAGTAACGCGCAACGGGACGATTCAAGTGCCCACGGCGCCGGGAATCGGTTATGCGGTCCGCACAAAACGAATCGAGCAGATTACGACGCGGCAAGAAACTTTGCGGGCGGTCAACCCCAGCGTTTCCGTCGCGGGTTGAGGAGTGGCTTTCAAGGAATCTTTGATTTAGTCCAAAACCGGAGGAGTACATGCTGAGCCGAAAGGTGCTTCAGGGACTCGGAGTTGTCTTGCTTTGCGCCAACGCATCCGCGGCGCAGAAGAAAGCGGTCGTTCCGACTGCGCAGAGCGACCCTGTGAGTAAGCTGCAAGGGCTCGATGATCTCGCGGCGCAGGCTATGCAGGAGTGGAAGGTGCCTGGCTTGGCCCTCGGGGTCGTGAAGGATGGGAAATTGATTTACGCCAAGGGTTATGGATTCCGCGATGTCGCCGACAAGCTCCCCGTGGACACCGATACTCTGTTTCCGATTGGCTCGGTCTCCAAGTCCTTTACTTCGCTTGCTTTTGCCATGCTGAACGACGAAGGCAAAGTAGACTGGGACAAGCCCGTCCGCAACTACTTGCCTGAATTTGAACTCAACGATCCGGTGGCCAGCGAGCGCGCCACTCCGCGCGACCTGTTCTCCCACCGCTCCGGTCTGCCGCGCCACGACATCGTCTGGTATTCCTCCGATTTCAGCCGCGCCGACTTGGTTAGCCGGCTAAGATACCTCAAGCCAAACAAGGACTTTCGCAGCGCCTATCAGTACAACAACCTCACCGTCATGACCATGGGCTATCTCGAGGGCAAACTGAGCGGCCTCGGCTGGGAAGGCACGATTCGCGAGAAGATTTTCACGCCGCTTGGCATGACTCATTCCGATTTATCCGTCGAAGATATCGAGAAAACCGACAACCACGCTTTGCCGTACGAGCTCAAGAAAGAAGTTGTGACTCAAGTTCCATTCCACAACATCGATGCGATTGGCCCGGCGGGTTCCATCAATTCCAGCATCGCCGATATGTCGCATTACCTAACGTTCCAGCTTGGCGATGGCAAGTACCAAGGCAAGCAGCTCGTCTCCGAGAGCAACCTTCGCATGATGCACAGCCCACAAACCTCCATGCCCGACCTGCCTGCGGCGTTCAGCTTCCCGGAACTTGGACATTTCAGCTACGGCCTGACTTGGGTCGCGACTGCGTATAGAGGGCACAATCTTGTCTGGCACAATGGCGGCATCGACGGATTCTACGCGCTGCTCTCATTGCTTCCGGATGATCATATGGGCGTGGTCATCCTGACCAACATGCCCGGGCAGCCTTCTCCCGAAATCCTAGCCTACAACGTCTACGATCGCCTGCTTGGCCTCGATCAGATACCCTGGCTCACGCGATTCAAAGATGTCGAGGCCAAACGAAAGAAGCAGGGGGAAGAGTCAAAAAAGACCAAGGTTTCCGACAAAAAGACCGGAACGCACCCTTCTCACGATTTGGCAGACTACGTCGGGAATTACGAGAACCCCGGATACGGCATGATAAAAATCGAGCAAAAGGGCGATGCCTTCGAATTGACACTCAACAAGCTTGGCCCTTATCCGCTTGCTCACTACCACTATGATGTGTTCCAGGTTCCGGAAGACGCGGATAGTCCCGCTGCCAGCGAGCTGTTTCAGTTTCACATGGACAAAAAGGGCGACATCCACCGCATCTCTGCCGCCCTCGAACCGTCGCTGCAGGAAGATATCGTTTTCACACGTGCGGCTGAGAAAATCTCCCTGGACGTCCTTCGCACTCTTACGGGCGAATACGTCTTGAGCGGAATGACTGCCACGGTAGCACTCGCCGGTGATTCTTTGCGTTTAACAGTTCCCGGACAGCCGCAGTACGAGCTGGTTCCGACGCGAGGCCTCATGTTCGACATCAAGGGAATGGCAGGTTTCAGTGCGGAATTCAAGAAGGACGAAACAGGCAAAGTCACCGAAGCTGTCTTCCATCAACCCAACGGCGCCGTCACGGCGACAAGAAAGTAGCGCGCCATCAGCTTGCTTTTGGCGGACATTTCCCAGTCGCCGTTAGTCATGAATTCGTCTCCGCAAAAGGGGCAGGCCTGGCTAAAGACCAATGCTCCTTCCGAGGGGCTTGGTAAGCTGTGCGGGAATACGGGCAGGGTGTATTCAGAAAAAAGAGCTTGACAGCCGCACGTCCGGTTCTTAGGCTCCCAGCAAGCAGATTGCAACAAATGTTTCAGGCGACTGTTTGGCATAGGCCGAGGGGTGCAGCCGTCCAGCTTGCTGCGGCGAATCACAAGGGGGATCCTCTATGTTTGGTGAACTCGTTCGCCAAATTTGTTTGCACAAATTATTTATTTCCCGCGTCTCTAGCTGCGTCGCGCTGTTGACGGCAGCTGCGCTTACCGTCTGCCCGCCCATGTTGCGCGCACAGACAACTTCAACGATGCAGGGCACGGTGACCGATAAGCAAGGACTGGCTGTCGGTGGCGCAGAGTTGAAGCTCTCGGGCGACACGATCGGCACGAGCCGAAGCACCACGACCGATGCGGGCGGCGCTTATGCGTTTTCTAACCTGCCGGCGGGCGTTTACTCGCTCACAGTCACGCACGAGGGATTTGCGACGTACGCGTTCAAAGACCTGGATGTGACGCTGAACCGCACGCTGACGTTAAACGTTACGCTGGAAGTCGGAAAAGTTACTGAAACCGTAAACGTCAACACCGACCTGCCGATGTTGGAGACGAGTTCGTCTTCGACCGGCGCGACGGTTCTTCCCCAAGACATTAACAATATGCCCATCAACGGTAGAAACTATCTGGACCTGCTGCAACTGGTTCCAGGCGTCGCCATTTATCGGCAAGCGGACCTCAATAGCGACAACGCAACTCCGATTCTGGGCGAGCGGGCCAACAACGCAGGTTTTCTGATCGACGGACAGCCCAACGAGAACGAACTGGGGGGCGGCGCCGCGGCGCAATTCAATCAGGACACTATCGCGGAATTTCAGGTCATCACGACCGGATACAAAGCGGAGTTTGGCCATTCTTCCGGGGGAATCGTAAACGTCATCAGCAAGTCCGGAACCAATGACCTGCACGGGCTGGCGTCCCTCTATCACCGCAATAGCGCGTTCGACAGCTCAGACATTCCGGGGCAGACTGCGGCTACCAGTATTCCTGGGCAAAGCGAGCCGCCGTATCTTTTGCGCTGGGACTACGACCTGGCAGGAGGCGGCGCGATGGTCAAGGACAAGGCGTTTTGGTTCGCCTCGGCTGAGAATATTCACGAGAATCAGCAGCTCAATTTCGTCCCCCCGCCCAATACGCCAGGGTTTATTTTGGCGAATGAAGAAACGTACAACGAGCCGACGACCGATAACGAAATGCGCGCATTTGCGAAGTTCGATCAAGTTCTGCGCAACAACCACCTCACCGAAGAAATGAACTTTACGAACGTGCATGTGAACAGCACAAATCCGCTGTCTCTTTCAACCTCTCTGCCGTCCACCCGCACGAATCTCGGGGACCGGAATTTGTTTCTCGGCTTCGGCGACACCGTCACTTTCGGCGATTCCGCTAACCCGTACATTCTGAATCTGCGCGGGCAATACCGTGATGAGTCGACATTAACGGGCCCGGCGCATCCGCAGGCCGGTCCCTTTACGCTTTTCAATCTGTTCAGCAGCTATACGACGGGAGGCGTCTTCGGAGACTTGGGGCAACCCGAATATGGAGCGGAGTTTACACCGTCTAATATCGATCAGAAGTACGGGATTTTCGGCGCCAGCCTGGCGAAAACTTGGAAGCAGCACACACTGAAGTTCGGCTGGGACTTCGAGCGGACGCACGTGGACGGCGTGGAAGCGAATGCACTAGAGAATCAACTCTTCGCAACCGCGGCCGATTACGAGCAGTTCGGGCCCATCAATGCCGGGTTCTTTACACTCCTGACGATTGGCGGCCTCACTCCACAAGCCAACGACATCAAACTGCGCAACAACTACGACGGCCTGTGGGTGCAGGACGACTGGAAGGTCCTCCGGAACTTGACCGTGAACGCCGGGTTGCGCTGGGACTACGACTCCGCCTTCAACATAGCGACGAACGTCTCGCCGCGCATCGGCTTCGCGTACTCGATAAACTCCAAGACCGTGCTACGGGGCAGCTTCGGCAGCTTCTATGATCACTTCCGGCTCGGCCTGGTTCGCGACATTCCCGCGTTTGGCGGCGCCGACATTCGAGAGAGCCAACCGTTTTCATTTCCGCGGCTCTTCTACGGCGTACCAACCCTCGCTCCCATGCTTTTCGGCGTGTGCGACGCTCCCTCGCAGACAGACGCCCAGATCGCCGCCAGCGGCGCTACGTGTCCATTCGCCGGTCTTAACGGAAATACTTCCACGCTTTATGGGATCGACCATTTGAATAACATCGGGTCGACGCCGATTCCGGCAAACTCCGTCGTCAACATGAGCAACGTCCAGCAGCTTTCTGGGCTGACACCGGCGGCGTTTCTCACCGCCGCCGATGCCGCCATCGGCAAGCCCAACGGTTTCTTTGAGTGGGGCCCTTTCGGCACGCTTTCGTTCCTGTACCTTAACCCGAGTGCCTACCAGGTGACCGTGGCACCCGGCTTCGCAACACCCCTTAATCGGAGCGAAACCCTCGGTATACAGCGGCAGCTTGGCAACGATTGGGTTATCTCCCTGGACTACGTACACAGGGACATAATCAACATCCTTGGCGTCAGGCAAACGAATCTGGCCTTTGCGTCCAGAATTGCCAACGATTCAACCGTGCCGTTCGTGAACGGTTTCGGTCCCTGGTATGGGGGCACGTACAACGGCGGAATCCTGACCTTCGAGAAGCGCATGAGCCATCGGTTCACGCTGGGCGGCAGCTACGCGTACGTTTCGGAGAACGACGACGCGCTCAGCTCAAACCTCGGGACCGGCTCGATTGGAGGGGGCAACTCTTATCCCACGGATAGTTTCGTAGGCGTTCCACCTGTGGTGACGGACCCCGGCACGGCAACCTGCCCGAGCAAAACGAACGCGACTTCGTCGTTCATCGCTTGCAACGGCAATTACGTTCCAAAAGCCGGCGTCTTTTACAACGGGGCAACCCTGGACAACGGGCCATCCGATTTCGCACTGCGGCACACGTTTGAAGCTCATGGATTGCTGCACTTGCCGTGGAATATTCAATTCAGCAGCCTGCTGCGCGCCCAAAGTGGGTTCCGCTACACAGCCGTCGCAGCGCAACCGGTCGATCAGGACGGGAACGGAAACTACGGTCCACGCGACTTGAAAACCGCGCGCAACCAATTCACCGCGCCAGTCTTTGCAAATATGGACTCGCGAATTGCGAAAACTTGGGTTTTCCACGAACGCTACCGTTTGACTGGTATGTTTGAGTTCTTCAATATCTTCAATAAAGCCAATGCCGCTGCCATTCAGTCGCAGCAGGCGCAGGCTGCAACGTTCGGCACGGTGTCGGAATGGTTGCCGGGCCGCGAAGGGCAGATCGCGCTAAAGCTCGAATTCTAAAGTCGCAGGGTAGGTCCTGCTCACTCGCCCGAGTGGCCCAGTAGAGGAAGATCTCAGCCAGATCCCGCGCGGCATTCTCTGAGACACGCTGGTGCATTACTTGCCAGAGGCTTTCCGGGCAAGGAGTTTACGGCCCCTCGCCTTCACCCCATCTCGAAGCTTCTTTAATCCTTCGCGCCCTTCATACTCGAAGAATTTACCTGCCTCGATGCCTTCGATGCTGGCCCGCACGCGCCCGCGGATGCCGTCAAGCGTAGAGTCAGTCGTTTTGTGGGGGGTGTAATCCGCAAAGGCCTTTGGTTCGTACATAATAAGAACTGGACTGGAGGGTCGTGACGCAGCAGCTCTCGAACGATGCGAGTATTGTCGCCCGACTTCTCGATGGCGACAAAGAGGGATTCGTGCGCCTGTACGATGAATATGCGGGGCTTATCTATGGCGTCGCTCTGCGAGTTTTGCGAAACGCGGCGGCCGCCGAAGACGTCGTACAGGAGGTTTTTCTCCAATTGTGGCGCAATCCCACTTCATTTGATCCCAAGCGTGGTCGGCTAGCACCATGGCTGGCGGTGATAACGCGCCACAGAGCGGTTGACTCACTGCGAAAGCTGAAATTCGAAGTAGATTCATCTGAAACACCGTTATCTGATCCGCAGGCCAGCCATGCGTCCGTGCATTGCTCGGCCGAGAGCGACCGGGCAAAAAGACTGATGGCTCAACTGCCGGCCGAGCAGAGACAAGTTCTCGAGTTGGCATTTCTCGATGGCCTGACGCATGTGGAGATTGCGGCCCGAGTGAGTCAACCGCTTGGGACGGTCAAGTCGCGCATTCGGCTTGGTTTGCTGTCTCTTCGAAAGGGACTGTCGGCATGAGCGCCCACGAGCAATATCGGGACGATCTGGCTTTGTACGCCGTAGGTGCCCTCAGCAGCGAGGAGTCCGCACGTCTGGAGCTCCATTTGGCCGAGTGTTCCACTTGTCGCGAGGAACTCAATAGCCTAAGCGAAGCGGCCGCCCAAATAGCGCTCGCGGTAGAACCGACAGTGCCGTCAGCGCATTTTCGGGCGGAACTGATGGCGCGGTTGGAGGAACAACGCTCTGTCGCGGTTGCACCGCGCGACGGGCGGCTCCCAGTTGCTGGTCGTCAATATCAAAGACGCCGCGCCTGGTTCTGGGCGCCAGCGCTCGCAACCCTTGCATTTGCCCTGGCCTTCGTGGCCGTCTGGAGACAGAACCGCACGCTTACGGGAGAGAATCGAGACCTTGCCGCTAGACTCGCTACAAGCCGCCAAACCCTGGACCGAGCCGGCGAGTTGATCCGTGCGTTGACGGCTCCTGACGCTCAGCACGTCTCACTTGTAGCGGCCGGCGCAAAGGTGCAACCGGAAGCAAAGGTCGTGTATTCGTCGCGGCAGCACAGCCTCGTCTTGCTTGCGGATCATCTCAATCCGTTGCCTGCTCACAAAATCTATGAACTCTGGCTGCTGCCTGCGAATGGATCTCCAGCGCTTCCTGCGGGAACATTCAAACCTGACGACCGGGGAAGCGCGGCGCTGGTTCTTTCACAGTTAGGTGACGGGGTTGCAGCTAAAGGATTCGCGGTGACGGTTGAAAACGAGCCCGGATCCGCCGTTCCGACGATGCCCATTGTCCTGTCCGGCACGACCTAGTCTCTGCGGATTCGGACAATGGAGGCCGAGTACTTCCACCGATGTTCCAGTGACTACGCGTCTGACCGGACACCCATTCTCTTTTCGTGATCCAACAGTGCTCTTGCCGCGTGGCATGCGCCAGAAATTTTGACAAATCGGAAATCCCGACTAATCCAGCTGACCGACTCGGTCGTACTGAACACGACGGCGGATCTGTTTCGCTCGCATTCCGCTGCAGAACCTTCGGCCGTCCACGCATTTAATCAAAAGGGGGTTGCCTATGAAGTTGTTACGCAGTTGCGTCGCCTTGATCCTGGCGGCGGGGATCGCAATGCCAACCGGCTTGTTTGCTTCCAGCCACCGGGAGGCTCCGATCACCGCACTAGATCACAAGGCAGATATCACCGACCTGTACGCATTTGTGAGTTACAGTGCGAACCAGGCGCCGAACACGACTCCATCAAAGGTCACGTTTATTCTTAACGTCGATCCCTTCTTGGAGCCGGCGAATGGACCCAACTGGTTCCCGTTCGATCCCGATATTCTGTACGAGATCCACGTTGACAACAACCAAGACGCTCTGGCGGACATCACCTTCCAGATTCGTTTCCAGACGCAGCAGTTCCAGCTTCCCAACATTCCGGTAGCACTCGCCGGGATCGGCCCCAACGGCGCGAATGCTCCGGGGACGTCGACTCTGGTGGTACCCCCGCAGATTCAGGACTTCAACAATCCGGGCCTGAATCTTCGGCAAGTCTATACGGTAACAATGGTTCGTCACAGCAAAGGCGAACATGAAGAAGCCACCGAGCTCAAAAACTCCGACGGCTCGCCATTCTTTGCCGTGCCGGCCAACAACGGACCCCGCACGATGGATTACGACAAACTGTTCGATGCCGCAACCTATCATCTTGAGAACGGCATATCGGTTTTCGCCGGTACCGTGGACGATCCTTTCTACATCGACCTCGGCGCCACGTTCGATACCGTCAATTACCGAACTCTCGCCAGCGGCATTCCCGGAGTCCTGACCGACGCGGAGGATGCGGCGGCGCAGAACTTTGCCAGCGACACGGTTTCCGGCTACGCCGTCAACACCATCGCCCTCGAGGTACCGATTACCATGCTGACCAGCACCGGAACGGTTGAGCCGGCGACCTCTCCCAACGCAACCATCGGCATTTGGGGAACCACTTCCCGGCCGCGCGTAACCATTCGTGAACACCTCAACCCCGCCGTGAGCTTCGGTCCGTTCCGCCAAGTACAAAGATTCGGCAACCCGCTGATCAATGAACTGGTGATAGGAATTGGTTCGAAGGACCGCTGGAGCATGGAGCAGCCGGTGAACGATGCACAATTCGCTCACTTCGACCTCGATCCGGCGATCGCGCACGTCGTGGAAGCAATCTACGCGGGGGCCTTGAAGATTCCTCCAGCGCCCCGGACGGATTTGCTTCCGCTCGTGACGTACGCGCCACCAATCGCGGCTAAGGGAACTACCGCCGGGCCGGTCGCAGACTTGCTTCGACTCAACACGGGCGTTCCAGCAACGCCTCCGGCCAGCTCCAGCCGCCTCGGTTTGATTGCTGGCGATCCCGCTGGCTATCCAAACGGACGGCGTTTGACGGACGACGTCGTCGACATCACGCTACGCGTGGCCGTGGGAGGCGTCTTGGTCCCCGGCTT
>Ga0070766_10000729_pt1 | contig 15050 bp, 15 predicted proteins | sample HubBroMetageWFT6_FD_69782 | JGI IMG/M metagenome (GOLD analysis project Ga0070766, IMG submission 69782) | Warmed and freeze-thawed soil microbial communities from the Hubbard Brook experimental Forest, New Hampshire - Hubbard Brook CCASE Soil... | ecosystem: Environmental > Terrestrial > Soil...
GTCGGGTGCCAATCCATCCCGACGATCTGGCGGGTGCCGCGGGCGACGACCTGGGCGCCGCTGCCGTCGAGATTGATGCTGCGGATCTGCGCGTGCGTCGGCGGCGGCATGCAGATGTTGCAGGGCGCGCCGATGTTGAAATAGAGCCTGTTGTCCGGCCCAACAGTCAGAAATTTCCAGCCGTGCGGCGCATCGCTCGGCAAGTCGTCATAGATGACGGTCGGCTTGGGCGGGTTGTCGAACTGGTCCGCGACATTGTCGATCTTCGAGATCTTGTTGATCTCGGCGATGTAGAGCGTGCCGTTGTGGAGGGCGATGCCGTTCGGCGAATTGAGCCCGGTCGCCAGCGTCTTGACCTCGCGTTTTCCGTTCTTGTCGGTCAACGCATAGACGCGGTCGAGCTGTCGGGTGCTGACGAACACGTTGCCCTTGTCGTCGACCCGCAACGACCGCGCATTGGCGACACCGGGCGCATAAACCTCGATATGGAAGTTCGGCGGCAGCTTAAACATGGCAAGAGGGAGCTTGTCCGCCGCGGTGGGGATCGGCGGCGGTTGAACCGGTGCGATGTCGGCGACCGCCGGGTTATCCGGCCGGCCCTGTGCCCAGGGCGGAGGCGCCGCAGGAGCCTGCGCCGCCGATCCTTGCGCAGGCGTCGCCGGTGTCTGTGCCGTCGGGGCCGATGGTCCGGCGGGGGTCGGCGGGGCCCCTGGCGCCGGATTGGCCGGCTGTTGCGCCATGACCGGCGCGGCGGCGATAAGCCCGGCAGCGATCGCCGCGAACAAAACGCTTCGGGAATGCGATGGGATGGTCGTCATGGCGTTTCCCCCTAGCGGCACTCTGCGCCCAATTTTTCGGGCGTTAGCACGAGTGAATATCGCCTGGGGGCGAATTGCAACCATCAGCAGAAAGCGCAAGCGCCGGCCATATGGCCGGCGCTTGTCATCTTCGCGCGGGCGGCACCCCGGCGGTTCAGCTCCTTGGGTTACTCCGCCGCTTGCGGCATCTGCTTCAGGTCGGTCGAGTATTTCAGATGCACCGGCGAATCCAGTTCGAACGGATCCTTGAGACCCAGTTCCTTGCCGATCTCGCGCATCGCCGGCATCACTTCCTGGCCGAGGAGCCGGATGCAGGTGCGGGCATCCTCGTCGCTGACCGTGCCGTCATTGCCCCAGATGCCGTAGATGCTGGGCCGTGTCTCTTCGAGCACGCGGCGCAGTTTGGGAATGACCGTCTTCGGGGTGCCGAAGAAGACGCGGCCGTCGGCGACCTGCTGTTCGAAGGTCGGCCGGCCGCGCGGATTTTCCGCGCGCCCGACGGCGAACTCGACAAAGTTGCGCCGCAGCGCAGGTGAGAAATAACCGGACGGGTTCGCCCACACCGGGTGAGCGAGGCCGGTGAATTCGCCCTGCATCCAGAGGAACTGCCGGGCGTTCTTCTCGGCTTTCTCCTCGCTGTCGGAGACATGCACCTGCTGAAGGTAGCCGCGGTTCTCCGGGCCGGCCTCGTAGCCGGTCTCCAGCGCCACCTTGTCGTACAACTCCCAGATCTTCTTGGTCGCCTCGATCGAGGTGTTGAGCGCGATGTATGGATAGCGCTGCTTCGCCGCCCAGATGATCGTCTCCTGACTCAACACGCCGGGGATCCACACCCGCGGATAGGGCTTCTGCAGCGGCACCGCCCACGGGTTGACGACCCGATGTTGGTAATGCGTGCCCTCCCAGCGGAACGGGCCCTGTCGCGACCATGCCGCGACGACAAGGTCGTGCGCCTCCTCGAAGCGCTCGCGGTTGAAGGCCGGGTTGACACCGGTGGCAAGTTGCTCCTGGCCGCCGCCGCGCACAAAGCCCGGGACAAGCCGGCCCTTCGAGATCATGTCGATCATCGCCAGCTCTTCGGCGAGCCGGACCGGGTTTTCGGCCAAGGGGAGGGGATTGCCCAACAGGACGATCTTCGCCTTCTTCGTCACCGCGGCGAGGATCGAAGCAAAGATGTTGCACTTAGCCTGCATGCAGAACGGCGCGTTGTGGTGCTCGTTCAGCATGAAGCCTTCGACGCCCTGCTCCTCGGCGTAGATGTAATGCTCAAGGTATTGGTTATAGAGCCGGCTGCCGGCCACCGGGTCGAAGTGCTTGTTCGAGAACATCAGCGCGGTATGACCAGCCTCGAGCCCTATATCGGCGGGGTAGGCGGACATCGGCTGTTCGGTGAAATACATCACAAACATGGCGTTCCTCCCATTACGGCGTCATTCCCACGCAAGCGGGAATCCAGCGCTCCGAGGGCTCGTCGCCCGGCCTGGACCCCCGCTTTCGCGGGGGTGACGATTACCGTTGAAGCGACATCCATTCTAATGCCGATCGTCAATTCTGCTCGATGAACGGGGTGACGAGGCGGGCGAGCGCCTCAGGCTGTTCCATATCGACGCAATGCCCAGCCGCGCGCACGGTCTCGAACCGCGCCTCGCGCAGTGAGCGGGCATAAAGCTCGCCGGCGCTCTTTGGCACGATTTTGTCGTCATCGCCCCACACCACCAGCGCCGGGGCTCGGACGCCGCCCAGCAGATGCGGCAAGGTCTGGCTGTACATGTACGGCTTCCAGGCGAGGCGGAAACACATCTCGCGGCACAGATCCCAGGCGACCAGCTGGTCGGTCGATGCGTCGCCGTACACGCGAGCGAAGGCCGCCTCGTCGTGAAACCCGGCGCGGGCATAGTCGATGTAGCTGACGATCGCCTGGTCGAAGATGTCGCCTTCGGGCGGCTTCACCCCCATCGCGCCGACCAGCACCAGCCGGTGGAAGTCGCGCGGCGCCAGCGCCGCCATCTCAGCGGCCACCCAGCCGCCGAAGCCGAGCCCGACAAGGCTGGCGCGCTCGACCCCGAGATCGGCGAGCGCCCATTGGTATAAAGCTGCGAGGTCGCGTGGATGGCGCATCCAGTTCGGCCGCTCCTGGGTGCCGAAACCGGGGTGCTGCGGCACGATCAGATCGAACCGATCGGCAAGCGCGTCGTAGAACGGCATCCGGTCGAGCGTTCCGATATCGTGATGCAGCACCAGTACCGGCCGCCCGCTACCGCCGCGCATCAGACGGAGCTTTGTGTCGCCCAGTTCGAGATTGTGTTCGCTCCACCCGGCCGGCATTACCATCCCCATCATTTATGAACAGCGTTCAGCCTAGCGCGGTGCTTCCCTGCACGACAATCCGAGATCAAGCATCGCTGGGTTGCAGATCGTAAGGTAGGGAACCTATAAGCCAGCTTACCAATCGGTGCCAAGCGGGTCAGCGGCGATCGGTGCCGATCAGTTCGGCACGGGCGATAACATAGGGTGCGGCGGCGGTTATGACCTCTGCTGCGGTGACCGAGGACCCCAGGCCCAGAGTTGGCCGGCTGATCGCCATCAGCTCGAAATGGTAGTGATGCGCGCCGCCGCCTGGCGGCGGACACGGGCCGCCATAACCGGGCTTGCCGAAATCATTGCGTGCCTCGTGCGCTCCGGGGACGGCGTGGCCGGGCCCATAGCCGCCTGGTAGGCCGGGAGCGGCGGGCGGAATGTCGAAGGCCGCCCAGTGATGAAACACGCCACGCGGCGCATCTGGGTCCTCGACGACGAGAACGAGGCTCGCCGTGCCGGCCGGAACCCCAGACCAGGAAAGCGGCGGCGAGATGTCTGTGCCGTCGCAGGTATATTCCTTCGGGATTTCGCCGTTCGGCGGAAAGGCCGGGCTCATCAACAGCAGCGGCATGGCAGTTCGTCCTAGGTAAACCGGAACTCCTCGGCGGCGTCGATCAGCCAGTCGCAGAGCCAGCGCGCGGACGACCGGCGCACATAAAGCCGGTAGGCCGGGGCCTCGCTGAGCTGATCGATGATGACCGGCAGCTTCGCGAACAGGGTCTGCGCGCAATGACCCGGCGCAAAGGCGCGCGGATGCAGGTCGAGGCCGCAGCCTTTCTGCAGGAGATCGCGCCCCCGTGGCCCGGCGATCCCGATAATCCCCCGGCTCGCCGACAGATCGGTGACCGCGGCGCGCCGGTCGGCGATAGCATGAGCGATGCGGATCGGCAGTTCCGGCACCGCGCCCTCGGGCGCGGTCACTAACCATTCGTCGGGCCCGAGCCACAGCACGCGCACCGTGCGCATGGCTGCTACCCGGTTCGGCTCCAACGGTAGAGGAAGACCGGCGAGGTAGGCCGGTACCGGCGGTCCCAGACGAATGCCGATCTGCTGGGTGAAACGCAGTTCGGCGAGCGTCACCGCGCCATCCGGTAACGCCCAGGGCAGCATCGGGTCGAGCGGCGAGACACGCAATTCGGCCGGTTCAGCCATCGCGGCGCCTGCCTTCGGGGTCGTAAAAAACCGGCTGGCAAATCCGCGCCGGGACAACCTGGCCGAGAAGGGACACCCACACGATTTCGCCGTCGCGGGCGCGGCCGTTCTCGACCAATGCCAGGGCAAAGCTGCGGCCGATGCGTGCCCCGAAATAGCTCGAGGTGACATGCCCGATCATCCCCGGGTCAAGCCCGGAGGCCGCCGACGGCGCGCGATCCCGCGTCGCGACGAGCTGTGCCCCTTCCGGTAGCACCTCCTCCGGGTTTTCCGGCAACAGCCCGACGAGTTGCTTGCGATCGGGGCGGGCGGTGTCGCGGCGGTCGAGCGAGCGGCGGCCGAGACACTCCTTGTCTCGGGCGACGAGGCCCCCGAGCCCCAGATCGGTCGGGGTCACTGAGCCGTCGGTCTCCTGGCCGACGATGATGTAGCCTTTTTCCGCGCGCAGCACGTGCATCGCCTCGGTGCCGTAGGATGTGATGCCGTAAGGCTCACCGGCCGCGATCAGCCGCTGCCATAGTGTGAGGCCATAATCCGCTGGCACGTTGATCTCATAGCTCAGCTCGCCGGAAAAGCTGACCCGGAAGATCCTCGCCGGGATGCCCACGATTTCGACCTCGCGCATCCGCATAAACGGAAAATCGGCGCGGCTGAGGGCAAGTCCGGGGGTGAGCGTGGCCAGCACCTCGCGGGCGCGCGGACCGACCAGCGTCGCGTTTGCCCATTGCTCGGTGACGGAGGTGCAGAACACCTCCAGGTCTGGCCATTCCGTCTGCAGCCATTCTTCGAGCCAGTCGAGCACCGCCGCGGCATTGCCGGTCGTCGTGGTGATGAAGAACCGGGCTTGCGCCAGGCGGGTACCGACCCCGTCATCGAAGACCATGCCGTCGTCGCGGCACATGATCCCGTACCGGCACTGCCCGACCGGAAGCCCTTGCCAGCGATTGATGTAGATCCGGTCAAGAAAGCGCCCGGCATCCGGTCCCGACACCTCGATCTTGCCGAGGGTGGAGGCGTCGAGCAGCGCCACCCGGTCACGAGCGGCGAGGCATTCGCGCCGCACCGCCGCTGCCATGTCCTCGCCCGACCGAGGGTAGTAGCGCGGCCGTTTCCATTGGCCGACATCCTCGAACACGGCGCCGGCCGCGACATGCCAGTCGTGTATCGGCGTTAGCCGCACTGGGTCGGCGAGCATGCCGCGTTCACGGCCGGCGAGGAGGCCATAGGCGACCGGCACATAAGGCGGGCGGAAGGTGGTCGCCCCGGTCTCGCCGACACTGCGCCCGATCGTTGCCGCGAGCAATGCAAAGCCGGGCAGGTTGCCGGTCTTGCCTTGATCGGTGCCCATGCCGAGCGTCGTGTAGCGCTTCACATGCTCGATCGCCTCGAAACCCTCGCGCGCGGCGAGCGCGATGTCGGCGGCGGTCACGTCATTGTGCAGGTCTACGAAGGCTCGCCGGGCGATGTGGTGCGAGCCCAGCAGCGATAGCGGCCCCGGCGCTGCTTCCTCCTCGTCCTCGACCTTGGGCATGGGCGGTGCTTCACCGGTCCCAAAACCGCACAGCAGCGCGGCGTGCGCGCCGGCTGTGGCGCCGTCGGCGAGGCACTGCCCGAGCCCGAAGTGGCCGGCCGCCGCGCCGACGCACCTCACTGCCGCCTCGGCACCATCAGGCACGAAGGCGGTGAGCGCCTCGTCGAACCGAAGCCGACCCTGTGCCTGGGCATAAAGATGCAGCACCGGGTTCCACCCGCCGGACACCGCGAGCAAATCGCAGGGGATCGCGATGCTGCGTCCCCGACGGCTCCGGTCCGCAGCAGGAAACGGGCTGAGCCAGACCCGACGTAACGCGCCTCGCCCTTCTGTCGCGGTCACGGCATAGCCGGCAAAGATGGGTATCGGCTCGACGCTGCGCAGCGCTGTCAATCCAGGGGCGTCGCGCGGATCGACGATCGCAGCGACCCGCACGCCTGCCCGATCCAGCGCCGCGGCGGCGACGTAGCCATCGTCGTTGTTGGCGAATAGCACCGCACGCCTAGCTGGCGCGACCGCGTACCGCTTCACATAGGTCTCGACCGCGCTCGCCAGCATGATCCCTGGGCGGTCGTTGTCGGCGAAGACCAGCAGGCGTTCCTGCGCGCCGGTGGCGAGCACGACTCGGCGGGCGCGAATATGCCAGAGACGCTGGCGCGGCAACCCGACCTTTGGCGCTGCGCTGCGCCGGTCGCCGACTTCCTCGGTGGCGATCAGGTAGTTGTCATCGTAGTGGCCGAGGACGGTCGTGGCAGGCATCAGCCGCACGTCGGACATCGTTCCCAGCTCGGCAAGGGTCGCGGCGGACCATTCGAGGCCCTCCCGATCGCCGATCCGGTAGGCACGGCGCAGCAGCGCGCCGCCAAACGCGGCGTCGCTGTCCGCGAGGATCACGCGCGCGCCGCTCTTCCCGGCGGCGAGCGCCGCAGCAAGCCCAGCCGGCCCGCCGCCGACCACCAGCACGTCGCAATGAGCGTGATGTTTGTCGTAGCGCGACGGGTCGGGCAGCCGAGGCGCCCGGCCGAGCCCGGCCATATGGCGCAGCAATGGCTCCCAGAGTCGCGACCACAGCGCCGGCGGCTGCATGAAGGTCTTGTAGTAGAAGCCGGCGGGCAGGAGCGGCGCTATGCCGCCAACGAGCGCGCCGAAATCGGCGGTAAGGCTCGGCCAGGCGTGCTGGCTTGCGGCGCGCAGCCCATCGTAGAGCCCGATTTCCGTGGCGCGGCGATTGGGCTCGGTGACGGCGCCGGTTTCCAGCTGCACCAGCGCCGAAGGCTCCTCCGGCCCGGCAGAGAAGATGCCGCGCGGGCGGTGGTATTTAAAGCTGCGGCCAACCAGCCGAACGCCGTTCGCCAACAGCGCTGAAGCCAGCGTGTCGCCCGGATGCCCCTCGTATTCGCGGCCGTCAAAGCGGAAACGCAGCACCCGTTCGCGGTCGATCTGGCCGCCGCGCGGCAGGCGGAAGGGCTGGGTCACGACGGCGTGTCGCGCGCCGGCGGCGTGTCGCCGATACGGTAGGCGGCGAGGATGCGATGCGAAACGGTGTCGCGCAGCAGATTGAACCAGCAGCGGCATCCGGCGCTGTGCATCCAGCGCTCGGCAAACACGCCCTTTGGGTTGGCGCGCATAAACAGGTATTCGGCCCAAGCTCGGTCGTCCAGCGCATCGGGGTCTGTCGGCCGCGCGATATGCGCCTCGCCGCCATAGCGAAACTCGATTTCGTCGCGCGGCCCGCACCACGGGCAAGGGATCAGCAGCATGCGTGCACGCCGGCGTTAGTGCGCCACGCCGGCGGCGCCGTGCTCGTCGATCAGCGCGCCGGTCGTGAAGCGGTCGAGGGCGAAGGGTGCGGCGAGCGGATGCGGCTCGTCGCGCGCGATTGTGTGCGCGAAGACATGCCCCGAGCCCGGAGTGGCCTTGAACCCGCCGGTACCCCAGCCGCCATTCAAGTAAAGCCCCTCGACCGGAAGCTTGCCGATAATCGGCGACGCGTCAGGCGAGACATCGACGATGCCGGCCCAGCTGCGCAGCATCTTCAACCGCGAGAAGCTCGGGAACAGCTCGAGTAGGGCCGCCATCTGCCCTTCGATTACATGGAACGAGCCGCGCTGGGCGTAGGAATTGTAGGCGTCGATGCCGGCGCCCATGACAAGCTCGCCCTTGTCGCTCTGGCTGACATAGACATGCACCGCATTCGACATCACGACGCAATCCAGCACCGGCTTCACCGGCTCCGACACCAGCGCCTGCAGCGGATGGCTCTGCAGCGGCAGCTGCACCCCGGCCATCGCCGCCACGACCGAGTTATGGCCCGCGGCGACGATCGCGATCTTGTCCGCGGCGATGTCGCCCTTACTGGTCTCGACCCCGGTGACCCGGCCGCGCGCGGTGCGGATCGCGGTCACCTCGCAATTCTCGATGATGTCGACGCCACGCGCATCGGCAGCGCGGGCAAAACCCCAGGCGACCGCGTCGTGCCGCGCCACGCCGCCGCGCCGCTGTAGGGTCGCGCCGAGCACCGGGTATCGCGCATCGGGCGAGACATTGAGGATCGGGCAGAAGCGCTTGACCGCTTCGGGATCGAGCCATTCGGCGTCTATGCCATTGAGCCGGTTGGCGTTGACCCGGCGCCTGCCCTCGCGAATGTCGGCTTCGTTATGCGCGAGGTTCAGGACGCCGCGCTGACTCAGCATGACGTTGAAGTTCAGCTCAGCCGACAGCCCCTCCCACAGCTTTAGCGAGTGCTCATAGATGCGGGCGCTTTCGTCCCAAAGATAATTCGAGCGGATGATGGTCGTGTTGCGCCCGGTATTGCCGAGGCCGATCGGGCCCTTTTCCAGCACCGCGACATCGGCGATGCCATGCTCCTTGGCGAGATAGTACGCGGTCGCCAGGCCGTGCCCGCCGCCGCCGATGATGGCGACGCTGTAGCGCGGCTTTGGCGCGGCTTTGCGCCACATCGGGGTCCAGCCGGTATGCCCCGTCAGCGCGTGCCGCGCGAGCGAGAGGATCGAAAATCGCTGCACCGGCGAAGGCTATCCGCTGGCGTGGCTGTAGCCAAGGTAGCGGTTGACCTCTCTCTCGGTCGTGGCCGGGCTTGGCCCAGCCATCCACGCCAGCCATATTGCCTTGGAATTTGTCGTGGATGACCGGCCCGAGACCCGGGTATGAACGATTTGGGGCTTAGCCGGCAGATTGGATGGGCGGATGATCGATTATCGCAGCGACAATACCGGACGCGCGGCGCCCGAGATTCTGGAAGCGCTGGTCGCCGCCAACACCGGCACCGCGCTTGGCTATGGCGCCGACGAGTGGACGGCGCGGCTGCAAGAGCGATTTGCCGAGCTGCTCGAGACCAAGGTGCGGGTGTTCCCCGTCGCCACCGGCACCGCGGCCAATGCGTTGTCGCTGGCGGCGGCGAGCCCGTCCTGGGGCCTCGTCTATTGCAGCGAGGCGGCGCACATCAACACCTCCGAGGCCAACGCAGCGGGCTTTTTCGGCGGCGGCCTGAAGCTTGTACCGGTCCAGAGTACCTACGGCCGGATCGATCCCGACGCTCTCGCCCGGACTCTCTCGGCGATCATGCCCGGTCAGCTGCATCGCGGCCAGCCGGCCGCGGTCAACATCACCCAGGCCTCTGACCTCGGCGCCGTTTACCGGCTCGATGAGATCCGCGCCGTTTCGGAGGTCGCCAAAGGCCGCGGGCTCAAAGTTCACATGGACGGGGCGCGCTTTGCCAATGCGCTGGCGCGGCTGGGCTGCAGCCCGGCCGAGATGAGCTGGCGCTCGGGCGTCGACATCCTGTCCTTTGGCGTCACCAAAAACGGTGGCGCGCTGTGCGACGCAATCGTCGTCTTCGCCCCGGAGCTGGCCGATGGCCTCGCCGTCCAGCTGCGCCGCGCCGGGCAGGTCTGGTCGAAGATGCGTTTCGCCTCGGCGCAGCTGATGGCCTACATCGAGGACGGGCTATGGCTGCGCCTCGCGGCGGCCTCTAACGCCGCCGCGGCCCGCGTCGCCAGTGGGATCAGCCACCTTCCCGGCCTGCGCCTCCTCGCCCCCGTAGAGGCCAACGAGATCTTTCTCGAAGTCCCGACCGGGGTTATGGACGCGCTCGAACGCGAAGGCTTTCAGTTCTACCGGCGCAGCGCCACGCTTGCTCGCTTCGTCTGCCGCTTCGACACGACGGACGCCGAAGCCGACGCGCTCGTCGCATCGCTGCAACGGCACTGCGCCGCGCCGGCAAAGGCTGCGGAGTAGCCGAACCTAATTGTCAGGGCCGTGCCTGGGCGAACACGAAATCGCGGAGCAGCTCGGTGGCGCGGCGCGAGGCATCGGAGCCGGGATCGCGCGGGATAAAGGTGTGCGGCTGGCCGTCGAATTTGTGCAGTTCGAGCCGGCCGCCGCGAGCGTGCCAGGCAGCGGCGAAGCGGTCAGCCATGTCGGGAGTCACGTTGTCGTCGCTGGTCCCTTGCACGACAATCATTGGCGGCAGCGCATCCGCCTCGCCACGCTCCAGGATCAGCTGCGGGTTGCCTTCGCCCATTTCCGCTTCTGAGCGCCAATAGGCGTCGTGCGCTTCGACGAGGCGGGTATTGCCCTTCTCGCGCACCATACGGTAGCGCGCGAGCGGGTCGGAAATCGGCCAGCACAACACGAGGTACGGCAACCGCGCGTCCTCGCCGGATGCCTCCGCCAGCGACAACGCGGCATAGCGCCGGTCCTCGGGCTTCAGAGCACTCAGCAACAGCTGATGCGCGCCGCTCGACGTCCCGAGGCCGCCGACCAGATCGCGGCGGCTGCCGAATTCGCCGGCATGCGCCTTGAGCCATCGCGTCGCCAGATTGATGTCGGCGATCGATGCGGGATAGCGATGCTCTGGCGGCATGCGGAAATCTATCGCCAGCACGACGATGCCGCTTTTTGCTAGCGCCTCGTCGAGCGGGGCGTTGTTGAGCCGGTCGCCGGAAGCCCAGGCGCCGCCATGCACTTCGACGAGCGCCGGAAACGGACCGGTTCCGATCGGACGGTAGAGCCGGGCGAGCAGCGGCTGAGCGCCGTGGCGCTGATATTCGAGATCGCGAACTTCGACCTCGAAGCGGGCTGGGATCGCAACGGGATCTGGCATTGTCTCTCCTCTTTAGCTGACCGCAGCATGCCCATGCTCGGCGCGGCTTCCAAGCGCTCCGATGCGGTCGCGCCGAACTAGCGGCCTCCGCCGGCGTTTGACGGGCGAACAGGTCACCGCGAAGCGTACGAGGTGCATTCCATGTCAGCCCGGGTTCTTGGCGCAATTATCCTTTTGCCGTTGCTGGCGCTTCCGGCCTTGGCGGCCGATCTGGCGGGGCCGCCCTGGCCCGAAATCGTATCGCCCGCCGGGATCACGCTGCGCTGGTATTCGGACGACACCAGCGAGGCCGCGGCACATCAGGTCGCGGCGGCGCATTGCGCCGCGACCTGGCGAAGCGCGGCGCTGGCCGGCCTCGAACTCGATGGCAGCGCAGAGATCGGGAGCTATCGCTGCCAATAAGCGGCGCTGCCGCACCGATACGGGAATCGCGGGGAGGAACGCACCCGGCCGTGCCCTTGCAAACGCGCAGCTCGCGTCCCTCCGCCAACGCGCTGCAATTTAACGATTTGCCAAGATTTTTGTCGCAGAATCGTAACGATGTTGCATCTCGTCGTCAGCGACGCGCCGCCCGCACAGAGTGTCGCGCCGGATGCAGTCGGCGATCACGGCGTGTGGACCGGCTACGAAATCCCTGAGGATCGCGCCGGCTGGCACCCGCTGGTCGGCAGGTTTTACGAGTACTGGCTGTCGGCCGCACCCGCGGGCCGATTGCCGGGGCGACAGCATATCCGCCCGGAAGAGATCCCGGGTTTCCTCTCTCGGCTGTGGATGCTCGATGTCTGCCGCGAGCCGTTGCGGTATCGCTATCGCCTTTGCGGCACCGAGTTGGTGCGCTCGCTCGGGCGCGAGGTGACCGGCATGTGGCTCGACGAGGCGCACCCGCAGCTGCTCGAAAATCCCGACTCGCGCGGGCGGTTCCGCTTTGTGGTCGAGACTGGCCGCGCGACTTGGCGGAGGGGCGCACCGCTATGGTCGCGCCATCCCGACCACCGCTCGATCGAGACCTGCATTGTTCCGCTGGCCAGCGACGGCGAGAATGTCGACAAGATCCTGGGATTCTGTCTGCTGTTCGACAGCCGCGGGCGACCAATCTGATCGCTCACCACCGCAGCGCCGGGATCTGAAGCTCCACCGCGCCATCCTTTCGCACCGAGCCCAGGAGCCGGGTGCCGCAGGGCAGCGGCGCGACGCAACGATCGGGATCGCTCGGCACGATGCCCGGCGGCGCCGGCGGGACAAGCGGCTTGCCGGTCTCGGTGGGCGGCAGGATGAGCGCCGGAGCGTCCGGGGTATCCAGGACAACCGAGCGGTCGCCGGCCCAGGCTGGCACGATTGCCGCCATGAATCCCGCCAACCCTGCTGCGGTCAGTCGCCGTTTCATCGTCTTTGCCTCGCCCACGGGCCCCGATATTAGCGCTTGATGCGCGGCGCGCGATCACGATTTGATGCCCGCCCCGTGATGCATACCGCCGAGGCGGGCCATGAAGATCTTGGATGTCAGCCTGACCCTGTTCTCCTGGGAGAGCATCCCGCCGACGATCTACGGCCATCACACCGCGCGGCCGACCGGCAAGAGCGATCTCGGGCTGCTGCGCGTCATTACGGATGACGGCATCGAGGGCCACGCCTTTCTCGGCACCTCGTCGAACCCGGCGAGCCTCGACGGGCCAGGCCTCATTCGCTTTCTGAAGCCGATCCTTGTCGGCCAGGACCCGCTCGACCGCGAGCGGCTCAACCGTCTCCTGTGGGCGCGCGCCCGCGTCGCCACGGTGCGCTCGATCGGCGCCGTCGACATCGCGCTGTGGGACATCGCCGGAAAGAAGGCGGGGCTGCCGATTCATCGGCTCCTCGGCACCTCGCGCGACAAGATCGGCGCCTATGCCAGCTCCGAGATCCACCGCTCATCCGAGGAATACGCGGAGCAGGCCAGGCATTATCAATCGACCGGCTGGCACGCCTACAAGATTCACCCGCCGCAATCCTGGCGCGAGGACATCAAGGTTTGCGCGGCGGTGCGCAAGGCGGTCGGCGACGATTACACGATCATGCTCGATTCGACCTGGAGCTACCGCTACGAGGAGGCGCTCCGGGTCGGTCGCGCGATCGAGGAGATGCGGTTCTACTGGTACGAGGACCCGCTCCATGACCAGGACATCTACAACTACGTCAAGCTGAAGCAGAAGCTCGACATCCCAATCCTCGCCACCGAATACCCGATCGGTGGGCTCGATTCCTACATGCCCTGGATCACCGAGCGGGCGACCGATTTCCTGCGCGGCGATGTCGCGGTCAAGGGCGGCATCACCACGCTGGTGAAGGTCGCGCACCTTGCCGAGGCATTCCGCATGAATTTGGAGGTCCACCACGGCGGTAACTCGCTGAACAATGTCGCCAATCTGCATGTGATCATGGCGATCCGGAACACCGAGCTGTTCGAGGTGCTGCTACCCGACGCTATGCAGAAATATGGGCTGGCGCAGGACATCGAAGTTGATCGCGACGGCTATGTCCACGGGCCGACCGCGCCTGGGCTCGGCGCCGAGATCGATTTCGAGCTGATCGAGCGCCAAAAGATCGGCGTGCTGAGCTGACCTTTTACTCCACCGCTTTTGATCAAGCGGGTTCGGGGTCGGTCAACATCGCGCGGCCCGGGCACCTCGCTATAGTAGGTGGCGAGATCAGAGGAGGGCAGCATGGGCCGGGTCGATGGCAAGGTGGCGATTGTGGCCGGCGCCGGCGGCGGCATTGGCGGAGCCGGCGCCGAGGCATTGGCCCGCGAAGGCGCAGCCGTGCTCTGCACCGATGCCGATGCGGGCGCGGCCGATGCCACGGCAGGGCGAATCCGCGCCGCCGGTTGGCACGCCGCATCGCTCGGGCTCGATGTGCGCGACCGCGCTGCGGTCGATGCTGCAATCCAGACCGCCGTGCGCGAATTCGGCCGGCTCGATATCCTGCTCGACTGCGCCGGCATCAGCCATCGCGGCAATTTCCTTGACCTGGATCCGGCCACTTGGGACCGCATCATCGCGGTCAATCTGACGGGCATGTTCCATCTCGGCCAGGCGGCGGCGCGGCAGATGGTTCGGCAGGCCCGTGGCGGCAAAGGGGGCGGCAACGGGGGTGGCAGCATCATCAACGTGACCTCGCAGCTTGCCGAAGTCGCCCGGCCCGAGCGCGCCGCCTATGTCGCCTCGAAAGGCGGCGGCCGCTCCCTGACCCATGCGATGGCGGTGGATCTGGCGGCGCATGGCATCCGGGTCAACGCGATCGCGCCCGGCCCAACCCTGACCGGGCTGACCCGCGCGACCTACACCGACCCGGAGGCGCGCCGCGCCACCGAAGCGCTGATCCCGCTCGGCCGATTGGGCCAGCCGGACGACCTTGTTGGCGCGGTGCTTTTTCTCGCCTGCGACGAGTCGCGTTGGGTCACCGGCAGCACGGTCACGGTCGACGGCGGCTACCTGGCGATCTGACAGGAACCGCCGCTCAGCGGCTGAGCGCGAAGCGGACCGTGACCGAGACCTCGACATCGGTTGCGGTCATGTCCGCCGGAAACGGCGGCAGGCTGGCTCCGCGCATCATCGAGTCGATGGCCGCGTCGAGATCCGGATATCCGGTGCTCTGGACGACCGCGTGATCGAGCACGCGGCCCGAGCGGTCGACCCGGAAGCGCAGCACCGCCCGCCCCTCTTCGCTGCGCGCGCGGGCGCTGTCGGGGTAGCGCTTGTGGCCCTCGAGCCAGGCGCTCAATGCCGTGCGATAGCCGGCGCTGACGACCGGGCCGGCCGGAGCCGGTGGGCGTTGGGGTTGCGGCACCGGGATGGCGGCCGTTTGGATCGGCGCCGGCTGAGGTGCGACCGGCGTCACCGGTGCCGGCATAACCGGCGGATGGTACAAGGGTTCGGGCGGTTGGGGTGCGATCTCGCGAACCAGCCGTTGCGGCGGGCGCGGTGGCGGTGGCGGCGGCTTATGAACCACCCGTTTCGGCGGCGGCGGTGGAGGTGGCGGTAGCGGCTCGGCTACGGTCGCAGGCGGAGGGGGCGGTTCGGGCGGTGGCGGCTCA
>Ga0070766_10000732_pt1 | contig 15031 bp, 11 predicted proteins | sample HubBroMetageWFT6_FD_69782 | JGI IMG/M metagenome (GOLD analysis project Ga0070766, IMG submission 69782) | Warmed and freeze-thawed soil microbial communities from the Hubbard Brook experimental Forest, New Hampshire - Hubbard Brook CCASE Soil... | ecosystem: Environmental > Terrestrial > Soil...
AGGCGCCCTTTCAGAAAAAAGCCCTGGTTTGGGATGTGGTGGTGCTAGGCGCGACCGGGGTTCTGATCGCCAATGACGAAAGCGTGGCGCACCAGGTTCAGCCACAGTGGCACGACACAAGTATCAATGTTTCAAGTGCGACGGTTTATGCGACCGCAGCAACCGCAGGCGGAATCTATGTTACCGGTCTGTTCACGCACTCCGACCACGCCCAGGAGACGGGGATACGCTCCGCCGAAGCCGCTATCGACAGCGCGCTTCTGTACGGTGCAATGAAGGCGATCACGGCGCGGCAGCGTCCCTACATGGGGACTGGTGAGGGCAAGTTTTTTTCCGGTAACTGGTCCAGCGGATCATTTCCTTCCGGACATTCGGCTATGGCCTGGACGCTCGCTTCGGTGGTCGCGCACGAGTATCCATCGTGGCCCGTGAGGATCCTGATGTACGGGCTCGCGACCACCGCCAGCACTGCCCGGGTTACAGCAGGTGTCCACTTCCCTGCCGACGTTTTCGCCGGGGGCGTGATGGGATATCTGATTGGCGACTATGTGGCCAGCAAACCGAGCGCGAAGAAGACCAGCACTGCGCAGTCACGGAGTCGCATCCGGCGCATGCCAGAAGCTGTGCTGCAGCACGTTGCCATCGGCGGTCAGTAACCCTACGCTATATAAGTCGTAGATTCGGTGGATCGAGTTACGTCCCTGGGGGGACGTCAGCTCCGGAGCTGAATTGCGCCGGTTTCGGCACCAGTCTGCCGGTACCCTCGATGCTGTAGATCGCGTTCGATCCTTCGTGCGCAGGAGTGCCCGCCAGCAACTGCTCCTTGCGGTAAACCAGGTTGCTCGCGTTGAAGCTGGCCAGCTCGAAGCCGTGGCCGTGGGTGATGGCGTCGGTGGGGCAGGCCTCCACGCAGTAGCCGCAGAAGATGCAACGGTTGTAATCGATGTTATAAACCTTGGCGTAGCGCTCGGCGCCGCTGATGCGGTTGGTCTCGGTGTTCTCCGCGGCTTCGATGTAAATGCAGTTCGACGGGCAGGCCGCGGCACAGAGAAAGCAGGCCACGCACTTCTCCAGGCCGTTCTCATCGCGCTGCAGCACGTGCATACCGCGGAAACGCTCCTGGAACATGGCCCCCCGGTTCGGGCCCGGGCCGTCGGGATAGTTCTCGACCTCGGTAGGCTGGAACATCTGCCCAAAGGTAATGCTCATCCCTTTGGCGATCGCGGCGATGTTTTTGACGATTCCCATGCCAGAAAACAGTATATCAATCCCGGTAGGCGTCCTGTTGCGCGCCATACGGGGTGCTAAGCACGCTCTTGTCGCGGCTGGAAATCTTCTCCGCGGCGATGGCCAAGCCTAGGCTTCTACTGCCTTCGCAGCGACTTGCTTTCGCAAGAGTTCCAGGTGGTGCTGTGCGTGGCCGCCGACGATGTAGACCAAGGCACGCACCGAGACAGCCTTGCCGTTGGCAACGCCGGAGCGGATTGAGGCCTCATCCGTCAGGCTTCGAACCAGCGCCAGGGTCGCCTCGCGAACCGACCTCAACTCTGCCAGAAGATCGGTCGCGCTTCTGCCATTGGAGTCGGCGGCTGCAACGAAGTCGTCCTGCTCGAAGCCTTCGAGTTCGGTTTTGTCCCCGCGGGCAAAGCGCAGAATCCGGTAGGACATAACGCGTTCGGTATCACACAAATGGCCAAGCACCTGTTTGACGCTCCACTTGCCGGGCGCAGGCGGCTTGGTCGCCTGGTCGTCGGTCAGGTCGTTCACGATTCCGACGAATTCGTCAGGCTGCAGGTCGAGGAAGTTGAACAGATCGCCATCGGGCACTTTGCTGATGTAGTTGGTGTAGAAATCGGCGTATTCGGTGCGGTTGGGACGACTTATCATTGCGAGTATCTCCAATCCATATTCAGAAAACTTTGGTAGCCGGTGACTGGTAACTAGTGACTGGCACGGCTAACTGGTAATCGTGAATCACCATTTACCAGTCACCAGTCACTAAGGTTATTATTCCAACCCAAATTCCTTCCACCGTTTGGTCACGCGCTCTTTCGTCTCCGCGTCCATAGTGATCTCATCAGGCCAGGGACGCGTGAAGCCTTCGCTGGGCCACTTGCGGGTGGCGTCCACTCCCATCTTTGATCCGTAATCGGGCAGGCGGGATGCATGATCGAGCGAATCGACCGGACCGAGCGTGAACTGGATGTCGCGCTCGGGATCGATGTGGTTCAGCACCTTCAGGGTGACTTCGCCAAGATCCTGCACATTCACGTCTTCATCGACAACGAGAATGCACTTGGTGGACATCGCCTGTCCTAGGGACCAGATGCCGTTCATCACCTTACGCGCCTGTCCCGGATAGGACTTCTTGATTGAGACAATCATCAGGTTGTGAAATATGCCCTCGATCGGCAAGTTCACATCAACGATCTCGGGGATGCTCAAACGCATCGCCGGCAGAAAAATACGTTCCACGGCCTTGCCCATCCACGCGTCTTCCATCGGCGGCTTGCCCACAATGGTGGTCGAGTAAATCGGATCTTTGCGGTGCGTGATGCAGGTGACGTGGAACACCGGGTAAAGGTCTTCCATGGTGTAGAACCCGGTGTGGTCGCCGAACGGACCTTCCATCTTCAGCTCGTCGAGCTCGACGTAGCCTTCGAGCACGATCTCCGAGTTGGCAGGAACTTCGAGATCCACGGTTTCGCACTTCACCAGTTCGACCGGCTTCTGCCGCAGAAATCCCGCGATGATGAACTCTTCGACGTCGGGCGGCGCGGGCACAATGGAAGAAAACATCATCGCCGGATCGGTGCCGATCGCGACAGCGACGTCCATTCGTCCGGCAACCTGCTTGCCTTCTGCGACACGTGACCCTCCGCCCGAGCGCGCCATCATGTCGAGCGCTGCGGTGAGTGGATGCTCCGCGCCCTCCGCCGCTTTGCGGCGCATCTGTTCGCGATAATGCTCGGCTCCCTGTTTTTGGCGCTGCCAGTGCATACCGGTGGTGCGTTCGTCGTACACGTGCAGGCGATAGGTGCCGACATTTCGCTTGCCGGTTCTCGGGTTCTTCGTGATCACCGAAGGCAGAGTGATGAACCGGCCGCCATCTTGCGGCCAGCATTGCAGGATGGGAAAATCGAGCAGCGAGAATTCGCCTTTCCGGATCACTTCCTTGCAGGGACCGGTCGGCACGTCCCTGGGGAAGAACTTGCCCAGTTCGGTGAGCATGGGCAGCATCTTGATCTTGTCGAGAAACCCCTGCGGCGACTTCACGTCCATGAACATCCTGATGCGGCCCGAAATTTCGTCCAGGGAATCGACCTCCAGCGCCATCTTCATGCGCCGCTCGGAGCCAAATTGGTTGATCAGTACCTTCGCGCCGGGATGTCCCTTGATGTTTTCGAACAGCAACGCCGGACCGCCCGCGCCATGATGGCCACGCGGTCCCCACTTCGAGACGCGGTCGGTGATCTCGGTGATTTCCAGGATCGGATCGACTTCTGCCTTGACCCGCTTTAATTCTCCCGCCTTGTCAAGCGCGGAGATCCATTCCCTCAGGTCGCTATAAGCCACCGGCCAGTCTCTCCTCAGCGGCGAGCGCCGCTGCAACTTCGTTCTAGACGCAACAACAGACGATTATAGAAGCGGCGGGCAACAAGAAAGGCGCACCGCATAGCGGCACGCCCTTCGAATTGATCCTCCGCCTGCCAGATCAGCGCTTCTTCTTGGCAGCCTTCTTCGCCGCTGGCTTCTTCGCCACCGACTTTTTCGCCGGTGCTTTCTTTGGGGCAGCCTTTGTCTTCTTTGGCGCCGGCTTTTTGGCAGATGCGTTCTTTTTGGCTGGCGCAGCCTTCTTCGCCGGCGCGGCCGGTTTCTTCGCGGCCTTCGCTGGGACGGACTTCGCTGCCTTCACCGGCGAGGATTTCGCGGCCTGAGGCGCTGGTTTCGATGGCGTCACGGCTTTCGCGCTGGCCGTCGGCTTGCTCGGTGCAGCTGGCGGAACTGGCGCCGCGACCGCAACCGGCGGTGCCGCTGCACTACCCTTCGGTTTGCGCCCGCGCTTTGCCGGAACGGCCGCGGCAACTGCTGGAGCTCCCGGTGCACTCTCAGCCGCGGCGGCGGCTTTACCTCGGCCTCGTTTGGGCGCAGGAGGCGGAGGTGGTGGTGGCGGCTCGTAGGGCTTCAGGAAGTTAACGATTTCGTTGTGGGATTTCAGCTTTCCGTCGAGCAACAGCAGGAACGCCTCATCCAGAATCTTCGGATATTCGGGAAGCTGCGCGGTGATGCGCATCTCTGCCATCTCAGGAAAGGGCAACCTTTCCCTGACTTGCCGCCACTTGCCCAGGAAGTTTTTAAGCTTTTGGTCAACTGCCGATTGCCTCGCGGTCAAGCTCAGGAACAGGATGTTCTCCGGCTTGGCGTCGGTCAGGATCTTCCAGGATCCCGAGGTCGTGGCTGCCGCCTTACTGGTCAACTTTTTCGCCAGGTCCTGAGCGTCGTGCTCAAGGTGCTTCCATTTCTCTACGAAATCGCGACGCGGGATCATCCGCTGGATCTCGGCAATGTCCTTGTCGCTCATCTTGCGGGTAAGAAAGTACATGGCCATCGGTCCGGACTCAACCGAGTAACCCAAATCGGCCATAGCCTGCCGCAACTTGATCGCATGTCCCAAATCGCTGGCCTCGGCTTTGGCGACGCTCCAATGCGGATGCAGTATCTTGAGCCAGCCGTCCTTCTCCAGGGCCCGCATAATGGCGATGGGGTCATCTTCGTGGGCCAACTGCTCCAACTCGGCTCCGATGGAGCGCTTGCCAACGTACTCGATGTAGTTGTTCTCTTTCGCCGAATCGTAACGAGCCTGGGTGCGCTCTTCCAACGGCCAGTGGAACCGTGCGCTCAACCGGGTCGCCCTTATCAACCGGATCGGGTCTTCGAGGAACGCGTAGTTGTGCAACACCCTCAACACTTTGGCTTCGATGTCTGCAATCCCGTTGAAGGGATCGAGCAATAGTCCGCGCGACCCGGGATTCAGCGAAAGCGCCATGGCGTTGACGGTGAAGTCGCGCCGCCGCAGGTCCTCATTAATAGTGGCTGGGGTTATTGTCGGAGGCTTGCCGGGCTTGTCGTAAGTCTCTGATCGGGTAAGGTTTAGCTCGGCCCGCACATTCCCCGGCATCAGCAGGTGGAGGGATCTCAGGTCTTCGTCCACACCCTGGACGGAAATCCCAGCTTTCTCCAATTCTTTCTGCAACTTAAGGGGATTGCCCTGCACACTGAGATCGATGTCGCGAATGGGGAGGCCCGTAATGAGGTCGCGGATAGTGCCGCCGGTGAGGTAGAGATTTAGGCCCGCGTGGCGGGCGATTTCCTGCACCAGGTTCACACCGCGCTGTTGGTCAGGGGTGAGCCTGGTCTCCATGCTGTAAATGTAGTCTGCCATCTAAACGTTTTATTTTAAGAGAGATAGCCGCAGCCCACGCAAAGCGAACCGCACGTTACGTCGGCGAAAATCGTTGCTCTACCGCCGTTTCGGCTACCGCAACTGCCCCGATCCGCTGCTTTAGGGTGCGCGCAACTTGCTCTTACATCAACACTTACAGCACTATGCACTGGGTTTGCTGCATAGCGACAATAACACAACGTTGATGATTTGGCTACAAACTACCTTACTTGGCGCGCTTTTTCGTCAAAAGTGCGACAATCGGGAAGGCGGCCGCGTTTTCCACTGACGAACACTATGGCGACAACCCACAAAAAGGTGATAGTCCGAAAGATGGATCGCGACACCGTCAGCGGTTACGTTTCGGCGGCCCTGATCTCGGATGGAAAGATCGAGGTGTTGAATACCGCCGGCAATGTGGTGACCATCGACCTGCACGAAGTGAAGGGTGTGTACTTCGTACGCGAATTCGGTGACACTGAAGCTCTGCTCCGCAAGACGTTCACTTCCCGTCCGCGTACGGAAGGATTGTGGGTGAGGCTGCGGTTCCGCGACAACGAAATCATCGAGGGCATGATGCCGAACGATCTCGTGCAGGATGGCAGCGAAGGATTTTCTATCATCCCGCCCGACACCAGAGCGAATACGCAACGCATCTTCGTGCCGCGCACCGCGCTGGCTGAGATGACCGTGCTCGCCGTGATCGGAGAGAAGAAGTCTCAGCGTCGCGGACGGCGTCCCGAGGACACCCGCCAGGTACCGATGTTCAATTGATGGCAAAACCAGGACGCTGTCTAGAGACGAATCCGGTAGTCCCAAGGTTGTTCGCTACCCACGAGAGATGAGCCCGTGATTAGGGTTCTCACTGAAATACTATGAAACTCAGCGAAATCGCTTCCAAGCTTGGCGCCACCTTGGAAAACGGCGACCCCGAGACGGAAATCACCGGAGTATCAGGTATCGAAGAAGCTGCAGCAGGGCAGATTACCTTTGTTGCCAATCCAAAATACTTCGCCGCAGCGAAAGGCACCGCCGCCACTGCCATCATAGTTTCAGAGGACTTCCCCGCCGCAGCGCGCACGGTGTTGCGTAGCAAGAATCCTTATCTTTGCTTTGCGCGCGCCATCGACCTGTTCTACCAGTCGCCGAAATATGACGCGGGGATTCATCCCACAGCGGTGGTGGCAGCGACGGCCAGGATTGGCGCAAACGCGCACCTTGGCGCATACGTGGTAATCGATGACGGAGTGGAAATTGGCGACAATGCCGTACTTCTACCGCATGTCGTGATCTATCGTGGCGCGAAGATTGGCAACCGTTTCTTTGCCCATGCTCACTCCATTGTGCGAGAGCACTGCCAGGTGGGAGACAACGTGGTTCTGCAGAACGGAGCCATCGTGGGCTCTGATGGATTTGGGTTTGCGCGCGACGGCGATCACTGGGAAAAGATCACGCAATCAGGCCCGGCGGTGATCGAGAGCGATGTGGAAGTTCAAGCTAATGCTTGCATCGATCGCGCCAGTGTTGGCGAAACCCGCATCGCGCGTGGCGTAAAAGTCGATAATCTTGCGCAGGTGGGACACGGCTCCGGGGTTGGCGAACACACGCTGCTCTGCGCTCAGGCCGGGCTGGCTGGCTCGACGGTCGTGGGCAAAAACGTCATCATCGCCGGACAGGCTGGTGTCGCCGGACACTGCAACGTCGGGGACGGCGTGGTCATCACCGCGCAAAGTGGCACCCACGGAGACATACCGGCCGGAAGCATGGTGAGCGGGTCGCCAGCTTTCGACCACAAGCACTGGCTTCGCGCCGTCAACGCATTCAGCAAACTGCCTGAACTGGCGAAGACGGTCCGGGAACTCGCGCGGAAGCAACCGCGCGCCGACTCCGGCGATCAAAAGGAATAATTGGATTCCAAGGTACCCTCGGTAACGCAAGCAAATCACGTTCCCCGGGAACCGACGTCAGCAAGCGTGGAAAAGGTCTAACAACCGGAACATGAGCGAAGAGACTCAACATCCAGTACCCAAATCGGCCGTCGGGCCGCAACTCATAAAGGTTTCTCCGATTCGAGTTCTGCTGCTCGACGACCGCGAGGAAAACCTCATCCTGCGCTCTGCGATTCTCCGCCAGAAAGGGTACCAAGTCGTTCCCACCAATTCGATCGAGCAAGCCCAAGCCAAATTGCACGAGATTGACATCGCGGTACTCGACTACCACCTCGGCGCCGGGAAGTTCGGCACCGCGGTGGCGGAGGCACTGCGCAGGGAGCGTCCGCAGGTGCCAATCATCGTGCTGTCAGCCACTCTTGAGCGCAAGTTCGGCGGGATCGCCGATATGCACCTGCTCAAGGGCCATAGCTCTGTGGAGGAACTGCTGGACGCGCTGCGCTCCTTCGAAGCCAAGAAACGCGGCCGCCCCGTGGTGGTGGACGCGCGCGACTTTTATTACTCGCGCATCTCGATGGCTATGGGCGACGACATTGTGCTGGAAATCCTCGACAGCGAAGGCAACTGGCAATTCGTCAACGACTACTTCGCCGCCATGAAGGGCAGGAAGCGCGCCTGGTTCACCGGCAAGAACCTCTTTAAGCAGTTTCCGGAGTTGGCCGACGAATGGCGCGAGATCGTCCGCACCGTTGTCGAGACCAGGGAGACTTACATCGACCGTCGCGGCTTTCGCGAGTCTGCTCACTTTCCCGCCAAAAACTCCCATTGGACTTGGAACGTGCTCGTGCTTCCCATAAAGCTGCACGATAACCGCGATGGCGCGGTCCTGACTGCCCGCATGATCGAAAAGAAGTAATGCTGGGCTGGTCGCGCGTGGAATTCCTGCCCCGCCTTTTCCTCATATCTCATGACGTAGACTAAATTCTTGACCAATCAAACCACCGATAGTAACTCGGCGAGCCGTGGGTCCTTGGAGCAGCGCTATACGCAGCAGCGCCGTGACGACCTGTTCACTCTTGCGCTCGGTGGACTGTCGATCGCTGCGCTTCTGTGGTACTACGCGCATCAGCAGATCATGCTCTACGGCGATGCGGTAGCGCACATCAACATCGCGCGCCGCGTACTCGATAACCGCTCCTGGATGTCGTCGTTCTTTCAGTTGGGCACGGTCTGGCTTCCGTTGCCGCACATCCTTATGCTGCCGTTCGTTTGGAACAAGGCGCTCTGGATGAGCGGCATCGCTGGCTCTATCGCGAGCATGGTGGCTTACGTGGGCGGCGCCTTCGGCATCTTTCGCCTGGTCAGCGCGCGGGCGCCGGATGTTGCGGCTTACTTAGCAGCGGCCATTTACGCGCTCAATCCGAATCTGCTGTACATGCAGACCACCGCAATGAACGAGCCGCTCTTCCTGGCATTCTTCATCTGGGCCATTGTTTATTTCGATGAGTGGCTGCGGGCGCTGTCGGCCGCGCCGGGTACGCCCTGGAAAGACCGCAGAGCAGAACGCGCGCTCGAAGGCTGCGGCATCGCCTTGGCGGGAGGAGCGGCCACGCGCTATGACGGGTGGTTCTTCGGCGCGATCATGGGCGCGCTCGTGCTCTGGGCCTTCGTGAAGTGGTGGCTTAGCACGTCCGACGCGCCTCGCCGTCGCTCGATGACGAAGTCTCTTATCGAGTTTCTACTCCTGAATGCACTAGTTCCGGTGTTCTGGCTGGCCTACAACCATCGCGTCTCGGGACACGCCATGGATTGGGCCAATGGTCCGTATTCGGCGCGAGCTATCGCCGAACGTACTACCGCACGTGGGGCTGCGCCCTACCCTGGGAAGGACCACGTATTCACGGCTGCCCTGTACTTTCTGAAGGCCGCTAAGCTCAACGTCGGACCCGGTTACTGGGGCGACGCGCTGCTGTTGCTGGTACTGCTGGGGACAGCCGTTGCGCTTTGGCGATTTCGCCAGTACCGAACATGGCTGCTGCTATGGATGCCGCTGGCGTTCTATGCGCTAACGATCGCGTACGGTAGCGTGCCGATCTTCATCCCAACGTGGTGGCCGTTTTCGTATTACAACGTGCGATACGGACTCGAACTGTTGCCGGTGTTCGCAGTGTTTCCAGTGCTGCTGACGGTGTTTCTCGCTAAGTTCGTCGCTCAGCCAAGACAGCGGCTGGTCGTGTGGAGTTTGCTCGCACTCATCGTGGCGGCGAGCTACCTGTCGATCTACGCCGACGTCCCCATTACCCTGAAAGAGGCGAAGGTGAACGCTCGAACACGAATGATCCTGGAAGGCGAACTCGCGAAATTCCTCGCGGGGCTGCCTCCGTCTGCCGCGCTGCTTATGTATCAGGGCGAGCATGTCGGGGCCCTGCAACAGGCCGGCATACCGTTGCGGCATGTCATCAGCGAAGTGAGCCATCCTGATTGGGAGTGGGCCTTGCTCGATCCCGCGCGCCATGCGGACATCATTGTGGCCTTCAAGGGCGACCCGGTATGGATGGCGGCGCACGAGCACCGGCAAGAATTGCAGGAGCTGCTTTCCATCACCGTGCCGGGCCAGGCCAAGTGTTCGATTTATCGCCCTGCTCAATCAGACGGTCAGGCGTCTCCGTCCCCCAGATAGTGCGGAAACGGCATGTGCGCTTAGTGACGAACTATGTGGCTCAATTCGACGACGCAAGTACTAATGCTTTGCTACAATCCGCCCAGTGACTACGCCAGTTTCTGCCGCCGCAGCCTCCATTCCGTTCGTTAAAGCCAGCGCCTGCGGCAACGATTTCCTGATCATCGGAATCGAACACGCTCCCGCAGACATTTCCGGTTTCAGCCGGCGAATCTGCGATCGCCACAATGGCGTCGGCGCCGATGGCGTCGAATGGGTGATGCCCTGGTCCGATGCAGATCTTGCTATCCGCCTAATCAATGCCGATGGCTCAGAAGCGGAGATCTCTGGCAATGGCACCCGCTGCGTGGCTGCATGGTATTGCATGGCCTACCAGCAGAAATCCGTCGCCATCGCGACGGGGGCGGGAGTGAAAATCTGCGACCTCATCAGTCGCGACGGGCTGCATTTTGAGTTTCGAACAGCGATGGGCAATCCGGAGGTCGGCCGCGAAATGGAGGTCCGGCTCGCCAGTGAAATCGTTCGTGGCACACCGGTGTCAATGGGCAACCCGCATTACGTGATGTTTGTACGAGAATTTCAGCCCGACTGGCAAACCTGGGCCGCGCAGATCGCCACGCATCCAGACTTTCCATATGGAACAAATGTTGAGTTGGTCAAGTGGCTCAATGACCAGGAAATCGAAGTACGATTCTGTGAGCGCGGTGTCGGAGAGACGATGTCATCGGGCACCGGATCTTCCGCGGCAGCAGCGGCCTCGATCGACACTGGAAGAGCCAAGTCTCCCGTGCAGGTGCACGCTCCCGGCGGCACGCAGACTGTGGAATGGGACGGCGAACTAATGCTGCACGGGCTGGCGACGATACTCTGTCGCGGCGATTTTTTCGTTTAAGATAGTCCTTCCGAATGACAACCTTCCTCCAACCTGAGCGCCTGCGACCTGCGGCCCTGCAGCCCGGCGACACGGTGGGAATCATTGCGCCCGCGGGAGCGATTAATCGCGACATCCTGGAGGCTGGCTGCGCATGGCTTCTTCGCCGGGGGTATCAGCCATTCTATTTGCCCTCGATCCTCGATCGCGATCTGTATTTTGCCGGCAACACGGCGCGACGTCTGGATGAGTTTCACCAGATGTTCGCCAACAACGACGTGAAGGCGATCATCTGCGCGCGTGGCGGATACGGGTGCAATTATCTGCTCCACGGGATCGATCTGGATCTGGTCCGTTCGAACCGCAAGATTTTTTGCGGATGCAGCGATGTGACGACGCTGCTGATCTACTTGTGCGCTGCCGCGGGAATGGTCGTGTTTCACGGGCCCATGCTCAACATCGACGTGCGCCCCGACGGCGTGGACGAAGCGTGGTGGCTGGCGGCGATGACGTCCGGCGAATCCTATGCGCGCGAGTTCACAGCCGACGGAGTGGAAACGCTGGTCGCAGGGCACGCGGAAGGCATGCTGTACGGAGGCTGCTTGTCGCTGGTTTGCGCTTCGCTGGGTACACCATACGAGATTGACACACGCGGTACTATCCTGTTTCTCGAAGACCTGGCCGAGCCTGCGTTTCGCATCGACCGCATGCTGATGCATTTGAAGCTGGCGGGAAAGTTCGATGGCGTGCGCGGAGTGATTTTTGGCGAAATGCTGAAATGCGGTCCTCGCGACGATGAGGACTTCACGCTCCAACAAGTCGTGCAACGCGTGCTGAGCGACCTTGGCATCCCGATTGCCTACGGTCTGAAATCGGGACACGTGAGCCGCGGCAACGTGACCTTGCCTTTCGGCGTGCGGGCGCAATTCACTGCTGGAACGAACGGATCATTACGCGTTGACGCTTCCGTCCGGCATGAGCAGGCGAACATGCCGCTCTCCAAGCCATGAAACAGAAACACATTCACTTAATCGGGATTTGCGGCACAGCCATGGCTTCGCTGGCGGGGATGCTGAAACAGCGCGGCCACCACGTTACGGGTTCCGATGTGGCCGCTTATCCACCGATGTCGGATTTTCTTGCTTCGTTGGAAATTCCGGTTGCACAACCCTTCAACGAAAAGAACCTGGTGCCGCGTCCCGAACTCGTGATCGTGGGTAACGCCATCTCGCGCGGCAACGTTGAATTAGAGTTTGTGCTCGACCAGAGGATGCCGTATCAGTCGATGGCGCAAGTGTTGCACGACGAGTTTCTCATCGATCGCGAACGTTTGGTAGTGGCGGGCACGCACGGCAAAACCACCACGTCCTCCCTGTTGGCGTGGCTGTTTACGGAAGCCCTGCGTGCCCCTGGCTTCCTTATCGGCGGAATTCCGGAAAACTTTGGCAGTTCGTTCGCGCTGGGCGACGGCCGCGAATTCATCATCGAAGGTGATGAGTACGATACCGCGTTTTTCGACAAAGGCCCAAAATTTCTTCACTACTTTCCGGATGCCGTGATTCTTACCTCGGTCGAGTTCGATCACGCTGATATCTACAAGAACCTCGATGAAGTGAAGACGGCGTTCAAGCGCCTGGTGAACGTAGTACCGCGAAGGGGATTGCTGATCGCGTGGGATGGCCACCCCAACGTGGACGAGTGTGTCAGCCACGCCTTCTGTCGCGTGGAGCGCTACGGTTTCGGCGAACGATCAGCGTGGCGGATTTCGGATGCCGATTACAGTCATAGTCTGACCCGGTGGAAAGTGTCACGAGACGGTGCTCCGTGGGCCGAGTTCGAGTCGCAACTGGCGGGCGAGTACAACATTCTGAACGCCACGGCCGCGGCTGCCATGGCGGCCAACTATGGCATTTCGACGGAAGTGATCGCGAAAGCTCTGCGCAGGTTCCGCAGCGTAAAACGGCGGCTTGAAGTCATAGCCGAGGTGCATGGCGTGACCATCATCGACGACTTCGCGCATCACCCCACGGCCATCACTGGAACATTGCTTGCCCTGCGCGCTCGCTACCAGGGCCGTCGGCTGTGGGCCGTGCTCGAGCCGCGCTCCAATACTCTTCGCCGCAAGGTGTTTGAGGACGAGTTGGCCCAGAGTCTGTCGCACGCCGACCAGATCGTGCTGGCAGGCGTGTTCAAGTCGGATGCGATTCCAGAGGGCGAGCGGCTTGATCCGCAAAATGTTATCGCCAAGCTCAAGGCCGGAGGCCGGCCGGCCCGCCTACTGCCTTCGGCCGACGCCATCGTTGAAGAAATTGCTGCGGAGTTGCGCGAGGGTGATGTGGTGGCGATCCTCTCCAACGGCGGTTTCGGAAGCATCTACGAGAAACTTCCGGCGAAGCTGAAGTCGCTCCACGAGGTTTCGACGCCGGCGTGATGCACTCGCCCAAACCCTCCCGGGCCCTGTTGCTTCTAGGTCTGATGGTTGCCTGCACCGCGCAATCGTGGGGAGCGACGCTGGTCACCTGTTCGTCTCCTGCTGACGCGCAGCCGCAAGTCACCGAGTACTTTGTTTCGCTCGCCGATAACACGCATCACCTCGCGCACGTGAGCATCCGATTTCCCCAGGCCGCTGGCGCCATCACCCTGAACATGCCTGTATGGAACGCGCTTTATCAAGTGCGCGACTTCGCGGCCAACGTGCAGAACGTCCGCGCTGTTGACGCTGCGGGCAGGCTTGTTGCGGTCGTCAACAGCAAGACCAGCCAGTGGGAGATTGCTCCTGCGGAACGATGCGTGGTGGTTGGCTACGATATTCACCTCGATAACGGGGGGCCGTTCGGTGCCCAACTCAATACGGAGCACGGCTTCTTCAATTGGGCAATGGTGCTAATGTATTCGCCCGCCACGCGGCCGCAGAGCATGAGCGTGCAGTTGCTGGACGTTCCCGCGACCTGGGAACTGCGCGATGTTCACGTTATAGGTGACGCTCCCGCCGGCAAAGTGGAGCAGAAAGTCGGCGTTGCACATAACTACGACGAGCTGGTGGACAGTCCTACCGAAGTTGGCGTCCTCCAGCAGTCGGAATTTCAACAGGATGGAGCCACCTACCACATTGTGGTACGTGGCGATCCCCATGACTACGATGCTGGCAAACTGCAGGATACGGTCCGCAAGATCACCCACGCCGCAGTGGACTGGATGGCGGACCGGCCCTTCGACGAGTACACCTTTCTCTATCACTTTCCCCAGGGCCACGGCGCCGGCGGCATGGAGCACGCGTACGGTACGGCAATCGAGCTCAATGCCCAGCGATTGCACAACAGCATGATGGCGGTTGCCAGCGTTAGCTCACATGAGTTCTTTCACCTGTGGAACGTCAAACGCATCCGCCCACAATCGCTCGAGCCGGTCGATTACCAACGCGCGATGGATACTCGCGCTCTGTGGTTCAGCGAAGGCGTAACCAGCACCGTTGGCGACATGCTGGTGGCGCGAGCGGGGCTGTTCAGTGACCGGCAATACATCGACCGGGTCGCCAGTGAGATCAACGAACTGCAGTCACGCCCTGCACACCGCTGGCAATCGGCGGAGGAGTCGAGCCTCGACGCATGGTATGAGGGCGACCCATTTTATCGTTCGGCCGAGCGGAGCATCAGTTACTACAACAAGGGCGAAGTGCTGGGAGTCTTGTTGGACCTCCGCATACGGCAGATCACGCAAGGTAGGAAGTCGCTGCGCGATCTCTTCCAGTGGATGAACGCAACTTACGCCAGAAACGGCCGGCCCTTCCCCGATTCAGATGGCGTGCAGCAGGCAGCAGAAACGGTTGCTGGTCAGAGCTTCGTCGAGTTCTTCCATGACTACGTAGCTGGAGTGCAAGAGTTGCCTTACAACGAACTGTTCGGCTTCGTAGGCCTGCAGGTCGCCGAGACGACAGTCCAGACTTCTACGCCCGGATTCACCACGAGTACAAACCTCGGCGGGCAGCCGGAGGTGGCTTCCGTCGACGTCAACAGCGATGCGCACCGCGTTGGAATGACCATTGGAGATCGCGTCGTAGAGCTCGACGGAAAACCCGCAACGGCGTCGATCGACGATCAACTTGCCCGGATGCGTGCCGGCGCCACGGTGAAGATTACCGTGGCGAACCG
>Ga0070766_10000733_pt1 | contig 15031 bp, 10 predicted proteins | sample HubBroMetageWFT6_FD_69782 | JGI IMG/M metagenome (GOLD analysis project Ga0070766, IMG submission 69782) | Warmed and freeze-thawed soil microbial communities from the Hubbard Brook experimental Forest, New Hampshire - Hubbard Brook CCASE Soil... | ecosystem: Environmental > Terrestrial > Soil...
TGCGGACGCGGGCGCTGAAAAATGGGCTGACCAGGCACGGGACGTCCGGGCGCGGGACGCATGGTTCCTGCGGGAGCGCTCGTCTGTGAAATCGGTGCGACCGGCCTCGGCGGCGGGGCTTTGTACACCGGACGCGGTCCGGTCTGGGGAACAATCATGCGCGGCGCCGGAGGCGGCGGTGGTCCCGTAACCGCGGGCGGCGCAGGTGGACGCGGCGCGACCACCGGTGGCTGAGCCGTGGTAGACGCTGTTATTGAGGGTGCGGCCGGAGCAGAAGGCCGAATCATCGCAGGCGGAGCTGGCATTGCCGGCCGCGGCGGAGGTGCAGTAACTGTCGGAGCCTGAGCCGCAACCGGAGTCACGGGCGCAGCGGGCTTCTCAACGACTGGCGCAACCACCTCGGGACGCGCCGCCGGCGGCGCTGGAGCAGTCACCGCCGTAGCAGTCGCTACCGGAGCGGAAGGCGCCACCGGAGGCGGCGTTGGTCTTGCGGCAGGAGGCGGCACCGCAACTGGCTTCGCTGCCACTGCCGGGGCCGCGGGCCGAGCCGGAGCAGCTGCGGCTTCCTTCTTTTGCGTGATCGCTTTCAGCACGTCTCCAGGCCGGGAGATGTGCGACAGATCAATCTTGGTCTTGATTTCTTCTTCGCCGCGCAGCGGGCGCGCGGAACGGGCAGACGACGACTGCGTTTCGGACGAACCGCGGATGTGGGCTCGCACTTTTTCTGCTTCATGCTCCTCGAGCGAACTGGAATGGGTCTTCTTCTCCGTCACTCCGACGATCGGTAGAGCATCGAGAATGGCTTTGCTTTTAACTTCCAGCTCCCTGGCGAGATCGTTGATTCGAACCTTGCTCATCCGGCCTTTCTTGTACTCCGCGTTGCCCTTAGGTCTTCATCGTAGCCTCACGGAGTCAGCGTCCTGCATTCGCACGCCATCGCAGATGTTCGCGCGTACCATGACTATTCAGTTTTTTCGGGAGCAGAGCCATCTTTCGACTCGTGCCCTTCGTCTTCATCTGGGGCGGCTTCGGCTTCCGCCGTCGCCTCAGGAGCCACTGCCTGTTCTTCCGCTGCAACTTCGCCTTCCGCCACTTCAGCGAAAGCTTCCGGCGCAGCCTCTTCAGCTGCAACTTCACCCTCTGCGATCGCACCCTCCGCCGAGACTTCCCCTTCGGCGGCGCTCGCTTCCAGGCTGGCAAAGTAATTATTCACCGCGAGGCTGATTTTTTCCACCGTTTTGGGGCCGATGCCCTCGATGGCCTCAAGTTGCTCCGGCGTCATATCAGCGAGGGCTTCGACCGTGGTCACGCCCGCAGCGCTCAACTTCTCCACCAAGCCTTCGCCCAACCCAGTTACGTTCTCGAGCGGGGTCGACGCTTGTGGGGCCATCGCGGCCATCTGGAGTTCGACTTCCTGGCGTTTTTCTTCCTCGCTCTTGATGTCGATCTTCCAGCCCAGCAGCTTCGCCGCCAAGCGGACGTTCTGCCCCTTCTTCCCGATGGCCAGAGAAAGCTGGCTGTCATCGACAACGACTTCCAAGTGCTTGTCGGAACTGTCGACGACGGTCACCCGGCTTACCTTCGCGGGCTGCAGCGCCTTTTCGGCGAAGGTCACGGCATCTTCGTGATATTCGATGATGTCAATCTTTTCCCCGCGCAGTTCGCGGATGATCGACTGCACGCGCATTCCCTTCATGCCGACGCAAGCGCCCACCGCGTCAACATCCTTGTCCTTCGACATGACAGCGATCTTCGTGCGTTCGCCGGCTTCGCGGGCAATCGCGCGGATCACAACTGTTCCGTCGTAAATCTCCGGAACTTCCGTCTGGAACAAATGCTGCACCAGTTCCGGTGCGGCGCGCGATACCACAACGCCGGGACCTTTCGAAGCTCGCTCCACGCGAGCAATCACGACGCGCACGCGCTCGGCGATGGCGAACGATTCCAAGCGTGACTGTTCCTTGCGGGGCATGCGCGCTTCCGCCTTGCCGATGTCAAAAATCACGTCCGGGCCTTCGACGCGCTTTACCGTCGCGTTGACAATTTCTCCAACGCGCCCGATGTACTCGTTATAAACCGTGTCGCGTTCCGCTTCGCGCACCTTCTGGAAAATTACCTGCTTGGCAAGTTGTGCCGCGATGCGTCCCAGAATGCCTTCCGTAACTTTCGGAATCTGCAGCTCGCCGCCGATTTCGAGCGCCGGATCGACCTTGCGCGCATCTTCCAAGGCGATCTGCAGGTTGGGATCTTCCACCTGCTCCGGAGTCTCTACGACGGTCTTCACCGCGAAGGCGTTGATCTTGCCTGTTTCCTTGTCGAGCTTGGCCCTCAGATTTTCCTGCGACTTGTAGTACTTGCGCGTAGCCATAACGATGGCGTCTTCCACCGCGCTAACCACAATCTGGGGATCAATGCCTTTTTCCCGGCTGAGTGCGTCGATCGTGTTGTAGAGCTCGCTTGCCATAAATTCAAAGTTTCAAGGTTCCAAAGTTTCAAGTTTCAAGGTTCCAAAGTTTCAAGGTCCCTGAAACCTTGCAACTTTGAACCCTTACAGCTCGGGCACCAGATTCGCCTTCTCCACATTGGCGAAATCAATTTCAATTTTCTCGCCCGCTGCCGGGCCCATCTTTTTGCGCGACTTGTGGCTGGCCACGCTCAAATCCAGCGTCAAACGGCCGTTCGTGAAACTCTCCAGCCGTCCTTCGAAATGGCGGTTATTATCCACCGGCTGCCGAGTCGTCAATTTCAAGCGGCTGCCGGTGAAGCGACTGAAGTCCGCAGGCTTGATCAACCTGCGATCCAGCCCGGGCGACGAAACTTCCAGCGTGTACGACCCCGGCATGACGTCTTCGACATCGAGAATTGTGCCGAACTCGCGGCTGAAGTTGGCACAGTCTCCGTGCGTCACCCCGGACAGCGGTTCCGCACCCGCGGCGGGCTTATCCAAAAACACCCGCAACATGCGCGCCTTGCCCCCGCCGAGGATCTCGACTTCCACCACTTCGAGCCCGCTGGAGGCGGCTACCCGGTCCGCGATTTCCCGCACACGTTCAACGTCAAGCGCCATGAATCCAGTAACTTACAGGCGACGGCTGCACCACCCGATGGGCCCAAACTAAAAAGTGGGCTTGCGCCCACTGGTGTGCTTCGCCAATTGCCGGTACACAGCAGTTCTCAGTTACTTAATATACGCCCGTAGGTGCTAAAAGGCAAAACAGCCACCGCCTCCTACCGCCTCCTCGGGCAAGAATCCCTCAGCCGGATGAGCGTAAGCTCGAGCGTAACCTCGACATTCTGTCGACTAAGCCCGCAAACGGTTTAGGTTGTTGGGGATTGGGATTGTCCCTTTTTCGACGCCAGCTTCGCGCCTGCTGCGCTCGGTGGGCATTGTTCCCCTCGCCAGCGCCACCTTCGTGACATAGCACGATTCATGCACTGCCAAGTCATTGTCGTCGATTTGGCTGTTTCCTGGTGAGACAGTTCTGCCGCATATCCAGCAGTGTGGAATGTATACCGACGTCATACTAGCCTCCATTGGGTGCTAGGGCACAAGGGATCGGCGTCAAGGTGAAGAGATGTGCGTTCTTCCCTGACTGGAGATCATTCACTGCCCGCCTCGCCTATCGCACGCCCGGATCAGGCAGCTTCAGGGTGCTGCCAAGCGCTTCTGAACGCACGCAAGGCATACAGTGCGTCTTCCAACGCTTCCTGTTCCTCGGCGGTGCCATCAGCGTAAAAGAAAATTTCTCTGCCACGCGCTTTCACGGCTTCTTCAGCTTGCGAGACTCGCTGCGGTTGAACGCTTCTGTCAGTTTCCAGAATGGCGGCTCGATAGAAAGTTCTCCAATTACGATTCAGGCATGGGGGAAGTGCCGTGGTCATAACGAACTCCGAATATCGGGACTTAAGATAGGGCTTGCCTGCTGCTGGGTAGTAGGTAGAGGTCTTCTATTTTTTAACTCTAATCCTAATGGGACAAAAGTCAAGCAAAACACCGAACCGTTCATCGACGATTTAACAAAGTTACACCGGATGCGCGTTGCTCAGCTGGCGAGCGCTGGAGTCGAGCGTTATGGGATTTTACATTCCTGCGTCCTTAGCCGCGCGCTCGCATAAGAATCGCATTTAGTATCCCTTTTCCCATTTGCCTCAATCCCCAGCCCTCTCTAGAATAAAAGATTACCCACAAGCTGGGCGATTCCCGAGAAATCTTATGATTCATTTTCCCGTTCCTGAGGCTCTTACTTTCGATGACGTACTCCTGCTGCCTGCGCGCTCCGATGTAATTCCAGCGCAGGCCGTTACGCAGACGCAACTCACCCGCAACATCAGCCTGAACATTCCAATCGTCAGCTCCGCCATGGACACTGTGACCGAATCACACATGGCCATTGCGTTGGCGCAGCAAGGCGGTCTGGGAATCATTCATCGCAACCTTAGCATCGAGCAACAAGCCAACGAAGTCGATAAGGTGAAGCGCTCCGAGAGCGGCATGATCGTCGATCCGGTGACGATGTCGTCGACCGACAGGGTCAGCGACGCGCTCGAAGTCATGCGCAAGTACAAAATTTCCGGCGTGCCCATCACCGAACACGGAAAACTGGTCGGCATTCTCACCAACCGCGACCTGCGCTTCGAAACCCGCTTCGACATTCCCATCGATAAAGTAATGACCAAGAAAAATCTCATCACCGTCCCTGTGGGAACCACGCTTGAAGAGGCGGAACAGATTCTGCACGAGCACCGCGTCGAGAAACTTCTCGTGGTCGATGACAAGTACAACCTGAAGGGCCTGATCACGGTCAAAGACATCCAGAAGAAACTGAAATATCCCAATGCCGCCAAGGATCCCCAGGGGCGTTTGCGCGTGGGCGCGGCCATCGGCGCCACGGGAGATTTCCTCGAACGTGCGCAGGAACTGGCTGAAGCCAAGGTCGACGTGATCGCAATCGACAGTGCGCACGGGCATTCAACAAAAGTGCTCGAAGCGGTGAAGCTGGTTAAATCGAAATTGCCCCACATCGAACTGCTGGCCGGGAACGTGGCCACCTTTGACGGAGCCTGCGAATTGGCACGCGCGGGCGCTGACGGCATTAAAGTCGGTATTGGGCCCGGCTCCATTTGCACCACGCGAGTCGTGACCGGCGCAGGCGTGCCGCAGATCACCGCCATCGCCGAGGCCTATCGCGCTACCAAGGATTCAGGCGTCCCGATCATTGCCGACGGGGGCATCAAGTACTCGGGCGACGTAACCAAGGCGCTGGCTGCGGGAGCAAGCGCGGTTATGATCGGTTCGCTGTTTGCCGGTACCGATGAAAGTCCGGGCGAATTGATTCTGTACCAGGGCCGTTCGTTCAAGTCGTACCGCGGCATGGGCTCGATCGGCGCGATGGCGCAAGGATCGAGCGAGCGCTACTTCCAGAGCACAGAAGGCGAGTCCTCAGCTGCGGTTTCTGAAGGCGATTCCAACCGCCTGGCCAAACTGGTCCCAGAAGGCATTGAGGGACGCGTTCCCTACCGCGGCTCGGTCGCGATGATCGTCTACCAGATGGTTGGAGGATTGAAGTCCGGCATGGGCTACTGTGGCTGCGCCACAATTCCCGAGCTCCTGCAGAAGACGCGCTTCGTCCGCATCAGCGGCGCCGGGTTGCGCGAAAGCCATGTGCACGACGTCATGATCACGCGCGAGGCCCCGAACTATGCCATCGAGTAAACCGGCCTTCTTAGCAGTAGCGCCGACATCCCGCTGGCTGTCCCGAGGTCGTCTCGCCCTCGGCGTGACCATCGCCCCATCCTTCTCTCGTCAGGGAGAGGACCGCGTTTCCAGACTCGCTTGAGCACTGACCGTCACCATGTCCTGAAGGCCTGGATCGCCGCCGTCCTGTGGCTGATCGTGATCACCGTGGAATCGAGCAACCTGGCCTCTTCCAACAACACCAGCCGCATCCTCTATCCTCTACTGCATTTTTTATTCGGGATGGACCACGCGCACTTCGAACACTGGCACTTCTTCATCCGCAAAGGCGGTCACGTTTTTGGTTACGGCTTGCTGAGTTTCCTGCTGTTCCGCGCGTGGCGCGAGACGCTGACCGGGTCGAGGGAAACAAAATGGATGCTTCGGTGGTCTAGTCTCGCTGTGCTCGGCACCGCTCTTGTAGCCAGTCTCGACGAGTGGCACCAAAGCTTTCTCCCCTCACGCACCGGCACACCGAAAGACGTCATGCTCGATAGCTGCGCGGGAATCGCCGTTCAGATCCTCGTCTACCTCTGGATCAAGTTGTTCTGACCGTCAAATAAACAGCCCTACATCGTTGCCGGCGTGCACGTCGATCCGACCGCCGGCGGAACCGGAATACCGGATGCCGCTGGTGGCGTGGCCCACGGTATGGTGTTGAAGTCGAAGAAATCGAGCAGGTCCGGCTGCGCGGCATCGCGCTTCGTCAGGTGTGCGAGCGGTCCGATGAAGCGGCTCTCGACGAACTTTATCACGGCGGTGTGATCCATGGGCACGTGCGAGACGTAGTGTTTACGCGTGAAAGGGGAGATCACCAGGTTAGGCAGACGGAACCCTAGTTGCGCGGCGAATCCCTGCATCGCAGGCGCATCCGTCGATGTCGCGCCCGGGTCAGACGTCTTCAGGTCGCAATGGGCAGTTGCCGTCGGGGTGCCGCTGCCGTCGGGTGGGCCATTCGCCAGGCACGGCCTGTAAAGATCCGGATTCACGGCGATCGCGCTGATGTCCGGGATGTTGCCGAGAGCCAGAAATCCCATATCCGCGGTGATCGTACGGTCGTTCGAGTACCCCGGAACCGGAGGCACATGGTCGTAAGGTCCGCCGCCTTCGTCGTAGCTCAGGAAAAAGACTGAATCGGCCCACGCAGTGCTGCTCATAAACTTATTCAGAATGCTGGCCATTTGTATTTGCCCGGTGAAGATCGACTGGCCTGAGCCGGGATGCTCATCACTGCGGCCGAAGGCAGGTTCAATGTAAGCAAAGGCGGGCAGTCCTCCGTTGTTCAGATCGGTGGAAAACTGCTTCAGCGGTGCAATATGTTGGGGATCGATGCAGAAGGAATTAGATGTGTCTCCGACAACACTCGAGCCTACCGTGGGCGGAACGCACGCGGTTCCAGACGGATTGTCGTACAGATATTTTCCCGAGTAGGTGAAATCCGAAAAACTGGTTACGGGGTAGAGGCTCGGATTCGTTTGATTGCCGCAATCTCCGTCAGTTTCGTCGCAACCCCCTTCCGTCAGAGAATAATAAATTTTCCACGAGACGGCCGGACTAGCGGAATCCAACTCCTGAAATATGGTTTCAGTCGTAAGAGCGGGCAGTTTGTCGTCGGTGAAGGGATCTCGCACCAATCCTTGCGTCGTTCCTCCGGTTAAGGTGGCAAGCCGGTTCGGTGTGCTCTTGCTGGAAACGGGAGAGAACCAGCGGTCTGAAAGCGCAAACTGTGATGCCATGTAGTAGTAGTAATTTAATTCTGGCGCTCCCGAGACCGCGGTATCGGTGTAATACGCCATGGCGCGTTGACCGGTGAAATCGGTGAACGTTCCCTCCGGCGAGCCCGCTCCGGCTCCTGCACCATCCAGGGCGAAATTTTCGGCTGTGTGAACGAATCCATCCATCGATATGGGTCGTGGCGGGCTGAAGTCATATCGGCTTACGTCGCCGTAGCTTTCGAGCCAGGCAGAAGTCATGTCATCCAGGCAACTGCTGACGGTATGGAACAACGAAAACGGCGCGCCCGCGTCGTCCGTGTTTGCGATTGTCGTCAGTTTGTCGTCAATGCCATCTACGTTGTAGGTGTTGCCATCATCGCCGACATTCCAACCGTTGGCCTTGCGATAGGGATTCAACATGCCAAAGTAGGTGTCGAAGCTGCGGTTCTCCTGCATCATGAAGATGACATGATTCACTGAATTCGCAGAGCCGGCCGGGTGCACGGTAATCACCGTATTCGCTGCCGCTGTCCCGCCTGCGCCAGTCGCAGTCGCCGTATAGGTCGTAGTGCTAGCCGGAGATACTGGTTGCGTTCCGCCCGCCCCGGGCAGTGTGTAGGTCGTGCTGTCGACATTGTTGGAGATCACCACCTGCGTTGCATTGCTGGCGGTGACGGTTAAAGTGGAGGAAGTCCCCTGCGTGATTGAAGTCGGAGTCGAATTGATCGTGACGGCAGGGGCGGGCGCGGAAGTCACAGTGATCGTCGCGGCTGCTGCTGTTGTCGTTCCGCCGGCGCCGGTGGCAGTCGCCGTGTAGGTTGTCGTGGCAGTCGGAGATACTGGCTGCGTTCCGCCTGTCCCCGGCAGCGTATACGTCGTGCTGTCGACGTTGTCGGAGATCACGACCTGGGTCGCATTGCTGGCGGTGACCGCGAGCGTCGAGGAGCTTCCCAGCGGGACCGTGGTTGGATTGGCCACGATCGTCACCGTCGGGGCCGTGGAGTTTAGAGTCACGGTGACGATGGCTTTTGATGTCGCCGTGCCGCCTGGGCCAGTGGCGGTCGCCGTATAGGTCGTGGTTGCGGTCGGAGTTACTTTTTGCGTGCCTCCCGCGACAGCCAAGGTGAACCTGCTGCTGTCGCTGTTGTCGGAGATCACCACCTGAGTCGCATTGGTGGCGGTAACCGCAAGCATCGAGGAATTCCCTTGGGTGATTGTGGCTGGATTGGCCAGGACCGAAACGGTGGGAGCTGTCGGCGGTGGCGGCGTCGCTGCGGCAGGGCTGCCGCAAGAGGCAAGAGTTGCAATCGCGCCTAAGGAAAACAGAAGCGTGGCTGAGCACAAAGTGGCTGACAGGTTTCGCATGATGGCCAGATCTCGGACGTGCAAACACCCTTGCTTGATTCACTGAGGGGCTCCTCGGGCGAGTCTGAATTGTGCACCCACTCCGGGAGCCTTCCCCTACAGCATTGCTTCAGATGCCGGGTCCGTTGCTACGGTTGGCGGGTTCTTTGCGCGGAGTGCCAGAGGGGCGTACAACCAGTAGTACTGCCGAAACCACCGCCAATCCTGTCGAGAAATAAAATGGAATCCCCGCACCGTAGAGCTTCCACAACTCTCCGGTGAGCAGACTGGCTGCCAGCGTGGCCACGCTCGTCACGAAGAAATACACACCCAGAGCGCGCCCCCGAACGTCCTGCCCAACCGTCTCGACAATCAAGGCCTTCAGCACTGGCTGCGTCAAGGCGTAGTACAAGCCATAGACGGCCATCGTGATCCATATGGCGAGCTGGGAGGGAGCGCGTCCAAAAACGTAATAAACCCCGGCGAAAATCAGATACCCGGCCGCAGCGATCCATCGCCGCGAGAAATGGTCGCTGAACCAACCTGCCGGCCACGATCCGAGCGTGTAGGTGACATTGAAGACGAGGCCTAGCAGAGGTGCCAGCGCCACGGGAATGCCCACATTCTGCGCCCGCATCACCAGAAACATGTCGCTCGAGTTCCCCAGCGAAAACAGAGTCACCGCAATCAAAACCAAGTAGAACGCGCCTGGAAGTGCTGCGCTGGATGTCGATAGGGCTGATGTCGCCTTGTTCTCAACGGACCTCTGCGCGAGGGTTTCATCGGCCGCCTTGGGCGCTCGACGTTTCACTTCGCGAACCCCAAACTGCGCCACCAATACGCACAGCGCCCCCGGAACGGCAGCGGCCCAAAACACGCCCCGGATTCCGTAGCGCGCCAGCAGCACCAGTGCTGCCAGCGGCCCGGCGATCGCGCCCGCGGAATCCATCGATTGAATCAAACCGTAGGCGGACCCCAACCGCTGCTTTCCGACAGACTCCGCGACCATCACATCACGTGGCGCTCCGCGCACTCCTTTGGCTAACCGGTCGGTGAATCGGATCAGCAGAACGTGCCACCATGCCGTGGCTAGAGCCAGCAACGGCTTTACCGCATTGGCGACGAAATATCCCGCCACCACAAGAGGCTTGCGGCGAGCGAGACGATCGGTTAAATATCCGGAGAAAAGCTTGGCGAACGACGCGACGCTCTCGGCGATCCCCTCGATTACTCCCAACTGCGCCGGCCCCGCTCCCAAAGAAACCAGAAACGCCGGCAACACCCAGTACGCCATTTCCGTAGCGGTATCGTTCAGAAAAGAAGTAATGCCAAACGCATAGATGTTGGGCGCAGCGGAAGGCTGGGTGTCAGGGGATTCGTCGGGCATAGAAAAGTTTTACCACGGAGACACGGAGGCACGGAGGCACGGAGGAAAGAGAAACCTGGAAAGGGCACGAATTCGGTCGTGTCGATGGAGCCGCTTCACGACGTCGAGTTCAGCCGCTGCGAACTAACGGCTGAAAGCTGACAGCCACTGCTAGTACATCGCGTCGTACTTAGTGACCACCCAATCGCCACCCTTGTGTTCAGTGGTGACCGTAAAGAGGTCCTGATCCGTCCCAGATTGCGCGGACGCGCTCTGACGGGTGCCGCGATAGTGAAGAATGATCAGCGGGGGCGCCTCTTCCCAGTCCAGCAACTCCCAGGAGAGCAGCGGGTGCTCCGACTCCGACTTGCAGATGTACTTCGCGTATTTCTTGTGGTAGTCGTGCTCCCACTTGGACAGTACTTCGTCGCAATGTCCATCGCGCAATTCGCGAATGAATTTATTGGCGGCCTTCTCGGTTGATCGGTCGCGCAACGGATTCATCCTGATGCTGACGGGCAGTCCGGTCAGCGGGTCGTGATCTTCCGACCGCGCCAGCACTGGGCCCTGATTGCTCAGCCACCATAAGTAGCCGACAAACACCAGCACCAGCAAGGCTCCGGCGCTGGCAGCAATCCCGATTTGCGTGCGCGTGAAGGCCATTAGAGAAAGTTTATGCGGATCGCGAAAGTGAGGATAGGTTACCTGCGGGAAACCCGGAGGGACATGTACGTTTGGGGCGTGAATCGGCCCCTCGGGCGTCAGTCGTCGGGACTTTCCTTGCGCCGATCGGAGATATTTCGGAACTGAACCTAATTAGGGCCCTTGAGCACAATCTCGGACCGCAGGTCATACGCGCTTGGATCTGCCTTTTTGAAGTCCCGAGCGAGGTCCAGGGAAACTCGGTCATCCTCCTGATCACGACCGCTCTCCACCAGGGTGACCACCACGCTAGTTGGTTTTCGGTCGCACTTCTCAAAAAGCCCGTTCACAACCGGCCGTCGACTCTGGGTGAGAAATTCAATGGGGATGCTGAAGGTTCCATCCTCAACCATAACTTCTCCCGACTCTCCCAACTGCCCTTTCGGATAAACCAATTGCACGCGAACGCGGGCATGGCGCGGCACCTGATCGATTCGGCCCTTCACCTTGACCACGTCAACTTGGCACCCCGCGTGCGCGAACGCGCAGACGCCGATACACAAGGCTCCGAGGATTATTCTAGTGACCCTGAAAATCATGGCGGGCCTCCAGCCGGACGATGGAAAATCAGACCATAAGTATAGCGATTTTGCCACCCACAAAATCGCCCTTCTGAGATCCCGGTTGAAGCGGTCACCACCGCACAAAAAAATGCAGGGCGCATAGCTCACCTCGCGGGAAACCGGGAGGGACAGGTTACGACTGCGCGAATCCGCCGCAGCAGATAACCTTCAAGCTTCGAATCCGCAGAATTACTGCAGCCCTTCGACCAGGTAGAGATCGGACAATAGCCGCCGGTAGCCGTACACGTAGGATTTGCCGTCGGGCGTCGGGAGCACTGGACCAACAAACTCGACGCCCGCCGGATCAGGCGGCGTAAGTTGCTTCCACAAAACCCGATTGCCAGTGGTGATTTCCAACCGATACACCTTGGCTGGAAGTTCCCCGCCCCGGTAGATGTACAAGGAGCGGCCATCGGCAGTCCATGCCACCGGCACTTCTCCCGCCTGTAGTCCTCTGATCGGAACTGGATCTCCGGCAGGGACCGGGAACAGATAAGCCTTATCGTCGGGACCCACAGCCGCGATCGAGTGGCCGTCCGGCGACAGTGCAAACGAAAAGCCGTTCGTTCCCTCTGGGGTAACGGCTTCAACTTTGTCCGTGTCAAGGTCCTGCACATAGAGGCGCAGACCGTGATTCGGCTCCGTGCCCGCCATCAGAATGCGCTTGCCGTCAGGGAAAAAAGTGGCAGCGCTGTGTATGATGTCGTGCCCTTGCAGCGAACGAGGCTCACCCGGGCCGGTCGGCAGAAGAAACAGGTCGGTCTCTTTATCGCCCCGACATGCCAAGGCCCATTTTCCATCCGGGGACAAGGCCAGCGACTGGCCATCGCCCAGCCGAACGGCAGGTGAGCCGTCCGTCTTACGCACGTAGACTGCATAGCTTGCTCCCCCCGCCTCGCCTTCCTCGCGAAACAGCAGAGTCTTTCCATCCGCCGAAAGCGTGACGGGAAACGACCAGTCAAGCCAGGTGAAGTCATGCTCGACTGGGTCATCCTCTCGATGAACGATCAGCCCCCGTCTCCAGCTATCGCGGGCCAGCAGCGCCCGACCATCGGGCATGACATCCTGCAGGGTGAGATCCGCTGGCACTCGGGCGACCAAGCGCTCTTTGCCGGAAAGCGTCACCGCAAACACCGAACGGTCGATTCCAATCAAAGTCGCCGTCACCCAGACTTCGTCGCCTTTTGGCGACCAGGCCAAACCCACCGCGCCGCCGCCATAGCTCTGGCTCAGCAACTTCGTCTTGCCGTTCAGGTCCACGACTGCGACTGTCCCGATCGAATCGCCCTGGATGGGATGGTCCACAAAAGCAATCATGTCGCCTTTGCGGGAAATGCGGGGATGGCTGATCCAGCCTCCGGTCTCGTACAACACCTTGCCGAGCGGATATTCCAGTCGATTTCTCCCATTAACATCGCGCACGATTGCGAACTGCGTGCCATCTGGAGACCAGTCAGCCCATTGGATGTTCTCCAATATCTCGCGAGGTGCTCCTCCGCCGAGCGGCATGCGGGCGAGTGTCCCGGTATACACCTGGGATTTCGCTTGCCGGCTGTGCAAGAGCACCGCCATCTCTGCGCCGGGAGAAAGGGCGAGAATCTCAGCTCCGGGAACTCCCACAGAACGAGATTCAGGAGTGCCGACGCGCGTGCTGAAAATTTCAACTGGTCCGCCTTCCCAAGCCGCGCTATAGACAACCGTCTGACCGTCAGGCGCGAACCGCGCCATCCGGATGGTGCCGCGGCGATAGGTCAAAAGGTGATAAACAGGCGAAGCGAGCGGTCTAGCTTGACGGAGCAGCAGGAATGCGATCACCGCCAGCGCCACGACGAATGCCGCGCCGAGCGCGATCTCAGCCCGGCGTGGATGAGATTTTGGAATTGTCTCTATCCCGGATGCAGATGCCTTTCCCGGCGCCGCAACGGGCGTTGTCGCAGAAGAGTCGCTTCGGGGCTCACTGGCGACCGACGCAGAGATACGTGCCGAGTCCCGCTCCCGCTTGAGCCGTTTCAGGTCCGCCCTGACTTCGGCCGCGCTCTGGTAGCGAAGCTCAATGTCCTTTTCGAGCAACTTTTGCATTATGCGCTCGATTTCCGCAGGCAGGTCCGGATTCAAGCGGATGGGAGCCGGGGGAGCACGATTCAGAATCGCTTCGGTGATGACACCTTGCGTTTCGCCGCGAAACGGCAGATTTCCTGTAGCCATTTCATAGAGCACGACGCCAAAGGAGAACAGATCAGTGCGCCCGTCGAGGTCCTTGCCTCGCACCTGCTCGGGAGACATATAGGCGACCGTACCCACCGCCGTGCCCGGACTGGTCAGATTCATACTGGCCGCATCCGCTAGGGTTTGAGAGTCGGCGCTGATCGACTGTCCGCCGGTCGCAATCTTGGCCAGTCCGAAATCGAGGATCTTCGCGTGCCCACGCTTGGAAACGAAAATGTTCGCCGGCTTGATGTCGCGGTGCACGATGCCTTTGGCATGCGCTGCATCCAGCGCATCCGCAACCTCAATGGCGATTCCGAGCAGCGGCTCGAGGTCCATCGGCCGTTCGTCGATCAAGTGTTTGAGCGTGGACCCGTCGAGGTACTCCATCGCGATGAAGGATTGGCCTTCATGCTTTCCGATTTCGTAGATCGTGCAAATGTTGGGATGATTCAAAGCCGACGCCGCGCGCGCCTCACGCCGGAATCGCTCCAAACTAGACTCGTCGTGGGCGAGGTCGTCGGGGAGAAATTTCAAGGCGACGAAGCGGCCAAGATCCGTATCCTCGGCCTTGAAGACCACTCCCATACCGCCGCCGCCAAGTTTTTCCAGAATACGGTAGCGCGAGATCGTCGGGTCGAGCATTCGCGGCGAATCTTACGTGGGCGATCTTCGCAAGTCAATGGAACTGCCGAGGGGGGTCGAGGGGGCAGGCATGCTTAAGCGAGAGGCCCCCCGGAGACTCCCAAGGCGTAGAGAACGTCAGCTGGACTGCAGACCTGAACTGTCGCCCGACGCAGAAAAAAGGCACGGCGAATGCCGTGTTGGAAGCCGAATCTAAATCTACTCTTTTTTGTCTTCTTCCGCGACCGGTTCGACGCCGCCATCGTGCTGCGCCTGCGCCTCGGCATCTTCCATTGCCTTCTTGGCTTCGGCGACCTTCTTGGCGCGGGATTCCGCACGCTTTTCCTTCTTCTCGTCGAGCGTCTTCTCGCTGCCGAGCAGTTCCAGAAAAGCCTTGTCGGCGCCGTCGCCTTTATTCCAGTGCGTGCGGATGATGCGCGTGTATCCGCCGTTGCGGTCGCCAAACCGCGGACCCACGGTGTCGAACAGTTTCACCAGGGCTGCATCGGTCATGAGGTACGCCCCGGCAAGCCGGCGAGCCGCGAGATCGCCGCGCTTGCCCAGAGTGATCATTTTTTCGACCAGCGGGCGCGCGGCCTTGGCCTTGGGGACGGTGGTCTCGACGCGCTCTTCCAGGATCACCGACGTGACCAGATTGCGCAGCAGCGAGCGCCGATGCGCTGTGTTCCGTCCGAGTTTGAATCCTGCTACCTTGTGACGCATGATGTGACCCTCAGCTTCTAGCTTGAGATCTTGAATTCTGAGTTTCGAGTTTCGA
>Ga0070766_10000735_pt1 | contig 15010 bp, 13 predicted proteins | sample HubBroMetageWFT6_FD_69782 | JGI IMG/M metagenome (GOLD analysis project Ga0070766, IMG submission 69782) | Warmed and freeze-thawed soil microbial communities from the Hubbard Brook experimental Forest, New Hampshire - Hubbard Brook CCASE Soil... | ecosystem: Environmental > Terrestrial > Soil...
CCCTGGAACGCGAGGTCCCACAGCGCGGCGTACTGCGGTGCGGCCTGGCCGGCCTCGAGGACCGGGTAGGGGCCGAATCCGAGCCGGGTCACCGCTGCGTTCACCGAAGCCTGCGTGTCCACATTGTCCGGTTCGCGAACAAATGAGGCTCCCTCGGCGCAGGAGAGAGCGCGCAGGGTCCACGTGCTCCCCGAGCGCGGCGAGCTGACGATCAGCACGCGGCCGGCGCCGGGATCGCTCACGCGACCGCACTCCGGCTCAGGCTGATCCTCCCGACCAGCCCATCGCAGAAGAGGCTGCTACGGGGTTGGAGGCGAAGACCAGCGACGCGAGCTCCGCACGATCGCCCCGATGCCGAGAACGATCAGCGCGAGGCCCGTGAACGGAACCAACAGGCCGCCACTTCCGGTACCCGGAGTGGTGATGCCCTGGACACCCCCGGCCGGCGTTGGCGACGATGTCGCCGGCGAGACCGACGCGGTGGGGGTCGGTGTCGGAGTGGGCGTTGGCGGCGTGCAGGCCGTCGAGCGGTTGCCGACCTGACCATCGATCCAGCGGTGCTGGTCGCGGTAGTCGCCGATGTTCATGGTCACAAGCGGCTCTTCATAGATGAGATCCACTTGGAAGCCGCAGTTGGGCACGTGAACGGTCAGCGCTTGCGTCGTCGAGGCAAGGCATGGATCCCCGGCGGAGTCGGAGTCTGCCCCCACGCTGAAGCTCGCGCAATCGAACAGGTTTTGCTTGGTGGTGCTGCTCGATGCGGTGTTGCTCACCAGGGTGATCTCGGCGCTCGTCGAAGCCGCCGGGTCAAGCGTGAAGTGTGCCGTGACGATGTCGCCCGACGAAACGTTGCCGAAGAGCGTGCAAACCGTCGTGGTCTGGCCTCCATGCTCGATTACGAACCAGTAACTATCGAGCACCTTGGCGGTCGAGTTGGTAGGGTCGTTGAGGTTGGGTTGGTGCGCACAAGCAGGCGCAGTGGGAGCTGACTTGGTGTGACGCGCGGCAGCTTGTACCGGCAACATGCCAATCGTGAAGAGAGTGACCCCAGCAGTGAGAATGGAGACGGCGCCAGCCTTGCGCATCAGTCCCCCCGCCCTGACCCCCATGAGTTTTGCCTCCAGTGCCTTTCCGCCACGCCGTGAAACTTTCGGGGCGTATGGAGCGTGATCATATGCTAGGCGCACCCAAGAACTCAACCACGAACTTATTAGGAGACGAGTGAAGACTGCTGCTGACGAACCAACGCCCGAGGAATCCGCCTGGACCGATCACGAAGTGTCTCGGGAGATCGCCTCGGAAGCCGGCCGTCTGCTCGTCGAGCTGCGTCTTTCAGTCCCCGAGTCAGCGAACGATCGCTGGCTGCGCGACCAGGGTGATGCTCGCTCTCACCGGATGATCATGGCCCGCCTGGCCGAGCTGCGGCCCGATGACGCCATCCTTTCCGAGGAGGGCAAGGACAACCAGGAACGCCTGGGTCACCAGCGTGTGTGGGTGGTCGATCCCCTCGATGGCACGAGGGAGTTCGGCGAGCCGCCGCGCGACGACTGGGCGGTGCACGTCGCACTGTGCGTCGACGGGCACCCGGTCGCAGGCTCGGTCGCGCTTCCCGCGCAGAACCGTGTCTTCACGACGGCGGACCCCCTTGCCGACTCCCGACCCGACTCGGGACCCCTGCGCATGGTCGCGAGCCGGACCCGCGCGCCGCTGATCGTGACCGAGGTCGCCGAGGCTCTCGGCGCCGACCTTGTCTACATGGGCTCAGCAGGAGCCAAGGCGATGACGGTTGTGTCAGGCGACGCGGACATCTATCTGCACGCCGGCGGCCAGTACGAATGGGACTCGGCGGCACCGGTCGCAGTGGCGATCGCTGCGGGTCTGCATTGCTCACGCATCGACGGCTCGCCACTCGTGTACAACCAACCCAATCCCTATTTGCCTGATCTGCTCATCTGCAAACAGTCCATTGCGCAGAGAGTGCTGGACTTGCTTGCGGCGCGTGTCGACCCGGAGGACGAGGCAACGGCTGCAGTCGCGGCGGGGGCTTGATTGTGACCCGATGGTGTATGATCAGGGGGCTCAGGGTGTGACCTTGGAGCCTAGAGCGTGGGGTGTGGTAAGCCACTCTGGAGTGGCCTGGAATGACGTCGACTACAGATGAGCCGATGGGGCGAGGGAAGGACGAATCGATATGAAAAGGCAGACGCTGCTCCGTAGACTCCTGATCGCCGCGGGCGCAATCGTCGTCCTGGTGATAATCGCGTTTGGTCCTTCGGTCATCGCCCACTTCACCAAGCAACAGAAGGATCCGGCTCTTGCGACAGTTGCGCGTCGTAGCTTCCCAGTGCTTGATTCGGCGTCCGGAGTGCTCCAGCCCGGAAACCTGGAGAACGTGAACTTCACGATCGCAGGGCAGGTGCAGACGATCACGGCCCAGGTGGGGGCAAAGGTCAGCGCAGGCCAGGTCATCGCCACGCTCAATGACAGCAGCCAGCAGGCGGAGGTGAACGCCGCCAACCTCGCGGTGAGCGCTGCGAACGCGGCCATTGCCCAGGCACAGGCGACGGGATCGAGCGCCCAGGTTGCTCAGGCTGAGGCGCAGCGCGCCAATGCGCTCGTCAGCCTCATCCAGGCAAATCAGCATGAGGCCGAAACGGTGCTCCGCTCACCGGAGACCGGGACGGTTCTCGAGGTGAACGGCGTCGTCGGCGACACCGTCAGCGCCGGCAACTCGGGCGTCACCAACCCCGCGACCAACGGAGGTTCGGCGGTCGCCAACGGGTTCATCGTCATCGGCAACAGCACGAGCTTCGTGTTCTGGGCGGCTTTCAGCCAGTCGGAGGACGTGCAGATCGCCGCGACGCAGGCGGCGACCGTCACCGTCGATGCGATCCCGGGCTTGTCGATTCCGGCGAAGGTCCTCCAGGTAGAGCCAAGCGCGACCCAGGTCGGCGGCGTTCCGGAGTACTACGCAGAGATGCAGTTGACCGCGTCGGACCCGCGTCTGCGCAACGGCCAGACTGGGACGGTGAACGTCACCATCAACTATGCGCCCAACGTGCTGTCAGTTCCGTCGACGGCGCTGTTCACCGGCGCGAACAACCAGCTGCAGGTTGACGTCTGGCTCGACGGTCAGGCGTACGCAACGACGGTCACAACCGGCCTCCAGGGCAACAACCTGACAGAGATCACGTCGGGGCTTCAGGCAGGTGAACAGGTCGTTCTTTCGCCTGCGGGGCAGTCGGCATTGCCGGCGTCGCCGGCGCCGTCTCCCACGTGATCCTTCGAGCGCATTGAGGCGACGAGCCGCACAGCATGATTGAACTCGCATCGGTCGGCAGGACATTCGGCAGCGCTTCAGCACCGGTCACGGCGCTGCGCGACGTGAATCTCGTGATCCAGCGCGGCGAATTCGTTGCGGTTGTCGGCCCGTCCGGCTCGGGAAAATCGACGCTGCTCAACCTGATCGGCTGCCTCGATCAGCCGACGTCGGGACGCCTGCTCTTTCTCGGCGAGGACACGAGCACGCTCAACGACACCAAGCTCTCTCGAATTCGCAATCGCTCGATCGGGTTCGTGTTCCAGATGTTCAACCTGGTGCCCGAGTTGACTGTGTACGAGAACATCGAGCTCCCGCTGGTGTATGCGGGCGTGACTCGTCACCGCCGCGCACTCACGAACAAGGTGCTCGAACGAGTTGGCATGGCGCATCGCGCCGAGCACCCGGCAAGCCTGCTCTCGGGTGGTGAGCAGCAGCGGGTGGCGATCGCACGGGCGCTCGTGAACGACCCGGCCCTCATCCTGGCGGACGAGCCCACCGGCAGCATCGACCCGGTAAGCGCTGAGCAGGTAATGGAGCTTCTGGGTGAGCTGCACGACCAGGCGCGAACCATCGTGCTCGTGACCCATAACATGTCGGTCGCGGCGGTGGCGCAGCGCGTGGTGCGCATCGAGGCCGGCACCATCAACGAGATCGGTCACAGCAGTGCGGCCTGACACCGTGCCCGTGAGGCAGAGGTGACGGGCGTCGCGAATCCGCTGGTTGGCGAATGAAGTTCCGCGATGCGATCCTGGTCGCCTACCGTGGCTTGACCCGGCATTGGGTTCGCGCCACGCTCAACGTGCTCGGGATCGTGGCAGGCGTGGCCTCGGTCATCATGCTGGTCTCCGTCGCGCACGCGGTGGGGGGCACCGCCAAGGCAGCGGTTGCCGGCCTGGGCGCGAATCTGGTCGTGGTCTACCCCGCAGGCGCGTCGACGTCGGGAGTCCAGCTCGGCATCGGTACCCCCTCGAGCCTGACGTCGTCCGATGTGACAGCTTTGAGCAACATCGCCAACGTCCCTGACGCGGTTCAGACCGTCCCGAGCGCGGGCGTGCACCAGAACGTCATTGCCCTCAACCACTCCTGGCAGACCGATGTCATCGGTACCACAGCCGGGTTCGGGATCGCGCGTGGTTACACGCTCAGCGAGGGGACGGCATTCGGCCCAACAGCGGTGAGCGCCGCTCAGCTGACGGTCATCCTCGGCGCGACCGTGGCACGGCAGATCTTTCCCGATGTCGACCCGATCGGCCAGACCGTCATCATCAACAACCAAAGCTTCAAGGTCGCCGGTGTCTACGCGGCGCGTGGCTATTCCGGGCTGTACAACCAGGACGATCTCGTGGTCATCCCGATCTCGGCGCTCTGGCAATGGGTGCTTCCTTCCGGGTCGGCCCAGATCCAGCAGATTCTTGTGCAGGCATCGAGTACCAACACCACGACGAACGTGGCCACTGAAGTCACCAACACGCTGCTGCGTCAGCACAACATCACCGACCCGGCGCTTGCCGACTTCCGAGTGGTGACGCAGCAGGATCTTGTGGCGAGCGCCCAGCGCCTGGGCACGGTCATGCAGTGGATGCTCGGTGCCGTCGCCATCATCGCGCTGCTCACCGGCGGGATCGGGATCATGAGCCTGATGCTCGCCACCGTCGGCGAACGCGCGTATGAGATCGGCGTTCGCCGCGCGGTTGGCGCCAGCCGAGAGGACATCCTCGGCCAGTTCCTCATCGAGGCGCTGCTCCTCGCCCTGGTGGGCGGCGTCGCCGGCATTGCATTAGGCTTCGGCGGTGCGACCTTCATGGGAGACGTGTTGACGGACATTCCCGCGCCGGTGGTGACCGGGCTTGCGGTGCTGATCGCAGCCGGCGTGGCGCTGGTGATCGGGGTCGGGGCAGGGCTCTATCCTGCGGTCCGCGCCTCGCTTCTGCAGCCCGTCGAAGCCGTACGGCGACAATAGGCGCCGTATGTCGTCGATGACCAGGTTCCTCACCATCCCCCGTTCGCCTGCCAAGGCCGCAGCCGGCTCCGGTGCGCTGATCCTTGCGGCGCTCGTCGGGGTGCTGCTCGCGGCAGGCAATGCCGGGGGAGCATCCCCCGCATCGGCTCCGACGACATCCGCGCCGTTCAATGCAGCCCCGCTCGTGCTGCCGAAGCCCTGCGTCCTGAGCAAGCGTCATCAGACGTGCGGCGCCGTGGCACCCAAGCAGCGCCGGGCGAAGCAGGTGAAGAAGCAGCCGGCACCGTCCAGCACGCTGCCGGTGCCAACGGCCCTTCCTACCCCGACGGGTCCATGAAGGTACTCGTCGCAGGGGCCGCACGCTGCGGGAGCACGTGGGCCGCGAACGTGCTGGGGCACGCCACCGACGCACGCATCGTCTACGAACCGGACGGGCACAACTCCGACGTCCTTGGTGCGGTCGCCGCGGCCCGCCTCGGCGAATACCCCGTCCTTGAGGAGGGCGACTCCAGCTACTGGTACCGCCTCATCTGGGACCTCGCCTTCGCGGGCGGCTGGCCATGGGACAAGGTCGAGTCGGCACGTGCCGCGGGCCGCCGGATGGTGCGCATACCCCCGGTGATGCGGGACTACCTCGTGGCCGGCCTTGCTGAGGGCACCCGCACGGTGCGCCGGCGCCCGCGCCACGTCATCGTGAAATCGGTCAACTCGATCTTCTCGCTCGACTGGGTCGCCGAGCGGTACTCGCCGACAGTGGTGATCCTTCGCCGCAACCCGCTGAACATCGTGTCCAGCTGGCTGGTGCTCGGGATGTGGAGCGATCACCCGATCGGCAACCACCCGCTGGTTCGCGAGCGCTACCTGAGCTCACTCGGCCTGCACTCGCCCAACGGGACCTCCTCACCGGTGAGGATCGCGGCCTGGAACGTCGGATTGCTGACCCGCGCCCTCAAGGACGCGGCCGACCGCCATCCCTCGTGGATCGTCGCCTCGCACGATGACCTCTGCCTGGACCCGATCCGGAAGTTCCAGGCATTGACCAATGAGATCGGTCTGCAATGGTCACCCGACATGGAGCACTACCTCACCGAGTCGGAGGATCCGAAGTTCACGGTGCATCACGGCACTGTGAAGGTGCATCCCAACGCGGTCACCGCAACCACGACGGGCAGCCGGCGCGAGCAGCAGGCGACCCAGTTCACCCGCCGCCTCACTCCGGACCAGACCGCCGAAGCTGTAGCGGTGCTCGAGTCCTTCGATCTGGGTGACTGGGGACCTCAGACCGTCTGACCTCGGCCGCGGCCGCTCCGCCCAGGACTTCGTCTGCTGTCCCCACCGGCGACGCCCCATAAATGGCGAGGGACCCCGCCGCATCACTCGGCGGAGTGAGCGGCGAGGTCCCCCTGGTGTCAGCCGGAGCGGCTACGGTGCCGTCGGCCTCCCTTCCTGTGTTGCGTCCTAGTGCAGGCGGCGCTCCCTGCGAATCTCAGCCGCTGCGATGGAGCTCAGCCCGAGGCCACCAAGCAGGAGCCCGATCGCCGGAGCGGCCGGGAATCCAACGCCGGTCCCTGGGGTCGAGATGCCCTTCACGCCGCTGGTCACAGCGGTGATGTGCACCGGCTCATCGCCGCACTTGTCGTTGGAGCTGATGTTGTTGGCGTCGCCGCTGTAGACGGCGATCCAGTTGTACGTACCGGCCGTCTTGGTGCCGGCGAAGCTCGCCGACTTTGCGGTGCCGTTGGTCCCAAGCGCGACGGTGCTGGTGAAGATGGCCGCGCTGCTGCACGAAGGATCAGCGGGGCTGTAGAGCGAGAACGTGACCGAGCCACCCGGGTCCATGCCGTTCGAGATCATGACGGTGTCGAAGATCACGGTTCCGGTAACGCCGCCCGGCGAGGGCGCCGAGGTCAGCCCGTCCGAGTGCTTGCCGATGGTGACGACTTCCTTGTCGCAGCCACTGCGAGCCTCGGTGTTGTTGCTGTCACCGCCGTAGTCGGCAACCCACTTGTATGAACCGACCTGGGTGGTTGTGTAGCCGGGCGCGGGCACGCTGGCCTTGCCGTCGACGAGCGCGATCGGTCCTGCCATGAAGATCCAGCCGTGCGGCGCACCGGCCGTCTTCTGGTCGAAGCTGCAGGTCGCGTTGTCCGGTCCGAAGAGGTAGAAACGGATGTTTCCGGTCGGATGGTCCCCGATGACCTTCGCCGAGTCCGTGATCGCCGTACCCACGGGTGCGCCGTCAGCGCTCGAGGGGGTCGTGTCGATGCGCGTCGGCATCTTGTCGATGGTCACGGCTTCCTTGCCGCACCCACTCCGGGCCTCGGTGTTGTTGCTGTCGCCACCGTAGTCGACGACCCACTGGTAGACGCCGGTCGCAGTGGTGGTGAATCCAGGCGCCGGAACCTTCGCCTTGCCCTTGTCGAGCGCGATCGGTCCTGCCATGAAGATCCAGCCGTGCGGCTCGTTGGCCGAGGTCTGATCGAAGTTGCAGGTCGTGTTGTCCGGTCCGAAGAGGTAGAAACGCACGTTTCCGGTCGGGTTGAAGCCCTCGACGGTGGCCGAATCGGTGATCGCCGTGCCAACGGGCGCGCCCTTGGCGTCCGACGGCGTGGTATCGATGCTGGTGGGAGTCTTGTTCACCGTCACGGGCTCATCGCCGCATGTGGTGGGACCAGACTCAACAGCTCCGGTCGCCGTGACGATGATCTCAGCGGTCCACTGGAACGTCCCCGTTGACTGCGGCACAAAGGTGGCCGAGGTCACGGTGCTGTCGGTCAGCGAGGCGGTCGTGACAGCTTCGCTGTCGGTGAAGACGGGGCTGGTGCCCTGCACACCGCAGGTACCCGGGGCCCAGAGGAAGAACTCCACGTGGCGGGTGCTGTCGGCGTAGACCAGCGCCTGGTCAGCGAGTGGGGTCGTGCCCACCACCCCGACCGTAGGCAGGGGCGTTGTGCCAAGGATGTAATGCGCCGACGCAGACATCGTCGTGGCAAGGCCCGCGACCGCCACCCCGATGACGGCGCTGCCGCCAATGGCCAAGGTGCGAGCGTTTCTCGCCCAACTACGTTGCCGCATGGATGAACCCTCCTGATCCGGCGCCTCCCAGCGCCCCCTACTACCCTGTCCCGCCCACTACATCGATGTAACGAACGCTTCTAACACGTCGTTCCGATCGAACGGCGTTATTGTAACAAACGCTCTGCTACGCCGCAAGCGCCGAGATCGAATGGGCGCCCGGAGGGCTCAGATTCCCGTCCTCGCCTCCCCGCTTGGACCGCCCGGGAGGCAGGGCGCGGACCCCCTGGCCGCGCGCCCGCCATCACCGGTTGTGCCCTCAGACGGGCAGCACAGTCCTCTTGAAGTTGGCATTCGTCACGAACGCGAACGAGCAGTAGATCGCTGCGACCGCGGTGAGCAGGGCAAGAATGCCCGAGATCTGGTTCCAACCCGCGCTCGGATCGCTCTTTGCCCAGAAGGCAATGGCCAGCGTGATGAAGGTGAGAGCAAGCAGGAAGAAGACCAGCGACACGCCGCGTGACGCCCCTCCCAGCGATGCGATGAACATGTAGGCCGTGAAGATGCCCCATGCAAGCGCGTACAGGCCGAGGATCGGGGTGGGATCCTTGGGAAGCAGCGGAGCGTAGGTCGTGTTGATCAGCACGAAGCTGAGCCAGAACAACCCGTAACTCGTGAATGCAGTTGCCCCGAACGTGTTACCGACCTTGAACTCCCACATCCCGGCCAGGATCTGTCCGATGCCACCGAACGCAACTGCCATGGCCAGCACCACTGCTGCCGACCCGGCTGTCGTCGTTCCTTTGGCCGCCGTGATGAAGCCCGCGTTGATGGCCCCGAGCAACAGCGTTGTCATCCCGAATCCGATCAGCCCGAGCGGAGCTGGGTTCGCTGCTGGTGCCACCGCCTGCGCAATCCCCGAGGAGGTGGGCGAAGCTGCGGTTGCCATAGGTTTGTAGCCCTCCAATGGTCCGGAGTAGATCGCACTCCGGAGCGTGTTCGAAATCGAACTGTCCCCCACTGCGACGGATCTACTGTTCTTTGGCTTCCTCCTCCGTGGCGCGGCGCTGGAGATCCGCGACGATGCTCGAGTCGGCGAGCGTCGTGGTATCGCCGAGCTTGCGGTTCTCGGCAATGTCGCGGAGCAGGCGGCGCATGATCTTTCCGCTTCGAGTTTTAGGCAGGTCTGGCGTAAACGCGATCCACTTCGGCTTGGCGATCGGGCCGATGAGCTTCGAGACGTGGTCGCGCAGCTCGGAGATCAGCTCGGTTGATTCGTCGTACCCCGCACGCAGGGTGACGAATGCCGAGATCGCCTGTCCGGTCTCGGGATCGCTCTTGGCCACGACCGCAGCCTCGGCCACGGCGGGGTGATCGACCAGCGCCGACTCGACCTCGGCGGTCGAGATGCGATGCCCGGCAACGTTCATGACGTCGTCGACGCGACCCATGAACCAGAAGTAGCCGTCCTCGTCGATGCGCGCACCGTCGCCGGCGAAGTACTGGGTGCCGAACCGGTTCCAGTAGGTCTCCTTGTAGCGCTCGTCGTCTCCCCAGATGCCGCGCAGCATCCCCGGCCATGGCCTGGTGAGCGTGACGTAGCCGCCTCCGCCGAGTGCCACCTGGTTTCCGGCCTCGTCGACCACCGCCGCCCCGATGCCCGGTAGCGGCTTGGTTGCCGAGCCCGGCTTGAGCGTGGTCACGCCCGGGAGCGGCGCGATCATGATGCCGCCGGTCTCGGTCTGCCACCACGTGTCCACGACGGGGACACGATCGCCGCCGATGTGCTCGCGGTACCACATCCACGCCTCGGGGTTGATCGGCTCGCCGACGGTGCCGAGCAGGCGGAGGCTCGAGAGGTCATGGGCCTGGGGAAACTCGGGGCCCCATTTCATAAAGGTGCGGATGGCTGTCGGCGCGCAGTAGAGGACGGTCACCCCGTACTTCTCGATGATCGACCACCAGCGGTCCTTGGCCGGATAGTCGGGGGTGCCCTCGTACATCACCGAGGTGACGCCGTTGCCGAGTGGCCCGTAGACGATGTAGGAATGCCCGGTGACCCAGCCGACGTCGGCGGCGCACCAGTACACCGTGTCCGGCTGGATATCGAACACCAGGTCGTGGGTGAACATCGCGTAGAGGTGGTAGCCGGCGGTGGTGTGCTTGATGCCCTTCGGCTTCGCGGTGGTTCCCGAGGTGTACAGCGTGAAGAGGAGATCCTCCGACTCCATGTGCTCGGGCTCGCAGGTGTCGGATTCGCCCTCGACGATCTCGTGGTACCAGTGATCACGACCCTCGCGCATGGGCACCTCATTGCCGGTGCGGCGGACGACCACAACGCTCTTGACGGTCGGCGCGCCCTCACAGGCCTCGTCGACGCTGCGCTTGAGGGGCACTATGCTGCCGCGGCGCCAGCCCTCGTCGGCGGTGATGATCGCGACGGCGGCCGCATCGTTCATGCGGTCGCGCACTGCCTCGGCGCTGAACCCGCCGAAGACCACCGAGTGGGCCGCCCCGATCCGCGCGCACGCCAGCATCGCCATCGGCAGCTCCGGGATCATCGGCATGTAGATCCCGACCCGGTCGCCGCGCTTGATGCCGAGCTTCTTGAGCGCGTTGGCCAGCCGGCAGACACTCGAGAGCAACTCCGCATAGGTGATCGCGCGGGTGTCGCCCTTCTCGCCCTCGAAGTGATAGGCGACCTTCTCGCCACGCCCGGCCTCGACATGGCGGTCCAGGCAGTTGTACGAAACGTTCATCTGGCCGCCGACGAACCACTTTGCGAAGGGGAGGTCCCATTCGAGCACGGTGTCGAACGGCTTGTACCAGGAGATGTACTTCTTGGCCTGCTCCGCCCAGAACCCCTCGGGATCGGCCTCGGCGGCTTCGAAGATGCTCGAGTTGGTGACCCTCGCCTTGGAGAGGAACTCGGCGCTCGGAGCGAACGTACGCCGCTCGTCGAGCAGGGTATCGATAGTCTTGGCCCTCTCGCTCATCGCGACCTCCTGGACGGCGCCCTGACGGAATTAATTGCCGCGCATTAATTGCACTACTGCGACAGCTTAGGCAAGCACCTCGCGGCATTCATCCGAGGCTAGAGGGATCTGGATTCCCCATGTGCCCTGGTTGGGCGACCGACCAACACGCCCGGTCCGCGTTGACGGTATCGGCGTTCCGTCACGGTTTGCAACCAACTCTTCACACATTGCAATCGAGTGAAGACCCAGATCGCGTCGATACTGGCATTCGGGGTGGACAGGTCGGTGTCGCCAGGCACCACCGCCTTGGAGGATCCAACCATTTCTACGCGGGTGAGGCGACTGCGCAGGCGCCGGTCTTCGGGCCAGGGGCTGGTTGAGTTTGCCATCGTCGGGGGGCTGCTGTTCTTTCTGATCTTCTCAGTGATGAACGCAGGGTTCTACCTCTATGGCGCCAACGCCATGCAGTACGCGGCCGACATCGGCGTCGCCACCATCGCCGCCGAGGGCAACTACGACAACATGGGAATCCCGCAACCGAACAATGCCGACACGGTCGCCATCGCGCGGATGAACTCCGACGGTCTGAGCAGCACGCCGCTGGTGCAGGTCACGCAGGTCGATATATACAAGGAGACCGTCAGCGGGGGCGTCTTCTCGGATGCGTTGACGTGCGGTGGAATCTGCGAGAACTCGTACACGTCGAACGGTACCGCCAATTTCGTCAACTGGAGCCCCGCCGTGCGCAACGTCGGCCCGACGCCTGACTACGCGAAGCTGGTCATCCACTTCCAGTACACGTTGCTGATCGGGACGACCACGTTCGTGAGTTCGACGGTCAACCTCTTCCGCCTGGAACCGCAGCAATGATGCGCCTTCGCGACACCAGGCGAGGCCAGGCGATGGTCGAGATGGCCATGCTGCTCCCTGTGCTCCTGCTCCTCTTCCTGGGGGCATGGACGGCCGCGAACCTGATCGACGACAACAACTCCGCGGCCCAGGCGACGCGTGCCGGAGCCCGGCTCGCCGCCGAGCTGGGCAACGCGGGCTGGCCGAACAACACAACGACCGGTTGCCAGGCGAACAAGGCGGATCCGTGCCAGATCGACAAGGACATCATCGACCAGGTGCTCCCGATCGTCTCACCGCAGCTGACCAACGCGAAGGTGATCGAGATCGACATCTATCAGCCTAACGGCTGCATCGGTGTCACTCCGTTTGCGGCCGGCACCTGTCCGCCCAATAACGGCGCCTATTGCACGGCCGGTCCCGCGCCTGTGAACAGCTACACACCGGTCTGCCTCGGCGTCACCGAGCTGATCGACAGCTACAGCGTCATCGGCGTCAATCCGACCCTCATTAGCGCGACGTTCCCTCTCAGCGCTCGAGGCCAGTCACATCCAGCTGAGGCTGAGCTCGGTGTCCGGCTCGTGTTCACGTACACATCGCCAACCCTCTCGTTCTTCACCCAGACAGATACCCAGTACACCGTCATGCGGCTTGCGCCGACATCGTGAGGATGACCATGAGACCAGCCCCGAACAGGCCCAGCCGGCAGTCCGCAAAGGGACAGGCGATGGCGATCTTCGCGCTCGTCTCGGTCCTGCTGTTCGTCATCGCCGGACTCTCCGTTGATGCGGGTACCAGCTATCTCACCAGCAACAAGCTCGAGCGCGCCGCGGCCGCCGCAGCCCTCGCCGGCGTTGCCTATCTACCGGGTGACTATCCGGACGCACAGAATGCTGCGCTCGTCGAGGCCGCGCGCGACGGGTACCCCAACGCCGGGGCAGGGAACGCGTGTGCCGGCAATCCGTCGCCCTGCGTGGTCACATCACAGCCGACGACCAATGAGTTGAAGGTCACGATTTCAACGTCGGTGTCCACAATCTTTCTTCGCCTCATCGGGTTCGGCTCGCACACCGTGGTCCGGTCGGAGACCGCCCAGTATCTTCCGCCAATCTCGCTGGGCCAGCCGGGAACGCAGCAGGGGGCGGATATTGCAGGCCTCGGTGTCACTGGATACTTCGAGCGGCAGGAAGGCTACGGGAACCCGCGTTCAGAAGGCGACCCGTTCACGCCGTCGCCAAACCAAGCGGGCACCGGTTGCGGCTTGGGGGGCGCTGACTCGTGCAACGCATCCTCGGCCCCAGACTTCCATGCGATCAGCGCGGAGGCCGGCTCCGCTACCCCGGATGCGACCCTCGAGTATCAGGGCGGTTCCAACTACCTGATCGACCTCCCGCCGGGTGCATCCGCAGATGTGCAGATCTACAACCCCGCATTCGCGCCCGATTCATGCAATGGCGGCAGCCCGCCAACGCCCTACTGCTACCACGAGGACGACAGCAGCTTCTCCAACCCTGCCAGCAGTGCCGCGTGCACCGCCTACTCGGCGATGGAATACACGCTGTTCCAGATTCAAACAATCTCCTCGCGATCCCAGGACATCAAGAAGGGTCAGGAGATCTTCTACCCGTACGACGCGACGAACGTCCCGACGAGCTACGTCCCCATACTGCCGCCGACGTGTCCCGGGGCTCTTCCGACCGCAGTGGCCGGTACTCCGCTGACGTACCACCAGTGGATCTCCGCGCTGAACTTCAGCCCGGCAGGCGCAAACGATAGGGCCCTTGTCAACACCACGAATGAGTACGGCGCCATGATCAGCAACCCGGCCGGCGCAACGGTCGACCTGTTCTACCGGCTCGAGGTCGACACGCTGCAGTGGAACGGCACGCCGTTCTGCCCCGGTAACAGCGGCGCGGCATGTGCGTACCCAAACACGGTAGGCGGTGCCGCCGGTCAGTCGCAGGCGCACAAGGGGTACGCGGTACGACTGGTCACGCCGACCAAGACGAGTTGCACGAGTGCCTGCGGATCCGTCTCGGCGATGGATGACATGACCGTCTACACCCCGGTGAACGGCGCGACCAACCCGCGGTTCTCGATTCCACTCTTCAGCATCGATCCACACGCCTACGCTGGTCAGACGATCAACGTCGATCTGTTCGACGTCGGTGACGTCGGAGGCGGCGCCGCCTACGTTGGTCTCCAGATGCCGGATGGAACCTGGGCGACGGCGAACAGCATCACCGACCTCGGCGCGTCACTTGGAGGGGCGAGTCCGCCTGGCGGCGGCGGCAACGTCTCTGCGGCGTGGCCCGGTGGTGGATGCAGCACGGCGTGCTACCAGACGGCCGGTGCCGGCGGTGGTGCCGTCTACAACGGCCAGTGGATCCAGCTCCAGATACAGATACCCGCGTCCTTCACTGCGCCGGGTGGTGTCGCGTGCACGACGTCCGGTCCATCCAACTGCTACTGGAATATGGTGTACGACGTGAACGCGAGTGCGACCGCGGGTGACACCTTCGGCGTCGAAGTCGGCTTCAGCGGCAGCCCGGACCACCTGCTGCCGTAGCACACGCGCTCACAGCGAACTCTGAGCCTCCGCTCAGATCGCCATGAGCGGCGGGCGGCACAGTCGGGGTCATGGCTTCCCGCCCGTTCTTCGACGATCCCCCGCCGGCGCTGCCGGCCGCCGTCGGTGCGCCACCGCGCGCCGGTGGGAGCAGCGCGGCGCCTGTGCGGTGGGCAAGGTCGCTGGTCCGAGGCCGCGAGGAGGATGCGGCCTGGGTTCGTCCCTCACTCATCGGGCTGCTCGGCGTCGCCGCATTCCTCTACCTCTGGGATCTCGGCGCCTCGGGTTGGGCGAACGCCTTCTATTCGGCGGCGGTC
>Ga0070766_10000736_pt1 | contig 14992 bp, 10 predicted proteins | sample HubBroMetageWFT6_FD_69782 | JGI IMG/M metagenome (GOLD analysis project Ga0070766, IMG submission 69782) | Warmed and freeze-thawed soil microbial communities from the Hubbard Brook experimental Forest, New Hampshire - Hubbard Brook CCASE Soil... | ecosystem: Environmental > Terrestrial > Soil...
TGCCCAATCACTTCCTTCAAATCGATGTTCGTTCCGATGGCAAACTCGCCCACGCGGTCGCTGTTCTCATCGGTGTGCGTGTACTTCCAGAAGTCGCTTTCCAGTTCGCGATTTTCCGAATGCGCTTCGGTGAGCCGGTTCTTCTTCATGTGCACGGTCAAGGGGGTTTCTCGCAAGCTGCCAAACTTCGCGCACAAATAGTCGCCAACCACGCCATCAATCACGAAAGTGCCATTCACTTCGCCGGGAGTTGTGAAAATCTCTCCACCGGGCAAGTTCCCCCACGTTTCCGAAGAGATAATCCCGCTCGTCTTGAGCCACTTGTAATTCGGATTCAAATCGGCAGTCAGGTCGGTGCCCGCCTCAGTTTTGGCGCGCACCCTCCGCGCCTTGCGCACCATGGCGACAACCTTCGCGCTCAACCGGTCGACTTTCTGAAAATCCGCCCGCATTCCTTCCAGCATGATCTGCGGATTGATGTTCACCATGTGCGCGTGCCTAATCTTCCGTCGGTTCACCACTTCAGTCATCTGCATGCGCGAGTGCAGTTCATTGCGCTGCGCCTGCACCGCGAAGAAAGAAACCTGGCTGGTCTCCAGATCCTCCAGAATTTCCCGGGGCAAATCCTTCAAAGGACGCGGAGCCAAATCCTCCAACACCCAGGCCCTGTAAGGCGCTCCCAGCTCGTCGAGTTCGCGTGTGATAGCTGCCGCAATCCCCAGCGTAACCTCGTCGGTAATCACGCAGACCTTCTCGTCAGGCTGTACCCGAATGCACACGTGCACTGCATTCCGCGCGCCAAGTGAAAATTCAGGGTCAAAAGAAATGTGATTGGACCGGGTGCCCCATCCTTCTTGCGTCTTTTGAGACAGAGCCTGCCCTGAGCTTGCCGAAGGCGTGGGGATTTTGACTTCGTTTACAGGAATGCTCATCCTACTCTTCTAACGGCAGCCGGCTTCTCTTCGGCCAGCCCCGCTTCCGTCTCCTGAATGATGTAATCGACAACTTTCTTCAAATCTCCGGTTTCTTCAAACACGCGCAGCTGCCGGTCTGCCCCGCTGCCCGTTTCCAGCATTTTGTGGATGTAGCTCAGTTCCTCGCGCGAATCCAGTTCATCCACGACGTCATCCACGAATTCCAGGTACTCAAGAATCAAATCCTTGGCGGGCACTTCCGTCTGCTTGCCAAAATCGATCAGCTTGCCTTCCATACCGTAGCGCGCGGCCCGCCACTTGTTCTCCATCAGCAGGGCCCGCCGGTACAGCCGGAATCCCTGATTGGCGGTATGCAGCTTGTACAGCTTCGCCACCGTCGCCTGAATCAACGCTGCCAGCGCGATCGTTTCGTCGGCGCGCATAGGGATGTCGCAGACACGAAACTCAATCGTATTGAAGAACGGATGCGGCCGGATGTCCCACCAGATCTTCTTTGCATTATCGATGCAATTGGTCTTGATGAGCAGCTTGATGAAGTTCTCGTACTCGCCCCAGCTGGGAAAATAATCGGGAATGTTGGTGCGCGGAAATTTGTCAAACACTTTGCACCGGTAAGACTTCAGCCCGGTGTTCATCCCCAGCCAGAACGGAGAATTGGTCGACAGCGCCAGCAGGTGCGGCAGAAAATAGCGCGCATGATTCATCATGTGGATCGCAGTCTCGCGATCCTCAATGCCGATGTGTACATGCAACCCAAAAATCAGATTCGCCCGGGCGACGAGCTGCATGTCTTCGACAATATTTTTGTAGCGCGGGTCCGGATGAATCTCCTGCACCTTCCAGTCCGCAAACGGGTGCGTTGCTACCGACGCCAGCCGCAACCCATTCTCCGCGGCCAGCCGGATAATATTGCGCCGCAGCAACTTTATTTCGGTTTTCGCTTCCTTGATGTTCGTGCAAACCGCAGTTCCCACCTCGACGACAGACTGGTGCATCTCCGCCTTCACCCGCTCCTGCAGGATCAGCTTGCCTTTTTCCAGTAGCTCAGCCTGAATATGCGACCGCAGATCCCGCGTCTCGGGATCGATGGTCTGATATTCCTCTTCAATCCCGATAGTGAAAGTAGGTGGCATAAGCTTCAAGACTTTGTCATCCCGAGCGGAGCGAGGAATCCTGGTTTCTGCCGAGAGCGCTCGCGATGCGGGTGCCCCATCCTTGCGCGTTCTTTGCGCAAGGGTGGGAACCGCCGGCCTAAACAGTATAAACAATCGCCAAAACCGAAGAGACGCCTACTTCGCCACTTTCCCCCGCTTCCGCTCCGCTACCCATCCCGGCTCCGGCTTGCGAGTTTTCTTCCCAGACGGTCCGTTTAGAAAATTAGCCCACCGCAACTCTCGCGCCGGCTTCTCTCCGCTCAAAGCCATCTTCACCGCCATCTCCGCCACAGCATTTACAATCCAATCAAAATTCTCCTGCCCGACAGACGTAATCTCGGCATCCGGCGCCGGATTCAGAAAATCAATCGCATAAGGCACTCCACCCTCCACAGCAAACTCGACGGTGTTCAAGTCATACCCCAGCACGCGGCACAAAGTCAGTGCGTCTTTTTCAATCCTGGCCCTTAAAGCCTCCGATGACGGCGGCGGATTCCCCTTCACATACCGTTCATGATGCGGCGCCCGCGGGTCGTACTTCATGATGTGCACTTTCTCCTGCCCCACCACATAGCACCGGTAATACTCCTCAAACACCACGCCGTGCTGCAGCGTCATGCACAAGTCGCCAGTCTGGTTGTAGTGCTGGAAAAACTCCTCTGGCGAATGCACGTGATAAACGTGTTTCCATCCCCCACCGGAATAAGGCTTCAAGAAAGCAGGGAAGCCGACGTAATCGAACAACTCCGGCCAGTTCAACGGATACATCAGGTTCCGCATCGACTTGTCGGTAGTTCCCTCGGGATGCTTGTTATGCGGCAAGATGACTGTCGGCGGAATCGCGACGCCCAGCTTATGCGCCAGCGCATAGTTGAAAAACTTGTCATCCGCCGTCCACCAGAACGGATTGTTCACGACAATCGTTCCCTGCAAAACGGCGTTCTTCAAGTAAGCGCGGTAAAACGGGATGTCCTGCGAGATCCGGTCGATGATCACGTCATACTTCTTCGGCTCCTCCATCCGAATCCCACCAATCTTCACAAACTCCGCCGAAACCCCCTCAACGCCCAGGGAGTTAATCCTCTCGACGACCGCCGGCGGAAACGTATTCTCCATCCCAAACAAAAGTCCGATCTTCTTCACAGCCTTCTCCATTCCTGAGCTCTCAATCTCACCTGCTGGTCACTGACGACTGGCCACTTGCCACTGCTTCTAAAAATACTTCCCCGCCATCCTTTGCCAAAGCGGCCAGTCATGCTTCGAATTGTCGTTGTAGATATCGAGCCAGTGCGGCACCGCCTTACCATTCAAAATCGCCGACAGCTTCACATTGGCATCCAGACATATATCCCAATCCGCCGACCCCAGCACAATCTTCATCTGCCGGTAGCGGCTCAGAAACCAGTCGTCGTGCTGGTTTGGCAAATAATCCGGCGGACAATTGAAGTAACAGTCATCGTCGTAATACCCATCCAGAAACTGGTGGATATCGAACGACCCGCTCATGCTCACGCAGTGCGTGACCGCGTCGGGATGCTTGAAAGCAAAATTCACCGCATGATAAGCGCCGAAGCTGCAACCGGTCACCGCCAGCTGCGGCATCGGATTCTTCCAGCGCACAAACGGCAGGAACTCGTGCAGGATGTAGCGCTCATATTGCAAATGCCGCAGCACCCGCACCTTGGGATGCACGCTCTTGTTGTACCAGCTCTCCGTGTCGACGCCGTCTGGGCAAAACACCTGCAAGTCGCCGCGCTCGATCTTCGGAGCCAGCACGCCAATCATCCCGCGGTCTTCATACTCGAAAAACTTGCCCATCGAGGTCGGGAACACCAGCAGAGGCGTGCCTGCGTGCCCGAAGACCAACCCCTCCATATCCCGGTGGAGTTCCTGGCTGTATCCTTTGTGATATTCGCGATTCATTCTTCGGCGGTCTGGCAGACGAAGTATCTTACCTGACAGGGAACCCCGCAAACCAATTTTGTGCGCAACCGCGCCGCTTTAAGCCGACAACTGATATCGTGATACGAGATATGTCGTGGAGGTTCCCCAAACTGATCCCGCGCTCCGCGCCCGTCATCCTCTTACTTCTCACTCTCGCCGCCGTTGCCGGATTCGCCGCCGTCAGCCATCTGGTTGCCCGCTACAACGCAAACCAGCAGTCCCGCGGCCGCAAACTCTACCAGCAGGGCCTCGCCGATGCCGCTGCCAGCCGCTACGACGACGCCATCAACGTTTTCCGTGCTGCGCTCACTTGCGACCCGACGAACTCGCAGTACCAGCTCAGCCTGGCCCGCGCCCTGCGGGACAGCAACGATCCCCGCCGTCTCGACGAAGCGGAATCCTACCTCATCGCCCTCTGGCAGCGCGCCCCCCAGGACGCCGCCGTGAATCTCGCTCTGGCTCGTGTAGCCGCTCACCGCGGTTCCATCGAAGATGCCACTCGGTACTATCACAACGCCATGTACGGAGTCTGGAACTCCGATCCCGACGCGAACCGCAGCAAGGCTCGCATCGAACTGATCCAGTTTCTGCTCAAGAGAGGTGCTCCGGACAAAGCTGAATCAGAACTCATGGCACTCGCTACGGCCTTGCCGCCGGCACCCGACGCGCATCTGCAGGCTGCCCAGCTTTTTGCCCAGGCGCGGGACTACGCCGGCGAGCTGGCTCAGTACGAAGAGGTTCTCCGTTCCGATCCCGCCAACTCGGCAGCGCTGGCGGGAGCCGGCCAGGCCGCTTACCGCGAGGGCAACTACACCACCGCGAGCCGCTATCTGCAGGAGGCCGTAAATGCGAACCCGCAGGATGAAGACTCCCCTCAGCTTCTGACCAATACCGAACTCATTCTGCGCAACGACCCCTTCGTCGGTCATATCTCCGACGTCGAACGCAATCGCCGCATCGCTGCCGCCTTTGCCCAGGCTGAAAAACGTCTCGATGAATGTGCTCAGCAGAAGAACGTCGATCTGAAAGCGACGACAACTCCAGCCACAGCTTCCGGCTCTGCTCCAGCGCCAGTTCCGACCACGTCGCCGCTGCTTCTGCTCCAGTCTCTGTGGACCGAAGCCAAACCTGATCTCGCGCGTCTCCGCTCGCCTGCGGAAACCGATCTCCCTGATGCGATCATGGACGTGGTCTTCCAAATCGAACAGCAGACCGCCGCGACCTGCGGCCAGCCGCAAGGGCTCGATCTGGCACTGCTTCTGATCTCTCAAAAGCGCGAGGCCGCCAACCAATGAGCAACGCCGCTTCCACTGCTGTCACCGCCCGGTTTCGGGGGCCACGCCGTTTGTTCTCGTCTCTTGAGGGCGTTTTCAATGAAGAAGTATTCTTCCTCATTCTCTGCGTCTTCATCGGAATCTTTTCCGGCCTCGCCGTGGTCTGCTTCCGCCTTGCCATCGACTGGATCCATCTGGCTCTGCTCGGACCACTTCCCCAAACTCACAGCTGGCGGCTGTTCGCCGTCCCCGCGCTCGCCGGCCTGGTCGTAGCCGCCCTGGTGATTCATGTGTTCCCCACCATTCGCGGCAGTGGGGTGAATCAGACGAAAGCCGCGCTCTACATCTTCAACGGATTCATCCCGTTCCGCACCGTCATCGGAAAATTCATCTGCTCCGGCATCGCCATCGGTTCCGGCCAATCTCTCGGTCCAGAAGATCCTTCTCTGCAGATCGGAGCCGGCATTGCCTCGGCCCTCGGTCGCCAGCTTGAAATCTCGCGCGACAAACTCCGTCTCATGGCTCCCGTCGGCGCGGCCGCTGGCCTCGCCGCTGCTTTCAACGCTCCCATCTCTGCCGTCCTCTTCGTCATCGAGGAGGTTATCGGCCGCTGGAGCGCCGGCATCCTCGGTTCGGTCGTGCTCTCCGCCGTCTCCAGTGTCGTGATCGTGCGCTGGTTTCTTGGCAGCGAGCCGCTGTTCCGCATTCCCGTCACCACCTTCAAACGGCCCAGCGAACTTCTTGCCTACGCCGTCCTCGGCATCGTCGGAGGCCTGGCTTCCGTCGCTTTCGCCCAGTCGATCGGCTTTCTGCGCCCGCGCTTGAAAGCTTTGCCACGCTGGACGCAATACTTTCAGCCAGCCGTCGCCGGGCTTCTCATCGGACTCATCGCTTTCCTCGGTGCGCCTCAGATCATGGGTGCCGGTTACGATTCCATGGATCAGGCCATGCACGGCCAGTACGCTTGGAAAATCCTCGCCATCCTCGCCGTCCTCAAAATCGTTGGTACCACGCTCTCATTCGTCAGCGGTGCTCCGGGCGGAATGTTCGCCCCCACGCTCTTCATCGGAGCCATGCTTGGCGGCGCGGTAGGCGACATCGAACGCTTCTACTTTCCTCAACTCACCGGATCCACCGGCACGTATGTCCTCGTCGGCATGGGCGTCCTCTTCGCGGGATTTCTCCGTGTCCCCATGACCTCCGTATTCATGGTTCTCGAAGTCAGCGGCAACTACGAGATCATCGTCCCGGTCATCGTTGCCAACACGTTTTCTTATCTCATCTCGCGCAGCCTGCTGGATGTTCCCATCTTCGACATGCTTACGCGCCAGGACGGCCTCGTGCTTCCGTCGCTCGAGGAAAATCGCGAGGAAGCCATCCTCCGCGTCGAAGACGCCATGCTTCCCGTTCCGACCACAATCCTCAGTGCTCAGGATTACGTAGACGCGAATGCGCGCCGCGTGCAGGATTCCACCGATGCCACCTTTTTGGTGCGCATGCATCCCAGCGGCTGGAACACCATCAGCCGCGACGAGCTCCAGCGGCTTTTCCACGAAGGCAAAGGCGAGCACACGTTGGGTTCGTTGCTTCCGCCCCAGTCGCTTCCCAGTCTGTATCCTGATCTTCCGCTCGATTCTGCGCTGCGCTACGTGAACGATTACCCGCTGGTGCCGGTCGTGAATCGCGCCAATTTCCGCAAGTTGGAAGGCGTGGTCACCCGCGAATCGGTCTTCAAGCGATATGAATCCGACCGAACGCCAGTGGGAGAATGAGCCCTTGTTGACACACGCGTGCGAAGACCCTCCCATCTTCCACACATGTGCAAATTCTTGCGTCTGGCCCTGTTTTCCTGCCCCTAACTTGAATCCCATCTGCCCCGGTTTGGTATGCCGATTGCCATAATACCTCCGGAAGCCGCGCCAATCGGGCACTCTGCGACTTCTTTGACTTCAATATGCAGTTTCCCCCGGATAGGATCATCTTATGAAGACCACAATCATTGCTGTCTGCCTTCTCTGCGCAACTGCCGCTTTCGCTCAAAGCGCCCCACTTCTGAGCAACACCCCGGCACCCGTCGTGATGGCGGACCACCCGCTGCACGCCTCTGAGCACGCCCTGGCGGCGGAAACCAGCCTGTTCAGCGGCATGTCACCCTACACCTACGCCAAGGGCGAGGTTCCACTGGCGGAATTAGGATCACTCCCCTACGAGACGCCTCTAGGCGACGTGGCCCGCGCCTGCAGAAAAGAGCACGCCGAGGCACCGAAAGCCACGGTAGTCCTGGATAAGTAATTAGTCGAGTGAGTTTCTCGTGTTTGCTTATGTAGGGACAGGCACCCTTCGGCTTCGCTCAGGGCAGTCCCTCGGCTGTCCCGCCAAGCGCAGCGAGGCGTTCCGCCGCCAGCTCACAACGCCGTTACTCGCCGGCTCCCATCATCACAATCGGCATAGTCGGCGTATTTGCACCGGTTTCGTTCTCGACCGTGATCGCGAACGCCTTGGCCTCAACCGCCGCAGGCAGCATAGGATTTACCACACTCGCGCTGCCACGCGCATCCGGCTTGAACACTCCCGCAGGAATAGGCGCGCCGTTCGCCGGAATCAGCCACAACTCATAAGCCTTGCCCGCCGGCAGCGCCGGCATGTTATTCGCCAGGAAGACCAGGCTGCTGCGGTTCCGCAGATAAAACGCCTTACCTTGCGGCTGCGGCAGCGTGTTCGTCGAAACTAGCGTAACCCGCTGCGCTTCTGGATCGATAATCGGCGCTGCGATCCGTCGCAACTCTTCCAGCTCGCGCGCGTTCTTCGCCGCCTGAGAACTCATGTCTGCCAACTGCATCCTCAACGCCATATTCGCCCGTTGCACCGACAGCGCCACGGCTATTACCGCCGTCACCGTCACAGCCCATCCCAGCCATCCCCAAAGGAGCGGCGAGCCCAGCGAGGCACGCGACGGCCTGTCAGTTTTTCCAGCTGTTCGTGACAGCGCGTCGGCCACACGCGCCTCCCGCGCTACCGCATCCAGCAACCGCTGGCGCGCCCTTTGCGGAGGCCTCGGCCCCCCCGACGTCAGCGCCAGCAACGCCGTATCGCCGCGCAGTCGCTCCAGCTCCAGCCGGCAAGCCGCGCACGTCGCCAAGTGCGCGTCCAGCCTGGTACGATCCTCTCCTCGCAGTGTATCCAAGGCGTACAGTGCAAGGTCGTCAGCGAATTGTTCGTGCTCGCCCATCTTTAACTTGTCATCCTAAACAAGCGTTCTTTGCGCAGTGAAGGATCTGGGCGAGCCGCGCGAAGCGTCGTTCTTTGCGACGCAATACTCGCGCGTCTGGCTCGCTTCCCCATGACCCTCTTAACCCTGAAACGCCTTCCTCAGAGCAATCAGGCCCGCGCGAATCCGCGTCTTCACGGTTCCCAGCGGCTCTCCGGTCTTGTCCGCAATCTCGGAATGGCTCATGCCCTCCCAATAAGCCATTTCAAGAGCCGAGCGCTGCGCCGGAGCCATTGTCCCCATCACCCCGCGAACTTTCTCCGCGGCGCGCACCCGCTCGGCGTCTCCGGCCAGATCCGGCGCAACCGACAACACCACGTCGTCAATATCGGTTTCCGGCCGCCGCTTTCTGAGGGAGTCAATCGCGCGGTTTCGAGTGATCACAGCCAACCAGCTTCCCAGACTGCCGCGCGCGGCATCGAACGCCGCCGGTTTGCGCCATAATTGCAGAAAGACTTCCTGCAACACATCTTCCGCAGCTCCAGTATCGCCCAAGACGCGCAAGGCTACGGCATACACGACCGACGAATAGCGGTCGTAGAGCGCCGCCATCGCCCGCTGATCGCCGGACTTCAGCCCCGTCACCAGGGCGAGATCCGCCGCACTACCTTGTGATTGCGGCACCAAACGTTATATCGCTTCCTTATATAGATATACGAAAAATCGACCGTGTCGGATTGCCCTTCGGGGAACCAACCACCTGACGCTTGTGGCGAAAACATACCAGCCGGATACTGTCCGGGGCAAGCGACCAGTGATTCTCCGACCGGTGCGCACGGTGTTGGTGGTAATCGCTACCGTTGAAATTTGAAAGGATCAAACAGAACACAGAAGATCGAAAGCAGAAAAGAATTAGAGAGGGAGCAAGGGACCAGAAAAAGCAGACAAGGAAAATCCCCGCTCACTGGCTCAGCTTGATGGCCAGCTGCCGCTCCGGCTGCGTCATCTGACTCCATAATTTCTGCAGGTCGTCCTGCAGCGCCTGATTGTCTGGCTCCTTGTGGAGAGCGAGCGCAAACCACCGGTAGGCCGTGGGCAGGTCCCGAGGCGTGCAGGTTCCCGTCGAGTACAGCGCGCCCATCGAAATCATCGCCTTTGCATTGGACTCGTCTGCCGCCTGCTTCAGCAGGCGCAGGCCGTGATCACAGTCCGCGCGCACGCCGCGTCCGTAAATGTAGCGTTCCGCGTTAGTCACGGGATCAGTTGGTTTTGCTGCCGGAGGCTTCGCAATTGCAGGAGCGGGCATTGCCGTTTTCGGTTCCGGCGATGCCTCCGCCGTCGCAGCCGGTTGCTGGTCGGCACCGGAAGCCGCTGGGGGCGGAGCCGCAGCAGGCAAGTTGGGGTCGGCAGGTTGAGTTTGCGACGGAACAGCTTGAGCATGGGTGCTCGCAGCAGGAGCGGAAGCCGTTTGCGAAGCAGGCGCGGGCAGCGCCGTCGCGGGGGCCGTCTGAGATGGAGCGGACTGCGCCGGCACCAGTGCCCCTGGTTGCCCCGGAGTCGCCGCGTCGGCGCCGGCGGACGGGGCCGTCCCGTTGTTGGTGACCCCCGATGAGGGAACCGCGCTGTTCGGCGTTACCGGCCCTGCCGGTGCGCCAGAATCAGGGCTCTGTGGGGCGTCCGATGTTAGTTTCGTTGGCCCCGGCTTCTTATCCCCTGCGAGAAGTCCATCGAAGCCCGCCTCCTTAAAGTGAAGGTAGCCCATTCCCACCGCTAGCGCCAGCGCCACGATGATAAAAACCAGCTTGCCCCAGCCCCGCTTTGGTTCTTCCTCATCGTCGAGCAGATAGTCCACATTCGAAGACGGCCGAAGAGCATCAGGCTGCGGACTACGATCGACAGCGGGCCCGGGAGTGCTCAAGCCAAGAAATGAATGCCCAGTGATCGCCGGTTCCGCGCGCGGCCGAACGTCATTCGGCCGAACGAGGTTCGTTAGAATCTCGCCCGTCCGAATTTCGGTCCGAAGGGGCGCCGAACGCGGCTCCACGTTCGGTTGGCGAAATCGCGCGGGCTCAGGGATGCTCGATTTTTCACTTTGCGGGGCTGGGGATTGAACTGGGATAGGAGGTGCCGGAACCGAGGCTGCCTTCGGTGCCATAACGCTTTCCGGCGGCGCTGCAGCGGCTTGCGCTCGCCCGGCAGGCGCAGTTGTTGCCACCAGAGAAGCTCCGCACATTCCGCAGAAGCGGTTGGCCCCGTCATTTTCGTTGCCGCAGCGTCCGCAGCGCACACACCCTCCTCGACTGTCCTGCCGTTTAGATTAACTCTAATGCCCCTGGTTTCGCGAGTACGATGCTGATTCGGCAAGTTTCGGAGGTCAGAAAAACACACCGCTCCCGCTTGAGGCTTTATTATTTGTCAGCCGGGATCCTGCGGATCGTTGTTAATTTAGAGGTGTGCTGGATGGGTCCGATAGAGCAATCAGTTTGCCCACCGGATACTCTTCTTGGGTAAGGGGAATCGCAGGTTCGGAGTTGACGATGGTGAGCACATCGCCGCTGTGGACTCCGCGCAGGAGCAAACGATCGCGCTCGACACCCACGACTCGATATTTCTCGTCGAAAACTGACATCAGAACTCCTTGCCGTCTATTAGATGCCAGATCCCATGGCCTGGATACCAAGGAATTCATTCTCCTCGTCGAAAGGTTCCAAAACAGAACGCAACTTTCCGGCGTTCCCTATGCGAATTGAACTATGCCGCTCCGAAGCGCACTGAAACCAATTTCGAAACGCCGGGCTCTTGCATAGTCACGCCATAAAGGACGGGCGCGATGCTCATGGTCTTCTTGCTGTGAGTGATCAGGACGAACTGGGTCTTGATGCTCATCTCCTTGACCAGTTCGGTGAAACGCCCGATGTTGGCCTCATCCAGTGGCGCGTCCACTTCGTCTAGGATGCAGAACGGGCTGGGCGTGTACTGGAAAATGCCGACCAGCAGGGCAAGCGCCGTGAGCGCTTTCTCGCCTCCGGAAAGCAGCAAAACGCTCTGCAGGCGCTTGCCCGGAGGCGATGCGACCACGTCGATGCCGCTCTCGGCGGAATTTTCCTCGTCGGTCAGCTTCATAAAAGCGTGGCCGCCGCCGAAGAGCTTCTTGAACGTGACCCCAAAGTTCTCGTTAATCTTGGTGAAGGCTTCCTTGAACTTCTGACGTGAGACTTCGTCGATCTCGCGGATGGTCGCGGTCGTATTCTCGATGGAGGAGATCAGGTCTTTGCGCTGGCCGTCGAGGAAGCCGTGCCTCTCGGCAGTTTCGCGATATTCCTCGAGCGCCATCATGTTCACCGGGCCCATGGCTTCGAGCTTGGCGCGCATCTCTCGATGAGCCTGGTCACAGGCGGCCAGTTCGTCCCCGGTGACTAACGCCAGGGTGGTGTCGGCCAGCAAGGCCGCGCGCTCAATTCCGAGTTCGTTCAGGCAAGTATCCGCCATGTACATGGCGTCGGCTTGCAGCTTAGCGGCTGCTGCCTGCAGCTCCCCTCGGCGGTCGCGAGCCTGGTCGAGAAGCTGGCGAGCCTGGCGGAGGAGTTCGTCGATTTCGGAGAGGCGGGCGCGGAGCTGATCTTTTTCGAATTGCAGCAGACCCTCACGAGCCTGACCTGCGTTGCGCTCGGCTACGAAGTCGGCGGCTTGCTCTTCGAGTTGCAGATTCTCGGTTTCGCGCTGCAGCTTCTCGGCGGCTGCCGCTTCAATCTGTGAGACCAGAGCGTGGAGGCGCTCGCTCATCTCAGCGAACAGGGAATCGATGCGTCCGAGCACTGCGGTTGCAGAACGGTGACGCTCTTCGAGTGCCGCGACCCTGGCCACGCGCTGCGAACTGGCCTGGGCGGCGTCTTCCCGACGCTGGCGCAGCGTGCCTAGCGATTCCTGAGCGGCCGCAATCTGCCGCTCAAGTTCGGCGCGAGTCTGTTCGACGACGGTGATCTCTGAGTGACGCGCAGCGACAACAGACTCCTGCTCAGATCGCTCGGCAGACAGACGTTGCAGCTCTGCCTGCGAAACGCTTACGCGCTCGCTGACACGGAACATCTCCGAATCGAGTTGCTGCAGCATGTGCCCGGAAGTCATCGACTGGTGCTCGGCTTCGCGCTTTTCAGCGTCGAGACGCTCCAGCAGAGAAGTGAAGTCTTTAATTTCCCGGCCCAGCGTCAGCACTCGCATTTCTTCTTCACGAAGAGCGCGCTCGAGATCCTCCAGTTGACGCAGAACTTCGCGCAGTTCGCGTTTCATCGAGAGTGGGCCTTCAGAGCGCTGTTTTCCGCCAGTGACGGTCACGTTGTGAAAGCATTCTCCGGTTTGTGAAAGAAAGAACGCGTCGGGATTCTCGAGAGCGAGACCGCGCGCGGTATCAGAGCCGGGGACGATGTACCCATCGCGCAGCTTGGGAAGAATTACTTCCAGCGACTTTCCGAATCCGTCGAGCACGCGGATAGTGGATTTCAGCGGCACAATGGAAGCCGTGGGTGGAGCGCAGTGCGCGGCTTCGTCGAGAATGAAAGAGAACTTGGCCTGCGCGTCTTCGGGATGAACCAGGAAGGTGGCGCGGCCATCGACATCGCTACGCAACAGGCGAAGGCCTTCGTCGGCTGCGTCCCAGGACTTGACTACGATGTAGTTCAACTCGTCACGCAGGAAGTCTTCAACCACACGCTCGAAACGCGGTTCGACTTCAAGGAAATCCGCGAGCACGCCGACCGGTGCCAGGCCACTCTGCATAACCCCCGACTGGAAGAGGCGGCGAACTGACTCGGTCGAGTATCCATGTTCCGCGATTACTGCTTCGAGCGATCCCTTCTTACCAAGAGCCGTGGCGAACTCGGCACGGAGGAGGTCGAGATGAGTCTTGGCTTTCGTTTCTTCGAGGCGCTTGGCTTCCAGCAGGCGCCGAAGCTGGCTGATCTCTTCGGAAACTCCGGTGACCCGTTGCGTGATGGTTTCGAATTCGAGGGCGAGTTGCCCGCGCTGGCCGCCGAAGGCTTCGACCTGACGGCTGGCACTTGTGATTTCGGTTTGCAGACGCCGGGCTTCGCGATCGGCGCCGGCCAGGCGCTCTTCAGCCTGTGCCAGCTGATTGCGCAACCGCGAGGCCGCCGACACGGTGTCAAAAATGGCTACGCGCGATTCTTCCTGCTGATGTTCAAGTTCGGCGAGCGCCGTCGCGGCGGCTGCGGCTTCCTGCTGCGACAACGCGAGCTCGTGTTGAGCTGCAGCCAGGTCGGCGGCGGCTGATTCGAGCACTTGCCGGTTGGAATCACGCTCGGCTTCGAGCGCGGTCAGGCGGTGACGGGCCTGGGCCAATTCCGCCTCCGCTGAGGCAGAACGGACCACGAGTTCGGCACAGCGTTCTTCGTTGTGCCGGCGTCGGGCCTTGGCGCGATCGATTTCCAAATCGATCTGGCTGAGGCGCTCGCGATTCTCGCGCAGTTCGGCCTCAATGGCATAGCCGCGCTCGGTGCCTTCTCCGTGCTCGGCCTCGAGTTGCCGGACCGATTCGGCGCGGTGCTGCATGTCTTCCGCCAGGGCATTGAGTTGGGCGTCAAGTTCAGCGCTCTCCTCTTCAATGGCCGCGAACTTACTTGCCAGGACCACGCGCAGCTGGGCCCGCATCTCGTCGCGCAGCTTGGCGTAGCGCTCGGCTTTGGACGCCTGGCGCTTCAGAGAATTCATCTGTCGTGTGACTTCGTCGAAAATGTCGTTCACGCGGGCAAGGTTCAGCTTGGCATCTTCGAGGCGAGCTTCGGCGAGGCGTTTCTTGGTTTTGAACTTTGTGATTCCCGCCGCCTCTTCGAGAATTGCCCGCCGATCCGTAGGACGGCTGCTGAGTATCTGCCCGATGCGTCCCTGCTCGATCAGGGCGTAGGTCTCCGGTCCGAGGCCGGTGCCCATAAAGAGTTCCTGAATGTCGCGCAGGCGGCAGAGCTTTCCGTTCAAGAGGTATTCGCTATCGCCACTGCGGAACAGGCGGCGGGTGACGGAGATTTCTCCGGCGTGATGGTTTTGCTGGTTGAACTTGCGGCGGCGGATTTTCAGAACTACCTGCGGGACGGTCGCGACGGCGGCTTCGGCTACGGGCGATTCGCCAGTCTGTCCGGTTTCGGCGGCAGCGTCGGCGGCCAGTTCTTCGGTTTTTCCCGGCTGAGCTTCTTCTACGGCGCGTTCAGTTTCGGCGGCTGCCTGAGCACGCACCTCGGCTTCGTCCCAGTTTTCGCTTATGTTTTCGCCGGCGGGCAAGTCATCTAGAATCTCAATCTCGGTGGGCGCACTGGTGTCTGGTCCGCCATAAATCTCGGGGTCGATCAGGGTCAGCGACACTTCGGCCATGCCGGTCGGATTGCGGTCGCGCGTACCAGCGAAGATTACATCCTCCATGCGCGAGCCACGCAGGGTTTTGGCCGATTGCTCGCCGAGCACCCAGGAGAT
>Ga0070766_10000737_pt1 | contig 14992 bp, 11 predicted proteins | sample HubBroMetageWFT6_FD_69782 | JGI IMG/M metagenome (GOLD analysis project Ga0070766, IMG submission 69782) | Warmed and freeze-thawed soil microbial communities from the Hubbard Brook experimental Forest, New Hampshire - Hubbard Brook CCASE Soil... | ecosystem: Environmental > Terrestrial > Soil...
GGGAAAAAACCTGCAAGTTCTAGTTGTGGACGATTCCCCCGTCTACCACAAACTGGTATCGGATGCCCTATTTTACCAGCCGTATTCTCTGCTTCATGCAACGAGCGGAAGCGAGGCGCTGGAACTGTTCGCGAAGTATTCGCCACCAATTGTCATTACGGACTGGATGATGCCCGATTTGACCGGGCCGGAGCTTTGCAAGCGAATTCGCGCGAGTTCCAAGAATTTATACACCTATCTCATTTTGCTGACGAGCATGTCAGAGAGCGATAGCCTCGTGAATGGTCTTGAGGCGGGTGCAGACGAGTTCCTGACGAAACCTTTTGATCCTGCAGAACTCCAGGCACGGCTCGGCGTGGGGCGCAGAATTGTCGAATTACACCGCCAGGTCGAAGCCAAGGACCGACAGCTCGAAGGGGCTTTGCGAATCGATACTCTGACAGGCCTTACGAATCACCTGGCTATCCAAGAATGGGCGCCGTGGCAAATCAGGGCCGCCGCGCAGCACCGTTTTTCGATATGGGTCGTTCTCGCCGACGTGGATTCCATGGGCAAAATAAATGACGCATACGGCCGTGAAGCGGGCAATGTTGTTCTCAAGGTCTTCGCGAAAATCATCACAGACAACTCGCGATCAGCCGATATCTGCGCGCGCGCTGGCGACGACAAGTTTGCCTTGCTCGTGACACATCAATCTAATAAAAGCATAGCGGAGATTATCGAGCGCTATCGCCTTCAATTCGCCGCGCACTCGTTTATTTTTCAACGGAAGATGATGACGGCCACGGCAAGCTTTGGGGCAATCGGGTTTGAAGGCACAGAGGCGCCCACCTTTTCCAGTCTGGTGAGAGAAGCACAAAAGGCGCTGCTCGCCGCAAAACAGGCTGGCGGAAACCAGATGAGAATTCTGAGCTTTGCTAAACTTGATTTGGGATCAGACCCTTTATCGGCGAGCAACCCGCAGGCGTGAGAAATGGTAAAGATTGATCATAGCGCGGTGGACCCGCAACCAAAAGTGGAAAGCGCTTCGATTCTCGATAAGATGTAGTGGTTCCTTAAGTTATGCCAAAGCCACCCTTATCGGAATGTGGCCCTGAAGCCAATAACGCGCTCCCGTTCCGGTACTTAAAGTGGTCCTCGCTGTTCACTCAGGTCGCATCATCCCGATGAGAAATTCGTCATCAATTCGCCACGAAAAGTGAGCTATTTTGGAGGCCTTGAACGTTAAGCAAACACGGAAAAGCAAGACAGGCAAAAGGATTTGGCTTCTGTACCTCAAAATTGACACGGTAGAGGTCTGCGGTTCGAATCCGCACGGGCCTACCATATCATTGCGATGGACTTAACCACGTTTTCGCCAAGCTATTTTTAGGAATTCCGTACCGCTCTCCATACTGTTCTAATTCGTGAGCGTGCGGGAGATTTCCTCGTTCAGAGGGACACTTAAACAACTTAAGGGCAGATGGCGGGAGGCTAAGTGGGCTAAATCCTGATAATGAAGTTCATCTTCTTACGAAAATTATTCCGAAACGTAGACTTAGTCGTCGTTGGGAAAGTTTTTCTTTTGTTGGGTTTCGTTGACATCGGAAGAACGCCGCGATTAGGAGACGCGCCAGACTCCCTGTGGGTCAGATCCCCACCCGGCGACCACTGTCGTCCCTGACAGAGCATCGCCTACCCAGTCGAATCCTGGCCGTATGGACGAGAACGCTCGAGCAAGAGCGTCATGGAGACTTAGAAAGGGACACTGCTAATTTCCAATCGGGGGAAACGCGCTTGTCTATCGCGCGAGCCACTGCCACGGGGCGTCGCGCAGATCCTCAGGGTAGGTCGGGCAGCTCTGCAGAGCTGGCCGACTTCCTTATCACTTTCCTGGAAGCCCAGTATACGTCTCCAGCTGGGACGTTCAGTGCAGATTGAAGGTGCTGGCTCTGGATCGTGACGGCGCCCTCTGATAGGCCTCTTTCACGGCTCTTGGCAAGTTGGATTCTAGTCTTCTCCTGTAAGCAACCACTCCATAGACTTTCCGAACTCGCGGCTCATCTTCAAGAGTATTTCGGACCCAATCTGAACTTTGCCACGTTCCATCGTGGAAAGGTAATTCTGGCTGATCCCGATACGCCGGGCAAACTCTTCCTGCGTCATATCGAATCCGCGGAGTTCACGAATCCGACGCCCAACCGTTTTCCAGTCCACGGAAACGGATGAGGCTCCACCCTTTGCCCTTGACTTATTTATCCTTATATGGATATAATATCCTCATAGTGTGATATGAGCTTTGAGTCCGCGTGCCACATGAGCTCGTCATAGAACCCTTTTACAGTCCTCTGTGGGGCAAGCGCAACCAAAGATAACGGGAGTCAACGATGAATCACAACATAAAGATAAGGGAACAGGCTCTTCAACCGACAAAGAAGAAACTGCAACGCCATCTCTTGGCAATTCGAAACATCCAGTTTGCCCGAAGGAAGTGGGAAGTCTCCCGTGATCAAGTCGCCACGCTAAAAGACCTGACCATAGAACTCCAATTATCAGTTGCTGCAGGCCATTTGAAACTTATTGAGAGCAATTGGTACGTCAGTCATGCAGGCTTGCTGCGTATAGCGCGGCGCAGTCATTGCTCAGGCATTCGCGTCCGGCCTTTGAGCGAGTTCTCAGACCCCCTTTCTGGGCGTTGGGTGTTCAAGGCAACGGTCTACAAGTCACCACGCTCTCGCGGCTTCGTCGGTTACGGCGACGCCGATCCATCCAACGTCTCTTCCTTGGTCCATGGCGCCGAGATGCGCGTCGCAGAAACTCGTGCCGTCAACCGCGCCCTCCGGAAGGCTTACGGCGTTGGCTTGTGCTCGGTCGAGGAACTCGGCTGGGCCCCCAGATCCAAGGCTTCTGGCTCGTCTGAGCAGTTCAAGGCTTCCACGAACGGAAATAACGGCCACCAGAACGGCCAGCCTCGCCTTCGCGACCGCCTCTGCCTGTTGATTCGCCAACATCATCTGGATGCTGGCCTCGTGAAAGCTTTTGCAGCCGATTACTGCGGAACCCCCACCCTGCGAGATGCCAGCCGAGAGCAGATCGAAGCCTTCATTAACGATCTGGCCGAGCGCGCCGCCAAAGATCGCGACGGACTGATCTGCCAACTCAACAGCTATTCCAAATCGCAGGAGGTTGCCCCATGAAACGTCACATCCCAGGTCTGCATGGCCACACTCCCAACACTCCGAGCATCTTGGAGGGTGTTTTCCTCGTCCGCGTCGATCGGGTCTTCTACCGCTGGCATCCCGAGCGGCCGTTCTACGTTCTGCGGCTCTCCATTCTCGAACCAAGAGAACATCAAGGCCGTTCCCTCAACGGTCGCCTCTACTGCACTCCCAAAGCGCTTTGGAAACTCCGCTGGTTCCTGCGCGACTTTGGCTATGACCCTGATCTCATGGGCCGAGATGAAGTTGACGAAAAGGCGCTCGTCGGCCTGCGAGGAATCGTACGGATTTCCCGCACCACCCTGAACGGCCGCTCGTTCCTCAATCTTGGAGGATTTGCACCAGCCAGTGAATGGGAAGAACTCTCGGTTTCTGCAGTGAGCAACCAGGAGGTGGCCCGTGACGTTTAGCTACACGCAGGTTTCGCAATACCTACGCTGCCCGAGGAGCTACCGCTTCCGGTATCTGGACGGGTGGAGGGAGAAAGAGTCTCGGGCAGCGCTGTGCTTCGGCCGGTGTTTTGAGAAGGCCCTGGCGGCTCTCTTTGAGCGCGAGGATGCCGGAGCCGTGCTGTTTAAGGAGTGGGGAGCGTACCGCGAGGTTCCGCTGGAGTACTCCCACGGAGACGACTGGGAGCGCCTGCTTCGGCAGGGGATTGGCCTCTTGGAACAGTTCGCCCGAGACAACCGCATCCGGATTCGCCAACCCAAACGCAACATGCAGAAGAAACTTGTCCGCTCACTCTCAAACGGCCACGAGTTTGTGGCTTATGTCGATGCCATCGGCCACCTGGACGGCACGCGGCGTTTGCTGGAATGGAAAACCACGAGTGCCCGTTATCCGGATCAACCCGAGGGGCTGACGTCGCTTGACCTTCAGCTCGTCTGCTACTCCTGGATCACTGGTATCCCCGATGTCGCCATTGTGGCTTTTGTGAGGAAACGCGTCCCGGAGATTCAGTACCTGCTGGCCTCGATAACGGAAGAACAGCGTCAAGAGTTTGACCAGTTGGTCGAAGCCACCGCCCGTCAAATCGAAGCTGCCCAGTTTCCTCCACATCCAGGAATCCGCTTCCCGCAGAACGGGTGCGTCAGCTGTGCCCACCTCGGACTGTGCCTCGGGAACGAGGCACTGGTCGGAGCCAAACTCATTCGTCAACCAGGAGCCGCCGACCTTGATTGGCTTGACGTGCTTGACGACTAACGGAAGACCATTGATGGCTCCGAAGCTCAATCGGCGGCGGGCCGTGTTTGTGCTCTCGAAGATCGAGGAGATCTTGTCTTGGGAAAAGGCCACGGACCGCGAACGGGATTCGAAGTTTGTCGAACTCGGGCGCTATCTCTGCGAGGTTCGAGCAGGGCAGTACTGGAGGGTGGACAACGTCCGTTCGTTTGATGAGTTCTTGGAGAGGAGGTTCCCGGAGTCCAGACGCAAGGCCTACTACCTGATGGCCATCCACGAGCAGCTACCTCGCATTCACAAGGTAGAACTGCAGCAGGTGGGCTGGACGAAGGCGACAGAACTAGCGAAGGTGGCGCGGAGGGACGGTCAGAGGTTCGATAGTGCAACCTGGTTGCACAAGGCTCGCGAACTCCCCAAAGAGGAATTCAAACGGGAGGTCTCAAAACACCTGACCGGGAAGGAAACTGAGCCGTGGGAAATTCTCTATTTCAAGGCCTACAAGAGCCAGTTACCAGTAATCGAGCAGGCGCTTGAAACAGCGGGTCTCATGCTCGGGAGCGACAAGTCGCGAGGGTACTGCTTGGAGATGATCTGTGCGGATTTTCTGGCGGGAGTGAGCTTGGAAGCGGGCAACCGAAATACTTTATTGTCTTGCCTTACCCGACTGGTCAGTGGTCTCCCGAAGCCGCAGCGGAAGCAACTCCTTGAAGAAGTGCAGGTGACGCTTTGACGAGGATCCGTGCAAAGCGGTCACGGTTGAGGCTTGATCCGGAAGCGTATCGCCAGCTTTGCCGTGAAGTCTTGGGGCGAGATGGCTGGCGCTGTCAATCGTGCGGGCGAATGGAGGATCTTCAAGTCCATCACATTCAGCCGCGGGGTCGATTGGGCGATGACGCTGCCGAGAACCTGGTGGCACTTTGTGCTAGATGCCACCGAGAGGCGCATCGACAATAAACCACGTTTTGCCTCTGCCCCGCAGATGGCTGAAAGCCAGCAGCGATCGTGGATTTCAGGTGGATTCGGGTGATTCATACCGATATTCTGACTATAGTGACATTCGACGTTTCTCTTGGTATCAAAGTGGGAGTCACTCGCAGCACTGCAGCGCAAAAACATTGTATGACGGGGCGAATAGCTGCAAGGAACTTTACGATCTTGGCGGCAAGCGCTTATTCCAAGCAGGATGGAGCCTTTCGCATATGGCTGCAAGCCGATCTCACGAAATTTTATCGTGCCTTTTCAGCGACGGTCCACAACACGCGTCCGAACGGCAATCCGAAGAGTGACCAGATACGGCCCAAGACGGCAGGCCCAAGACTTTTCTTTTGACGCCATACTTGGAGGAAAAGGTTGCAATTTTGCCCGCGTCTCATGAGCATTACGGCCGCCCGGATATCTTCATCGATCACTTGACATTCGGGAACCCGAAACTCGCAGGCTGCCAGCGCCGATCGCAATTCGGCCCGCACGTATTCACGGTGATGCCCCGGATAAGGCGTCATCTCTGCCGTGCGTTCAAAAAAATAATCAAAAGAGTCCGCCACACTGCCACCGGTCAGGAACGTGATTCGATTGTAGATCGAAATCTGGTTGGGCGTTGAAATGATGATGCAACCCCCAGGCTTCAGAACACGGCGAATTTCTTCCAGCACGCGCTTCGGCGAGTGAGAGTGATGCTCGATCACATCGAGATAACTGACGTATTCGAAAGATTGGTCTGCAAAAGGCAGAGGATTGGTGGTGATGTCGCACGGTCTGTAGTCCGCCCCACACTTCAATGATGCCGTGGCGAACTTCTCGAAAAAATCAGGAATGTCAATGGCGGACGACCGCATGCCTAAGCGCGTGGCGTATATCGCTAACGAACCGATTTGCGCGCCAATATCGAGCAGGGCGGGAGAAATTTCGGGCGAACCGTGCTCCTGAATGAATTGTGGAGTGCGAAGTTTAACACTTGCTGCGGCGATTGAACTGAGAATCCACGCTTCACCCTCCGGATCGTTGACGCTTAGTTCGCGCACAAGCAACCGTAGGATTTCGTCGAATCCTTCCAGCGTCGGGGGCGGCGGAGGTGGAGTCATTGCGCTTGCAGAATAGCATTAAACGAGTCGAAATTCGGGCGCTGCGAAGGCTAGTGGGTTTGAGATGCCGTTGCCTCACTTGATTTGGCATTTGTCGGGAGGCAGCGTCCATATATATTTCAAATGTACGAGCAGCACGCCATAATTTATCATTCATCTATTTAACGTATTGTATATTTTAAAAACTGATTATCTCATTTAGTTAAAATGAGGTCCCCCAAAACAGAAGGCCGTTTGAGTAGAAAACCGCGTGTTCGGGCCGACCGAACTTAAGATGAACAGATCGTCGTTGCGTCTGGAGAGAAACTGGCATACGGCTAGCGGGGAGTGACCTGGTAGCTACAAAGGAAAGAAGGTCTTCGCGTGAATCCCAAGCGGGTGCTGCGGGTAATACGAGCACGACGGAAGAAACAGCGGGGCTGCGTGAATGCACACTGAACGAAATCAGATCTAGCCGACAGACAAAATGACACCCCGTGTGACAGCAGACATTTGCATTAGGCCAGAAAGTACTGCAACGAGTGAGCATAATCGGCGGAGAAGTTGCCTTGGATGCCATACAGGTTTCCTCCTTCGGCTTTCGTTTCTCTCTTTTGACGTGGTTTGAAATCAAATGCGAGCGATCAGTTCGCTGGCGGCGTCCAAGTATGGTAGTACACGATCAACCGTATGGCCCCGGTGGCCGGATCCGTGTTCGTCGTCACTTGCACTGAGGAAGCCGCGTTCTGAATCGCAGCACTCGATCCCGATTGCGCGATGCAGATTCCCGTAGTTCCTGCCGTCAGCTTGGATTGCGTGGTGCAGAAACGGTTCGGCGTGCCGGCGTCTCCGATCGTGAAGCTGGCCGCCGTGGTGATCGTCGTGGTGATTCGATAGACGACGGCGTCGATGATGGCATTCGCAGGAAGGCAGTCCAAGCGCGTGTTCGTCGTTGTGGACCTCGTGGCGAGCTTTGTGATGCCGTAATTCGTTTCACAAGCAGCTGTCGTGCTGTTCTCTGCTGAGCCGAATACTTGCGCGCCCCCTCCCGTTGAAATTATTCCTGCTTGCGCGACCGGAGCATACACGCCATTCTCGTTGGCAACCGTTGACCCAGTCCCGGTAACTTGAGGAATCGTGACGAGCGTTGGGGACGCCGCAGTGTCGGAATAGGATGTTCCGGTCTGATGCTGCGCGAGGCGATACCACTGGACGCCATTGCTTACAGTTCCATCTGCCAAAAGACAGGAAACAGTGCAACGGTAGATGTTGGAAGTGTAACCACCAACGGGGTTCGTCCAGGTAATACCAACGGTCCGGTTTCCAGTCGTTGTGGTCACAGGGGAACTCGGCAAGGACAAGATTGTTTCTCCACCGTCAGGGCCAGTCGCGCTAACCGCGTAGTACCAGGTTCCTACCGGGATGCTGCCCCCTGATGTCGGTGCTCCTGCCACAACTGAGGTTGGCTGCGGAAGATCGAAATAGAAGCTGTGTCCAGAGGGGATATGTACAGGTTCTTCAAAAGTTTGCAAGCCTCCATAAGCGGGAAGGTAGCTCCCAGTCGTAGCATACGGTGCATAGGTAAATTGAGATACAGTTCCATTGACAGCCGAATCCCGATTGGGAAAGACATGTGCGTTCTGATTAAAAAAAGCAATACCATCCAGGGTTAACGAACTTGGACGAGTCCCGCTAATTAGGGGACCGCTTATGTTCGCTCCAGCAACATTATGGAATACGACATCAATTCCCAGTGGACTTCCGCCTGTAGCTGTGTAATCCAAATCAGCTAAAACTGGCTCGCCCTCAGTGTCCTGAGTCTCATTTGTGAAAATGAAACTGGCGCAGCTTGAACATGAGTTATCAGATTCAAATGCGAACATGGGCGTGATGCCGCCCTGCCGATACATATTATCGAACTGGTAGACCCCTCCCCCGCCTGTCGTGAAGAGCGACATCCCACGACGGTTCCAATAGATGTTCGACATCCGCAGGTAGTACCCGACAACCCCAAAGCCGCCACTGCCGTTCTGATTCGGCATCATGGAGAAGCACGGCGACCAGGATTTGTCTGATACTTGGTCCGGTCCACAGGCAAAAAGCACAGTGTCGAAGTCGAAGTTGTCCACGCTTCCTGATGTATCGCGGATAACGATGGTAGTGCTGAGATAGTCCTTCCCAGCGAGATTGTTGGCAGTGCTGAAGTTCACATGGCTGAAATTCGTTCCGTTGATGTCGTCTCCGACGATGATGGTTCCACCATTTAGAACAAAACCTGATGTAAATAAGTTTAAGCCACGGAATGTGTTTCCGAATCCGTGGATGAAAATGCCAGGGAAACTGCCGGAAGTTTCAATGCCGGAACCAGAACCATACGCGAATTGTGGAACACCTGTGCTGCCCCAGTCTCCGTACCAGTTCACTCCTGTGTCCACTTCCACGGTTTCACGAAGGGAAATATAACCTGACTGCCAGATGACGGTATTGCTTGGAAACTTAGTGTAAGAGTTTATGGAGTAGCCTTGGTTGCCTGGATTCGGGGGTATGTAAACAGTTCCACCATTCCCGCCAGGAAGAGATTGAGAAGTAGCCGCTGCAAGAAATGCCGGCCCATCATCGAAGATCGCGGTTGTCCCGGTTATTGTTTGTGTCGCCGCATTCGCCACTGTGACATTCAAACCGTTGATGGCTGTGATGGTCGTTGTTAGTGGATCGTTTGTGGCCGAGCCGGTGCAATTTGCGTTCGTGATATAGGGAGGATAACTCTGGTTGTCCATGTACGGAGATCCCCAGTCATCGAACTCCACATCCTGATAACCGGGTGAAGAGGAAGGTTTCGTGACGCCAATCAAATGAAGTGCGCTATCTCCTGGCCGCTTGGCGCAGACATAGTATTCCCATGCTCCGGTAGAGAGCGTCCAAGACAGATGATTTCCGAGATAGTAGGCAATAGTCCCGCCAGTACCGACGCTTGCTACGTCCCCCACCTGCCAGCCTTGCGCTCGCGTATCGTTGGGAGTAGCATTCAGAACGAATGTCGTGTTGTTCGTGATGCTGCCGACGCTGAACCAGCCATTAAATGCTTTGCTTGCTGTGGATTCGATCTGAACGGCGGCAAGGACGGAAAGTTGGTTCCTGGCCGTGACCGCAGTTACGACATCATTTGCCCTCGTCAGGGAAGTGATGTTGACCTGCTGCAAGCCGAGCGTGGCAAGCCCGTTTGTGATCGTAGTCGTCGTGCTGCAAGGCGTTACCGCTCCGAACTTGTCCCTAGCGAAGATACAATATAGGTAGGTACTCGATCCGGTAGGGCTGTTGACCACCCATCCGGTGCCTGTCTCCCCCGCAGCCTCGCTGGGCGTCACTATCGGCGCAGATGGAGTCTCCATCGTGTTCTTCCCTCCGCACCGGTAGATCGTGATGCCATCGCCAACTTGAAAGCCTGCCGCGGAGTCCAAGGCCACGCGATTCGTTCCGTTGCAGCTTGCCCTAGTTTGTGGCACTGTGCCGGTTGGACGCGCCCCCCAACAGGTCACATCAGCAAATGGAATAGAGCCCTTGAAACAATTGGTTCCGCTCGATGGATTGGTCAAACCGCGCTGAGGCGCCGGGAGCGACGGGGCAGAATGAACCGTCGTCGTTGCGTCCTGCCCCGACGCGGCAGGAGCGGCCAGCGCCGACAGTAGTAGAAGAACGAAAGCGAGAGCCTTTCTCATCGGTTTTGCCCCACGATAAGCCAGTTCGCGCCGTCCGATACGACGGTCACGGAGTGCTATTGGGTGGTAAAAGTAATTCTTCAGTGCCTGATTGTACGTAATAGTGACGACGATGTTGCCGGGTTTACCGCCAGTTGTCAGTAGTTTTATGACTCTTGGCGCGGCCGCCTGCATTCTTCCAGAACCTGCGCGCGCTATGAGCTGCAGGTTTGAATCGCCCTGACGGATAACGTCTCTTTGAGTCTCTGGTAAATTCATCGCGTACCTGAGAATGGTCTTACCAGCGGGACGTGAAAATGGATAAGTCAAGTGGGGCGGCACCCGAAACCCGCCATCTCGGGAAGTCTGTTCCATGCCTCCGATGTACCGCGTGCCATTTTGTTGTCGAAGGTCAGGTTCTCTTCTTGTCCCTCGCTCTGCGGCAGGACGTCGATGAGCGCGAACCCGTGGCTCTCGAGATATTCGACCGTTTCGCTCTTGGTCGAGGCGCCGCGATAGAGAGGGTGAGGCGTGACGTCGCACTCCAGGCAAATTCGATGAATATCCTTCAAGCGATTCCCGGCGGATCTCACGACGTCCAGGTCCATTCCTTGGGCGTCAATCTTCAGATAGTCCACGCTCTGAATTCCCGCCAGATTGAGGAATGTATCCAGTCGAATCGTGCCCACGGTTACCTTCTCCACGGTTCGCAGGTCCTGCGCTCCGGCCCAATTGTGAACGCCCTGATCATCGAGAGGCAGCAGCGAGCTCGCGTCCGCATAGGAATTGATATTTAGCTCCGAAGATCCATCCGTTTCAGTAACCGCCAGTGGCACCACAAAAAAGTTTGGCAGCATTCCGAAAAGCTTGGCCGCCATTCGCAGATTGGGCTCAAAGAGGTAAACACGAAGGGAAGGATTGGCGAGCGCAAATCCATAGCAATGCTCGCCATTACACGCGCCCACATCCAGCCAAACCCCTCGGAGCGCGCGGTAATCCATCATCTGGCGGCTGGCCTTGCGCAATCCCCGTCCGGCAAAGTGAATTAGATCCGTCGTCCAACTCATGATAAATTCCCCCGCAACCGATCCCGCTGTTTTCCGTGCGCACGGCATGGCAATCGAACCCATGCCCGACGCTTCGGAACATTTTATAGTGCCATCGTGCTATACCCGCCCGTTTCTCCGGCCAATTATAAGCAGATAAGCGGCTGTAAATACAGATATGCCCATTTCCCAAATTCTCCGATTCCGAGTCGCAAAATACAGCCTGGACCAATTCCACATTTAGTGGCCCATTGAAATGTCCAATCCTTGTATGTTCGGCAGATAATTCTTCCCGATAACTTCGCTGGACGATTGCATATTGACAGTGTTGGATGTACGGTATTGGTCGGACCGGAAAGTCAAAATGGAATTGCCGGCTTCAGAAATCAGAATGATCGACCACAACGTAAAGCCCGGGCCACTCAATCATTGTCAAGTTTGCGGGTCGAGTGATCTTGAACTCGTGCTGGATTGCGGTCATCAACCGCTGTGCGATTCGTTGCTCACCGCCGCGCAGCTCCACGAGCCGGAACCCTACTTCCCCCTGCGCCAGATACGTTGCACACGATGCACTCTCAACCAGCTCGATTATGTGGTCGAGGGATCCACCGTTTATCACCAGAATTATCCATACCGCACGGGGGTGACGCGGGAGCTGGCGGCCTATCAGGAGCTGATGGCCAAAGATCTCGCCGCGCGCTACAGGCTGAACGGGACATCTATTATCTGCGATATCGGCTCGAACGATGGAACGTTACTGAAAGGATTTAAGCAACAGGGGATCCGCGTGTTGGGAATCGAGCCCACGCAAATAGCCAGCATCGCCATTGCCGACGGCATCGACACTGTAAATGAATTCTTCAACGAGGGCGTCGCCCGAGACATCGTCAGGGAATACGGAAACGCCTCGCTGGTGACCGCCTCCAATGTTTTCGCGCACATGGCACCGCTGGGCGACGTGGTGCGCGGCATTCAGGCGCTCATCGGCAACGACGGCGTGTTTGTACTGGAGAACCACTACCTCGTCGATGTTCTTAACAAGGCGCAATACGACACGATTTACCACGAACATATCCGCACATACAGCCTCAAATCGCTGGTCACGCTGTTTGGGTTCTACGGGATGGAAGTCTTCCACGCCGAGCGTGTTTCCCGCTACGGCGGCAATATCCGCGCCCACGTCTGCCGTAGGGGAAGCCGCCAGATTGAAGACTCCGTGGGCGAGATTCTGAAGATGGAAGCCGAGATGGGGCTCGATAAACCGGCGGTCTATGAAAAATTCCGCAAGAACGCGGAAAAAACGCGCGATAAGCTAATTGAATTTGCCGTCGCGGCAAAAACCAGGGGCCAGAGTTTTGTCGGCAATTCCTGCCCGGGCCGAGCCAATACGTTGCTCCACTATTGCGATATTGGCACCAACCTCATGCCCTATATCGCCGAGCAGCCCGCTTCCCTGAAAAAGGGCCTCTACTCGCCTGGCAAACATATTCCTATCGTCGATAATAGCATCTTGTTTATCGAACAGCCTGATTACGTCGTGCTGCTCGCCTGGCACTACGCCGAGCCGATTGCCGCAGACTTGCGCAAGCGCGGGTTGAAGTCCAAGCTGATCGTGCCGCTGCCGGAATGCAAGATTCTGGATGCGGGTCCAGAACGCACGCCTATCTCGATCGTCGTACCTGTCTTTAACGAAGAGCACAATGTGGAGCGCGCCTATTCGGCGATTGTCGAGGAATTCAACAAGCTGCCGGATTACAGCTACGAGATCATCTTCACCGACAATCACAGCACCGACGAAACGTTTGCCAAACTGAAGGAGCTCGCCACAGCTGATCCCGATGTTCGCGTGCTGCGTTTCGCCCGTAATTTCGGGTTCCACCGTTCCATTCTCACAGGCTACCGCCATGCCCACGGCGCTGCGGCAATCCAGATTGACTGCGACCTCGAAGATCCGCCCTCGCTGTTCCCGGAATTTCTGAGGCTCTGGCGCGAAGGCCACGATGTGGTGGCCGGAGTGCGCTCCGATCGCAAGGAATCCAGGCGCATGATCGCTCTTCGCCGCGCCTTTTACCGCTTGCTCGGCAGCATCTCGGAAGTTCCGCATGCGATCGATGCCGGCGATTTCCGCCTAGTGGACCGTAAAATTCTCGACCAGCTTAAAACCATCGACGACGCCCAGCCCTACGTGCGAGGGCTGATCTCGGAACTCGCGCGAAACCAAACCGGCGTCGTCTTTACCCGTCAGAAGCGCGAATTTGACAAGAGCAAATTCCCCCTGCATCAGCTCGTGCGCCTGGCCATGAGCGGCATTCTGTCCTATTCGATCGAACCGCTGCGGGTGGCGACCTATCTCGGCATTTTCGTCTCTCTCGTCACAGCCGTAATGACCTGCATTTATGTGGTTGCACGGCTCGTCACGCAACATGCTTGGCCCTCGGGCTTTGCCACCACCACGGTGCTGATCCTGTTCGGGATCAGCCTGAATGCGATTTTCCTCGGCGTTATCGGCGAATATATCGGGCGCATCTATATCCAGGCGCGCAAACGTCCCACCGTGATTGTCGAACAGGCGCTGAACATTGATGAACAGTGAGAAGCAGCTTGTCGATTTCAACACCGCGAAAGACAATTACCGCGAGGTGATCGAGCGATCGATCGGCTTCGCGGGCAAAGGGCTGGATTATTATACGAAGGCCAAGGCCGATGCCTTCATGCGCGCGGTCAACGCCTATTTCCCTCATCTGCAGAAACCCAAACTGCTGGACGTCGGCTGCGGTCACGGGCTGATCCACCCTTATCTTGCAGGCAGCTTCGCTATCACCGGCACGGATGTGGCGGGCGAAGTACTCACCCTTGCTGCGCAGCAAAACCCCGGCGTTTCCTACGTTCCCTATGACGGCGCGAAACTTCCTTTCGCTGACGCCACTTTCGATCTCGCCCTGGCCATTTGCGTCATGCACCATGTGCCGCCCGCCGACTGGTTGAAATTTCTCGGTGATATGAAGCGCGTGGTGAAACCGCAAGGCGGCATTTTCATTTTCGAGCATAATCCGTTCAATCCCCTCACCCGCTACGTCGTCTCTCATAACGAGCTGGATCACGGCGTGACATTGCTTTCCGGCGGACGCCTCCGCAAACTCATGCGCGAGGTGGGGTTGCGCGCGCCCCTGACCGAAAATATCCTGTTCACTCCGTTCTCCCAGCGGTTCTTCACTCAACTGGACAAGGTGCTGACATGGTGCCCTCTTGGCGCACAATATTTCACATTCGCGCGGACGTGACGGCATGAAAGCAGTCATCCTCGCTGGCGGCCTCGGCACGCGTTTGTCGGAAGAGACCGACCGCATCCCCAAGCCCATGGTCACCATCGGCAACTGGCCGATCCTGTGGCACATCATGAAGGTCTATTCGAGTCATGGCATCAACGATTTCGTGATTTGCGCGGGATACAAGGCGCACACCATCGTCGAGTTTTTTGCGAACTACCGCGAGCATCACAGCAACGTCACCATTGACCTCGCCACCAACAAGGTGACCTGCCTGAGCGAAGCCGCCGAACCCTGGAAAATAACGATTATTGACACGGGCGAAGGCACGGAAACCGGCGGGCGTATCAAGCGCGTGCGCGATCATCTTGACCAACGGGAACCCTTCTGCCTCACCTACGGCGACGGTATCGCCGATATCGACATCGGCGCGCTCATCGCCTTCCATGAACAAAATAAATTCGACGTCACACTCACAGCCGTTAAACCGCCACCGCGTTTCGGCGCAGCCATCATCAAAAATAACCGCGTCACCCATTTTTCCGA
>Ga0070766_10000739_pt1 | contig 14979 bp, 16 predicted proteins | sample HubBroMetageWFT6_FD_69782 | JGI IMG/M metagenome (GOLD analysis project Ga0070766, IMG submission 69782) | Warmed and freeze-thawed soil microbial communities from the Hubbard Brook experimental Forest, New Hampshire - Hubbard Brook CCASE Soil... | ecosystem: Environmental > Terrestrial > Soil...
AGGTTTGAATGAGACGTTTTGTAATGGTGGTCGCGTGGGCGAGTTTGATGGTTCTGTATTGCGTTGCGCAAGAGCCGGCGGATGCTGCTAAGTCGGCGACACCGCAATCGGGAGCGAAAGGCACGACGCTGATTGGCTGCCTGGCCGGACCGGATGCCGATGACCACTACACGCTGACCAGCATGCAGCATCGCCTGGGAGTGGAAGTGGTGGGAGGCGACGAACTGAAGAGCGGCGCGGGCGCGAAGGTGAAGTTGACGGGATCGTGGGACGTTCTGCCTGGTTCGGAAGGAAAGAAAGGCGATGCCGCGCGACTGTTCAAGGCGACTGCGGTGAGCGTGATGGAAGAAAAGTGTCAGGCTCCCTCGGAAGCTACTCCGGTGAGTAAGAAGAAGGCACAGCAGCAGGCGGAGAAGAAACAGCAGGGAACCCCACCCTAGGCCGTTGGCGCGGCCTAGAGCTTGGATTCTCGCGGGGATAGGGGTCCTTCGACTCGGACGCGCGCTGTTCGGCGCGTCCTCGCTCAGGATGACAACGAAATACGTCAGAACAGTTTTTTGGAGTCGAGGAGGATGGTGACGGGGCCCTGGTTCACCAGCTCGACTTCCATCGTTTCCTGGAAGCGTCCGGTTTCGCAGCGCAGGCCGAGACCACGAATCTGGGCGACGAAATATTCGTAGAGTTCACGGGCGCGTTCGGGGCGGCCGGCCGCGTCGAAGGACGGGCGCTTCCCTTTTCTGACATCCCCAAATAAAGTGAACTGCGAGACGGCGAGAATCGCACCGCCGATGTCTACGACGCTGCGGTTCATTTTTCCTTTCTCATCTTCAAAAATGCGCAGGCCAGCGATTTTTCAGCGAGATAGTCGGCGTCGGATGCGGTGTCTTCTTGCGCTACTCCCAGCAGGACAAGTAATCCCTCCTCGATTCTTCCCGTTAATTCATCGTTGACCTTGACCGAAGCGCGGGTGACGCGCTGGACGACGGCACGCATAGGTGGGTTGTATCACATGAAGCGGGAGCGGACATGCGCGGTTACGAGATCGAAGATTGTGCACGTTGACATCTGCCGTCCCTCCGGGACTCGGATCGTTTTCTCCGCCCTACCCAGGACTAAAGTCCTGGGCTAAGATCTTTCGCCCCTGCGGGGCTGGGCTTCTAGCCGTGTGCTGCGGCTACGCGGCTCGGCGATTTTTTCGACTCTGACCGCGGGCTTACGCCCACGGCTAACACAAATGACGCCGCTGCGCGGCTGAAGCCGTGCCGATTCAAAACTACTTATCCACGCTAGATGACGGTTAAGTCGAAAGCCGGGTTAATCGCCGGACGATGAAGTGGCGGTCAGGGCGTCCACGGCGTGGTCGACGGTGCGGAAGATATTTTCTTCCCCGATGGTTTTCAGCAGGGAGGCTTTGGCGAGGCGATCGCGCACGGGATCGCGCACGCCGGCGAGTACGAGGCGAATTCCGCGGTCGACTGCCCGGGCATGGAGTTGCGTGAGGACGTCGATGGCGGTGACATCGAGCATGGGAACCAGTTCGAAGCTGATAATCATGGCACGCACGGGACCGTTGGATTGAGTCAGCAGACCGCGAATGTGCTGACGGATGCCATCGGCGTTGGCAAAGAACAGCATGCGGTCGATGCGAAGAACCAAAATCCCGCTGAACTGCTCGGCCTCGGGATGGCGCGCGACATCGACGTACTCGTTGGTGCCGGGCAGGCGTCCGAGGACGGCCACCTGCGTCTGCGACAGGTAGCGCATGAGGGCGACGAGGGTGAGAATCACAGCGAGCAGAAGGCCGTTCAGGATGCCGAATGCGATGACGGCGATTACGGCCGCGAGCGATTCGTGATACTCGATGCGGCGAATGCGGCGGAAGCGCTTCAGCTCCTGGTAATTGAGCAGGTGCCAGACAGCGTGCACGACGATGGCCCCGAGCACGGCTTCGGGCAGGTGGTAAAACCAGCCCGTCAAGAAAAGCAGCGTGAGCATGACCATCAGAGACGCGGCGATGGCCGAGACCTGCGATTTGGCACCGTTGGTGTCATTGGCAGCGGTGCCGGACGTACCTCCTCCGACGATCATGCCGTGAAAGATGGCGGAGGTCGCGTTGGCGACGGCCAAGGCGCGCAACTCCTGGTTGGGATCGATGTCGTAATTGTTTTTGCTGGCGAAGGTGCGGGCCGCGCCCAGAGACTCCACATACAAAACTAACGCGAGGCCGACCGCGGCAGGCGCGGCTTGCAGCCAGTCGCTCCAAGTGAGCATGGGGAAGCTGGGGTGGGGCAGTCCGGCGGGGATGACGCCCACGATGTCCACTCCGTGGGTATGCAATTCGAGGACGCGCGAAACAGCGATGCCGGCAACCAGGACGAGCAAGGCTCCGGGGATTCGGGGGAGATAGCGGTCAGCCAGGAAAAGGACGGCGAGCGCGGTAGCGGCAGTGAAGACGGTCCACAGATTGGCCTGTGTAACGCGCGTGAGCGTCTGCCACAACTGCATGTACGACGGGCCGGTTCCCTTCTCGATCCCCAGCAACTTCGGCAATTGCTTGATTACGATGGTGAGCGCGATGCCGAAGACGAATCCTTTTAAGACCGGCTTGGAGATGAAGTCAGAGATGAAACCGAGCTTCAGTATCCCAGCAACCAGGAAGAGCACACCCACGACCAGCGATACCGCGGACGCCAGCACAAAGAATTTTCCGGGAGTCTGCGCGGCGAGCGGAGCGACGGTTGCAGCCAAAATCGCGGCGGAGGCCGAGGTCGGAGAGACGGCCAACTGACGGCTGGATCCGAAGATGGCGTAGGCGAGCAGGCCAAAGGCCGTGGCGTAGAGTCCCGCTTGAGGCGGCAGGCCAGCGATGCCGGCGTAACCCATGGCTTCGGGGATGAGGAGCCCCGCGAGAGCGATGCCGGCGATTGTGTCTCCGCGGAGATTGGCGCGCGGGTATTGCGGGAGCCAGTCCGTGATGGGAAGGAGCTTCATGCGAAGTAGCCAGTATCAGGCATCGGGGGTGAGGCGCAAAGAGGAATTGTCGCTGTGGCTCAAAGTCGTCTTGTCCAAACATTGTCGCGGGTATAGGGGTCCTTCGACTCCGGCGGCAAGGCCGCCTCCGCTCAGGATGACAAAGAGAATGGGCCGTTACGTTCTGGATGCCAAAGCGAGATTGTCGCAGGGGCTCCCACGCGAAAACGTTGGCGCGGTCTAGAATGGGGCACCCGAAATCGTTGCGCCCGCGCACCCGCGCTCCCACCCAGCATTACTCGGGCACCCACAGCTACGTCGTTTCCCTTCCCGGTGGCGAACTGGGTACAATGCTCAATTCGTGATTTGTGCTGTTGGGGGAACCGCATGAAGACAAGTAATGGGGCGGCGAGGCGAGGGCCTCAGCTGCTGTGGTATGCAATTCTGCTCGCAAGCTGCGTGAGTGCGGCCGCGCAACAACCCGCCAACTATTCCGCTGCGCACAGCGGAAAAAATGAATTCGTCATCAAGAACGCGATCCTGCTGACGACAACCCACGGGCGCATCGAGCACGGCAGCGTGTATGTGAAGGACGGGAAGATCGTCGCGTATGGCGCGAGCGTGTCGGCCCCGGCATCGGCGACGGTGATCGATGCGGAAGGCAAGTACGTGACGCCAGGGATCATCGATCCGCACTCGCACATGGCGCTGGATGGCGACGTGAACGAAGCGACCAATCCGGTAGTGCCGCAGATGATGATGAAAGACGCCTTCGACTACAACGACAAGGCGATCTATCGCGCGCTGGCGGGTGGAGTGACGTCGTCGCTGCTGCTGCATGGCTCGGCCGACATGATTGGCGGGCAGGCAGTGGTGATCAAGACGAAGTATGGGCTGGACCGCGACCAGATGATTTTCCCCGGCGCTCCGCAGTCGATCAAGTTCGCCAGCGGTGAGAATCCCAAGCGCGTGTTCGGCGACAAGAAGCAGATGCCGTCAACGCGCATGGGCAACTTCGAGGTGATGCGCGAGGCGTTCACGCAGGCGAAGGACTATCAGCGCAGTTGGGATGAGTACAACGAGAAGGTCAAGAAGGGCGACAAGACGGCGAGCGCTCCGAAGAAGGACCTGAAGCTGGAGGCGCTGGTACAGGTTCTGCAGGGCAAGATGCTGGTGCAGATCCACTGCTACCGCTCGGATGAGATGCTGACGGAGATCGCCATCGCCAACGAGTTTGGGTACAAGATTCGGGCGTTCCATCACGCGCTGGAGGCGTACAAGGTGCCTGACTTCCTGGCCAAGGACAACATCGGGATTGCCACTTTCTCCGATTGGTGGGGCTTCAAGTGGGAGGCGTGGGACGCGATTCCGTGGAACGCAGTAATCGCGATGCGGCATGGGGTGAAGGTCGCCATCAAGAGCGATAGCGACGACTACATGCGGCGCTTGAATCAGGAGGCGGCCAAGACGATGCGCTACGGCGGGGCCACTGAGGACGAGGCGATGCAGATGCTGACCATCAATCCCGCGTGGATTATGGGGATCGACGACAAGACGGGATCGATCGATGTGGGCAAGGATGCGGACCTGGTGTTGTGGAGCGGTTATCCGTTGTCGAGTTATGGAGTGCCAGAAAAGGTGTGGATCGACGGAGATATGTACTTCGATCGCGGGCTGCCGGGGTTGGGAATGCCGCAGTACCAGGAGGGACAGTGATGACGAAAGCTAAGGTTGGGTTCGCGATCACGGTCTTATTTTTAGCGGCGTTGGCGGCTAATGCGGAACAGAAGACAGGCGCTCCGGCGAAGGGCGTTCCTTCAACCACAGCGACCACGGCCCTCGATCCCCACAAGCCAATCGTGATCACCGGCGGCAAGTTGCTGACCATTACTCACGGCACAATCGAGAATGGCCTGCTCATCATCCAGAATGGAAAGATTGCTGTCGTTGGTACTGCCGGCGGGGTGTTTCCGCTTCCGCCCGGCGCGCAGGTGATCGACGCCAAAGGCATGACGGTTTATCCCGGGCTGATCGATTCGGAAACGCACCTGGGGCTGACGGAAATCGATGCCGAAAAGAACACGAATGATCTGGTCGAACTGAGCGACGAGATCATGCCGCACATGCACACTGCGGATGCGTTTCACGCGGAGACCGAGCTGATTCCGGTGTCGCGCTACAACGGCGTGACCAACGCGATTGTCGCGCCTGACAACAAAGACACGCTGCCGGGACAGGATTCCTTTATTCAGCTGGCGGGAGCCGACGCTTCGCAAATGTTGCTGGTACGCGACATCGCGATGCCGTTGAACTTCACGGGCAAGGAGCGGAGGAATGAGTCGTTCGCGACGGCGTCGTATCCGCAGACTCGTATGGGCATGGCGGCGCAGATGCGGCAAGCGTTTACCGATGCACAGGGTTACGCGGCGAAGTGGGATGAGTACAACAAGAAGAAGGCGGCAGCGAAAGCGGGCGAGGCGGGGCCTACGCCTCCGTCGCGCGACTTGAAGCTGGAGGCGCTGCTTCCCTATCTCGAAGGCAAAAAGCCGGTAATCGTGAAGGCAGAGGAGCCGGGCGACCTGGAGACGGCGTATGCGCTGGCGCAGGAGTTCAAGCTGCGGATGATCTTGAACGGGCTGACGCAGTCGCAGGGGATCTTCGACAAGGTTGCGAGCTGGAAGCTGCCCGTGATCGTGGGATCGATTTACGACGATCCGAAGGCGTGGGAGCGGTATGACGCGGTTTACAAGGTGCCGGGTGAGTTGTCAAAGCGGGGCGTGAAGATCGCGTTCGCGTCGTTCGATGCGCACCAGGTGCGGAACCTGCCGTATGCCGCAGGATTCGCGGTGGCGTTTGGGTTGCCGTATGACGAGGCCATGAAGGCGCTGACGCTGTATCCTGCGCAGATCTGGGGCGTGGACGACCAGCTTGGATCGCTGGATGTGGGCAAGACCGCCAATGTGGTCGTGGCCAATGGCGATCCGCTGGACGTGACGACGGACGTGAAACACGTGTTCATTCAGGGACGGGAGATTCCGATGGTGAACAAGCAGACGGAGTTGCGGGATAGGTATCAGAACAAGCCGTAGGACATCGATTCGCTCGGGGAGTGAGAAGGCAAAAGCAGGTCCTTCGACTCCGCTCCCTGCGGTCGCTACGCTCAGGATGACGGAGCGAAAGTTAGTTCGCTCGAGATAACGGCCGACGAGGATTGTGCCAGGTATAGGGGTCCCTCGACTCCGGCGGCAAAGCCGCCTCCACTCGGGATGACAAATCAAAAGAGAGTGAACGGTCGCTCCGCGTTCGGGAGTGTGAAAGGTGCATGGGCGCGGGGGAAATGCGGGTCCCTCGACTCCGGCGGCAAAGCCGCCTCCGCTCGGGATGACAAAGCAAAGTGAGGCCCGCCTCGCGCGGCCAGCATCCCAACCAGATGACGATCCGGTGAGATAGCGGCGGTTCCCCCTGGCATGTGACAACTCGCGTTGACCTTGCCAAAGTCGACCGTTTAGGATGATTCGGGCATCTTAAATCTCAATCCTCGGGAGGTCTGCTGTCATCCGGCCGACTCGAGAATATTTGTCTTTCTTTACAGGGATTCCCGCTAGCAAGTAGACTGACGAGTTTGCGTTGCGCCGACGCGCGACAGAAGAAGGGACTTATGGCATCAGTAGAAGAACGGGTAAAGCAGATCATCGTGGAGCAGTTAGGTGTGGATGAGGCGGAAGTAACGCCCAAGGCTTCGTTCGTGGACGATCTTGGCGCCGACTCGCTGGACACGGTGGAGCTGGTAATGGCCTTCGAAGAGGCCTTTGACGTCGAGATTCCGGACGAGGACGCGGAGAAGATCCGTACGGTCCAGGACGCGGTTTCCTACATCGACGCGCACGCCAAAGCGAAGCCGTAGCGCATCGGCATTAAGCAGGCGAAGGGGCAGGGCAATCGCCGGGGTCGCGGCGATGCGAAAAGGAGCTTGCATATCTCATGGCAGCCGTAGAGGAACGCGTAAAACAAATCATTGTCGAACAACTGGGCGTGGACGAGGGCGAGGTCACAGCCAATGCGTCGTTTGTGGACGACCTGGGCGCCGATTCGCTGGACACGGTGGAACTGGTGATGGCCTTCGAGGAGGCCTTCGATATCGAGATTCCTGACGAGGAGGCGGAGAAGATCCGCACCGTGAAGGACGCTGTCGATTACATCAACGCGCATTCGAAAGGAAAGTAGCTTGACTCGTCGCGTAGTCGTCACGGGAGTCGGGCTCATTTGCGGGGTCGGCAACAAAACGGAAGAAGTGTGGCAGGCCCTGCTGGCCGGCAAGAGCGGCGTCGAGCAGATCGCTGGCTTTGACGCGTCGCTGTTTGCCTGCAAGATCGCGGCCGAGGTCAAGAACTTCGATCCCCTGCAATTCATCGACAAGAAAGAGTCGCGCAAGATGGCGCGGTTCATTCACTTGGCCATTGCGGCGGCCGACGAGGCGCTGCAGATGGCCAACTACAAGGTCGAGAACGAGGAGCAGGCGGAGCGCACGGGCGTCGATATTGGCTCGGGCATCGGCGGGTTCGACATCATCGAGCGCGAGCACTACAACCTGATCAACGGCGGCCCGCGCAAGATCTCTCCTTTCTTTATTCCGGCGGCGATTGTGAACCTGGCAGCGGGACAAGTGAGCATCCGGCACAACGCCAAGGGCCCAAACGAAGCGACCTGCACGGCCTGTACGACCAGCGCACATTCAATCGGCGATGCGGCCCGTATCATTAAATATGGCGATGCGGATGTGATGATTGCCGGCGGTTCGGAAGCCGCAATCACGCCGATGGGCGTAGGCGGGTTCGCTGCTATGCGCGCGCTGTCGACACGCAACGACGATCCGCATCACGCGAGCCGTCCATGGGACAAGGACCGCGACGGGTTCGTGATTGGCGAGGGCGCGGGGATACTGATCCTGGAAGAGTTGGAGTACGCCAAGAAGCGCGGCGCGAAGATCCTGGCGGAGGTGTCAGGGTATGGCATGGGCGCCGATGCCAACCACATTACGCAGCCGGCAGAAAACGGCGAAGGCGGGTTCCGCGTGATGCGCAACGCCATGCGCGACGGCGGCATCGCGCCGGAGGTCGTGGGCTACGTGAATGCGCATGGCACGTCGACTCCGCTGGGTGACGAGTTGGAGGCGATGGCCATCAAGCGCGCTTTTGGCGACCACGCCTACAAGATGCTGGTGAGTTCGACGAAGTCGATGACCGGGCACTTGCTGGGCGGCGCCGGCGGTCTGGAGGCGGGCATCACGGTGCTGGCGCTGCGCGACCAGATTGTGCCGCCGACCATGAACCTGGAAAATCCCGGAGAAGGTTGCGATCTGGACTTTGTGCCGAACACCCCGCGGAAGGTTGCCATGGAGTACGCGATGTCGAATTCGTTTGGATTCGGAGGCACGAACGGATGTCTTGTATTTCGGCGGTGGACGGAGTAGAGTTCCCGCCAGTGTTTCTGGTGTGAAGAGGCGGTGCGCTCTCGCGTGCCGCCTCTTTCTGCATTAGGACGACTACTCCGCGGGCGGCTCCCAGAGCTCGCGGAGACGCTGCACGTACTCATCTGCGTGTTCACTGGCCCAAAGGTCGCCGCCGGAGCCAAGCAACTCGAGGAGCGGATCGGTCGTTTTGTTTTCGTTGTCCGGGGGCGGAACTTGGGACGACATGTTGAACTCCTACCATGGCGATCATAACCGAATTGACCTGGTTGGAAAATTGCCCATCAAAGGCGAACTTCACTGTCGCCGCTTAGCTCCCCGCGGGCGGCTCCCAGAGCTCGATGCGATTGCCTTCCGGGTCGGTGATCCAGGCGAACTTGCCGTACTCGTGTTCCTCGACCTTGGGATCGATGGTGACTCCTTCTTCTTTCAGGGCTTCGAGCAGCGCGGTGAGATTCTCCACGATAAAGTTCATCATGAAGGGCGCGGGGCTGGGATCGAAGTACTTCGTGGTCTGCGGAAAGATTGACCAGACTGTCATGCCGGTCTTTTCGGGGTCGGCTGCATCGCGCCAGTGAAACATCGCACCCTGGTCAGGTTTGCCCTCGATGCCGAGGTGCTTTTCGTACCACTCATACATCGCCTTCGGGTCTTTGGCTTTGAAGAACACACCGCCGAGTCCGGTCACGCGTTTCATAAAGCCTCCTGATTTTGTCTTCGGATTTTATATCAGGCGGGACGGTTGCGCGGAAGGGCCGGCGGGTCTATTTTGATGGCAGCGGCAGGGTATGACGTCATGTTTAGCCTCAGTATCGTTCTCATTGTGGCGGGCCTGATGTTTGGCGGAGCCACGGCGTTGATCGGCTTCGTCGGTCTGCTCGGAGCGTGGTTTCACCGCTCCATCGGCGCACCGTTGCCGCTTCCGACGTTGCGGCGCCAGGCAGACCGGCGCATTACGATGTGGGTGGGCGTGGCTGGATTCCTGTTGTGGGGAAGCGTCTTCCTGATCAGCTTGGGGATGACGCGCTAGGCCGCGAAAGCAGCGACGGATTCTGCATGACAACACTCGGTCGCTACCTCAGGATGACAACTGACTGAGCACCTCGTCGGCCACAGCCGCGGCTTCGACGGCGGCAAGTACGTCGTGAACGCGGACGATGTGGGCCCCCTGCAAAATGCTGGCGACCATGGCGGCCAGCGAGCCGTAGAGTCGGTCGCCGGGAGGAGCATCTTCCCCGCCCCGGCGTTTGCCGATCGTGCGTCCGACGAAAGATTTGCGCGAAGTACCCGCGAGCAGGGGAAATCCCAAGCGTTGCAGGCGATCGAGGTGCGCCAGAAGCGGGTAGTTCTCTTCGAAATTCTTGCCGAAACCGAAGCCGGGATCGAGCACTATGCGCTCGCGCGCGACGCCATGCTCGAGGGCAACCTGCACGCTAATAGCGAGATCGTGGATCACCTGGGTCGCGATGTCTCCTTCGGCCGGCTGATGGCGCCACTCGCTGGGTCGGCCGCGCGTGTGCATCAGCACCACGCCACACTTTAATTCGCTGCCGGTGGCAGCCATGGCGGCGTCCCACTGAAAGGCGCTCACGTCATTCACGATCTCAGCACCGGCTTCGACGGCCCGCCGGGCCACGCCGGATTTGTAGGTATCGATGGACACGATGGCTTCGGGCCGCGCTTTTAGTACACCTTCGATCACCGGCATGACTCGCCGCAGCTCTTCGTCCTCAGTTACAAGTAGCTTTTGGCTGCCTTCGTCGGGCGCCACGCGAGTGCCAGGGCGCGTGGACTCGCCGCCGATGTCGAGGATGTCGGCCCCTTCGTCGAGCAACTGGAGGGCGTGCGTAATAGCGTGTTGCGGGTCGAGAAAATCTCCGCCGTCGGAGAAGGAGTCAGGCGTGACATTGACCACGCCCATGATGAGCGTACGCGTGCCGAGTTCAAGCGAGCGCGAGCGAAGTTGCCAGCGGTACGGAGCACGCATGTTGCGATTGTAATTTGTGCAGAGTATGCCAGACGGCTGGCTCTCAAGCTGCGCCCCCTCATATGGCATCGGGAAGCGACGTCGGCTGGGTGCTAGAATTCGGGTGTGGTGTAGCAGTCCTATGTACCGGGTCCGCCATCTCGTCCGCATCGTGCTTTTGCTGTCGCTGACAGCACAGGTCTTCGCCGCCGACAGCGCCAAATCCCCACACAAGAAACCTGCAGAGAACAAGAAGCTCAGCCAGTCGATCGAACAGATTCTCAGCGACCCCGAGGTGGCTCGCGGATTCTGGGGGATCGATGTGGTTTCGCTGGACAACGGCAATCGCATATTCGGTCTGAACGAGAACAAACTATTCACGCCGGCTTCGAACACAAAGCTGTTCACCACGGCAGCGGTGTTCGCGCTGATCGGCCCTGACTATCGCTTCAAAACCACGGTGGAAAGCCTGGGCACGGTGGACAAGTACGGCCGCCTGAACTCAGACCTGGTGGTGGTTGGGCGAGGCGATCCCAACCTCTCGGGACGCACGCTGCCGTACTACCTGCACACCGAGCGCAAGGCGCTGCCCATCCAGGTGCTGATCGATCTCGCGGACCAACTGGTGCAGAAAGGTTTGAAGTACGTTGACGGCGACGTCGTAGCCGACGATTCATACTACGTCTTCGAGCGCTATGGCGAAGGCTGGTCGCAGGACGACCTGGTTTGGGAGTGGGGCGCGCCGGTGTCAGCGCTAACGGTTAACGACAATGTGTTGTTCGTGAACATCATGCCGGCGGACCGTCCGGGCGAGCGCGCATTCCTCAACGTCACGCCGTTTCCCGAATACTACCGCATCGACAACCGGGTGATGACCACGCCGCAAGGCACGGGGCCGCGTAAGATCTACATCAATCGCGAGCCGGGATCGAACCAGATCACCTTCTGGGGCAACATGCCGCAGGACGATGCCGGCGCGGGTGAGTCGCTGGCTATCGAAGACCCGGCAGACTTTACTGCGAAGTTGTTTCGCGAGTTGCTGGAGCAACGCGGCGTAACGGTGTATGGGCGTCCGCGCACGCGGCACACCGAGCTGGCGTCGATGCAGACCTTCACGGTCACGAGCATCGCATCAGGCGGAGGCGGCGAGATGGCGGGGCATCCGAACCCGGCACCGCTGGTGTTGGCGAGTCACGATTCGGTGGTGTTGTCGGACGACCTGCGGGTGATCAACAAGGTCAGCCAGAATCTGCACGCCGAGCTGGCGCTGCGATTGCTGGGTAAAGAAAAAGGTACGTCGGGATCGATTGGGGGCGGACTAGAAGTGCTGCGCGGATTCCTTATGTCTGCGGGTATCAAGCCCGACCAGTTTGTGTTTTACGATGGCTCGGGATTGTCGCGCGAAAACCTCGTGAGTCCCGAGGCGGTTGTCATGCTGCTGCGATACGCGCAGCAACAGCCGTGGGGCAAGTTGTACGAGGATACGTTCCCGGTCGCGGGAGTGGACGGCTCGCTCAGCGACCGCCTGAAGACTGGTCCGGCGAAGGGCGTGGTGCACGCCAAGACGGGTTCGCTCGGACACGTGAACGCGCTGTCAGGCTATGCGACCACCGCGAAAGGCGAGCGGGTGGCGTTCTCGATTCTTTGTAATAACCACAATCTCACCAGCAAAAAGGCCATCGAAACGATCGACCAGATCGTAGAGAAGATTGTGGCGGACAGCAATTAGTCGGAGAGTCCTCCGGCGACTCCATGCATGAAATCAGGTCTGAACGTTCCTAGCGTTGTCGCGCGACGCGGGCGCGTCCAGTTGCGACGGCGCGCGCGGGTCCGGTGCCGGTGGGAGGCTTGCGTTCGCCCTCAACCAGTTGCTTCAGGATCACGGCATGGTTATGTTCCGTGTCTTTTGACGCGTAGAGCAGCGTCAGGCCTCCGCGCTTGCGGGCCAGTTCGTGCAGTTGCTGTAGAGCGGAGTGGGCTTCTCCGGTGGTGAGTTCGGCGAGGTATTGCTTGCGGAACTTGCTCCACTGCGGAGGATGAGCGTGGAACCATTTGCGAAGTTCGTTCGAGGGCGCAACCTCTTTCAGCCAGATATCGAGGGCTGCGTCGTCCCTGGTCAGACCGCGAGGCCACAGACGATCCACAAGCACGCGCGCGCCATCGTGGGGCGAGGGCGCATCGTAAACGCGTTTGAGATGGACCGTCACGCGAGGTGTATTCTAACTCTTTGGCGGATTCAATTATCGGCGCGCTCGTTCGGCCGATCTCACGGAGAAGGTTGGGTTGATCAGCAAGGCGGCGAGCCGTTCCATTCTGGCAGCACTCATACTAATTGCATTGACCGCACTGGCCGGTTGCGAGTCCGAGCCACGCAAGAGCGATGCTGAGCTTGGCTTGAACGCGCAACAGGCGCGTGGCCGCAGGGTGTACGATGCGCGCTGCGCTGAATGTCATTACGCCTACAGTACGCGCAATCTGCGCGGCCCCAGCATGCACGGACTGTTCAAGAAGCAGTACATGAGCAGCGGCATTCCGGCGAATGATGAGCGCGTGATCGACATCATCGAGATGGGACGCGCCAAGATGCCGGGCTTTCAAAACAAACTCACGGTGGACCAGATCGCCGACCTGGTGGCGTATCTGCACACGCTGTAGCAGCGCTGCACCTCGTATTAAGTCCGGCGCATCGTACAATAGAACAGTCGCATGGCTGGCGCTCCCGAACTGATCCAGATCGATGTTGCCCCGCGCAGGCCGGCCCCCAAGCCGGAGTGGCTGAAGGCGCGCGCGCCCATGGGCGAGAACTACCACAACCTGAAAACGCTGGCGCGCCAGCTCGACCTGCACACGGTTTGCGAGTCGGCGCACTGCCCTAATATTGGCGAGTGTTGGAACCATCGCACCGCGACGTTCATGCTGCTGGGCAACCTGTGCACGCGGCGCTGCGGATTTTGCGCTGTGCCCAAGGGGCGTCCCGAAGCTATCGATTTCGAGGAACCCGGACGCGTTGCTGAAGCCGTCGAGAAGCTCGGCCTGAAGTTCGCCGTGGTCACCAGCGTGAATCGCGACGATGACAATGTCGGCGGCGCGAGGGTCTTTGCCTACACCATCGCCGAAATTCGCAAGCGCATGCCCGACTGCCGGGTGGAAGTGCTGATCCCCGACTTTCAGGGCCTGGAAGAGCCTTTGCGGATCGTGATGGACGCCAGGCCTGACATTCTGAACCACAACACCGAAACCGTGCCGCGCCTGTATCGTGTCGCCCGCTCGGGCGCGCGCTACGAGCGCACGCTGCGGCTGCTGGAACGAGCCAAAGAGATGAATCCGGCGATCCCGACCAAGACCGGAATGATGGTCGGGCTGGGCGAGAGCACCGATGAGTTGCTTGAGGTATTCCGCGACTTGGCTGCGCGCAAGGTAGACATCCTCACAGTCGGCCAATATCTGCGGCCCTCGAAAGACCATCTGCCGGTGGCTCGGTTGTACCCCCCGAGTGAGTTCCTCATGCTGAAAGAAGAGTCGATGAAGATGGGATTCAAGCACGTGGAGTCGGGACCGCTAGTGCGGTCGAGCTATCATGCGCACGAGCAGGCCGAAGCGGGCACGGGCGCGCGAGTTGTGTAGCTGTTAAGTTTTCAGTACGCCTGAACCAAAACCCACTCATCCGGATTAAGATCCCCGACTCAAGCAAATCGGCTTGAGTGGCACTCGACCACGGTTGTGCCCTTCCACATGCGTTCGCTAGAGTGGGATAGCGCAGCCAACGGGAAGAGTCGTTCGCTGCAGGCGAGGAAACATGCGGTCTTACATTCTGTCGCTCCCTGCGAGACTGCAACCCGTGGTTATCGTCGGCGCTACGGTGGCCGCGGCGTTCGCGGTTTCGTTTCTTACCCGCATGTTCTTCAGCGAGCAGCAACTGGCGCTGGACAATGGCTTGACGACCTCGGTCTATGGAACGCTGGGCACCACGTATGCGGTGCTGATTGCCTTCGTGGTTTCAGGCGTGTGGCAGAGCTTCAGTGAAGCCGGACAGGCGGTCAAGCGCGAAGCCAACGCACTCACCGATTTGACGTTTTTAGTCGGCAGTTTTTCTGCGGAAAAAACCCGGCTGATCCGTGATTCGGCAAGGGCTTATGCGAAAGGCGTGGTCGAACGCTGGGACTTGCTGGCGCTCGCAGCCCGCGACAAGGTGCTCACCGAGGAGATCAACCTCGACACTTCCTCGGCATTGGTTGCGGCAATCCTGACGATCAAGCCCGAGGATGCCCGCGAGGTAGAACTGTACGGACAAACGCTCGACCTGATGGGGATCTGGCTGGACGCGCGGCGCGCCCGACTCCGCAGTGCTGAAGGAAACACCGCGGGCGCCCTGTGGGGATTGCTGATCGCCGGGGCGTTCGTGCTGTTCGCCTTCCATGGAATGTTCGTCACTCACGCGTGGGCAGTCTGGGCCGTTTTGCTGCTGGGGTTTTCCTTCGTATTAGGGCTGGCCTTCTATCTCATCTTCTCGCTCGACAGCCCGTTTACAGGCAAGCTCAGCGCCGGGCCGGCACCCTTCCTGTGGCTGCTCAAGGAG
>Ga0070766_10000743_pt1 | contig 14941 bp, 8 predicted proteins | sample HubBroMetageWFT6_FD_69782 | JGI IMG/M metagenome (GOLD analysis project Ga0070766, IMG submission 69782) | Warmed and freeze-thawed soil microbial communities from the Hubbard Brook experimental Forest, New Hampshire - Hubbard Brook CCASE Soil... | ecosystem: Environmental > Terrestrial > Soil >...
CAGTACCGTTCCGCTCGCCGGCACATCCGGATCAGCTTTCAATTCGCGAAGGTCGCCCACCAGCAGAATCATCTCGAGCAATTTCGGGATGTTCGTCTTCATTTTGGCGGACACTTCCACCATCACCGTGTCGCCGCCCCATTCTTCCGGCATCAGCCCCTTATCGGAAAGCTGCCGCTTCACGCGTTCGGCCTGAGCGTCCGGCTTGTCGATCTTGTTGATAGCCACAACAATCGGAACTCCTGCTGCGCGCGCATGCGAAATGGCTTCTTCCGTTTGCGGCATGATTCCGTCGTCTGCTCCCACCACCAACACAACGATGTCTGTTACTTTCGCACCGCGTGCGCGCATGCGTGTGAACGCTTCATGGCCCGGCGTGTCGATGAACACGATACGCTTGCCTTGCACGTGCGCTTCATACGCTCCGATGTGCTGAGTGATCCCGCCAGCCTCGCCGCCCGCTACGTCCGCTTCTCGAATCGCATCGAGCAGGCTTGTCTTGCCATGATCGACGTGGCCCATCACGGTCACCACCGGCGCGCGCGACACTTCATTGCCGGTGCGCTCTTCTTTAATTTTCTCTTCCTGAACGACTTGCTCTTCGAACGTAACAACCTGGACAATTCCGTTGAACGCCTCCGCCAAACTTGTCGCTGTCGGCACATCCAGCGCCTGGTTGATGCTGGCGAAAACGCCGCGGTCGAGCAGTGTCTTCAACAAATCCTTGGCGCGAATATCCAGCTTCTCCGCCAACTCCCGGACTGTAATTCCTTCCGTGACCGTAACTGCGCGCGGCTCGCGTTGAACGGGAGCAACTGGCTCGACCTGCGTCGAACGTCCTGTGCCTGCGCCTGCGCGAGGTCGTACTGGATGGAGTTTGCGCTCCCCTTCCGCGTAACGCTTCTCAATGAGCGGACGTCCACGCGATGCGGGAGGCTTGCGCGCATATAAAGGTTTGCCTGGCTCGGCTTTCGGAATGCCTGCGCCGGGTCTTTGGGCTCCTACTGGGCCTTGGCCCGGACGTCCTCCGCCGCCGCTACTTGGGCGTTGTGGAAAACGTGATGGCGGTCCCCCAGGACGCGGTGCGCCGGGACGCCCCTGACCTGGAGCACTTCCAGGACGGGCTTGCCCCGGAGCTGCCGGTCGAAATCCCTGCGACGGGCGACCTTGGCCTGTTCCCGAAGGAGCGCCAGAACTTGCTGGATATCGTTGACCCGAAGGCGATGCGCCGGTCGGCTTATAGGCGCCGGGCGCTGCGGCGGGGCGATGAACTGACGGCGCGCCAGCCTGTCCAGGAGTGGCGCCCGACGCTGCAGGTCGCGCAGCTGTAGGAGCTGGAGAGCCAGCTGTTGGGGCCGCACCAGGGCGCAATGGCCGAGTTGCTGGTGCTGCGCCGGTGGGCGCAACTCCGGGTTTCGCCGCTGCCGGTGTTGCTTTCGGTGCTGGATGAGCGGTAGTTGGCGTACTTGCAGGCGCAGCTGCACTAATTGGGCGTGCTGGAGCTCCCGTCGGCGCAACCGCAGCCGGACGAGCGGCAACCGGCGCGGCTGGCGCAGCAGCAGGCGCCCCAGGCGCTGGACGTGCAGCAGCGGGTGGCGTCGCAACAGCCGGTCGCGACGGTTTCGATTTCGCCGCCACAGCCTTCGTCTTCTCTGCTTCAGCCGCAGCTTCCTGCGCCGCCAAACCGAGAAAATGTTTCCGCGCCAACTCAGCGTGAGAATTATCGATCGAGCTCGAGTGCGTCTTCTTTTCGGTAACGCCAATTTCGGGCAAATACTCGATCAGGACTTTCGCCTTGATCTCGAGTTCCCTGGCGAGCTCGTTTATTCGGACTTGATTAGAATCTGCCATCAGCCTCTTTCGTCACAATTTTTCGTTCATTTAACTTCGATACTTTATTTCTCCACGTTTTCTTCCGAGCCTTCCGTTCCTTCGCCGCCTTCCACAGAATGGCGTGGCGTCTCTTCGCCCGGCAATTGCCGCGTGTCCGCGCCGCTGGGAGAATCCAGCGGTTCCACATCGCGCACATTCGTCATATCCGAAGTTTCAGAGGTTTCGCTCTTCTCCGGCGAATCAGGCAACTGAGAAGTCTCCCCGGTTTCAGGTTCCTCCGAAATTTCCGGCGCTTCACCAACTTCAGGCGCTTCGGATGGCTCACCCTGTGAGGAAGTCTCTTGCACTTTGCCAGGACCCTCGGGCTTCTCCGGACTCTGCGCAGTGCCTTCCCCTGCAGCTTCCAGAGCGCCGTCAGCGCTTTGTTCCGGTGCCGCCAAAGCCAGGGCCTCAAGTGCTTCGAAGTACGCCGCAACAGACTGGTGAATCTTCTCCACCATTTTCTCGCCAATCCCCGGAATTTCCACCAATTGCTCGGGAGTCATATCAGCGAGCTTCTCCACCGAAGTGATCCCCGCGGCTTCGAGCTTCTCAATCGTCTTGGGCCCCACTCCCTTCAACTCCGTGAGTGGCGTGCCCGGCGCGGTCAGCGCAGCCATCTGCGCTTCGATTTCGCGTCGCTTCTCTTCCTCGCTCTTGATATCGATGTTCCAGCCAATCAACTTGCTGGCGAGCCTGACGTTCTGGCCCTTCTTGCCGATAGCGAGAGAAAGCTGTGTATCCTCAACGATCACTTCCAGCCTTTTTTCTTCTGGATCCACAACCTGCACGCGCGTAACTTTCGCCGGGCTCAAAGCCTTCTGCGCGAACGCGATGGTCTCTTCGTTGTACGGAATAATATCGATCTTCTCGCCGCGCAATTCGCGAATGATAGACTGCACGCGCATGCCCTTCATCCCGACGCAAGCGCCCACCGGGTCCACGTCCTTATCGCGACTCTCCACTGCAATCTTCGTGCGCTCGCCAGCTTCGCGCGCGACCGCCCGAATCTGTACGGTGCCGTCATAAATTTCCGGCACTTCCATCTCGAATAGCCTTTGCACCAGAGCGGGATCAGCGCGCGACACAACCACTTGCGGGCCTTTCGCGGCGCGTTCCACCGCGCGAATCGTCACGCGCAGACGGTCTCCGACGTTGTAAGCCTCCAGCCGTGATTGTTCCCGCTTCGGCAAACGCGCTTCCGTGCGCCCCAGGTCCACGATGATGTCCGGACCTTCCATACGCTTCACCACGCTATTGATCAGTTCCCCCACTCGTGTATGAAACTCGTTATAAATCGTGTCGCGTTCAGCCTCGCGCACTTTCTGCAGAATCACTTGCTTGGCTGTTTGCGCCGCGATGCGTCCCAGCACGTCTGTGGGTTTCGTTTCGATTACTTCGCCGCCCACTTCAATTTCAGGCTGGCGCTTTTTGGCATCGCCGAGTGAAATCTCGCGCAGCGGATCGGTTACTTCCTCGACTACCGTGTGGACTGAATACACGTCTACCTGGCCGGATTCCGGATTGAACTTCGAGCGGAGATCCTCCTCGGTGCGATAATATTTTCGCGCCGCCACCACCATTGCGTCCTCAATCGCCGCGACGATGATCTCCGGTTCAATGTGTTTTTCCCGGCTGATCTGCTCGATTGTCTGGTACAGCAGACTCGCCATTTGCGTTTCTCCAGGACAACATTCCTACAAAGTTTAGATGCACCTACTGCTTCAAAATTCTCGCTCGCTGCTGAGCCGCTTTGCAAATTCCTATAGCTCAACGACCAAATTCGCTTTCTTGATTCCGCTGAACGGTACAGCCAGCTCGCGATCCCGCACGTTGAGCTTCACCATTCCGTCCACGTAGCCCGCCAAGCGCCCTTCGAAATAGTTCTGGTTCTCGATCGGGTCGGTCACCCAAACCTTTGCCAGCCGCCCGACAAACCGCTCGTAGTCCGCCGGCTTCATTAGCTTGCGATCCAAGCCCGGAGAGCTAACCTCCAGAACGTAGCTCGGTCCCGGTATCAGATCCTCTACGTCTAGAATCACGCTCAGTTGCTCGCTGACCCTCTCGCAGTCCTTATGGGTGACACCGAGCCCCTCCGGGTTTTCCGGGCCAGGCAAGCGGTCAATATAAACCCGCAAAAGCCGCTGTTTGCCGATCTTCCATTCAACGTCGAAAATCTCGAGGCCCAGCGAACCCGCCACTCTCTCCGCCGCCTCTCGAACCTTTTCCAATTGCATTCAATTCAACCGGCCGGCTAAGAACCCGATCCTTCAGGCGCCAACACCACTAGCTTCTAGCCCACGCTCACAGACAGCCCGGCCAAGCGCCAATCCTTGCGCCAACAAAAAAGTGGGCTCGCGCCCACTCGGACATGCGACCGTTCTAGAAGCACTTCAGTATAATTTCCCAGCCCCGAAAACGCAAGGCCGCGCTGTAGAGGCCTGTAGAGGCCCAATAGCGGATTCTGGCGAGTTTGCCGAGGAATGCTCGCGAGCCAACACGTGACGCGGCTTGTTCAAGAACTTCAAAGTTACCATTCGCAACACTCAACCGCTCTATTGTCAAATACTTACTAAATACTTGGCTTGTGCTGAAAGGTGTTATATATATGCGACCCAAAACTCGGCAAGATTCTTCGGAGGCCTCCGATGTGGCTGCGTTCACCCAGTCGAACCCTGATCTTGACAGCGATTTGCATGGCCTGTCTGTTCGGCGCGAGCTTGCATTCGCAACAAACCAAGATGGATTCCATGAACCTCGACCGCTCGCGCGGGATTTTGCGTGATGCGTACGATAATCTCAAGAAGCATTACTACGATCCCAAGTTCCATGGTCTGGACATCGAGGCCCGTTACCACGAGTTCGACGCCAAGATTCAGAAGGCTTCCTCGCTCAGCCAAGCGTTCGGACTGGTAGCCGGTTTTCTCGACGGCTTGAACGATTCGCATACCTTCTTCGAGCCACCCGCGCGCCCATATCGGGTTGACTATGGCTATCGCATGCAAATCTTCGGTGAGAATTGCTTTATCACCAGAGTCCGGCCTGGCACAGATGCCGAGTCCAAAGTACATTCTGGTGATCAGGTGCTCGGCTATAACAACTTCGCGGTGAACCGCGGGGACCTGTGGAAAATGAGCTATTATTTCAATTCTCTGTCACCTCAAAAAGCTTCGATTCTAGCTCTGCGAGATCCTCACGGAGACGAACGCAAGATCACCGTGGATGCGAAATATCGCGAACTCAAAAGAGTTTTGGACTTTACCGGCGAAGGCGGAGCCTGGGACATCTGGCAGTATATTCGGGACGAGCAAAACCAGGACCATTTAGTTCGCGAGCGGTATGTCGAAATGGGCGACGTGATTATCTGGAAGATGCCGGAGTTTGAGCTTGATGACTCCGCAGTGGACCACATGTTTGGGATCGTGCGAAAGCACAAAGCGCTGGTATTGGATCTCCGCGGTAATCCTGGCGGTGCGGTGGTTACGCTCGAACACATGCTGAGCAACGTGTTCGATCACGACGTTAAAGTTGGCGATCGAGTCGGCAGAAAAGAACTTAAACCGGAAAACGCGAAAACGCGCGGTGGCAATGCGTTCTCCGGCAAATTAATCGTTTTGGTGGACAGCGGCTCCGCTTCCGCCGCCGAACTCTTTCCGCGAGTCATTCAGATCGAGAAGCGCGGCACCGTGGTGGGAGACCGCACCATGGGCGCGGTAATGGAAGCCCGGGGCTATAGCGGTTCTCAAGGAGCGGACACCAAGATCTTCTATGGATTTTCCGTCACTGAAGCCGATCTAATTATGAAAGATGGAAAAAGTCTCGAACACGTTGGGGTCACACCCGATGAAATTGTGATCCCCACCGCCCAAGATCTTGCAACCGGCCGCGATCCTGCTCTCACACGCGCAGCTGAACTCGCGGGCCTCAATCTGGAGCCCGCAGCGGCTGGAAAAATGTTTCCCTTCGAGTGGTTGCCAGACTAAGTTCAAGCAGTTCGCCTCATCGCTCGGGGAACCACCTTAAGTAGCCTGGAACTAGTGAGGAGCTGGTTGCTGTTGCGCCGGCGCTTGCGGCTTCGGCGCTGTTGACCTCGGAGTTGAGGGTCGTGCGGCCGCCGCGTTCTTCACCGGATAGCTCTGGTCGTAAAGCTTGATGATGTCCTGCGTGACGTCCACCGTATTCGCAGCGTAAATCACTGGAGTATTTTGAGCCGAAGTATCCAGCACCACGCTGTATCCATTCTCCTTCGAATACTTGTCGAGAATGTCGATCATCTTGCGTCCAATGCGGTCCACAATTTCGCGCTCGGCTTCGTTAAAATCATCCTGCGAATCCTGCTGCTTGCGCTGATAAGTGCGCGTCAACTGATCGCCCTCGCGCGCCAGCCGTGCCTTCTCTTCGTCGCTCAGGGTATTAGACGTCGTCCGCAAACGCGTCTGTAAATCCTCAATTTGCTTGCGCAGATTGTCCAGCTCCGTCTGCCGCGGCGCAAACTGCGATTGCAACTCGTTCGCAGCCAGTTTGCCTTCCGCCGTGCTTTGAATGGCCACCTGCACGCTAATTACACCCACTTTGACGGTCGGAGTCGCGCCACTCGATTGCGCCCAAACCCCCGGCACAAGCAGCAGCGCTGCCATGGCCGGAATTCCAAATCGAATCTTCATTCTAACTCCTTGTTCGAATAATTCGTTTTACGCAAACCAGGAATTATAGCCGTCCCCACAGAAACAGGTCAATCGGATTTCCTATAAGCGCGCCAGTTACTTCGGATGCCCCAGCGGATAGAGAGGTTGGCCCTTCCCTCCACGGCCCAAATGAGCAGGCCTCAGTGCGGCAGAGGCACCAACAAGACGCGATTGTTGCTCTGGTCCACAAGAACACCCAAATTCATTTTCAGATCGATGGCTATCGCGTTCGGCCCGACAATTACCGACGAAGGCTGTACTAAACCTCCTATGCCCAGCACGTCGCGGACTTGCGGCCCGGCACAGTTCGGAGGAGCATTTAACAGCGGAGGACATACATAGCTGACAATGGAAATGGTATTGCTTCCTGCATTATCGGTTGCCAGCGTGCTGGTCTGATAGTTGTAGTCTAAGGACGTCGGATCAATTCCCACGCGAAATGGCGTCACAATGAAAGTATTCGGGTCAACGATGACCACCTCATTGACCACACTATCCGTCACTAGGAAATCTTGATTAACCGGGTCGAACACTACGCCCGTCGGAAGCTGGAAGAAATTCGAAATGCCTTTCACGATCGAAGCTGTATCGGCGTTGAGCACATCGACGCTGCTCGAGGAAGTGCCGTTCGTTGAAGACGCCGTGGCCACCGTAGCGAGATTATTCGTGACGACCAAACCCGGAATGGGCGGCGATACCAATACAGGGGCTATCGAGAGTGCGTCGGGGAATTGGTCCACAGTAGTGGTTGCGCCTAGCGTTCCTATCGTCCCCGTAGTCGGAAGCGTAACAAAACTGACGTTGTTCGATAGCGTATTAGCAGTAGCTGCCGTACCTGTGTCGGAATTTGTCCCTACGCCAGCGGGTCCCATACACGAACCACACGATATGGTGGTGGGCGATGCGAAAGTGCCGTTGTTCCCAGCCTCGTCAAGGATTGTCACGTTGTTGCTTCCGTTGTTTGCCACTACCGCCAGGCCCAGCCGCGAGATCACCGAGACTCCCTCAGGATTGGATCCCACCGGCATCGTGGGTTCGGTCAAAATGGGCATTCCTGTGATCAGATTCAATATCGATACAGTGTTGTCTGAGAAGTTGGTCACTACTGCTTGATCGAGATTCTGATCGATCGCCACCGCTATAGGAGTATTTCCAACTGGAATAGCTTGAATCACAGTCAGCTCGGTAGTGTTCGACCATTGGCCGCCGTTCTGCACGTAAACAATATAGTTGCGCGCGTTCGTCAGCATGGACGCGGGAACCGTGGCGATGATCTGTCGGTTGCTCACAACGGTTACGTCGCCTGCCGGCAGCGGCGAACCATCCAGCGCCACTTGTGCGGATCCCGTAAATCCAATTCCATTGATCGTCAACGTCACACCGGTTGGGGGATTAGTTACAAACGCGACAGCTGGACTCGACTCTACGATCTGCAATGTCCGGAATTGCCCGGGAGTCCCCAGCGGAACCACCGAAACTGTATTGCTCTCTTGGTTCACCACATAAGCCAGATTCGTTGCCGCATCGATTGCCACCGCTTGCGGCGTATTCAGACCGCTGACGGTTTGCAACACATTGCTGTTTTCCATATCCACAATCGCCGCTGTATTAGCCAGACTGTTAACCGCGATACCTACGTTCGACAGCGGATTGATTGCCGACGCGACGAAACCCGGCTGATCAATGGCCGTCCCATTCTGCAGAAATGGAACGTTGCTCACCGTATTGTCGAGCAAGCTGTAGGTCGTGAGGGTGTCATTGTTCGAGGCGCTACTATTTGGGTCGGTCAGAAGCGCTTGATGTGTTTGACTGTTAATGCCTACTCCCTGGCTGGATGTCGAGACGGTCAGATCGCCAATTACTACCGGAGGCCGCCCCACATCCCCCGGACCCGGATCGCGACCAAGATCCACGATGTTGATTGTGCCCGAGCCGCCCGGAGTCACAAGTGCCCAATTTAATCGAGGATCGATTGCCACTGATGGCGTAGGTCCTGTTCCATAAGGAGTCAGACTGCCGCCAATTTGTTGCACCAAGACAGGCGCGCCGCTGGAAAGGTCCAGGATCCAGGCTGTGTTGGTTAGTTGCTGAGTCACGATCGCGCGATGCGTCAGCGGATTGATCCCGATGGAGTAAGGCAAGGCCACTGTGACCGGCGGGACGGAAGTGTCCGGCAGTGTCAGTGTCGTTATCGCTAGCGTAGTCAGATTAACCGCGGTTACGCTATTTCCGCCATTCGCTTCGGGACCACTGTTCACCACGACCGCCAGGTGTTGAGGCAACTGGTCATCGATAGCGACACTCGTGGGATTTGGCCCCACAGCGACTGGCGAGCCTGCTACCTGCGCATTCGTCGCCAGATTAATGATGCTGACGTTGTTCGATCCTGTGTTCGCTACCACCGCGAGACCCAACGCCGGATCAATCGCGATCGCCGAGGGGGTCATTCCTACTGTGATCGACGTACTCGGCGCCGACGGAAATGACGTGGGTTCCACGCCGATATTTATGCCGGAGATACCCGGATTCGGTGGCACCACATCCGTGTTTTCCACAGTGATCGGGTAGAGTCCCGGGGGGCCCCAATCGGCAGCCGGAATGGTCACTTGCAATACGCGCGTGCTGCCTCCGGCGCTCTGGCTCACTCGTTGCGCGTTAAAGAAAACTTCGGTCGATGGAGAAAAATATCCGCCGGTAAGCGTCACGCCTACGTTCGCGGAGTTTCCAACGAAGCTATCAGGCGTGGAAGCCACCAGCGCGGGTCGCGACGGATTTACCGTAAGCGGCACTGGAAGCGAAAGATCTCCATTCTGTCGTTGCACCAAAATTTTCACGGATCCCATGGTAGCCAACTGGGCCGCCGGGATGGTGGCGCGCAGCAGCGAAGTTGTCAGAAAAATCGTCGGAAGGGGGACGCCATTCGCCAGCACCGTGCTGGTTGATAAGAAGTTCTGCCCGTTTAAATAAATATCTTGTTGCACCGAGCCTTCCTGCGCTGCAGTCGGCGCAATGGAACTTAGCGTGGGATCCGTTGCCGCTGCGATGGTCACACTTGCTGTCGCGGATTGCGAGGTATCTGCCGCCGCCGTCGCCGTGATCGTCACGGCACCCGGCGAAACCAACGGAGCAAAATAAGTCCCGGCGGGCTGGTTAGCGCACAAGTTCTGCGTATCGTTACTGCTCGGGCAGATGATTCCGATGGTCGAATTGCCACCCACTACGGTCATGCTGTCAGCCGTTACGCTCCAGGTGACAGCCGAATTCGAGGAGCCGCTCACTGTCGAGCTGAATCGAAACTTTTCTCCAGGAGCGACGGTAGCGGTGGACGGCTCAATGGAAACCCGCACTCCAGTTCCAACTAAAACATAGCTTAGCCCGTATATATTCGCATTCACTGTACTCTGCGCTGCAACCACAAAAACGCTGGGGGGCGGCGTCGGCGGCGCCGCGTAAAGCCCAGTCGAGCTTATCGTTCCAAAGCCGGTTAGCTGCCCGCAATTTACCGGTATAGGATTCGTAACCGTGGTATTTGTAGGAGGAAGACAAATAAACCAATTCACAGTAGATGTCGACGTCCCGGTTACGGTAGCTGTGAATGGTTGTTGGCCACTAATCACCACGGTCTGCGGTGATGCCGCCGTTCCAGTCGGAGTCACAATAACGCCGACCGGCGTGGAGTTGCCGCCACATCCCGCCACACAGGCAGCCAGAACAATCGCTGCGCCTATTTGCCAAACTCTCATCCTAAATCCTCCGGCGTTCCCCACGCCCTGATCTTCACGCGCCTCAAATTGTTTACTCGCGCGCCATGCCATATGTTGGTAAATGAAATGTCATCTTAGAAAGTCTTCCCCACTGTGAATCGGAAGGTTTGTTTCGGCTCGATCAAGCCGGCCGGAATGTGCTGCACCTGTTGAAACAGAATGGAATCCAATTCCGGTTGAATCTGCGTCTGAAGGACGCCGGGAGGCAGCGTATTTTTCACCGCATCACTTAAGAAATAAGCGCCGGAGGGCGCGGTAATAGTTCCGGTCAGCCGCAGATAGTTATAGGCATAGTAAACGCGAAATGGCGCGTTCACGATCGGCAGGATAACCTGCAACTCGATGCCCGCAGACGTTCGCGGATAAAAATTCGTTCCGCTTACAATCGGCAAATCTTTGGTGATATGTACGTTGGGAAAATCCGGATTTGGATACTGTTCCTGGAACAGCGACACGGCCGCCGGATTTAACGACAATTGCGTCTGTCGAAGAATTCCATTCAAGCCCAGATCGTTGAAGAACACCAGCGTTACAGGCCCCGCGATAGGAATTCGATATTCCAGGTTCAAGACATTCTGATAGTCCCCGCCGGGTCGCGTGGGAATGAATTCCAATAGCGGCACAGTAAGGAGCTGCGGTACCGGATTTCCAGTCGAGCCAATTCTTCTTGGATCGAAGTACTCGATGCTTGTGCTAGTCGAAAATGGAATAGCCACGAAAGGAGAAATCGTATAGAAGTTAAATCCGCGAACGTCCTGTTCTCCACCTAGATAAAAACGGTTATACGGAGGAATATCTTTTCCGCCGTATCCAGAGATCATCGCCGTCTGATATTTAATGCCGATCACGTTCCGCCGCTTGTTGACCTGATGAAAATAGGTGGTCGAAAACGTATTGCTTATCGTATTTACATTGCCGCCCAGCGGGCCGCCTTCCAGCGATACACCGTAATAAAAACTTTTTCCGTGCGTTGGATTTTGCGGATTATTCACCGTGCTGTAGCTGATCGTCGGCGTCACCTTACTGGAATGAATGCCGTTCAACGCAGAGGGCCCCGCCAAGCTGGTGAATTGAATGCTATCGAACAACAACTGCGCCGACTGGCTGAACGTAGTGATGTTAGTACTCGAGAATCCATAAGTCAGACCCACGCGCGCGAAAGAGAATCTTCGCAGCGGCGAACTTATGAACAGCGTGAATCCCTTGGTATCCGTGTTGTAGTTTTCCTGCAACGCGGGGTTCAGCGCGATTTGCTGCCCTAACAAAAGACCGTACTGCTTGGCCTGGTTGAAATCGTACTTGTTGGCGAAAATCGTGAATCCGGTGGTTATCGGCCGGTCAAAAAGAAATGGCTCGGTAAATCCGAAAGTATAGCCGCGTTGGAAATCGCCCAACTGCGCGGACAACGTCAGCGTTTCGCCCAGTCCCAGAAAATTATTCGTTTGGTAGGAGGCGCTCACGAACGTGCCGGCGATGCCGCTTACGCCGCCCGAAAAGCTGATCGATTGCTTCCCTTTTTCCTTCACCTTCAATTTAATATCGACCGTTCCGGCTTTCACGTTGCGCTTCAGTTCCGCATTCTCCGGCTTAATCACATCAAAATAGCCTAGTTGATTCAGCCGCAATATGCTGAGTTCCCACAGACGATTGTTGTAAACCTGTCCTTCATCCAGCAGGATTTCGCGGCGTATCACTTTGTCGCGCGTGGTAGTGTTGCCGGAAAATTCAATGCGTCGCACAAAGAATTGCTTCTGCTGGTCGAACTCCATGGTCAAATTCACGACTTTCTTCTTATCGTCAATATCCGTCAGCGGCTCCGCAACGAAATCGATATAACCATATTCACCGTAAAGTTTCTTGTAGTTGTCCAGCGCCTTGCGGATTTTCTCGGCCGAAAAAATCTCGCCTTCTTTTATGGGGAATACCTTCGCCAGGATTTCCGACTTGAAAACAAGCCCCACTTCCGGATCGCTGCTGCGAAATTTCAGCGCGCCCATGCGGTACTGCTCGCCTTCTTCGATCGGAACCGTAATGTCCACTCGCTTACCATGCTTGGACCCCAATACTGGCCACGGCCCCTTGATACCGCTGCGATCTTCGTCATGCGTATTCAGAATCGGATCGCCCACCGTCGCCTTGAAATATCCGTGGTCGCGATAAAGTCCGCGAATTCCTACTTCCAGGTCTTCGTCGAGTTTCTGCCGGTCGTAAGTCTTGTCCATCACCGGAATATTCGTTATGTAGAGCGGGATTGCATACGGACGATCATGGCGCATCGCGCGTAATAGTTTTCCATCGGAAAAAACCTTATTCCCCGTGAACGTAACCGTTCCGACTTTTACCTTCGGCCCTTCATCGATATTGAACACTAGCTTCACTGCGTTGGTCGCCGCAATGCGCTCGTAGGTAGGTTTCACCGTCGCAAATTGACGCCCGTGTTCCGCCAACAATTCCTTGATCACCACTTCCGCGCGCTTGATTTTTGTCGGATCGAACTGGCCTTCCACCGAAAGGCCCACTTTCTTTTCCTTAAAGGCGTCGAGAATATCCGACTCGGTGATCGATTTGTTCCCCTTGTACTCGATCCTTCGAATAATCGGCCGCTCTTTTAAATAGAAGACCACGATTTTGCCGTCCGGCTGATCCGGACTGTCCTCCACTTCCAGCCGCACATCCTCGAAGAATTGCGTATTCCAAAGCGCTTGGAAATCGCGGCGGACCGCTTCCTCGCTGTAAGGGTCGCCAGGACGCGAAAAAATCCGCGCGCGCAAAGTATCCGACTGGATGCGGCGATTCCCAATGAATTCGATTCGCTGGATCACATACTGCCGGCTCGTAGGTCCCTGCGCTTGCTGACCCCAAAGAGGATACGCATACGCAACGATGCACAAGCACACAACCACAGGAATTTGAAACAGGCGCACAAAATTTTTCGTGCTCGCGGCCTCGGTCAAGGCCGCAGATTCCCGCCCAAGATTATGTGCTCCCCCGCCGGAACCGCTCCCGTCCGGCTTGCGCGTAGGATTCTTAGTGGGCCACTGGGGTTGCTTCAACTGCGGGTCGGAACGAAAGTCCCTCTTCACCGGAAAGAAAAACTTCCAGCGTCGCTGGCCGTTGCAATCCACCCTGAATCAAAGCTTCCGACAATGGGTCTTCGACGTACTTCTGTAACGCGCGCCGGAGCGGCCGCGCGCCATAATTTCGATCGCTGCAAGTTTTTTCTAGAATCCACTGGCGCGCTTCCGGAGTCAGTGCGATCTGCACTTGGCGGTGCACCAATGTCTCATTAATCTGCCCGACCAGCAAATCGATGATCCGCAACAGATCGTCGTCCGTCAGCGAGTTGAACAATATCACTTCATCCAGACGATTGAGGAACTCGGGATTGAAAACCCGCTTCACCTCGCTCATCACCATGTCGTCTTGACTCTTGGCCATGGAGTCGAGCTCTTTCGACGCGAAACCGAGGCCGGCCTGTTTTTGCAGTTGCCGCGCTCCTAGGTTCGAAGTCAGTATGATAATTGTGTTGCGGAAATCTACGGTGTTGCCCAGCCCGTCGGTCAGCTGTCCATCTTCAAAAACTTGCAGCAGGATGTTGTACACGTCTGGGTGCGCTTTTTCAATCTCATCCAGAAGAATTACGGAATAGGGAGTTCGGCGCACGCGCTCGGTCAGTTGTCCGCCTTCCTCATATCCCACGTATCCTGGAGGCGCTCCGATCAATTTCGACACGGAATGCTTCTCCATATATTCCGACATGTCGAAGCGAACCAGAGACTTCTCGCTGCCGAACAAAAATTCCGCCAGCCTTCGCGCAACTTCCGTCTTGCCTACGCCAGTCGGTCCCAGGAACAGGAAGCATCCGACTGGACGCCCGGGAGCCTTCAAGCCCGCGCGGCTTCGTCGAATCGCCCGCGCCAACGCAGTGATAGCCTTGTCCTGGCTGATCACGCGGCGGTGCAGCTCTTCTTCGATGCGCAACAGTTTCTGTTGTTCATCTTCCTTGATGGCCGAAACCTGGATTCCAGTCCAGCGCGCCACTACTTCCTCGATATCTTCGCGCGTAACGATGCCGGTGGACGAATCGTCAATCTTCAGTTTTTCACGCAGCATGCGCAGATGCTCTTTCTCTTTGCGCTCTTCTTCGGAATAAAACCGCGCCTTTTCAAATTCGTGATTGGCAATAGCCGTTTCCATCCGGTGCGTAATAAATTTAACGCGCTTCTGCACCTCGGAAACTTCATCCGGCAGCATTGCCTGGCGGAGTTTCACTCGCGAACCCGCTTCATCCAGCAGGTCAATCGCTTTGTCCGGCAGGAAACGGTCGGGGATATACCGGTTCGATAGGTACACCGCGTATCGAATAGCCTCGTCCGTATAGCTGACGGCATGGAACTTTTCGTAGCGGTCGCGAACGCCTTGCAGCACGCGAATCGCTTCTTCTTCATTCGGCGCGGAAACCTTTACTGACTGAAAGCGCCGCTCGAGCGAACGATCCTTCTCTACCGACTTGCGATACTCTGCCGGGGTCGTGGCGCCAATGCACTGAATTTCGCCGCGGCTCAACGCCGGCTTCAAAATGTTGGCTGCATCGAGCGAACCTTCCGCCGACCCTGCGCC
>Ga0070766_10000745_pt1 | contig 14915 bp, 17 predicted proteins | sample HubBroMetageWFT6_FD_69782 | JGI IMG/M metagenome (GOLD analysis project Ga0070766, IMG submission 69782) | Warmed and freeze-thawed soil microbial communities from the Hubbard Brook experimental Forest, New Hampshire - Hubbard Brook CCASE Soil... | ecosystem: Environmental > Terrestrial > Soil...
TTCCACTTTCTCCCACATCTTACCCGTAAGTCATTGATTGTCAAGCGCAAACTTGAAGGTAGGGGTCCCGCTTCGGGAGTGATTCGACAAAATACGAGTGCTTGTGGTTAACCAGAAAGACGACCACAAGGGGTTGGGTTTATGCTCCAGGTTCCTTCGCTATTTATTCGCTAACATTTTTCTTGCACTCCGCGCCCATGGCGGATTTTCCTGTGGATAACAGGGTATTCGACAAGAAAAACAGCCAGATTTCTTGCAGCTCGATAAGCCCACGCGGTTATTCCCGCATTTCTCTCGCTTCCCTTCTGACCCTGCTCTATGATGCGGCGATGAAATGCTGTCTCTATCTGCTCACTGTTGGCATCTTGTATGGACCGTTCCTCCGCGCCTCTGACACCGTCAAACAACAAGAAGCGATCGCCCGCCTAGAAGAAGCCGTTTCGAAAACCAACATCTTTGAACTACCGTCGTTTGCGATGAGGGCGGAGGTGCACGTCGAGAACCATGGAAAAATGATGGATGGCACGTACGAGCTCCTCTGGAACGGCCCGGACCAGTGGAAGGAGCGGACCAGTCTCCCTGGCTACAGCGAAGTTCAGATTGGGGGAAAGGGAGCCGTTTGGCTCCAGCGCAGCCCCGACCTCATACCGTTCCCGATTCACAACTTGCAGCAGGCACTCGGCTTTAGCTCCAGCGTGGGTTCGCCCCAGTCCATGTCGCTCGTCCAACTGGGTCTCACTCCGAACGACACGATCAAGAAAACGAATAAACGAAAGGACCACGGCGACAAGTTAACCTGCTTCGAGATTGAAAATGAGCAGAAGTACAGGCCCGAGATCTGCATAAATGAGGGCAGCGGCATTATCGCCCGAGCCACTCCCTATTACTCAGACGCCGATCTCCAGCCGGTTGGCGGGAGGGTTTTTCCTCGTCATCTGAGCATTCATCATGGAAACGAAACCGTGGCCGAGGTGAACATCACCGAACTCTCCACTCCAGCCCAATTTGCGCCCGAAACTTTCACGCCGCCGGCCGGCGTCGTGCCTCAGGCCGGGTGCATGAATCCAACAATGCCGCGGCTGGTCAAGAGGCAAAATCCAGAATACCCGCCCATTGCGCGACAGCAGCGCCGTCAAGGCTTGGTTGCAATCGACGCGTTGATCGGTAAGGACGGAGTTCCGCGGACCCGAAGGGTGGTCGAGAGTGCGGGGCCCGATTTTGAGGCTTCAAGCCTGCACGCAGTCAGTCAATGGCGCTATGACCCGGCGATGTGCAACGGCCAACCAGTCGAGGTCGAGACTGTCGTAACGGTCAACTACACGCTCTCGTATTAGGGCGACTGGGATCCTCGGGCAGCGGTCATTCGCTTCATGGCGCACGCGAGCCTCAATAAACCGCGTCACCCGCGCGGCTGGTGTGAATCCGTCCAGCTTCCACCGAGATCGAGTAAGGCTCTCCGCCATCCCCACTCCACGCTTGCACGTCGAACTTGGCTCCGGTAGGCGCACGGTAGGCCGCCACATTGCGCAAAGTCAAAGGCTGGCCCTGCTTGCAGACGTCCGGCGCGTCCGTGACTTGCAGAAAATAAACTCCGAGCCCGGTCCCCACCACTTTCGCCCTTCCGCTGGCTTCTACCAGCAACGCCGATTTCTCATCGATGGCAATCTCGCGCGGCGCTTTCGACCAGCCATCCTGCACAATCCGCGCCAGGAATCCCAGACTGCGTCCCATGCGATCGCGCTTGGCGAAATGGCTGTCCGTGAGAATGTTTTCAAGGCCGGGAACTTTGAGAAAATCGCGCACCACGGTCACTCGCTTGATGTAAGGATCAGCAAGAACTTCGCGCGACGCGAGATCGGCATCATCTGGCTTATCTTCCAGGCATCCGTAGACGAACTGCCCCAACACCGCCAAACCCGCGCTGGTTCCTCCGATAGGCTTGCCTGCAGCCACGTGCGCGTTGATTGCATCCTCAACCGGTGTTCCCTTCCAGAAGTTGACGTAGCGCGACTGGTCGCCGCCAGCTATGAAAATGGCCTCGGCCTGCCTGATGATCTCGGCTACTCGCGGTTCCTGCGCCGCTTTCCGGCTGGGAATGATCAGCGTCGCGATGGAATTTGTCTGGCACAAACCAGCGATGTAGGGGTTGTAATCAGCGCCACCGTGAGCCCGTATGATCAGAAAATCGCCGCCGTTGCCTTTGGCGCACAGCCAGCGAAACGCTTCGTCCAGGTCGGTGCCCCCGCCCATCATCGCCACTCCTGCTTCGGCGTGAATTTGCACGTCATGCGGGCTGCCCTGGCGTACGTACACAAAGTCAGCCGCGCGGCCGACGGCGGCAATTCCGACCAGAACGAGACTGACGAGCAAGACACGCGCGAATCTCATGATCCGACGACTATACCCCAGAGAAAGACTGTAGAGTCGAACCCAGTTTCATCGCCATTGGCCAGAATTAGGTGTACACTTCGTCCGTTTATTCAACGACGATTTAGGGGGGCGCTATGCATCTGAACCGAGGCAGGATCTGGCTGGGCGGTCTAGCAGGCGGCGTGGTCTGGACGATCTGGAGTTTTCTCGTAGGCAAGTACGTCATCACCGATGCGCGCTACCTGGCAGCACAGAATGCCGGGTTTTTTCTGAAAGTGCCGCGCTATCCCTACTTCGCGGGCTTGTGGATCGCGCTCGTGTTTATTCTGGCGATCGCGGCTGCACATCTTTACGCCTGGGCGCGTCAGGGTTTGGGACCCGGTCCCGGCACTGCACTAAAGGTCGGCTTTGTAGCCGGGTTCTTCGCCGGATTCCCGGATAACTTCGCGCAGATTACATGGTTTGCCGGTGACCGTGGGCTTCCTTATGGCTGGATGATCGACATGTGGTTTGGCGCCATCCTGGCAACGCTGGTCGCGGGCTGGGTGTACAAGGACTAAGAAGCAATCGGCAATTGGAACTCGGTAATTGAATCGCCGATGCCTACTTCGTCGCCTCGACAAATACCGCGGTCCCGTAAGCTAGCACTTCGGTGACGCCCTGCATCACTTCGGTCGCGTCGTAGCGTGCGCCGACCACGGCATTGCCGCCCAGTTCGGCGGCGTGCTGCAGCATCAAGTCGAAGGCTTCGGCGCGCGTCTTCTCGCACAGGTTAGTGAGCAGCGTGATGTTGCCGCCGACTAGCGTCTGTAATCCCGCGCCTATCGTGCCGAAGATCGACCGCGAGCGCACCACGATACCGCGCACAACTCCAAGAGTCCGCGTTACGCGAAAACCGTCCAGTTCAAACTGAGTCGTGACCATATTGTGCGCCACCATCCGTCCACCACCGGTGTAATGTGTCGCCATCGAGGTCTATCCTTTCTGAATCGGCGATTGCCCTGTTACCGAGCACCTAACTATATCGCGAATATTATCAAGAAGTCGTAGAGACGTAGCTTCCTACGCCTCTCTACACCACGGAACAGGCCACGACTCAGCCACCAACTTACTCTAACTCGGCGGTGATGAAGAAATCTCCCGACGCAGTATCGTACCCAATGCTCAGCACGTTAGGTTTACAACACACTTGGCAATCTTCCACATAGCTCTGACGGTCTCCGGCGGACACATCGACCGAAGTTGAGTTCCACTCGCCGCAACCTGCACATTGGAAGCCCGCTTCCATGAGGCAATTATCCCCCACGAATCGTCGAGGGACATATAATGTCCCATCTCATATCTTTGCACGGAGGTTTCATGATCTCGCGGCGGCGGTTTCTCGAAGCTGGTAGCGTGGCGGCAGGAGTTTCAGCAGTGGCTCGTCCTCTGCTGGCATTCGGTGCGACAGTCGACGAAAAATCTGCCTTGCCGCCGTCCCTGGCGCGCTTAAGTTCGCGGAAGAACGAAGCCACTCCCATAACCCGCGATGAACGGCAAGAACGCCAGGACCGCGCCCGCAAGCTAATGGGCGAGAACGGGCTTGACGGCGTCGTACTGATGGAAGGTACGTCGCTGAGATACTTTACCGGCATTCGCTGGTGGGGCGGCGAACGCCTGTTCGCACTGGTTCTCCCCGCCAAAGGTGAGGCGTTTTATGTGTGTCCCGCGTTTGAAGAAGGGCGCGCCCGCGAGCAGATCGCAGCCGCTCCCGATGGTGAGAATCCAGATGTGCGCACGTGGCAGGAAGACGAAAGCCCTTACCAGCGCGTGGCGCAAGGATTGAAGGAACGTGGCATGGCCAGCGGCAAGCTCGGGATTGAAGAAACCGTGCGTTTCGTTTTCGCCGACGGGATTGCCAAAGCCGCTCCCCAGGCGACGCTGACGAGCGGAACTCCGGTGACCGCAGGTTGCCGCAGGATCAAGAGCACGCACGAACTTGCGCTGATGAGTTTGGCGAACCAGGTGACCCTCGCCGTGTACGAAGCGGTTTATCACGCGCTGCGCGAAGGCATGACGCAGCATGATGTGGGAGAGTTGATCGCGGCGGCGTACGGACAGATGGGCTTCCCCGGCGAGGCCAGCGTACAAGTGGGAGAGTACACGGCTCTGCCTCACGGGTCGAGGACTCCGCAGGTCATTCACGAAGGTTCGATCGTAATGATTGACGATGGCTGCGACGTGGAAGGATATCAATCCGACATCACGCGCACGTTTGTACTCGGCAAGGCCCCGGAACAAGTAGGGGATAAGATGCGAAAAGTCTTCGACATAGTCCATCGTGCGCAGTCGGCAGCGCTGGCCGCGGCGCGTCCGGGCGCGGAATGCGGTTCCGTCGATGCCGCAGCCCGGAAGGTCATTACAGACGCGGGCTACGGACCGGATTACAAATATTTTACTCACCGCCTGGGCCACGGTATCGGCATGGACGGCCACGAGTGGCCCTACCTTGTGCGGGGCAACGCCACCAAGCTAGCAGCGAACATGACCTTCAGCGACGAGCCCGGCATCTACATTCGTGGCGAGTTTGGCGTCCGCCTCGAAGACGATATGCACATCACAGAGAACGGCGCGGAGTTATTCACCCCGCAAAGTCTGTCTCTGGAGGATCCCTTCGGGAAGGCTTGACCTGCCTCACCAGCGCAATTGCCGCAGGTATTCGTAACTGTTTTTGATGCTGTCGAAAGGTGCGTCGGGCTTGTCGTGCTCGACGATGTAGTGCTTGATCCCTGCCTTCTCAGATTGCGCAAAAATCCGCTTCCAGTCGATGATCCCGCTTCCAACTGAGGTCATGTCTTTGAGCGAGTCTCCGAAATCCTGGCCACCGGCGGCGGAAATTTTTGGCAACTTCTTCATGTCCTTCACGTGCACGAGCGCGAACCGCCCGGGATAGCGGTCAAAATACTTGAGCGGATCGCCGCCACCGACCTCGATCCAGCACAGATCAAGCTCCATCTTGACGAGGTCCGAGTCACAGTTTTCGAGAAGGAAATCGTAAGGCAATTTTCCGTTAACGGGGAGAAACTCGAACCAGTGATTGTGATAGGCGAACTGAATGCCAGCCTTCTTGCTAACTTCGCCGGCATGGTTGAAAGTTTCCGCGGCGCGCCTCCAACCGTCAGGCTGGTTGCGGATTTCTTCGGGGATCCAGGGACAGACGATGTAGCTCTGGCCGATGATTTTAGCGGACTCAATCTGGGCCAGCCACTGGTCTCCGAGAACATCCCAATCAACGTGACAGGAGGGTGAGACCAGACCATGGCGGTCGATGGCAGCTCGCACCTCTTTGGGCGAGCGATCAAAATATCCAGCGAATTCGACCTCCTGGTAGCCGATCGCCGCAACTTTGGCCAGAGTGCCATCGAAATCAGCTTTCATCTGGTCGCGCACGGTATAGAGCTGCAGGCCAATTCTATCGATCTTGTGGTCCGCCGCAGCCCGGCCGATGCGGCCGGTGAGGAGCGTGGCTGCAGTAACCGTCGTGGCACGCTCAAGGAACGTGCGGCGATTCATCATGGCATTTCCTCCGGACTTTAGCTCGGACGGACCTGGTTCGCGGATCATTATACGCAGGAAAGTGCAGTGGCAGACCGCCACCCCGGTAAAGTGGAAGCGAGCGGCAGCGTCAGCGCGGACGCCGCCGCGCTTGAAATGCTCTACTTCGGCGGAACTACCAGGTTATTAGTCACCGAGAAAATGCCAGATACACTGTTGGCGCGAAGTCCCGCAAAGTTCTTGTCGCCTTCATTGTCGACCACTCCTTCGAGAGTAACGTTGCCATTCTTCACAATGATGCGAATCGGCTTCTGCACACCCAGAGCGTATTTCTCCAACGCAGGGTACCCATAGATCGCGCGATACAAGCGCCGGCGCAGACGATCATCCATGGGCGAGGGGGGAAGCACCTCAATCTGGTTATCCACCTGCTCAACCCCTTCGATGTGCTTCACCGCGTTCCCGGCATCGGATTTCAATGTAGGCCTTACAACCTGCCCGAGCAGCGTGACCGTAGACCCATCCACTTTGTAAGCAATGTTGTCGAATACTCCGAAATACGGCAGCATCAGAAGCTCGTGGCGAACTTCTCGGGTGATGCGTTCCTGCGACTTGGCTGAGGGCTGGCCGCGATCCTGAGCAAATCCCAGCGTCGCGATCGATAACAGGGCAATAACGAGAACCGATTTCCTGAACCTCATACCGGCTTCTCCTTTCTTGAAGTTTCTTCCCGGACGGGGCCAGTTTACTCCAAGCTGGGGCCCTACGAAACCTGGGCGCATGGAAAGACTCTGAGGAACTCCAGGACTTGCAGAGTAAGCAATGATCGGGAAGATTTTTTGTGGGGCGGCGCGCGGCGTGAAGCGCGCCGGTGCAGTAGGCGGGCGGGGAGGGCATGGTTCCCGCGAACTGCACCGTCGGCCTTGCCGGTTCAAGCCGAAACGCTGAGGCCCCCATTTGCCGAGGAGCTGCTTGAGGAATTGCTGCTAGGGCTGGAAGAGGATTCGCTCAATAAATTCAGGACGATCTGTTCGTTGCTGTTAGGAGGCAAGTTGAACGTAATCTCCTGCGCGTTCGACCCCTGGCTGCCCACGCTGAGGGAAACCTGTTCCCCTCCGCCGTTGGTTGGGTTGAGGTTGATGGTGATCTGCTCGGGGCTGGTGCTGCCACTGCTATTGCCCAGATTGAGGATAATTTCCGGCCCGCCGCTGGAGGCGGCCGCACTGGAAGCGGAGCCGGCAGCGATGCTGTTGCTACTAAGGTTAAGGATAATTTCCGGTCCGCTGTTCAAAGTGGAACCGGCGCTGGGAGCGCTTTGCGTGCCCGCCCCTCTTCCAAAAGTGCTTTGGAGCGTACTGAAAGCGGCTTGTGCCCCTGCCAGGTCGCCCGACTGCAGGGCTTGTCCGATGGCTGTAAAATCCTGCTCCCGCTGTGGTCGCGAGAACGGGTCTCCGCTGGCGAACGGGCCGCTTTGGCCGAGCTGAACAATGTTGTTGTAAGCCGTTTGAGCGCCCCCTAGGTCGCCGGACTGCAGTGCTTGTCCGAGCTGGTGCAGATCGCTTTGCCGAGTTTGAAAATATTGCTCCGTCTGCTGGTAAATGGAACTGCTGGAAATGGCTGCTGTCGACATTGGTATCTCCTCAGAATTCGGTTGATCTGACAGGAACGCAATAAAGGTTCTTGCCATCCAAGGGCCATATCGGCTTTAAGAAAAACAAACTTTAAGAGCGCCGACGCAACAACAGCAACTTCTGTTGGGGTTTTCTTTCCGATTATCCTCACGAAAGGCAGGGCGCGTGGCGTCCGAAATCAGATTTTGTTAGGGAAGCCTCACCAACGCTGCTATCCCAGTCAAACGTAGAAAACAAACTCAGGGGGTAAGGGGAAGCCTCCAAAGCAAGCCCACGCTTTCCACCCATAGGCCAAAGACCTACAGACTTCCCCACAGGCACGAGTCCAGGGTTCAATGGTTCGCTGGACTCACATTATTTCTTGGTGTCTTAAACGGTGGAGGCGGCGCTCTTCGCCACGAGCCGCTCGATCGTAGCCCGCAGCCACGTGCCGAGCACTTCCTCAAATCACCGCGACTATTGGTAAGCCGCCACTACGGACGCGCTTGGCCGACGTTCTTCGGCGACGCCGTGACCGTGGTCCTGTTGGCCGTGAGTCCGATCACGCGGGTTATTCACCGGAGTGAGCCGCGCTAATGCCGACTTTGTCGCCCTCTACGAAGTCGGTGTTCCAGAACTCCGAAAGGACTAAAATCACCAGCACACGTGATGTGGGCCACGGAACCTATCTCTCAAAAAGGGCAATATTGCTCAGCTTTAGCAACGGTTGTGGTCTTAAATCTTAGAGGCAATGAAACCCTTGAATGGAGCTTGACCAATGATGAGAATCGATTTCAAAGTGTCTACCATTGCAGCGTTGTTCGCCTTTGTTGTGAGCATAAGCATCCCCTTGTCGGCGGGAGCGCAAGACGCATCGGCCCTTTTCAAATCAAGATGTGCGGGCTGCCATGCTGCTGACGGGACAGGTTCAGCGATGGGCAAGAAGATGGGTGCTCACGACTTCACAACCGCGGACGTGCAGGGAATGACGGACGCGCAGCTCACGGATATCATCACAAACGGCAAGAACAAGATGCCGAAGTATGCATCTTTGAAACCGGAAGAGATTAAGGGTCTGGTGGCTTATATCCGTACTTTGAAAAAATAGACTGCTCCAGTCGTCAATAGCAGGGAGTTGTCGAGCGCGGCGGACAGTCCGCGGCCACAGATGAGACTGTGTCTACGTAGCGCCCATCGAAGGTAGAAGAAAAGGGACAGCGGTTTCCATGAATCTGCGAGCAAGCGTCCGAGAATGGACGCAGCCGATCTATTTCCTAGGGCAAAACCCCATCAGCCTTACTGGTGCCGTAATTACCACGAGCACTGCGCTTACCACCATCGCCTTTTGGTTTTACGACGTCTTCTTGCCCGGACCGCCGCATCCTTATATTGGCCTTCTGGTCTTCCTGACTCTTCCGGGAATTTTCATTCTGGGTCTGCTGCTGATTCCGCTTGGCATCTGGCTCAGGCGGCGCAGTCTCCACGGGAGCGGGAATCTGCCGGAAGTCTACCCCGCCATCGATCCGCGCCTGCCCATAGTCCGGCGCACGTTGGAGTGGGTGGCACTGGCGACCGTGCTGAACCTTCTCATTATTGGGACAGCATCCTACCGCGGCGTCGAATATATGGATTCGACGAGTTTCTGCGGTACGACTTGTCATACCGTGATGGCCCCGGAGTATGCGGCCTATCAGAATTCTCCGCACTCGCGCGTGGCCTGTGTGGAGTGCCACATAGGGCCCGGTGCTGGGTGGTTCGTGAGATCAAAGCTCTCCGGTTTGCGACAGGTCGCTGCGGTGACCTTCCACACGTATTCGCGGCCCATTCCTTCGCCAGTAAAGTACCTTCGCCCGGCGCGTGATACCTGTGAGCATTGTCACTGGCCGCAGCGCTTTACCGGCGACAAGTTACTGGTGAACACCAGCTACAAGGAAGACGAGAAAAACACGCCGCAGACAGACGTCTTGGTACTAAAAGTAGGTGGGCGCACATGGCAGGGTTCGGTCGGCATCCATGGGCACCATCTTGCGGACAACGCGCGCATCCGCTACATTTCAACCGACCCGGAACGCCAGATCGTCCCCGTCGTGTATTACACCGACGATCAGGGGAAGACAACCGAATTCATTACCACCGATACGAAGCCAACCCAAGAACAGTTGGACAAGGGAGAACACCGCACGATGGATTGCGTGGATTGCCACAACCGGCCCACGCATAACTTCGACTTGCCCGAAAACGCAGTGGACAAGCAAATGTCTCTCGGGCACGTCAGCCTCGAGCTGCCCTATATCCGGAAGAAGGCGGTCGAAGTTCTCAAAGTGAATTATCCCAACCGTGACGTTGCGCGGCAGAACATCATCGCTGAACTCAACAACTTCTATCGCGCAAATTATCCTGAGGTCTACCAGACACGCCGAGCGCTCGTGCAGCAAGCGGGCGACGAAGTGGCGGCGATCTACCTGCGCAACATCTTCCCCGACATGCGCGTGACCTGGGGCGTTCATCCAAATAATCTTGGGCACAATGATTCGCCGGGTTGTTTTCGCTGCCACGATGGCAGCCATACCAGTGGCGATGGCCAGACCATCACCAACGATTGTTCGGCATGCCACCAGGTTCTGGCCGCCGGAGAAGAAAATCCTAAGATATTAACCGACCTGGGAATGAAGTAGGCATTGGACGACGACTGAGTCAGAACCCGCTCAGATTCCTAACTCAACCGCGATGCCCCTGGGCGTGAATCCTTTGTCCCGGACAAGCGTAGCCGTGCCCAACTTCCTCATAGCCCGTTTCTTGACAAGTGCCCTTGCACCCCCTCAAGATCCCGGGCGGACAGCGAGACGGATACATCTCCTACTCAGCAAGAAAGTCCTCCATACCGATCCACAGCTGCGCCAGGAGTTGCAGATTCTTCTTGTAAGTACGAGTCACTGTGAACTCCCTTCCTCCCCGCACACGCAGCACATACTCGCCCGTCGGCAATGGATGCATCTCTTCAACCATCCCCGCGTTCACCAGCACCGATCGATGAATTCGCACAAACCCGTGCAGATTGAGCTTTTCCTCCATGGTCGAGATAGACCCTCGCAGCATGTGCGAACTCGCAGTATGCAATAACAAGACATACTTTCCTTTGGCTTCCACGGCGATAACATCCGCCGCATCGATGAAAAGAATGCTCCCCTTAGCTTTGATCGCAATCCGCGCAGACTTCCCCGTCGCAAGCGTCCGTGCAGACCGCTTGGGAAGCGGGAGTTCTTCACACCCGACCTCTACCTGCGGATCGTCGCTATCCAAAAAGACTTCCATGCCGGTTTCGTTACTGCTCCTCTGCGCGAAGTCCATCCTCACCTGCTCGGCCGTCAATCTGCGCCTACCTCCAGTTCATCCTGCTCCACGGTCGCGGCCTCTTTCACTTCACCTCTGTCACTTGCTCCCGTGCTTCGTTGTATGTCCCAAACTTCCTCGCCACTACCTTCAGTGTGGGATAGAACTGCACAAACGTGTGCTCGACGGCGGCATGATCGTCGTGGCACGACCAGCAGACGTTGCCCTTGGGCATGGCCTCGGCCGTTTTGCCCTGGGCGTCGAAACTGTAGTACGCCCACTTATCCGGATTCCGCGCCGAATCTTTCACCTCGACGGCCAGCCCCATCAGATCAGTCTGATAATGGCCCTTTTGGTTGATGGAACTTCGGCTTGCGGCATCCCTTTCGTCGATCACGAACATGCACTTTTCTGGCCATTTCCCCGAGTTCGCAAATTCGTCGTACGCCCAGCGCTGCACGAAGACGTTGGTGAACATCTCGTGGCTGCCGGGCGCGGGACTGTAGTTCATGCCGTATCCAGCAGACAGAAACATCCATTCACGGTAGTCGGCAGGCCGGATAAGCTGGCCTTTCTCGTCATATTGCGGTTTGGGCGCTTTTTCGTCAGGCGCGGCGGCCAGCAGCGCAAGGCAAGTGATAGGAACAAGGATCGAACACAACAGGTTTTTCATCATCTGGTTTCCATTTTTCATCAGACGGTTTCCAATTTTCAAAGAACGTCGTCGTTGCCGTCGGCTCCCGACTCTGGAGAACACATCGGTCAGACTCATTCGCATTTCTAATCTGGCTTGATAGGGTCCGGCGCTCCATCCGGGACATTCAGGCGCCAGAAAATCCAGCTTATTTCTTTGGCCGCTCGCACTCAAAGTTCGCGGCGTCATTAGGATCGCCGCTGCCTTTGTACCTCGCTGCCTGCGGATATGGGCATAGAAGCCGCGTCATCTTCGCGTGCGTTTGGTCCTGGCCCTCGAACTTCGATGCAATAATTATCGACGGCGCCGTGCCCTTTTCCACCCACTGCTCCAAAGACGCGTCCACGCTGTGCGGCGGGTCGTCAAATGCCAGATCATAGAATGCTCCGAACGAATCCGGCCCCGGACCTCCGAAGCAGTGTTGGAAGCCCGGCACCATGTAGAGGCGGACGAAAGAGTCGACATCTTTTTGCCCCATCCTCTTGACGACGTTCTCGTAATAGTCGATCGTGTTCAACGGTGTGATCGCCGGATCACTCCAGCCGTGATAGAGAAGCAACTTTCCCCCGCGGGCTTTGAATGGCTTGAGGTCGGGATCGGTAGCGTTCAGGGCCTGAGCGGTTCTCTCAGTGGCTGCTTTCAGGTCCGCATCCACCTTGAACGTCTTATAGTCCCAATCGGATTTCCCGAACACAAATTCAGAAAAGAATCCGTTTGCGAAAGACGCCGTGAAACTCTTGCCGGGCGTCGGGCCGGTGATCCAGAGTTCCCAACCGCTTTGGCCATCTTCGGCGCCAGGCAGATAGCCGGGATAAACCACGTGCCCTGCGGAATCAAGCATTCCCGTGTAAAGTTTCTTCAGCGCAATGACCTGCGCGCCCGTCAGGCATTTGTCGGAATCCGCTTCCTTGCACTGGATTGTCGCGGGATCGAAGTGACACTGCCGCGGATCGTCCAGAATCCCATCGTGCACGCCGTCCACCTCGTCGCATGCGGCGTTCACTGCCGCTGCAATCGTGGGAATCTTCGCCGGAGGAATGAAGCTGGCCGAATCCGTCGTCAGGACCTGGGTGTCATAAGCAAAAGTCGCCATCAGAGCGGTAAAGTAGTTCGCCGGAGCGCCGGCTAAGATTCCGTCATAGTCCTCGGGATAACGTTGGGCTTCCATCAACCCCTCACGGCCGCCGCCGGAGCATCCGGCGAAGTATGAGCGGTCTGGAGGCTTGGAGTAGTACGCGGCGATCACTGTCTTGGCGACGCGCGTCATCTCATGAATTCCGCGATAACCGTAATCAATAATCTTTTCCGGGTGCCCCATCGCCCAGCCCGCATCGATCGGAGATCCGGTATGGCCCGTGTCAGTCGCCGTCGCGGTGTACCCCGCCTTCACCGACGTTGCGAGTTGCGCGTTGTCAATCGATCCGGCGAATCCGCCATTGCCGATCCCTTCTAGCTCGCCGTTCCATCCCGAGACCGGAAGCCAGACTTCGAGTTTGATGTCGGAGTCTGAGGTCGGCTTCGCCTCGGCAACGACGCGGCAGAACGCCGGAAGACTCTTATATAAAAGGGAGAGTTCGCCACCGCTCTTCGGCGCGGGAGGGCCGTTGAACGTGCCCGCCGCAACCGTCTGCGCGAGCGTAATCGTAGTGTTGGGAATCTTTGCCGCAGTCAGGCGTTCGCACGCGTCCTGGGCGTCGGCTTGTAGCAGCGCAAGGCAGGTAACCACAACCAGCACAGAACACAACACGCTCTTCATAGATCACAAACTCCTTTTCGCGTTGCTCCTACTGACAGGGGACGGCGTTCCAGCCGCGGCCTCGGGTTTGCTCGTCCGCGATGGGCTCATCCACGCGTGTTCTACGACGCGAGCAAAGCCGTTCTTGCCTTCGATCGTAGTTTCTTTCGCATGGTCATGCCTTGAATTCGCGTAAGACCGGACGTCAGTGAGCATGATCGCCCGAGTCCGCCGACGTTCCGTCCGACCACTCGGACACTAGAACGATGAACTCGGTTATTGGCTCCGGAGCACCATTGAAGTGTGTAGCCAGCAGAACCGGGGCGTCGGTGCCAAGCGGGGCTGCACCCCAAGTGTGAGCGTCTTTCACGGGAACATAAAACATGAGATGGGGAGAGCACTTCCCGCATCTGCTGTTAAGCAACCCTTGCTTCGACAGCATATACGCCATCCCCCCAGTCTCGAGGGCCGGCAGCTCCTTGTTCTCAATCGCGGCCTTCATGCCCTCGTTCATTTCAGCTTTCGATTTTCCAGCCAATGCCAATTTCGTCCTAATCAAAGTGATCGGCAGCAACGTCCTGGCAGCCTGCGGGTTGTAGCAAACCGGACCGCGCCTCTTAGGGTTCCAAAACTCGGGACTGTTTTCGAATTGGTCCATCCATGAGCGGTCCACGTTGCAGACAAAGCCGTTCGTGCCTTCGACGGCAGTTTCATAGCCATGTCTTCCGAGGACCATAACTGTGGCGTCCTTTGAAACGGATGGCGGAGCCGCGCTTCGAGCCAGGGCGATTTCGGCATCACGATCCATTAAGTACTGCTCAAGTGGAACCATGTTCGGATAAAGTCCATTGGCGTCCTGTGCTCGCGCTTGCCAGCCTGCGTCCAGAATCAGAATCATTGCGACGCTTATCGAGGCGATCGCCTGGAATCTCTTTCGGTTCATCACTTCCTCCTGTGTTCGCCGAGCCTACAAACCAGTTGGTATGTAACCAGCGTCAAACCGTCCATCAGTACCGATGCCGTTATGCCCGCTTGTGGTTGCCCGGCGCGCGCAGCGACCGCAGCCAGTCCACGATGTTTCTGATCCCCGCTTTCATCACCTTCGGATCCTGAGCATTCTTTGCCAGCGAGCCATAGCCTTCGACCATCGCGATCAGTAAACCGGCGGCGTCAGCAGGCTCGACGTCGCGGCGAACCCTTCCCTGGGTTTGACCCTCTCGCAAAGCGGAGGCAATGGCCTTGCGCCAGGCATCGAACACCATCGCCAGCCGCTTCCGGAATCCCGCGTCAAGAGGAGACATTTCCTGCGCCAGATTGATCAGTTGACAGCCGCCCCGCACATCTTTGGGCCGAACGGATAGCCCCTGAACAATGCCGATCAAAGTGTCGATAGGGTCCTTGCCGCTGCCCTGTAGAGGACGCACCCACTCGCCGTAGTTGTCGGGACCGATGACCTCTTCGACGACGGCGTATCCCAAAGCTTGCTTGCTTTTGAAGTAGTAGTACAGCGCTCCCTTGGTGACGCCCGCTGAGGCCAGAATTGTATCCAGGCCGGCACTTTGGAAACCCGATCTGTAGATCTCGCGGAATGCCGCCTGCAACAGGCGCTCCCGCGTGCGCTCAGGATCGCGCAGCCTGGTCG
>Ga0070766_10000746_pt1 | contig 14904 bp, 16 predicted proteins | sample HubBroMetageWFT6_FD_69782 | JGI IMG/M metagenome (GOLD analysis project Ga0070766, IMG submission 69782) | Warmed and freeze-thawed soil microbial communities from the Hubbard Brook experimental Forest, New Hampshire - Hubbard Brook CCASE Soil... | ecosystem: Environmental > Terrestrial > Soil...
CAGGCGCATCCGGGTCGGCCGCGATAGCTTTCTCGAACCAATTCGCCGCGGCGGGGAAATCGCGCGTCTGCTGCGCCTGGCGACCGGCGAGATATTCGCCGAACAGGTGATCGCCGACGGCAGCAGCCGACTGCGGGGGAGCGGCCGGCTGGCTCTGGGCGGCCCACGCCGGCGCCAAGCCGAGCGCCGCAACGGCCAAGAAAGCAGCGCAAGCCGCAACGTCGCGATACCACGATCTCTTCTGGTTCACACCAACCACCCCTATTTCCCACACCAGAACGTGCCGCAAAGAAACTCAACTACATATTCGGATAATTCGGCCCGCCACCGCCTTCCGGCACAACCCAATCAATGTTCTGCGTCGGGTCCTTGATATCGCAAGTCTTGCAGTGCACGCAATTCTGCGCGTTGATCTGCAACCGTGGCTCTCCGCCCCCGCCTTCCAGCACGATCTCATAAACCCCGGCCGGACAATAGCGCTGTTCCGGCGAGTCGTAGAGGCGGTAATTGATCGCAATCGCTTTGTCCGGATCGCGCAGCCTCAGATGCGAGGGCTGGTCCTCCTCGTGGTTGGTATTCGAAACGAACACCGAGGACAGCCGGTCGAAGCTGATCTTGCCGTCCGGCTTCGGGTACTCGATCCGCGGCGCCGAACTTGCGGGGATCAGCTGAGTGTGGTCGGGATGGTGATGCAGGGTCCACGGCGCCCGGCCGCGCAGCAGGTATGTATCCAAGGCCGAATAGGCGAGCCCTGCCCAGAGGCCGAAACGAAAGCTCGGCCGCACGTTCCGCACCCGATAAAGCTCGTCCCAGATCCAGCTCTTCTCCAGCCCCGGCCTTAGCTTGGTATCGGTGCCGGCGAGCCGGGCGAAGACCGTCTCGGCCGCGATCATGCCGGACTTCATCGCGGTATGGCTGCCCTTGATCTTCGGCACGTTGAGAAACCCGGCCGCGTCGCCGATGATTGCCCCGCCCGGGAAATCGACCTGCGGGATCGACTGAAACCCGCCCTCGTTGAGCGCCCGCGCCCCGTAAGCGATGCGCCGGCCGCCCTCGAAGGTGGGACGGATCGCCGGATGCGTCTTGAACCGCTGAAATTCCTCGAACGGATTCAGGTACGGGTTCTTGTAGTCGAGCCCGATCACGAAACCGACCGCGACCTGGCGTTCTTCCAGGTGGTAGAGGAACGACCCGCCATAGGTATCGCTTGCAAGCGGCCAGCCGATGGTGTGCACGACGAGCCCGGGATGGTGCTGGTCCGCGGCGACCTCCCATAGCTCCTTGATGCCGATCGCATAGGTCTGCGGGTCGCTGCCCTCGCGCAGGCGAAACCGCTCGACCAGGGTCTTGGTCAGCGAGCCGCGACAGCCCTCGGCGAAGAGCGTCTCCTGGGCGATCAGCTCGACCCCCGGTGTGTAGCGCTCGGTCGGCTGGCCGTCCTTGCCAATGCCCATATCGCCAGTGGCGATGCCGCGTACCCGCCCCCCCACCCCTCCCTCCCCCGCCTGCGGGGGAGGGTTGGGGAGGGGGTCGTACAGCACTTCGGCGGCGGCGAAGCCGGGATAGATCTCCACCCCCAGCTCCTCGGCCTGGCTCGCCAGCCAGCGGCACAGATTGCCGAGGCTGATGATGTAGTTGCCGTGATTGTGCATTTGCGGCGGGGTCGGCAGCCGCAGCGCCCGGGTTTTGGTCAGATAGAGGAAACGGTCTTCGGTTGCCGGGGTGTTGAGCGGCGCCCCGCGTTCCTTCCAATCCGGGATCAGCTCATCGAGAGCGCGCGGCTCGAATACCGCGCCCGACAGGATGTGGGCGCCGACCTCGGACCCCTTCTCGACGACGCAGACGGATACATCGCTGCCGGCGGCGGCCGCGAGCTGTTTCAGACGGATGGCCGCGGCGAGACCGGAGGGCCCGGCCCCGACCACGACGACGTCGTACTCCATCCGCTCGCGTTCTGCTTCCGCCACCCTCGCTCTCACCCCTTCCTGATTGCCGGCCAAGGTTATAAAGCATCGCCGAGAAAACTGGAGCCGCATGCCTGCCACCAAGGCCTGCGCCGGGACGACAAGCTTTTTGACGCGGCATATACTGAGGCGATGCCCGGCCCCGATCTCGACCCGAGACACCGCTCCGTCACTCCGGAAAGCGCGCTGGCGCTGCTCGAATGGCAGATCGCGATGGGCGCCGACGAGGCGATCGGCGAGATCGCGCCGAATCGGCTGGCCCCAGCGCCGGCCGGCCCGGCGCCTCTTGTCGCGGCCGCTCCGATACCGTCGCAGCCCCCGATTGCGACCCCCTCGATTGCGGCGCCGCGGGTCGCCGCGCCACCTACCGTTGCGCCACCCGGGGCGCTAGCCGAATCATTGGCCGAGGCGGCGCGGTCGGCGCGCCGGCTCGCCGCCGGCGCCGACAGCATCGAGGCGCTCGCCGAACTGATCGCCGGTTTCGAGGACTGTCCCTTAAAGAAAACCGCGACCAACACCGTGTTCCTCGACGGCAACCCCGGCGCGCCGGTCCTGATCGTCGGCGAGGCGCCGGGCGCCGACGAAGACCGCATCGGCCGGCCTTTTGTCGGCCGCGCCGGCCAACTGCTCGACCGCATGCTGGCGGCGATCGGCCTCGACCGCACAAGCGTGCAGATCACCAACGTCATCTACTGGCGCCCGCCCGGCAACCGCAAGCCGACCTCGGCCGAAATCGCCGCCTGCCTGCCCTTCGTGCTGCGCCATATCGCGTTGTCGCGGCCGAAAGTGCTGGTGCTGGCCGGCGGCACCGCGGCGAGCGCGCTGCTGCCGGTGAGTGAGGGGATTACCCGGTTGCGCGGCCGCTGGTTCGAGCTTTCCGTCCCCGGTGTCGAGGCGTCGGTGCCGACCCTGCCGATGTTCCATCCGGCGTTTCTGCTGCGCACCCCGGAGCGCAAGCGCGAGACCTGGCGCGACCTGCTCGCGCTCAAGGCGCGGCTCGCCGCCGTGAATTCGTAGGGCGGGTGGAGCACAGCGCAACCCGCCATTCGTTCTGGCGCGGCGCGGCGGGTTACGCTTCGCTGCACCCGCCCTACCTTTATTGACGGCTTTAGTGGAGTGACCGCGATGCCCGGCCGCCTCGATCCGAACCGCCCGTTCCTGCCCGTCAACATCGCCTTGCTGACCGTGTCCGATACCCGCAGCGAGGCCGACGACCGGTCCGGCAATACGCTGGCCGAGCTGGCGAGCGCGGCCGGCCACCACATCGCCGCCCGCCGCATTGTACGCGACGAGTTCGACGCGATCGCCGCGCAGCTGCGGGCCTGGATCGCCGACCCCGAGATCGATGTCGTGATCTCGACCGGCGGCACCGGGGTCACCGGCCGCGACGTGACCCCCGAGGCATTCCACAGCGTCTACGAGAAGGAGATCGCCGGTTTCGGCGAGGTTTTTCGCTGGCAGAGCTACGAGAAAATCGGCACCTCGACGATCCAGAGCCGGGCGACCGCCGGGGTGGCCGGCGGCACCTACCTCTTTGCCCTGCCCGGCTCGCCGAGCGCCTGCCGCGACGCCTGGGAGGGCATCCTCCTCCATCAGCTCGACAACCGCTTCCGCCCGTGCAACTTCGTCGAGCTGATGCCCCGCTTGCAGGAGCATCTGAAAGGGTAGCGACGCTCAGAACCCGCGGCGTGGGGCGAGGCGGCGATAGGCGGCGCCGTCATCGACATCCTCGAGCCGCGCGGCAAAGCCGACCGACACGCTTGGCGGAAGGTTCGCGAGCACATCGGCGAGCGCATGCGGCCCTGACCAGCGCACCTCGCCGAACAGCGGCGGCAAACGCGGCGAGCGGCGCGCGCCGACCAGCCAGAACCCGCCGTCGGCAGCCGGCCCGAACACCACATCATGCCTGCCGAGCAGCCGGAACGCCTCGGCGATGTGATCGCGGGCGAGCGCGGGGATGTCGGTACCGATCAGCACCGCCCGCCCCGGCGGGCAGGCAGCCAAGGCGCGGCGCATCCGATGACCGAGATCGCTCCTGCCCTGCCCGGCAAGCGCGATACCGGGCGGCCAAAGCCGCTTTCGGCGGCGGGCGCGGTCGGGCGTGACGGCAACTCGCAGCCGCCACCTTCCGTCGCGCCCGAGGCTGCGCAGCAGTCGCGTCAGCATCAACCGCTCGAAGCGCAGCGCCCCGACCGCGCCAATGTCGCGCGCGAGCCGACGCTTGCCGGAGCCGAGCCGCGGCGCCCGCGCGAACAGCACGAGATGCCGGCGGATCATCCGTACAGCCGAACGATCCGTCGCAGCGGCACGCCGGCGAAATAGAGGGACAGGCACAGCAAGTTGCGCAAAGGCCGCCGCACATAGCCGCCGCTGCGGTAGCGCCGGGCCGAGCTGACTATCGGCGCGGGCAGCAACATCAGCCGATGCCGGCCGATCCGGCGCACCAGATCGACATCCTCCATCAGCGGCAGGGCGGCGAAGCCGCCGACCGCCTCGTAGAGCGAGCGGGCGATCAAGAGGCCCTGGTCGCCATAAGGCATCCCGAGCAAGCGGCAGCGCCAGGCGACGATCCGCTCCAACCGCCGCGCTGCCGGGCTTGGATCGTCGAGCGCGAAGACAAAATACCCGGCGCGCGCCGTCGCATTCGGCGCGGCGAGAAACGCCGCGGCATCTGCCTCCCAGCTCGGCGAAAGCCGGCAATCGGCATGCAGGAACAGCAGCCACTCGCTCGACGCAGCAGCAGCCCCGGCGGCCAGTTGCGGTCCGCGCCCGCGCTCGGCGACGATCACGCGGGCTCCGGCGGCTTCGGCGATCGCAGCCGTGTCGTCGCGCGACCCGCCATCGGCGACGACGATCTCCCGGACGAGGCGGGCTGCGGCGAGCGCTGAGAGCGTACTGGGCAGCACCTCCGCGGCGTCGAGCGTCGGGATAACCACTGAAATCAAATTGTGTTCTTGAAATGTTCCCATCGAGGCGCCATAATCAGCGGCATGGGTATGCCGACCGGCGTCAAGGCGCGCAAGGGACGCGGCGCCGCCAGTAACGACAGCGGCCGCTTCGAGAGCGAGAAGCGGATGGTGTTCGATGACGGTTGGGGCTCCGGCGAGGAGGCGCAGCCCGAGCGGGTCGCGACGACGCTTTCCGTCGATGCGACGCGCACAATCATCGCCCGCAACGACTCGCCCGATATCGGCTTCGACCGCTCGATCAACCCGTATCGCGGTTGCGAACACGGCTGCATCTATTGCTATGCGCGGCCGAGCCACGCCTATCTCGGCCTTTCGCCCGGCCTCGATTTCGAGACGCGTATTTTCTACAAGCCGCAAGCGGCCGCCCTATTGAATTCCGAGCTGCGCAGGAAGGGCTACAGCTGCAAGCCGCTGGCGCTCGGCAGCAACACCGACCCCTACCAGCCGGCCGAGCGCCGCTTCGGCATCACCCGCGCGATCCTCGAAGTGCTACGCGACTTCCGCCACCCGGTGACGATCGTTTCGAAATCGGCGCTGATCCAGCGCGACATCGACATCTTGTCGGAGATGGCGCGCGAAAAGCTCGCCGTCGTGACGATCTCGGTGACGACCTTGGATCGCGAGCTCGCCCGGCATATGGAGCCGCGTGCCGCGACCCCCGAGCGCCGGCTCGAAACCATCGCCGCGCTTGCCGCGGCCGGGGTGCCCACCGGGGTGTTGTCCGCGCCGATGATCCCGGCGCTCAACGACAATGAGATGGAGGACATCCTGGCGCGGGCGCGCGAGGCTGGGGCCCGGTTCGCCGGCTATACGCTGTTGCGGCTGCCGCTCGAATTGAAGGCGCTGTTCCGCGAATGGCTCGAGGAGCACGCACCGCAAAAGGCCTCGCACGTGCTGTCCCTGGTCGCGCAATGCCACGGCGGCAAGATCTACGATTCCGCCTGGTCGAAGCGGATGGTCGGCACCGGGCCCTACGCCGACATGCTGAGCGCCCGCTTCGACCGCGCCTGCCGCCGGCTCGGCTTCGAGCCACGGACCACCGGAGTGCTCGATACCAGCCGCTTCCAGCCGCCGCCGCAAAGGGGCGATCAGCTCGCGCTGTTCTGATAGGCTCTGCGCTCGGGCGAGATACCCGGGCGGAGCGGAGGCAGCGGCGTGGCCAGGGAAAAGCGGCTCGAAGCGCGCGATGTCGAGGCGATCTTCCGCGCCTTTGCCGAGGTCTTGCGCGAATTGCCGCCCGATACCGAAGCCGGCTTTCTCGACGCCGAGGGCGATCTGCGCCTCGCTCCCGATATCGGCCGCAAATTGCGCACCGCCCGCAACGTGCGCGAGGTGCTTCGCCAGATCCGGGAGTCGGAAGCCGAGCGATAACCGATCAGCTTCCGTCCGGGCCGGCGGCGATGCCGGCATCGTGCAGCCGGGCGATCTCGCCATCGGGCAGCCCGAGCACCTCGGCGAGCACCTGATCAGTATGCTCGCCGAGGCGCGGCGCCGGCCGGGTCGGCTCGCGCGGCGCGGCGCCGAAATCGAGCGGCAGGCCGGGCATCGGATAACGGCCGATCCCGGGCTGATCGACCTCGGCATAGAGCGGATTGGCCGGCGAACAGCGCGGATCCTCGCGCACCAGCTCGATGAAGTCCTGGAACGGACCCCACAAGACGCCGCTCCCGGCAAAAGTCGCGCGGATCTCGGCCAGGGTCTTGCCGGCGCACCAGCGGGCGAGCAAAGCGGCGATCGCGTCGCGCGCCTCGTAGCGGCCGGTTTCGGTTTCGAGATTGACCTCCATCATCTGGCCGACCATCGCCAGCTTGTCCGCGAGCCCGGTGGCACGGCCGAGCGCGCGCCACTGCCGCGGGGTCAGCGCGATAATCATGATCCGCCGGCCGTCCGCGGTGGCGAAGTCGCGGCCGAAGCTGCCGTAGAGATCGTTGCCGATCGCCGGCCGAGCATGACCGTTGATGTGAACGTCGCCGACATAACCGAGATGGCCGACCGCGGCGAGCATCACATCCGACAAGGCGGCGACGACCTCCTGCCCGGCGCCGGTGCGGGTGCGGTGCCGCTCGGCCGCGAGCAGCGCCGTCGCGAGGTACAGCCCGGCGGTGATGTCCCAGGCCGGCAAGACATGGTTGACCGGCCTGCCGCCGCTACCGTCGTTCCCGGTGACCAGCGGGAAGCCGCTTGCCGCGTTGACCGTGTAGTCGACCGCGGCGCTGCCGTCACGATTGCCAACGAGGCGCAGCAAGATCGCGTCCTCCCGCTTTTCCTTGAGGCCGGCATAGTCGAGGCCCGAGAGCGGCGGCAGGTTGGTCAGCACAATGCCCGCGCCCGAGCCCGGCGCGGTGGCGATGGCGCGCGCGAGTTCGCGCCCTTCCGGCTTGCTGAGCGCCAGCGCGACCGAGCGCTTCGCCTTGTTGAGCCCGGCCCAATAGAGGCTCGCGCCGTCTTTCGTCACCGGCCAGCGATTGTAATCGATGGCGCCGCCGATCGGGTCGATGCGGATCACCTCGGCGCCGAGCTGGGCCATGGTCATGCCGCCGAGCGGCGCCGCGACAAAGGCGGAGAATTCGACGATGCGCAGATCCGCCAAGAGCCGGTTCATCGCGACGATTTCCTCGCTTCGGACGCCGGCTATTCAGCCGCAACCGCGATTCCGGTGCAACCGGTGGACGCCCCACTAGGCGGGCCAATCAGCGTCCCTACCCGCTCGCGCCAGCCGCGCGCCTGCCACAAATCGCGGCCGAGCGCGACCCAGGCGTGGAATGCGATCCATACTGGATTGTTCGAGTGGAGCGGCTCGAGGAGGCCGTAGCGGATCACGACCTCGTCGCGCTCGGCCGCGAAGGTGCCGAACAGCCGGTCGAAAATGATCAGCACGCCGCCGTAGTTCCGGTCGATGTATCCGGGATTGGTCGCGTGATGCACGCGATGGTGCGAGGGCGTGTTCAGGACCCATTCGAGGGGCCCGAGCTTCGGGATCCAGGTCGCGTGCAGCATGAACTGGTAGAGCAGGTTCAGAGCGAGGGTGGTAAACACCGCGACGGGCGGAAAGCCGACCCAGATCAGCGGGACATAAAACAGGCCGGACCCGGCGAGGCGCGACGTCCAGCCGATGCGGTACGCGGCCGACAGGTTCAGCTCATTCGGCGAGTGGTGCACCGCGTGCGATGCCCACAGCCAGCGCATCCGATGGCTGCAGCGGTGAAACCAGTAGTAGCAGAACTCCTGCCCAAGAAAGACCACCGCAATGGCGCCCGCCGTCCCGAGCGGCACTGTCATCAGACGATGACGCCACGCCAGGCCAACGAGCGGCGCGGCAAGGCTGAACGGCAGATAGACATAGACAAGGTATTCGCGGCCCAGGAGATCGGCGAGCGACGCCAGGTAGGCTCGCCAGTTGCAACGCTGGCGCGCCGCAAGCGACATGACGAGTGCTTCGAGCGTGGCGGCCGCGATGACGCCCCACGTCGAATAGTACAGGATCGTCTGGATTACCGACATTGCCCGATCCTCTTTGTCACGACCGGGGGAGCGTCGCTGTCCGGGTGCGGCGCTGCTCTCCGATTTCTCAATGAAAGCTGGGCGAAATCGGCGGGCGCTCGCCGATTCCGGAATCGGCGAGGGCTATTCGGCGGCGGGACGCTGCGGGCGCACGAACTGGCGGCGATACTCGCTCGGGGTCATCCCGAGCTGCGCCTTGAAAGCGCGGTTGAACGGGCCGAGCGACTGGAAGCCGGCATCGAGCGCGATCGTCAGGATCGGCACTTCGGCCTGGCTCGGGTCGGCGAGCGCCGACGCGGTCTCGGTCAGCCGGTAGCTGTTGACGAAAGCGGTGAAATTGCGGTGTCCGAGGCGCTGGTTGATCAGCCGGCGCAGCCGGTATTCCGGAAGACCCAGCCGCGTCGCCAGGCTGGCGATGCCAAAACCTTCTTCGCGGTAGACCTTGTCGTGCTCCATCGCGTTGCGCAGCGCGGCGAGCCAAGCCGTTTCCTGGCTGTCTCCTGCGGTCGCGGCGGGCCAGCGCGGTTCCGCCGGGGTCTCCGCCGGAATTGGCCCCGCCACGGGGGCCTCGTCCCCGTTCGACGACAGTCGCAGAAAGGCGAAGGCGAACGACATCACCGCAAGCCCGGCGGCATTGATGACGCTGCCCGGCAAGAAAGCCGCGAACCTAGCCGGCGCCAAGTAGGAGAGATTGATTGCCAGGCTGTAAAGCGCGACGCCGATCGCCAGCACGGCGCGCAATAGCCGGCGGCTTTCGACGAGATCAACTCCTCGTCCGGAGAGCGCCTGCCAGAGGCTCAGTCCGGTCAGCAGCAGGATTGCGGCTCGCACGGCATGCCACGGCAGCGGCCGGTCAATCGCCATTGCCGCGGCTGCGAGACCGACAAGACCCAGCCAGACTAACCAATGGCGCCAGCTTGGCACGAACTCGTCGTCGAAATGCGCCCGGGTCCATAGCCAGAAGATTGCCGCGGTGCCGTTGCTGATCAGGCGCAGCGGCACGACCCAAAGCGAATGCTGGATCGCCGGGTCCGGCGTCGACTCGACGACATAGGCCGCGACGCTGATCGAGAAAAATGCGCTATAGCGCGCCGCCGCGCTGGAACGCGCGTCGCGCAGCCCCATCGCCGCCAGCAACACCAGCAGCGCGATCGCGCCGCCACGCAGCGCCGCTTCGACAGGCACCCGGATCTCCGCTTGGCTACAATCAGGTTCGTGCCATTTCGGGCGCAGAACCTGTCATCGCCGCCAAGCCGAAGCAATCGCGTTTAGGAGAGCCTCGCTCCGACGCCGCTCCGTCGGGGCTAACAGGCGGGCCTCAAGCGGCGCCGGCGATAAACGAGCGCATCGAGTTCGCCTCGAACTCGACCTCGTCGAGCCGGCTCTTGACCAGATCGCCGATGCTGACGATGCCGCAGAGCCGGCCGCTGGAAACCACCGGGAAGTGCCGGATGCGGCGGTTGGTCATCTCCGCCATCAGCTCGCCGACGCTATCGCTCGGCTCGCAGGTGATCACATTGCGGGTCATGATCGCGGTGATCGGGCGCGACATGAGATCGCCGCCGTGGTCGCCGAGCGCCATCACGATGTCGCGCTCCGACAGGATGCCGTCGACACGAGCGCCATCCTCGCTGACGACGAGCGCGCCGATGCGCTCCCGGTTCAGCATGTCGACCGCGTCCGCCACCGTCGCTTCCGGCCGGATCGTCGCGACCCGGTTGCCCTTATTGCGCAGAATTGTCTCGACGTTCATTGCGGGCCTCCCGAACGTGGCTGCGGCGCCCGACCGCCCGGATCGGCGCGGCTGCCGCAATCTGACGCACAAGATAGGACAGAATGTCGCACCCTGGAAGAGGCGATCGATGGCGGCCCGGCGGATCAAGAAATCGCGGCAAGCGCCCGGTGTTAGGCCGCCTTTTGCAGCTCGCGCAGGATCGTGTCGCCCATCTCGCGGGTCGACACGCGGGAGGCATTCGGCTGCATGATATCGCCGGTGCGCGCGCCCGAGGCGAGCGCGCGGCGCACCGCGTTCTCGACGAGATCCGCCTCCTCGGCCATGTCAAACGAGTAACGCAGCATCATCGCGAAGGAGAGGATGCAGGCGAGCGGGTTGGCGACCCCCTTGCCGGCGATGTCGGGAGCACTGCCGTGCACCGGCTCGTAGAGCGCCCGGCGCCGGCCCGTCTTATCCGCCGCGCCGAGCGAGGCCGAGGGCAGCATGCCGAGGGAGCCGGTCAGCATCGCCGCGCAATCGGACAGCAGATCTCCAAAGAGATTGCTGGTGACGATCACGTCGAACTGCTTCGGCGCGCGCACCAGCTGCATCGCGCAGTTGTCGGCGTACATGAAGGACAGCCCGACATCGGGATAGTCGGCGTGCACCTGCTCGGCGACCTCGCGCCACAACCCGCCCGATTCCATGACATTGGCCTTGTCGACCTCGCAAAGACGGCGCTGCCGCTTCTGCGCCAGCTCGAAACCGGCACGGACGACGCGCTCAATCTCCGCTTCGGTATAGACCTCGGTGTTGATCCCGCGGCGACTGCCGTCAGGCAGGGTCTCGACCCCGCGCGGCTCGCCGAAATAGATGCCGCCGGTAAGCTCGCGCACGATCATCAGATCGAGCCCGGCGACGAGATCGCGCTTCAAGGCCGAGGCATCGGCGAGCGCCTCGAAGACGACGGCCGGACGCAGATTGGCGAAAAGGTCCATCTCCTTGCGCAGCCGCAAGAGGCCGCGCTCCGGGCGCAGCTCAAACGGCAGTGTTTCCCATTTCGGTCCACCGACCGAACCGAACAGCACTGCGTCGGCGCCCATCGCCTCGGCCAGGGTGGCGTCGGTCAGCGGCGTGCCCGAAGCATCGTAGGCGGCGCCGCCGACAAGCCCTTCCGCCACATCGAAGCGGGCAATCTCGCGCCGGTCGAAATAGTCGATGACGCGCATCACCTCGCCCATGATCTCCGGGCCGATGCCGTCGCCGGGCAGAACGAGAATTTTGCGATTGGAGCGGGGGGTTGTCGCCATTTCTACGCGCCTAGATTTGCCGGTTCGTTTTAGCAGGAATTCACTGTGCGCAGCCGGATGCCGGCGTGTCTAACGCGTTGCCGCTGCCGCGGATGCTGCTCGACAGCATGCGGGCAATCATGCTGGGCGGCGGGGCCTTACCGCACCTCGAAAAGGAGGGCCTGATTTCGTCTCTTACTTGAACCGCCGGCCCGCGAGGTAATGCGCGCCGTCCGGGCCGCATTTTTCCGTGTGCAACGTGCCGGACGCGACCTCGCAGATGTCGCCGGCACGGAACGTCTGCGCCTTGCCAGCGCGGGTTATCGTCATCTCGCCGTTCAGGAACAAGAGGCGCGCGTCGAATTCATGCACGTGCTCCGGGTTGAAATGGTCGGTATCCATCCGGCGCTCGATCAGCTCGTAACCCTGCGCCTTCAACTCGGCCTCGAATGCGGCCCTGTCCATTTCGTTCTCCTTTAACATGAGGCGTTCAGGCGGCGCCCTTCTGGGTCATGCCGAACAGCCAGGGCCGCGCGGCGCGCGCCTGCTGCTCGTAGGCGGCGATCTCGGCCCCTTGCTGCTCAGTCAAGCCGATATCATCGAGACCGTTCAACAGACAATGCTTCCTGAACGGATCGATGTCGAAGTGCACGACCTCGCCGTCCGGGCGCGAAATCGTCTGCTTGTCGAGATCGATCGTCAGCACGGCGTTGGCGCCCTTTTTCGCATCGTCCATCAGCTTGTCGACGATTTCCTGCGGCAGCGCGATCGGCAGCAACCCGTTCTTGAAGCAGTTGTTGTAGAAGATGTCGGCGAAGGTCGGCGCGATGACGCAGCGGATGCCGAAATCGTATAGCGCCCAGGGCGCGTGCTCGCGGCTGGAGCCGCAGCCGAAATTGTCACCGGCGACGATGATCTTGGCCTGCCGATATGGCCCCTGATTGAGCACGAAATCGGGGTTCTCCGAGCCGTCGGCACGGAAGCGGATTTCCTCGAACAGATGCTTCGACAGGCCGGTCCGCTTGATCGTTCGCAAATGTATCGCCGGAAAGATCTTGTCGGTGTCGATGTTGATCATCGGCAATGGCGCCGCGACCCCGGTCAGCTGCGTGAATTTTTCCATTGTTGCCCTCTAACGTCGCCTTTCGACGACAGAACAATTAACCGAGCTGGCGAACGTCCGTCAGATGGCCGGTGACGGCGGCGGCGGCGGCCATCGCCGGGCCCATCAGGTGGGTCTTGGCGTTCTTGCCCTGGCGGCCCTCGTAATTGCGGTTCGAGGTCGAGGCGATGCGCTCGCCGTGCTCCGCCCGATCATTGTTCATCGACATGCAGTTGGAGCAGCCGGGTTCGCGCCATTCGAAGCCGGCTTCGAGGAACACGCGGTCCAGCCCCTCCTCCTCGGCCTGATGCTTAACGAGGCCGGAGCCGGGCACGACCATCGCGCGCACCCCTTCGGCGACCCGTCGGCCCTTGGCAATCGCCGCGGCGGCGCGCAGATCCTCGATGCGGCTGTTGGTGCAGGAGCCGATGAAGACGCGCTCGACCGGGATCTCGGCGAGCGGCGTCTTCGGCTTCAGCTGCATGTATTGCAGCGAGCGCTCCATCGCCGCGCGCTTCAAGGCATCATCGACCTCGGCCGGATCGGGCACGCGGCCGGTGATCGGCAGGACGTCCTGCGGGCTGGTGCCCCAGGTCACGTGCGGCGCGATGTCCGCCGTGTCGAGCGAGACCTTCTTGTCATAATGCGCGCCAGGATCGGAAGGCAGCGTCTTCCAGTATGCCAGCGCCTGCTCCCACGCCGCGCCCTTGGGCGCGTACGGCCGGCCTTTCACATATGCGAAGGTGGTCTCGTCCGGCGCCACCAGCCCGGCGCGGGCGCCGCCCTCGATCGCCATGTTGCACACGGTCATGCGGCCTTCCATCGACATCGCCCGGAAGGTGCTGCCGGCATATTCGATGACGTGGCCGGTGCCGCCGGCCATGCCGGTCTTCCCGATAATCGCCAGGATCACGTCCTTCGGGCTGACCCCGGCGCCCAAGGTGCCGTTGACCTCGACCAGCATGTTCTTGGCGTGCGCCTGGATAAGCGTCTGGGTCGCCAGCACATGCTCAACCTCGGAGGTGCCGATGCCGAAGGCGAGGGCGCCAAGCGCGCCATGCGTCGCGGTGTGGCTGTCGCCGCAGACGATGGTCATGCCCGGCTGCGAGAGACCCTGCTCGGGTCCGATGATGTGGACAATGCCTTGGTTGATGCTGTCGACCGGGAAATAGGGCACGCCGAATTCGACAACGTTGCGTTCGAGCGTGTCGACCTGAAGCTTCGATTCGGGATCGTCGATCCCGGCGGCACGATTGCTGGTCGGGATGTTGTGGTCGGCGACGGCGATCGTGGCGTCGGGCCGGCGCACCTTGCGGCCGGCGAGCTTCAACCCCTCGAAGGCCTGCGGCGTCGTGACTTCATGCGCCAAATGAAGGTCGATGTAGAGGAGATAGGTGCCCTCGCCCGCCGGGGCGATCACGTGGCTGTCCCAGATCTTGCCGAACAAGGTGCGCGGTTGCGCCATCACTACTACTCCAGGGATCAAGAATATGGCGGGTTTTGCTATGCTTGACCCACACTACCAAACCGGACCCTAGGATGGGTCGATCATCGCGAAACCCCTCTATGCTTCGGTCTCGGCGGTTCCGGTGACCGGGGCCCGTTCCCGGCGGGTATCCTCGCGGCCGCGCTCGGCGATGCGCGCCTTCTTCCCCCTGAGGCCGCGCAGATAATACAGCTTGGCGCGGCGCACATCGCCGCGGCGCACGACCTCGATCGCGGTAATGCGCGGTGAATGCAGCGGGAAAATCCGCTCTACCCCCTCGCCGTAAGAGATCTTGCGTAGCGTGAAGTTCGAGTTGATCCCGGCGTTCTTGCGGGCGATGCAGACCCCCTCGAACGCCTGGATGCGCTCGCGCTCGCCTTCCACAACGCGCAGGCTGACCTTCACCGTATCGCCCGGCTGAAACGGCGGCACCGGTCGCTCGGCGACCAGTCTTCCCACCTGCTCGGCTTCGAGCTGCTGCAACAGGTTCATCGTTCCACCTCTTCTCTCTCGCCGGTCGCGACCTCAACCGATCTGCGGCGCCGCCACAGATCCGGGCGGCGCTCCCGGGTCAGCCGCTCCGCTTCGGCCCGCCGCCACTCCCGGATGCGGCGATGATCGCCCGATACCAGAACCTCCGGCACCGACCGGCCCTGCCAAACCTGCGGGCGCGTATATTGCGGGTATTCGAGCAGGCCCTCGGCAAAACTCTCCTCCGCCAGCGTCTCGGCGCAACCGACAACCCCCGGCAACAGCCGCACGCAGGCGTCGATCAACGCAATCGCGGCCGGCTCGCCTCCGGACAGGACGAAGTCGCCGAGGCTCAGCTCCTCGATCGCCCGGGCTTCGAGCACGCGTTCGTCGATGCCCTCAAACCGC
>Ga0070766_10000747_pt1 | contig 14902 bp, 9 predicted proteins | sample HubBroMetageWFT6_FD_69782 | JGI IMG/M metagenome (GOLD analysis project Ga0070766, IMG submission 69782) | Warmed and freeze-thawed soil microbial communities from the Hubbard Brook experimental Forest, New Hampshire - Hubbard Brook CCASE Soil... | ecosystem: Environmental > Terrestrial > Soil >...
CGAAAGATCCGGTCTTCATGCTCGATGAAATCGACAAGGTGGGGCGCGATTTCCGCGGCGATCCCGCGTCGGCGCTGCTCGAAGCGCTCGATCCGGAGCAAAACGCCACCTTCCGCGACAACTATTTGGACGTGACTTTTGACCTGTCGAAGGTCTTGTTCATCACCACCGCGAACATGCTTGATCCGATCGCCGAGCCGTTGCGCGATCGCATGGAGATCATCGAACTTCAGGGTTACACCGAAGAAGAGAAGGTGCACATCGCTTTCCAATACCTGATTCCGCGGCAGATTGAAGAGAACGGAATCACGCCGGAGCAGATTGAATTTCCGGAGGAGGCGGTGAGCTACATCATTCGCCATTACACTCGCGAAGCAGGAGTGCGCAACCTCGAACGTACGATTGGCACGATTTGCCGCAAGCAGGCGCGGCGTTTGGCGGAAGGCAAGAGCGAGAAGTTGGTGGTGACCAATAAAGTCGTGCAGGAATTTCTCGGCGGCATCAAGGTGCGGAGCGAGGGCGAAATTGCCGAGCGCACCAAGCGCGCTGGCGTCGTTGTCGGCTTGGCGTGGACACCTTCGGGCGGAGACGTGCTGTTCGTCGAAGCCAACCAGATGAAAGGCAAAGGCGGGCTGACCATCACGGGGCAGATTCAGGATGTGATGCGCGAGTCGATGCAGGCAGCGCTGAGCTGGGTGCGCTCGAACGCGAAGGAGTTGAACATCGACGAGGAATTCTTCGCGAATCACGACATACACATTCACGTGCCGGCGGGAGCGATTCCAAAAGATGGTCCGTCGGCTGGCGTGACGATTGTGACGGCGCTCGTATCGTTGCTTACCGGCAAACAAGTGCGTCCGCTGACCGCGATGACGGGCGAGATCACGCTGAGCGGGAATGTGCTGCCGGTGGGCGGCATCAAGGAAAAAGTGCTGGCCGCGAAACGCGCCGGCGTGCACGACGTTATCCTGCCGGCGGACAACAAGACCAACGTCGAGGAAGACCTGACGCCCGAACAGTTACAAGGATTGACAACGCATTATGTGAAGACCATCGACGAGGTGCTGGAGATTGCGCTGCCGGCTTCGCCACAGCAGGAACTTCAGGATGCGGAGGAGCGGGAGAAGGTGCTGAGCACGTAGACCTTCGACTTAGGCGCTGCCAACCGACTGGCATTTGGCCGTATGCTACTGCCATGGCCAAAAAGGTTTTCGTTGTTGCTACGGTCCTGATGGCGGCCGCGCTCGCTGCCGCTCAAAACACAGCTCCGGTTTCACGCCCGCGGGCCTCCGACCTCGGGCTCAGGGTCGGCGTTCTGCCAACCGGCCCGCTCGACGCGATTACCGATGTTGCCGGTGTCGAGGTCGGCCAAACCACCATTATCCGCGGCGACAATATCCGCACCGGCGTGACCGCCGTTCTGCCGCATCCCGGCAATCTCTATCGCGAGAAAGTGCCGGGCGCGATCTTTGTGGGCAATGGTTTCGGAAAGCTGGCAGGCTCCACGCAGGTCGAGGAGATGGGCGACATCGAGACGCCCATCCTGCTGACATCCACCACAAGTGTGCCGCGCGTGGCGGACGCGCTGATCAGTTATATGTTGGCACTGCCGGGCAACGAGGATGTGCTCTCTATCAACCCCGTGGTCGGCGAGACCAATGACGGATGGCTGAGTGACATTCGCGGCCGCCACCTCACGCCCGAGGACGTATTCGCCGCCGTCAAGAACGCAAAGGGCGGTCCGGTCGAGGAGGGCGCAGTCGGCGCGGGCACGGGGACGGTGGTCTTCGGCTGGAAAGGCGGCATCGGAACCTCATCGCGCCGCCTGCCCGCTAATCTCGGGGGATACACGGTAGGGGTTCTGGTGCAGACAAATTTCGGCGGAGTCCTGACGATTGCCGGCGCCCCGGTGGGCCAGGAACTGGGCCAGTACTACCTTCGCAAAGAACTGCAGCAGGCTAGCAGCGGGGCAGGCGACGTGAAAGACAAGGCAGACGGATCATGCATGATCGTCGTCGCCACCGACGCGCCCCTGGAGGCGCGCAACTTGCAGCGACTGGCGGCGCGGGCTTTGCTCGGTGTTGCGCGCACCGGCAGTTCGGCCTCGAATGGCAGCGGAGACTATGCGATCGCATTTTCGACGGCGCCGCAGGTGCGGATTCATGCCAATTCCAACGACCAAGGGCCGACGCGGAACGTGGTAGTCATGACTAACGACGCGATGTCCCCGCTGTTTGAGGCCGCGATCGAAGCGACGGAGGAAGCAGTGTACAACTCGATGTTTAAGGCCACGACAATGACTGGCAACGGACATACGGTCGAGGCTCTGCCCATTGAAAAGACGGTGGAGATACTGAAAGAACACCGAGTAATCAAATAAGGAATCGCTCGTGTTGGTTTCCAAACAAGCAAGCTCCAAACCTCCAAACAAGCAAGCTCCAAACAAGCAAGCTTGACAGGAGTTAGTAACACGCCTAGACTCCGGCGTAAGTTATCTGAAAGGGTTTTGCTCTCGGGATTGATTCGAGACCTTTCTCCCCGTTAGCCACCTACGCCGCTCGTCCCTAAAAGGTGTAAGAGGGGTTTGACCCTGGCTAAGTACACCATCCACAGGGAACCCGAACGCGGCAAAAACATCCAGCGATAGGAGGACACCATGACGAAGAACGTGTATGCAGGAGTCGTGTTGCTCGGCCTCTTTGCAGTTCTTGGGACGAACCTACAGGCGCGAGCGCAAACCCCTACGGTGCCACCGCATTTCGATCACATTGTGATCATTATTCAGGAGAACCGCACGCCGGACAATCTGTTTGGTGGCGATCCGGCATCGCCGAGCACGACGTGTGGCGGGTTCAACGGCTTTACGCAGTTCATCGACCTGTCGAACGGAGGCGCAAACGCTTATGCATCAGGCGGGGCGGCGTGCACCTTCCTGAGCGAGGTGACCAGCATGAACCCAGGGGGCGGCACGCATTCGAATGAAGACTGGCAGGGACAATGGGACAACGGGGCCCTGGACGGGGCGTGCAACCCGACTACGGATAAGGGGGTGAACTGCGCCACCGCTAAAGGTCCCTACACTTATGTAGAGCAGAGCGTAACCCAGCCGTATCTGGATATTGCGAATAACTACGCATGGGCGAATTACATGTTCCAGACAAACGAAGGGCCCAGTTTTCCGGCGCACCAGTTTCTCTTCGGTGGGACGTCGGCACCGGTATGGCCGACGGAGACCTATGCCAACTATTTTGTCGCGGACAATCCCACTTTTTCGAAAAGCGGGTGTACCGACCAAGCGCCCAACCTGGAGTGGGTGGATCCGACGGGGAACCCCACGTTCAACTATCCGACGCCGACCACTCTGGGGGTGAGCGCCTATGAGTGCTACGACCACAACACAATGGTGACCACGCAAGCCGGCGCCACGGGCGCGGTCACACCGAGGATCGACAAGGCGGGCGGCAACATTACCTGGGCCTACTACGCAGCGAGTAAGGGGATTATTTGGGATGCTCCCGAGGCTGTTCCGCAAACCTGCTACGGGGCGTATCAAGCGCCGACTCCGGGCGCGCCGTGTAGCGGGACCGAATACGACCATGTGAGGCTTCCGGTCACGGGAAACTCGGCGCCGATCTTTGACGATATCGCCGGCTGTAAGCTGCAAAAGATAACCTGGGTGACGCCGGCCGAGGCGTGGTCGGACCATCCGGGGAGTAACCCGACGCCGAGCGCCGGGCCGTCGTGGGTGGCGGACATTATCGACGCCATCGGGCAGAGCATCACAAACAGCAGCGGCGCGTGCGATTACTGGACAGCCGAACCTACTGCCATTTTTGTGGTGTGGGACGACTGGGGAGGTTTCTTCGATCACGTTCCGCCGCCATACGTGGCGAGGGGAACGGGGACGGCGCCGAATTTTACCTGCTCGACCCCGAATGGCAACGACTGGGGATGCGGATACACGTATGGGTTTCGCGTGCCCATGCTGGTGGTTTCGCCATACACCAAGGCCGGAACAGTGTCGGGACCGCTGCCGGCGGGTTATCCGCCGAAGTGGCCTCCGCCGTATTCGGGGCCGTATACGGCGAACCCCTATCCGAATCCGTGCTGGATTCACGATTTTGGCAGCATCCTGGCGTTTACCGAACAGAACTTCTACCCCGCCCGAAGCAGGCGCATCGCACCGTCTGGTTTCGTCTACGCGGACGACAACACGTTCGACACGGAGTGCAACGGGACGGCGGCGGTTCCACTGTGGGAGTTCTTTAACAGCAGTACCATTCTTCCGTTTACGGCAATTTCCGCGCCGTATGCCCCCAGTTATTTCGAAACTTACACCAGCAAGAAACAAGCAGACGGAACCTATCCTACCCTGCAGGGTCCGGACGCCGATGATGATGACCAGTGACTTGTGAGATGGTTGTCGTGAATGTAGGAACCGAGGATCGGCTGATGGCCGGCTTTCAGCGATGAAGGCCCGGCCATGGCCGATTGGCGGAGAGCGCTGCTTCGGTTTTCGCTAGAAGAATCTGGGCTCTAGAAGAATCCGCGCAAAGAGGAGACAATGGTTCCGTGGTATAAAGCGACGCCCACGAGAACTTGCGTTGACCGCCAATCCCATTCCGATTCCGACGCCGATTAACTCCAGAACTGCGCGAGGCTTCGCCCCGGGGGAGAGCCGAGGGTGGCTGTCCCTGGACGCAGGTGCAAGAACTGGGTTGGTTGATGCCAAGACCGAGGGCGCAAAACCTAAGCTGGGGTTGCGGGCATGGATGGAACGGGTTTTGGTGGAATGCGATCGCGCCGCTGAAGGCTTCGACGCCGACCCGGTGCACGATCTGCGAGTTGCGCTCCGGCGCTGCCGTTCTCTCGCCGACGGGCTGATGGCGCTTGATCCCGATGCTTCGTGGAAGGATATGAAGAAGGCGGGTAAGAAGCTTTTTCAGGAACTCGGCGATTTGCGCGACATGCAGGTCATGCAGGAGTGGATGGAGAAGCTGAGCGATTCCAACCTGCCGAGCGATCCGGTCTGCGATAAATTGCTCGATCACGTGCACCGGCGCGAAGCCGAATGCAAAGAGGACGCATTCAAAGACCTTCAACAATTTGACCGCAAGCAATGGCGTCAATGGAGCCGCGGCCTGCCGCGGCGCGCCGCGCGAGTGCGTCCCGGAAGTGTCGTGTATCTGCATCTGGCGTTCGAAAAGTGGACTGCCGCTTACGAACTGCACAAACACGCGCTGCGGACGCGATCGCAGGCCAGTTGGCACGAGCTGCGCATCGGAATCAAGCGCTTTCGCTATACGGTGGAGAATTTCCTGCCGCGCCAGCACGAGCTGTGGGGCGACGATCTCAAAGAGTTGCAGGATCTGCTGGGCGAGGTGCACGATCTGGATGTGCTGTGGTCAACTGCGGTCGAGATCATGGCGTTTCCCGATATGGAAAGCCAGCGCCGGTGGCGGGAGAAGTTGAATGCGGAGCGCTCGCGGCGAATCGCAAAATATCGCGAGAAGATGGTTGGCCGCGAATCGCTTTGGCGCGTGTGGCGAGCAGAGTTGCCCGCGGGAGAGCAGTTGCGCGCGGCGGCGCTCAGCCGCTTACGCGTCTGGGCAGGATATCTCGATCCCGATTCTACGCATTCCCAGCACGTTGCCCAGTTGGCTCTTCTGTTGTTCGACGGACTGAGAAATGCGGGACTACTAACGGCAAGCGTAGTGGCAGTGGATCACGCAGCATCGGAGGCTGCTTCTTTACAAGGTCGGCCGTCGAACCGTGCGCCGTCGAATCACGACGAGGATTGGAGAGCCATTCTAAAAGCCGCGGCCTTCATGCACGATGTGGGCAAAGCGAAAAAGTCCGAGAATCACCACAAGGCCTCTTACCGGATGATCCGCAGGTTGCCGCGGCCGCTCGGCTTGAGCGCACAAGAATTTGAGCTTGCCGCAGTGGTGGCGCGCTATCATCGCGGGGCATTGCCCCGTTCGCGGCGAAAGACCATGCAAACGCTGGAACTGCCTCTTCGGCCGGTTGCGATGGAACTGTCCGGCATTTTGCGCCTGGCCGATGCGCTTGCTCCGAGCAACGGAAACAACCGGCTCGAAAAGGTCAGTGCGCCGCGCCTTGAGGTCAGCGTGCACGATCATGCCGTAATGTTGCGAGTGCCGGGATATTCTGCGCTCGATCGTTCGGCGGAAGAAATAGCCGCCGCGCGCCATCTGCTCGAAACTGTGCTCCGCCAGCCGGTTTTGGTGCGAGCCCTGCGCACGCCGGCAACGGTCATCAAATCAGTGGGACGCGCGCCAGCGGGGGGAGACTAGAGATTCCTCACTGCACTCACATTATCTTTTTCGTGCATGTTTCCATGTCGAGGAGTATCTTTAGCAGTTCCACCACAGTTCAACGGATCTCCCTCGCTGGAGGTGGTTGTTGAAAAACCTGGTATTGACGAATCGCGTCTGGGGAAAAAGGGTATTTCACAAATTTCAACGGATCCTTCTTCTATTGCTCTCCTTTGTGCTCGTGCTTTGGGCCGAGCAGCCCAAAGAACAGCCCCCCGCAAATCCGAAGGGCTCCGAATACAAAATCCCTCCCGACGACGCTGCCAAGGCAAATCCGGTCAAGCCCAGTGCGGAATCGCATGCCAAGGGCAAGAAGTTATATGGCTATGATTGCGCCATGTGCCATGGAAAAGGTGGCGATGGCAAGGGCGATATGGCGGCGGATATGAAAAACATGCCCGATTTCACGCATCAGGACGCGCTGAAAGGCCGCACCGACGGTGAGCTTTTTTACATCATCCGCAATGGCAAAGGTGAAGATATGCCACCGGAAGGCGACCGTGCGAAGGATGAGGACGTATGGAATATGGTGAACTATGTGCGCTCGTTCGCCAAGAAGTAAGTTGACGCGCCACCCCAATCATAGTAGGGGCTATCGAAACCAACCTCCCCGGTTGGCGCATATTCTGAACTAGTGGCACACCTGTAACTCCCTCCTGATTACCTTACTAAAAGACAGTGTACGAAAGGCCGGTGTACCCCGGTACTTTGACGCGTTACGGGACAGTTCCTAACATCGAGTTAGTCAGACAGGCGCCCCAACTGCGATCCCCCAGGGACTAGTGCAGGCGTTCGGCTGACCCATTCCAGTTACACGAGTTTGTTGACGAATTTTGTTCTACGACGCAGGGAGCCGCGGGTGCGGCCAATGTTATGAGAAGCCTGGAAATAAATGCGGGACGTCGACGGCATCGGGCCAGGGGCTACAGCTTAATCGAGATGACGATGGTGGTGGCACTCACCATCGTCGTGTCGGTGATCTCGGTCATCAGTCTGATGCCCATACTGAGTGCCCAGCACGTCGTCAACGCTTATAACACGACGCTCTCGGCGATGCGGCAGGCGCGCGACAATGCGGTATCGCAACGAACGTCGTATTCGGTGACGTTTCAGAACGCCACCATACCCAACACGATCACGGTCACGCCGACCTTGACGGGGTTCCAAGGCGATCAGAATACGACGACCTACACCTTGCCAACGGATGTTTTGTTTCTCGCGCAATCAGCGGTGGCTTCGACGCCGGCCCCGGACGGTTTTGGGAGCGGAGCGAATGCGATTGATTTCGGCTACACGGCGAACAGCAGCGCGGGCGGGGCGACAACATTTTATTTTTGCCCGGATGGTTCGGCGCAGGACGCAGAGGATGGAGCGGGAAATTGTTCGGGCAGTCTGGACAACGGCGTGGTGTACATCGCCCAATCGGGCAACGTGCTTAGTTCGCGAGCGGTGGACATGTGGGGCGCAACGGGGCGAGTTCGGGGATGGCGACTCTATCCGAAGACGGGAGGGTATCAATGGCTACGTCAATAGTGACGCGCAACAGAATCGGTCGCGCCGACAGAAAAGCGGAAGAAGGTTTTTCGCTGCTTGAAGTGGTGATCTCGATGGCCATTCTGACGGTGGGAATGGTGAGCCTGCTCGGCGTGTTCGGGCTGGCGATGGCTACGACGCAGACCTCGCAGCAGGACATGATCGCCAAGCAATTGGCGAACGAGGCTTACGAAAGCATCATGACGGCGCGGAACACATCGCAGATGAACTGGGACAACATCCAGAATGTGAATTCGACCAACTGTCCGGAGACCGGCGCCGCCAGCTGCGGGATTTTTCTATCTGGACTGCAGCCGATGTACAACGCCGGAGCGGATGGAATCTTTGGCACGGCGGATGACGCGGCTTCTGGCGAAGAAACGATTCAGGATCCCGGCCCGGACGGGGTTTTTCAGACCGTGGACGACACGTTTATCCCTCTAACGGGCTACCAGCGCCAGATTACGATCTCGCCGCTCTATGACTCCGGAGGAAACATGATCAGCACGCTGCGCAGCACAACGGTCACCGTGCAATATCAGACGCCGCAGACGCAGACGCCGAAGAGTTACAGTCTGAATTCGTTCATTTCGGAATTCCAGTAAAGGGGATTTATGAACCATCGCTCAACCAAACGCGAGAGTGGATTCAGCCTGCTGGAAATGGTCGTCTCCCTGGCACTGGGATCAATTGTCCTGGGTGCTGCGGTGCAGATCTACATACAGGGTGTGCAGGCGACGTGGACGACGACGCAGCGGGCGGAGATGCAACAGGACTTCCGTGCGGCTTCGAACTTATTGACGAAGGATCTGAGTTTAGCCGGAGCCGGCCTTAATCCGGGAACGGCGATCGCGTTGCCGTCCGCAGTGACTCCGGTCTATGGGTGCGATCAAACCGGTACCTGTTATATCAATGGAGGGTCGGTACAGTATCCGAAACAGGGCACGACCCCTTATCTTTACGGTTTGCTGCCGGGCTACAACGCCGGGCCAATCTTGCTCGCCTCACAGGGCCCCACCGACATAGTTACGGTGGCCTACACGGATTCCAATTTCTTTCTGAACTGCTATACCGCGACCATCAGTGCTGTTGGAGTCGTAACCTTCGCGCCGCCCTCGGGTTTCACGACCTGGGCAGCGACGGGCTGCCTGCCAACCGGCACTGCGTTGACGGCGCCACAAGCGGTGAACGATGCCGCGGTCGGCTTAACGGCTGGCGATCTGGTCTACTTCCCGTCCTTGAATGGCACGCCGATCGTGGCCGAAGTGACGGGGGCTCCCACCCTAGTGAGCGCCAACACCTACACCGTGCCCTTTGCCAATTCCGATGTGCTGCACATGAATCAGACGAGCGGAGGCAAGGGTCTGAATGGCGTAGCGGTCACTGGTACCGGAACGTCGCCGGTGCGCCTTTTAGTCATCAGTTATTACATCAACAACACGGTGGCTCCGCCGCGACTGATGCGGCAGGTCGACGGACACACTCCGATCCCGGCGGCAGAAAACGTGGTCTACATGAAATTGACGTATGACCTTTTCAACGACGCCACCAACACGCCGGCAGTGGGCTGCGAAAACCCCGGAGCATCGGGCGATGTTTGCGTCTCCGGCTCTTCGTCGGGCCTCATCCCTAACCAGATCACCAAGATCAACGTTCAGAACATGGCGATGGATAGCTCGCTGTATGGCTCACAGTTCGGCCAGGGCAACGGATATCAGAGATTGGATTTGCAGACTTCGGTCTGCGCGCGCAATCTGACGTACGCCAACAATTTCCCCAATTAGCGGCAGAGATGCGAAATGCGAGAAAGATCATGGGGAGTGAAATGATGCAGAGCAAAGCGAGTGGGATTGATGCAGTGAGGAGTTACCGGATGATGAAGAGCGCGAGACTGCACGCCAAGGGATTCACGCTGATTGCGTCATTGCTGATGCTGTTGCTGCTGTCGGGGCTCGCCATCGGCTTGCTGATGATGGTCAACACCGAGGGCAAAGTGGGCGGGACCGATCTGCAAAACAACCTGGCCTTTCACGCTGCCGACGGTGGCATTGAGAAGCTGGCCTCCGATTTGTCGGCAACGTTCACGAACGCGCAGTCCCCGCACACCTCGGCAATCTGCGGTGTCGGCGGACCGCCCTATGGCTCGGTTTCAAACGAGCCGGCGATGGTGGGGGTCACCTGGACACAGTATTCGGTGATACCAGCGTCGGGTTGCACGATCGACCCGCCCAGCCATACCTGGGGGCAAATTCTTTCTGGACCGAATACGGGTTTGTGGGCGCAGATCATTCCGATCAACATGCTGGCGACGGCAGCGTTACCGGGCGGACAAGAAGTAAGTATGACGCGAGGCGCGCAGGTCGCGTTGATTCCGGTATTCCAGTTCGGTGTATTTTGCGAAGGCGACTGCGGTTTCTTCGACAGCCCCAATCTTACTTTTGCGGGACGCGTTCACACCAACTCCGATCTCTATCTGGGTGTTGCCAGCGGTGCAACGCTCACCTTTAACAACAAACTGGAAGCTTTCGGCAACGTCGTTACAGAAGTGCTTCCCAACGGATTATCGGCCGCCAGTTTCAGCGATACCGGGAATGTATATATACCGACCGCGGTCGGCGGTTGCAGCAGTCCGACTTCGAATTGCGTATTGAAGAACACGAATGGCGATTCCACCTACGGGCAGGGCAGCGTAACCGGCGCGGGCTCATCCGCGGCGCAGTCGGGCAGCAGCTATAACGGAACCAATTGGAATCCTTTTTCCCACACCACCAACAGCATGATCATCAACGGCAACTACGGGAGCACGACGACGCCGGGAACCGGCGCCAAGAAACTGTCGATGCCTTTCGTCAACGGGACGACCTTCCCCTACCAAATTATTCGCCGGCCGCTATCGAGCGATTCGACCGCGCTGAGCGAATCGCGGGAATACAATCTGGCCCAGATTCACGTATTGCTCAGCGACGATCCGGCGGACTTACCGGGCGGAGCTTCGGATGTGAACAATATACGGCTGGCGAATGTAACCGCGAATTCATCGGGCGCCGGCGCCAGCTATCCTTATGGCATTGCGACGTCGGTCGGAACAACAACCGGGACAGCGACTCTGCCGGCTCCCTCGGGAGGAAACGCTTACACGACATACTTCGCCACCGCCACCAACGCCATCCCCTCGGGGACTTGCACCGGCACTTATACATCTACCGCGACTCCGACGGTTTCAATCAATTGCCTCCCTGACTGGCCTTACCCACCCGCGCCCTGGAGCAATGCGGATATGACCGCTGTGGCGGCGGGCTCGGATGCGAGCGGCTGCGTCCTGCTTTGTCCGAGTAGCCAAACCAACGCGTGGGCCCCGACCAATACCTCGGGTGTAGTTGCCGCTCCGTTCCTCTCCTATCGCGTCAGCTCCACAGTTGGAGGAATGGCGGGCAGCAGTACGCTGAACACGACCGGCAGTAATCTGGGGACCTACCTAGGCAACAGCCCGAACCTCATGCCGACGTTTCTGCCTTGCCCGCAGTACGAGACGGCCACCAACAAAGTCGGAAACTGCCCGCTGACGACAGCGGCGACGTGGGCAACTCCGTATTACCTTGTAAACAGCCCGCCCCCCACGGGCACCACGACATTTGCGAACCCCGTGGCGACCGCGACAAGCTCTGCGGTTGGAAGCGCAACCTGGAACCTGATTGACGGCTGGCTGCGTGTGGAATACCTGAACTCATCCGGCACCTGGGTTCCGGTCACCACCGAATGGCTCGGGCTGGGATTTGCGCGCGACGTGATTCCGCCAACATCCCCCGGCCCTTCCACGAACGTCGGCAGCAACCCGATCAATCCGAACGCAATTCTGCTGTTGCAGGAACCGGCGGATCGCTACACCCAGCTGAACACGACGTACCCGACTACGGCGATCACCTCGTCGACGCATACAGGCTTTTCGACGACCGCAAGTCCAGCGTGTCCTACGACGTCCGGGAGCGGCGCGACCAAGTATTGCACGTCGTGGTCTGTGGCGAACCCGCAGGTTCTGGTGGACTCGACAAGCAACTCCTGGCTGTTTGGTCTCAGCAGCACAACGTCTCCATCGACGCCAACCGCTTCAACCGAAGCGTTGCAAAGTGTGACGCGCTTCAATTGGTATCCCATCAACTTCTACGACGCCCGCGAAGGCGAGCCTAGGGACATTGTGTGGTCGAACACCTACGCGAACGACAACAGTTGCACCGCCAACGGGATTATGAATGCCGTCGAGATCGATGTGGGCAACCTTAATCGCTGGCTGAACGGATCGATCGGCACTAGCGGAGCGAGTGTGAATTCTGTCCCGCAGAACGGATATGTGTTGTATTACTCGGATCGCCGCGGAATGCTTCCGAATCCGACGTTGTACGGCGCAACCTTTACCAAGAGCGGAGATTCAGGGTTGGAGGACGTGGTTAACTCCGCCAGCGCCGCGGGCACGCCCGACGGAGTATTGGAGCCGGTTCCCGCGGGAAGAACCTTATCTCCCGAGGATGTGAACCAGGACGGCCTGCTGGACAACTTCGGCGGACATAATCTGGGATTAGGATTTTACGGCACCGGGACCAGCCCGATCACGGAACCCGTCACTACAACCTGCTCGAATGCGAATATGCCATGTGTATTGGCGGTAACGGCCAACCCCGCTCCTGGCGTGAATATCTGGTATCAGGTCACCAACAACGACGCGAAGCCGAATCCCGATCCCTATGGGACATCCGCCTACAACAGCCGGATCACGAGTTGCTCGACCGCACGCAAGAACTGGGTAAGCGGAGCGCGCCACGTCCTGAAACTGGTGGATGGTTCGCTCGGCAATGTGCCGAACAGCCCAACCGGAACCTCCTCGGATCCTGGCGGGTTCACCGTGGCGTCGGAAAACCCGGTATACATACAAGGCGATTACAACAGCAACTCGGGCGACAATTTCTGGCCGAACGGAGTACAAACGGGCGTGGCGGACCTCGCGGGCCATTCTTCAGCTGCGATCATCGCCGACGCTGTTACCGTTCTCTCCGATGCCTGGGTTGATCAGTACAGCACGATGGGGAATAACGGCAACGGCGGCAACTACTCGCCAACGGTGGCGGCGGGCAACCGGACCGCTATTAGTACCTACTACCGGGTGGCGATTGCGGGCGGGAAGAATATGGCCTTCCCCTTCCCCTCATGGGAGACCAACACCGACTACGGTTTCGGCACCGATGGTGGAGTGCACAACTTCCTGCGCTTCCTGGAAGACTGGCAGAGCGGTCCGGCCACGCTAAACTATGGTGGCTCGATGGTCAGCCTGTACTACGCAACCTACAACACCGGGTTATTCAAGTGCTGCGCGTACTCGGTATATCAACCCCCTATTCGTAATTACGTTTTCGACTCAGACTTCACACTGCCGTCGGGCCTGCCCCCGGGCACTCCGATGTTCCGCGACGTGGAGAGTTTGAGCTATCGGCAACTGTTTACGACACGGCAAACTGGACAATAGTTGGAGTCGAGACGACTGCTCGAAACCCCGATCCGCGAGGATCGGGGTTTTTGTTGGGTTGGTGACGGTCCTTATCGAGTCTTACGAACGGTAGGAATTGATTCGCTTCCGCGGCGAGCGGCGGGATCGGTTGGCGGCGCGCTGACAGCTAAATCGGCCGACCAACAATCCGCGAGAATCTTAAATGTGCCGGTCGGTTGTCGCACCAGGACGACCAGATATTTCCCGCGCTCTTCTCGCCGTTTCCCCATAGCAATGGGCACGAGCATTTTGCAGCGGCCAAGATCGAGCGCAATGTCGCCCATCAGTTCGACGCGCAGCGATTCCATTTCGACGTCGCCCAGCCCGGCTTCGAGCAGCGAGACGAGAAATTCACGAATGGCGGGCAAACTGCGAACGGGCGGCACACTGGAACGGATGAGGGTAGCGTCGGCGGCGTAGAGTTCGAGCAGGTCGTCGATGTGCTTGGTGTTGCAAGCCTGCGCCCAGTCCTGAGCGACCTGACGTGCGGCGGCTTCCGCGCGGCCACCGGTCGAAGTGCCCAATGAGCCTGGAGCGCGGCCGCGAGCGACCGACGGCTCGGACTCGGCTGCCGGGGCAGCGGACGACGCACCGCGTCCGTCGGCAAAATGATGGTAGTGATGGTGAATGTGATGCTGGCCGGCAGAAGTCCGCGGCGAAAGCGGAGTATCACCCGCAACAGGTTGGTTAGGGATTCCACACCAGACACAAAAACGCGCTCCAGCCGGAAGCGAACCGCCACATCCGGAACAGACGGTTCTCGCTCCTTCCCCATCGTCCGCCGAAACAGCGGCAGCCGCCGCCAGGTTTTCAGCGGCGACACTGCCTGACATGCGCTGGATCGCCTCTACGGCGGCGGCGACGGCCTCGGCATTCGGCTTGGGCCAGCGAAAGTTGCCGGGCAAGCGCTGAAAAAATTCTTCTACATCCTGGGCCGCAACAATCTGGTCTTTGCTATGACGCTCGTCCCGTTCGCTCGGGCGGGCTTCCTCCGGACGTTCAACGTCCTCCCGCCCTTCCTGCTGACGCGCAATGGCCCGATCTTCCGGCTTGCGACCGGCAGGATTCGGATTCTCTGGACTCACGGCTACCTCACCGCTGCCATTGTAGGAGAATTTGTCCGCTAGCGGATGCTGAATCGTACACGCGCTTCGGAATCGGTGGGAACGCCATTGCAGAGAGCTGGACGATAGCGCCAGAAGCGGACGGCGCGGAGTACGATCTGGTCCTCTTCGGGTCCGCCGCTGTCCAGGATGAACGCACTGTGCACGTGTCCGTCGGAGCCAACGATGAAGCTGACGCGCACGTGGAACTCGTCATCGTTCATGTGCAGCAGGGGGTCCGGAGTCAGCAAAGCTTCCGGCGGTCGAACATCGCTGCATTTCGGCAGGGTCAGCGGCTCCGACAAGGGAGAAAACTCCGAGATATGGGCGGGCACGCGGCGCAGCGTTTCTTCGAATTGCGTGAGTGACGGGCGGTCCGCGCCGACGCGCGAGGC
>Ga0070766_10000748_pt1 | contig 14899 bp, 12 predicted proteins | sample HubBroMetageWFT6_FD_69782 | JGI IMG/M metagenome (GOLD analysis project Ga0070766, IMG submission 69782) | Warmed and freeze-thawed soil microbial communities from the Hubbard Brook experimental Forest, New Hampshire - Hubbard Brook CCASE Soil... | ecosystem: Environmental > Terrestrial > Soil...
ACACGCGATTTGCTGCCGCCGGAGACGGCGCTGTGGAATTTTGTGGAGGCGGCGGCTCGGGATGTGTTCCGCGCTTACAACTTCCAGGAGATTCGCACGCCAATTTTCGAGTCGACGGAACTGTTTGCGCGCGGTGTGGGCGAAGAGACCGACATTGTCTCGAAGGAAATGTACACGTGGGAGGACCGGTCACGGGCAACCAGCGAGAAGGGGCAGATGCTGACGCTGCGTCCCGAAAATACAGCCGGGGTAGTGCGGGCCTACATCGAGCACAAACTCTGGGATCGGCGGCTCAACAAGCTCTACTACATTGGTCCTCAGTTTCGCCGGGAGCGACCGCAAAAAGGGCGGTACCGGCAGTTTTATCAGATCGGAGCGGAAGTAATCGGTCCGGCGTCGGCGGGGAGCGAGTCTCCGGCCCGCGATGCGGAAGTGTTGGAGATGCTTGCGACTCTGCTCGACCGTATCGGAATCACGGGCTGGAATCTGGAGCTGAATTCGGTTGGATGTCGGAATGATCGAGCAGCGTTCAACCTGGCGCTTCGCAAAGCTCTGGAGCCCGTCGTCGGCCGGATGTGCGCGGATTGCCAGCGCAGAGCGGTGACGAATCCGCTGCGCGTATTTGACTGCAAGGTGCCTGAGGATCAGCCAATTATCGAAACGCTGCCCCGCATCAGCCAGTTTCTGGACGAAGGGTGCAGCATGCACTTTCAAGCGGTGCGGGAGATCCTGACCAAGATAGGAGTGCCGTTTTCGCTGAATGATCGGCTCGTGCGCGGGCTCGATTACTACACCCGGACCGCGTTTGAATTCACGCATGGCGCACTAGGAGCCCAAAACGCGATTCTGGGCGGGGGACGATATGACGGCTTGTCAGAGGCGCTGGGTGGACCGGCCGCGCCGGGGATCGGGTTTGCGATTGGAGAAGACCGGCTGGTGATGTCGCTGAAGCAGACGGCTGAGAGCGTCCTGCCCAAGCCCGATGTGTATGTGGCTCCCATGGCGGGGATGAATGCCGAAGCAGCGCGCTTGGCACGGGAGTTGCGGCGTCACGATGTGGTCGTCGAACTCGGAGACGACGCGTTCCGGCTGACGAAGTCGTTTGAAGCGGCAACCAAGGCGGGAGCGAAATACATCCTTATTGTGGGTGAGAATGAAGTGAAGGCGGATTCGTTTGCACTGAAGAATCTGGCGACGGGCGAGCAAGTTTCGGTTCCGCGCGCAGAACTGGTGCGAAGGATCCAGGGGTAGCGGTGGCGAAGGCTTATCCGGAGATCGACGAAACGCTGCGGAAGTTTATGCAGGCGCAATCTATGTTTTTCGTCGCGACGGCGCCGCTTGATGCAGGCGGTCACGTCAACCTGTCGCCGAAGGGACTGGATACGTTCCGGATTCTCGGCCCGACGACTGTCGCATATCTCGACATTTTCGGCAGTGGTGTTGAGACCATTGCACATTTGAAAGAGAACGGGCGGATCGTGGTAATGTTCTGCGCGTTCCAAGGTTCGCCGAAAATATTACGATTGCATGGACAGGGACGGGCCGTCGAAGTGCACGAGGCAGAGTTCGCGAGTCTGCAAGCTCATTTTCCAGTCTATGAAGGAACGCGCGCGATCATTGTCGTCGAGGTCAATCGCATCAGTGACTCCTGCGGCTACGGCGTGCCGCTTCTCAAGTTCGAGAAGGAACGTCGGGATTTGCCAGCCTGGTGCCGCAAAAGAGGAACGGAAGGCTTGAAGATTTACCGGCTGGAGAAGAACCGACGGAGTGTGGATGGATTGCCGGGAGTGGCAGCAGAGTAGTTGTGCGCAAATTAGTGACGCAAGTGAAATCGCGATGGAGAGCCCTGATGAAAAACGATTTCGTGACGTGTCTAGTGTGCTCGTTTCTGGCGTGCTTGTTTCTGCCGTGCAGCATGAGTGCGCAGAACGCGAATGCGCCGGAGAAGCCACTAAGTCCTTTGGAGCAGTCGTTGATGGCCGCCGAAAAGAGTTTTGTAGAGGCCGCGAAAAAGGGCGACATCGCATATTTCAAGCGCATGCTCACGGATGATTTTTCATACGTCAGCTATGACGGACAGCTGTACAACCGTCAGGACATGCTGGACGAGCGAACCGACGGCGGCTTGAATTTGCAGCCCTACGATATGAAGGTGGTGACGCTCGGCGACGGTGTAGCGATTGTGACTTACGATGTGGTGCTGCGCGTTCCGCCGGCGCAGGATCAAGGGCCGCCACCGCGGTACCAGCACTTCACCACGGTCTGGGTGAAGCAGGGGGACCTGTGGAAGATGAAGTTTCAGCAGATGACCGCATCGCATTGGGGAGATTGGTAGAAACAAACAAATCTCGAGTGTTAAATGTTAGGCGTTAGCGCCTTGCGATCCGAAGCCCACCATCCAAGGGCCGAGCCCTAAACATAGGTTGACGATTGCGCGATTACGGGCCTAGTATCGGCGGTGCGCGAGAGCAGTTGTCCGCTTCTTGCGGTTTGAAAAATTGGCAGTTCATTCGAGGTGAGGCGATGAAGCGAGCAGGGATGCTTTTTACAGCATGGCTGGTGCTTGCAACGGCGGCGATAGCCCAGATGGAAATGCCGAAACCGGGTCCGGAACATAAAAAACTCGACATGTTCGCGGGTTCATGGATGCTCGATGGCGACATGAAGGCCAGCGCGATGGGTCCGGGCGGAAAGATGACAGAGAACGAAAAGTGCGAGTGGATGGAAGGCGGATTTTTCATCGTCTGCCATGCAGATTTCAAGAGTTCCATGGGCGACGGATCGGGACTCACGCTCATGGGATATTCCCCGGACGATAAGTCCTATACGTATCGGGAGTTCAACAGTTGGGGAGAGTTCACGGATTCGAAGGGCACGGTCGACGGCGACACGTGGACATGGGTCAACGATGAGAAAATGGGTGGCATGACCATGAAGGGGCGATTCAAGATGACAATCGCCTCGCCGACCTCGTATGCCTTCAGCTACGAGATGTCGCCGGATGGAACGAAGTGGACGATGGTGATGGATGGGAAAGCGACCAAGGCAAAGTAATAGCTGTCGCTAAAAGTTCGTCCCCAGGCGCGGGGGACGGAATGGAATTTGGAATGTTGCCTCGACGTCGACTGGAGTTCCATTTTTCGTGGCCGGCTGAAACTGCCACTGTCCGATAGCCCGGCTGGCCCGCTGGTCAAGACGTTCATCGACGCCGCGAAGAACGCGCACCTGGCCTACCGTTCCGTCCGCGTGAATGATCGCATAGAGGATTACCGTTCCCGCTACGTTCTCCTGCATCAGTTGCAGAGGGTATCCAGGGTCTACTTTACGCGTGGCGGCGGGCTGAGTGATGTTTTCTGCGGGTTCATTCGGGTTTTGAGCGTGGGAGCCATGATCGTTTGACTCATGATTGAGTTCCGCAAAGCGGACGATCCAACTGCCGCCGTTTGAATTCAGGTTCGGCATGTTGAGCGTGACCGAATAAAACCGGCGATTTCCGAAGACGGCGCGTTCTGGTTCAGAAAGCTTGGTCGCGCTTTCCGGCTGCATGGTTCGAGGGGAACTGGTCACGCGAGGCGGGCGCACGCTCGCAATAAGGTTCGGGTTCACGGAGTTCGTCGAAGATTCGTTAGGATCGCCCGCAACGGGCGATGGATTCGTCGCTGTGCTTCCCACGTAAAGACCTGCGGGAACATCACCGGCGCCCTTCCTGCTTGATCCAGCGTTCTCTTTGTTGTTGCCGTTGCCATTGGCGCCAACTCCAGTGTTTCCAGCGACCGAACCGGGCGAACCTGAAGCTCCGGCGTGGCCCTCGGGCGTGGCGGCAAAAGTGCCTCGACGGTTGCCGGCGGCCAGGCTCGGCGGAGCGCCCACGGCGGGATGGAGGTTCAGCGCAATCATACGGCCCCGCGCTCCAAAGTCCCCCGACGACGCTGCAGCAGAAACCGACGGAGGCGGAGGAACGAGTTGAGGAGCGCTGCTGCCGATCGCGGAGGGACCAGAACCGCGAACGGCGCGCTGTTCGGCAACCGGAAGTTGGGGCGCAGGGGCAATCACGGAACTCGGGCCCATGTTCAGCTCGCCGAGCGGACGAGTGGACGCGTTCTCGACGCTTGGCGGAGGCGCAACGACGGCAGGTTGCGGCGCCTGGAAGGCGGACGAGTTCGAACTACGCAGGTCGGGTGGCGGAGCGACTAGCGAGTTCTGCAGCGTCGGCGAATCCCGCCGCTGCATAAGATGCGCAGTGTCGGGGGTCGGGGCCACGACGGAACTCTCCAGTTGGGGAGCGATGCGGACAATATCCGCAGCGGGGGTCAGCGGGACGGGCGGAATCGCCAGCCGTGGCTTCTCCATGCGGTCCGACCATGCCACGATGTTGGGCAGAGCGACGTCGTGTTTCAACTTGACGTCGGGTGGCGTGACGATCGTCTGCGAGCGATTGTCGGATTCGGCAGGAACAGAAATAATCGGCTGGCGCGAAAACTCCGGGTCGGCCTTCGCGGGTTGAGCCTCCTGCGGGCTGCGGGTATCGAGTGGTGGAAGATATTCTGAGGGTCGGTAATAGATCACTTGAGCATGATCGAAGGTCGGTCTCGCCACCACCTGAGGCTGCAATGCGAAAAAGCGAGTGAATCCGATGAGCAGCGCGAACGCAACCACGTGATATGCGGTCGACTGCACGAAACGGCCCAACGGCAAAGGGCGTTCGACGAATACGTCAGGCCAAAAAGGCGCAGGGGCGGAGCCGAGTTCGAGCGGCGGAAGTCGGCGCGGAAACAGCGCGTCGCGCAGATTGCCGAAGAACACTTGCGGCCCGGATGGCAACTCGACCAGTAGCCGGGGGAAGGGCACGAGTTGCTCGTCTTCGCCGGGAGGGCTGACTAAAACCATCTTACTCATAGTAGATGCGCGATAAGGCGTCTGGATAGCCGGAAGGACATCGGTTCTACCAAAATCTCTTTCGGAACCCGGCCCGGCAAATTCCGACTTTGCTTACAAATCCTTGCAAGTAAAGAGCGTTTATAATCTTGTGTTTCGGCATTCTGCCGCATTCTCACTTTAAGGACACACTTTGCTTGATTTCTTAGGAGATCTTCGACGGACTCATATGTGCGGGACGCTGCGCGCCTCAGACGCCGGCAAAAACGCCGTGCTGATGGGATGGGTAAACCGGCGGCGCGACTTGGGCAACCTCATCTTCATTGACTTGCGCGACCGAACCGGAGTGACGCAGGTTGTGCTCAACCGCGAACTCGACGTGGCGGCCCATGACAAGGCGAACGCTCTGCGCAACGAATATGTGATCGCTGTGATCGGCACGTTGAAACGGCGCGACTCCGACACGGTAAACAAGAACATTCCCACCGGCGAAGTGGAACTGGTGGCAAAAGAGATTCGCATTCTGAATGAGTCGAAGCTGCCACCGTTTTTGCCCTCGGATACAGCCCTGACCAATGAAGAGACGCGGCTGAAGTATCGCTACATCGATCTGCGGCGCGAGGTGATGCAGTTCAACATTGAGACGCGGCACAAGGTAGCGAAGGCGATCCGCGATTATCTTTCAGCCGAGGGATTTTTCGAAATTGAAACGCCCTTCATGACTCGGTCCACGCCTGAGGGCGCACGCGATTATCTGGTGCCTAGCCGCGTTCAGCCCGGGACGTTTTACGCGCTGCCCCAGTCGCCGCAATTATTCAAGCAGATCCTGATGATCTCGGGGTTCGACAAGTACTTTCAGATCGTGCGCTGCTTCCGCGATGAAGATCTGCGCGCCGATCGCCAGCCGGAGTTCACCCAGATCGATTTGGAGATGTCGTATCCGCAGCCAGAACGGGTGTGGGAAGTGGTAGAAGGATTTCTCACGGCGGCGTTCCAGGCCGCAGGCAGCGCGATCCAGACGCCGTTTCCGCGCATGGATTATGACGAGGCCATCCGGCTCTACGGGATCGACAAGCCGGATTTGCGCCTGCCCGCGTTCACCGAAGTGCGAGACTGCTTTACGCCGGAGAATCTCGAGGAACTGGCGATCAATGCGAATCTGCCGGTGATCGCGATTCGAACGCCCAAGGTCGGCGAGTTGTCGCGCAAAGAGCGCGACGACATCAAGCCCATGTTCCACGCCAAGGGCGGTGCCAAGATTTTCGAAGACTTCAAGCGCATCGGCAACAAATTCCCCGAAGCCGCGGCCGCAATCGCCAACAAGACAGCCCTGGAAGAGGGGGATCTTATCGTGCTGGTCGCCGGTTCGGCGCAAGGTGAGGCGCAGACGGCGATGCCGTCAAACCGCAAGGTTACACCCGCAGAACTCGCGATTTATGCGTCGGCGGGACTGTTGCGGCTGGCGCTGGCGCAGAAATATGCGGAGCGACACGGAATTTTCAAGAAAAGCGGCGATCCAGCGAAAGATTTTCGGTTCCTCTGGGTCACGAATTTTCCGATGTTTGAGTGGGATGAAGGCGAAAAGCAGTGGATGGCCGCGCATCATCCGTTCACCTCACCGCACGACCAGGACATGAGCTTGCTGGAAGCAGGTGTGGAGTCGGTGAATGATCCGCGATCGCCGCTAAGTGCGGTGCGGGCGCTGGCCTACGACGTGGTACTCAACGGCACGGAGCTCGGGTCTGGCTCCATTCGTATTCACCGCCAGGATATCCAGCGTAAAATCTTCCGCGCGCTCGGCATGACAGACGAAGAGGCAAAATCTCGCTTCGGATTTTTCCTGGAAGCGCTGGAGTATGGCACGCCTCCGCACGGAGGGATCGCGCTCGGCCTGGATCGCATCGTGATGATTTTGACGGGCGCTGAAAGCCTGCGGGAGGTGATCCCCTTCCCCAAGACGGCGCGCGCAGTCGACTTAATGGTGGATGCGCCGACTCCGGTGAATGAGCGACAGTTGCGGGAGTTGGGGATCGCGGTGAAGGAGAGCTGAGCCTCTCGACGGTGAGCAACTTGGAATCTTAACCACAGAGGTCACAGGAACACGGAGCCAGAAAGCCCTCTGTGGCCTCTATGGTTCACGAGAACACGGCGTCTTCCGATATTTTCGACGAATTCTTCTACCCATGCGAAAACAAATTCAGAAGCTCCTCTTTCCGGTTTTGGCGAGCTTTGTCTTTTCTGCCGCTGTTGCCAATACAATCGGTTCTCCTCAACCACCTACGACCGAAGCCTCTGGGATCGTTGAGCAGGGCAAGTTTACGCTGCACAAATTTGAGCAGGCGATCGGTCAAGAGAACTACGAGATCAGCCGCGACGGCGACTCCGTCGTAGTGAAGATGGATTTCAAGTTTACCGACCGGGGCACGCCGGTTCCGCTGACGGCGACGTTTCGCGGGGCGCAGGACCTGACTCCGCAGGCATTTGAGATCAAAGGCCAGACAGCGCGCCCGGTGTCAATTGACGAGGCCATAACCGTCGACGCCGGCAAAGTTCAGTTCCGCACTCGTACCAAGCAGAGCGCTTCCGCGGCGCCCACCGCACCCTTCTTCACCATTCGAGGATATGCTCCCACGACCATGCAAATGCTGATGGTGCGCTACTGGGCCACGCATGGCTCCCCGGCACAACTGGCGACGCTTCCAAGCGGCAGCGTAAAAGTGGAATCGCGCGGCCGGGACACAGTTCGAGTGGGCACAAAAGATGAGAAACTCGACCGCTTCACCATCGAGGGTCTCATCTGGGGACGCGAAACGCTTTGGTTTGATGCGAATCGCAAACTCGTCGCCGCCGTCACCACCGACGCAGAATTCGATCACTTTGAAGCGATTCGCGACGGCTACGAGAGTGCGTTGGGCGATTTCGTGGGACGGGCAGGCGCGGATGGCATGAGCGCCCTCGCCGAGGTGTCAAAAGGGATTTCGGGCAGCCGCGCATCGACGATCGCGATTGTCGGCGGCACCCTGATCGACGGTACGGGCGCCGCTCCGATTGCCGACGCGGCGGTTGTGATTCGCAAGGGACGCATCCTCGCCGTCGGTCCGCGATCGAAGGTGAGGATTCCCAAGCATGCCAACATCGTGGATGCGCACGGCAAAACCATCCTGCCCGGCCTTTGGGATATGCACGCCCACTTCGAGCAGGTTGAATGGGGGCCAATCTACCTGGCGGCGGGCGTGACCACGGTGCGCGATTGCGGCAACGAGATTGAATTCATCACTGCCGTGCGCGACGCCATCACGAAAGGTCGCGGGCTCGGTCCGAGATTGCTGTTAGCGGGCATCGTCGACGGTACGGGCCCGCTTACCATCGGCGTCGAACGCGTCGACACCCCCGAGCAGGCGCGCATGTGGACCGATCGCTATCACGCAGCGGGCTTCCAGCAAATGAAGATTTACAGTTCGGTGAAACTCGAAGAACTGAAGATTGTCGCCGATGAGGCGCATCGCCTGGGTATGACGGTTACCGGACACGTCCCGGAAGGATTGAACGCGTACCAAACGATTGAAGCGGGGCAAGATCAGATCAACCACATCGAATTCATCGCCGATATTATGCACTCCCCGTACCCCTCCGAGATGAGCCGAATCGAGAAGATGAAGGCCACGGCCAATCTTGACCTCGACTCTGCCGACGCGCAGAAGGCGCTGTTGTTCCTGAAGGAACATCACACGGTCGTCGATCCGACCATGGCGTTGTTCGAGTTCTATACCGCGACGACGGCAAAACCTCCCGCCACGTTTGAACCCGGCGTCAACAAGGTCGCTCCCGAACTCGCCGAGCAACTCACCGACGTCGCGCCGCCGACAGAGCGGTCGGAAATTGACGAAAAGGTGTTCGAAAAGGAATTAGCGATCGTCGGAGCGCTGCATCGAGCGGGGATTCCGGTCGTAGCCGGTACGGATCAAACCGTCCCCGGCCACAGCCTGCACCGCGAAATCGAACTGTACGTGCAGGCCGGATTCACGCCGCTGGAGGCCATCCAAGCCGCGACGATCGTGCCCGCACGGGCGATGGGTTTGGATAAAGAATCGGGCACCATCGAGAACGCAAAGCGCGGCGACCTGATTCTGGTGAACGGCAATCCTCTCGACGACATTCACAACATCAGAAATGTCGAATATGTGATCACCGGCGGGACCATCTATCACACTGCCGAACTCTGGCAAAGCGTCGGGTTCAAGCCCTGAAAGCGGCGGTCCTCGAGCGCCGGTGTCTCGCCGGCTGTGCGAGGGCCGACTCGCCCTCGCAGCGGTCGGCGGCGCTACTCCGAGCTATGCTAGTCTGCCCTTTATGGCAAACCGTGTTTCAGTAAGCCCCAAGAACCCTTCGACTAAGAATAAGAACAAGAGAAATGGAGCGCCGGCAGCTCCCCCGCTCCGCCCGGCCGCGTCCAGCAAACAGTTCCTCAGCGACAAAGTCGGTCATTTCACAGAGTCCGTCATCCGTGAAATGACGCGCCAGGCGATGCTGCATGGCGCCGTGAATCTCGCCCAAGGATTCCCCGACTTCCCTGCTCCTCAAGAGATCAAACAGGCCGCGCAACAAGCCGTTGCGGCAGACGTGAATCAATATGCGATTACCTGGGGCGCGAAAAATCTGCGGAACGCAATTGCTCGGCAGATGGGCGTTTGGCAAGGGATCACCGTCGATCCAGAAAAAGAGATCACGGTGTGCTGCGGATCGACGGAAGCGATGATTTCGACTCTGCTTGCGGTTTGCAATGCTGGCGATGAAGTCGTGATCTTCGAGCCCTTCTACGAAAACTACGGACCCGACTCTGTGCTCAGCGGGGCCAAGCCGAAGTTTGTAAAGCTGCGTCCGCCGGCGACCGACGGCGGCGAATGGACGTTCGACGACAAAGAATTGCGCCACGCCTTCGACAAACATACCAAGGCGATCATTCTCAACACGCCGAACAATCCGACGGGTAAGGTCTTCACGCGCGCCGAATTGGAGTTGATCCGCGACCTGTGCGTCGAGTTCGACGTGCTGGCCATTACCGACGAGATTTACGAGCACATTTTGTACGAAGGGACCGAGCATGTCGCCATGGTGTCGCTCGAAGGAATGCGCGAGCGAACCGTCACGATCAATGGGATGTCGAAGACCTACAGCGTCACGGGATGGCGCGTGGGATGGGCCGTTGCGCCAGAGAAAATCACGAATGCGATCCGCAAGGTGCACGATTTTCTGACAGTCGGCGCACCGGCGCCCTTGCAGGAAGCGGGCGCCACGGCGCTAAGCTTGCCAGCCCAGTATTACGCGAAGCTGGCCGAGGGATACCGTGTGCGGCGCGATCATCTCATGCCCGCGCTGACGACGGCCGGGTTCCGATGCTTCCGTCCGCGCGGCGCTTACTACATTATGACGGATATTTCTGCGTTCGGGTTTAGCGACGATGTGACTTTTGCAAAGTATCTGGTGCAGGAAATTGGGGTGGCTTGCGTGCCGGGATCGAGCTTTTATCGTGACCCGCGGGATGGAGCGCGCCAGGTGCGGTTTGCGTTCTGCAAGAAGCCGGAGACGCTGGATGAAGCGGCGCACCGGTTGGGCAAGTTGCGCAATTGAATTCGCTATCAGCACGCCATAACGCAAGAAGGCTGCTGGCGAACCGCAGGTTACTGGTTGCGCTCCGAGTGGCAAAATCATTGTTCACACGACAGCCGAGGCGGCTCTGGCCACGTCAGTCTCACTTCGTGATCACCCCGCAAGCCACCCGGTCTCCTGAGTTTCCCGACGGGTCGGTCTTATAGTCGTCGGCCTTGGCGTGGACTACAATCGCCGCACCTCCGTTACTGACGAGGGAGTGCGAACCATCTTTGAGCGTTGCCTCTTTGTCTTCTATTCGAGCACTGGCTTTGCCATCGGCCCCGACAGTGAAATTCGTCATGTCGCCGGCGTGGTGGCCCTCTGGATTATCGAACCCGTGCTTCTTGTTCTCCGGATTGAAATGCCCACCGGCCGATTTGAAGTCGGGGCCTTCGCACTTGGGCGTCTGGTGAAAATGGATAGCGTGCTCTCCGGGTGTAAGGTCATGCAAGCGGAGCTCGAGGGCAACACCCGGGCCTTGATCCCAAATCGTTACGCTACCGACATCTTTGCCCTGAGCATCTTTAAGTTCAACCTTGGTCTTGGCGGCGCTCGCGGATGGGAGAACTACCAGCGCGAGGAACAATCCTAGGGCGAGACAGAGGGGTTTCATAGTCGGCCTCCCGGCAGCAGAAATTATACCCAATCCCGCCTGCCAGGTCTGTCCGGATCCGGTCAAACGATAACGCGATTGTCCACAAAGATGTGGAGTATACTGCGAGGAAGTTTCAAAAATCCTAGCAGGGAAGAGTGCAATCATGGCTTTGAATGCGGTCGAGCAGGTGGCAGATCAGGTTCCGGCGGACGATTTTCAGGCGCTCGAAGACAAAATTTATCGCACCATAGAGCTGTACAAAGCGGCACGACAGGCCCAGGCTGCCGCCGAACACGATGCGCAGCGGCTACGCCAGCAAATGGAGGACCGGGAACAGGAATTGGTATCCCTGCGCCACGAGACTGTTCGGCTGAAGAAAGAGCGGGAGGAGATCCGCGGGCGCGTCGAAAAGATGCTGGAACAGATCGAGTCAATTGCTCAAGCCAGCTGACAGCCGCTGCTGAGCGGTTCAGCAAGTACGTCCCTAGGGAGGAAACAGTTTATGGCTACGGCGACCAAAGATCAAATGGTGCGGGACCCGCAAAACTCAAGCGTTCGAGTGGAGATCTTCGACCAGGCGTACAACCTGCGAGGGTCCGATCCGGAGTACATTTTCAAGCTCGCCGAGTACGTGGACTCCAAAATGCGCGCCGTGGCCGAGGCGACCAATACGATCGATACAGTGCGGCTGGCCGTGCTGGCTGCGCTGAATATTGCCGACGAATACCATCTGCTCAAGAAGAAACACCAGGAGAACGGGGCAACCGATTACCAGAAGCGGGCGCATCTATTAGCCAATGCGCTGGATGAAGTTCTGGGCAGCGAGCACCGCAAGGCAGGATAGTCTGCCTCGCGCCGTACCATGCTTCCTCCTGCTGCTCCTCGGCACCATCGCCTTTCCGCAAGAAACCACTCTCCGTACCCAAACCAATCTTGTGCTGATTCCTGCGCTGGTCAAAGACCAGCAAGAGGGAATCCTGTATGGGCTGCAGGCAAAGGACTTCCTCGTGGAAGACGATGGCGTTGAGCAGACCGTGCGCCTGGACGAAGCGCCGGAAGCGCAGCCGATCTCGCTGGTCGTTGCGATTCAGCGGGGTCGCCGAGCTGCCTACGAGTTTCCACGAATGCAGGGTCTGAAGTCGATGCTGGACCCGCTGTTTGCGCTGGGAACCGCCAGAGTTGCGGTGGTCGAGTTTGACAGCCAGGTTGAAGTGTCGAGGAATTTCACCGAGGACGCCAGCCTGGTCGAAGACGATTTGAAGGACCTGCAGCCCGGAGATGACGGGGCAGCGATCCTGGATGTGATCGACTCATCGGTGAACCTGCTCAAAAAGGAACCGGTGGAGCGGCTACGCGTGCTCCTGCTGATCAGTGAAACCCGCGACCATGGCAGCCATGTAAAGCTGGAGGACACTGTGGCGGCGATCGGGCAGAGCAACGCCGTGATGTACGCGCTGGCGTTTTCGCCGGCTCTCTCCAACATTCTCGATACGGGCCGCGGAACCAACAAGAACGAGATGCACCAGGGCGTTAACTTCCTGGACCTTCTCTACCGCACCGCACAGGCCATGAAGAAAAATGTTCCGAGCACCATCGCTTCCATGACCGGTGGAGAGTATGAGCTTTTCGCGACGCGGAAGAAATTTGAAGTGCGAATGAACGACTTCACCAATCATCTGCACAGCCGGTACCTTTTGAGTTTCGCGCCTAAGAGCCCGCATCCCGGCCTGCATCAGATTCGAGTGCGATTGCGAGCGGAATCGAAAGACACCGCCGGCGCCACCGTTCTGGCACGAAGCAGCTATTGGGCTGAGGGAGCAAAGGAGTGAGAGGATCATCCCGTCTTGGTCGGCAAAAACAGCGTGAGCGCACCGAGGAACATTTAGCAGCACGATCCTGCCGGATGGGCTGGATCTTCTGGAGAAGAAGGGCTCGAAACTCGTGACCCTGGAGGTTAGCGAAAAGCGATCCGGTGTATGCGAGGGATCCGGATGCCGGGTCGAAGTATGGCGGCACCCTGTTGGAGCAGTGGATGGATGCGCGGAAGATCAAGTATCCGCCGGTGATGGAGAAGCCCTATAAGGAGTCGCGGGAAATTTGTCAGTGAGGTCGAGACTCAACCTTGCTTGGGCGTGATTTCTGATTGAGGGAAGGTCCCAATCCCCAACCTCTCCTAAAGTGGGCGAGAAGGATGGGCACCCGCGACTTTCCCCTATAATCAAAAGATTCGTTATGGCTGCCATTCTTGAGCGGATTGTTGCGGCTTCGCGGGTGCGGGTGGCGGAAGCCAAGCGCGTGGCGGACTGGCGCGAAATGGAGCGGCGGGCCGAAATGCATGTGCCGCGCGGGTTTCGGCGGGCGCTGCAGGCGAAAAGCCGTGACGGAGTGGCGGTGATTGCGGAGTTGAAAAAAGCGTCGCCGTCGAAGGGTTTGATTCGGGCGGATTTTCCTCCGGCGGGACTGGCGCGGGAACTGGAGGCTGCGGGGGCAGCGGCGCTTTCCGTGCTGACGGATGAAGAATTCTTTCAAGGGTCGCTGAGGAATCTCGAGGAGGCTTCAGGAGCAGTCGCAATTCCCTGCCTGCGCAAGGATTTTATTGTAGATGAGTTTCAGTTGGTCGAGGCGCGGGCGCATTCGGCCGATGCGGTTTTATTGATTGTGGCCGCCCTGTCTTCGGAGGAGTTGCGTACGCTTGCGGCTAGAGCACGGCGGCATGGGCTGGATGTTCTGTGTGAAGTGCACGACGGTGAAGAGTTGAAGCGGGCGCTGGATGCAGGATGCGATTTGATTGGCGTGAATACACGCGATTTGCGCACGTTTAAGGTTGATCTGGAGACGGCGTTTCAGTTGGCCGAGCGATTTCCCGCAGATGTGGTGCGAGTGGCGGAGAGCGGAATTCATTCTGCCGTAGACGTGGCGCGGCTGCGGGCGGCCAAGTATGACGCGTTTCTGGTGGGCGAGTCGCTGATGCGGGCGGATTCGCCCGGAGATGCCCTACGGGAATTGATGCGGGTTCCGAGCGAGGCGAGCCGGCCACTCATCGGCCGGTGAAGTCGGCTTTCCTTTTGACCCGAAATTGACAATTCGGCGAACTTGGAGCGACAAGCGCGGAACGAAAAACGGTTCTCATGACTTGGGTAAAGATCTGCGGGATGACGAATCTGGAGGACGCGCTCGTTGCGGTGGAAGCGGGGGCGGATGCGGTGGGGTTCGTGTTTTATGAGAAGAGTCCGCGGAACGTGAGCGTTGAGGTGGTGCGGGAGATTGTGGCGAAACTGCCGGAGAGTATGGAGAAGGTGGGAGTGTTTGTGAATGAGAATGAGGGAACGATCGGCTCAGTCATCGATGGCACTGGGATCTCGGCTGTGCAGATGCACGGCGACAATGAAGATCCGCGGGTCGCAGATCTGGTCGTTAGGAGTCGGCCTCATGTCAAGGTATTGGCGGCGATTTCGATGCATCATCCGAATCCGCAAGGCCAGGCGATGGTGTGGCATTTAGATGTGGTCAGAGCATTTCTCGTCGACTCTGGATCTGCGGCTAAGCCCGGAGGGACTGGGGAGACTTTCGATTGGGATGCGGCTGCTCCAGTGGTAGCCGAAATCAAGAGGATCGGAAGAGTCGTGGCGGCGGGTGGACTTTCAGCGGAGAACATTGCCGAGGCGATTGTGATCTTGAAGCCCTGGGGAGTGGATGTGGTGTCGGGGGTTGAGGCGCGACCGGGGAAGAAAGATCCGGGGAAGGTGCGGGCGTTCGTGCGGGCGGTGCGAGAGATCGATC
>Ga0070766_10000749_pt1 | contig 14897 bp, 15 predicted proteins | sample HubBroMetageWFT6_FD_69782 | JGI IMG/M metagenome (GOLD analysis project Ga0070766, IMG submission 69782) | Warmed and freeze-thawed soil microbial communities from the Hubbard Brook experimental Forest, New Hampshire - Hubbard Brook CCASE Soil... | ecosystem: Environmental > Terrestrial > Soil...
AGCCGTCGATCGCTGGCCCGAAGCGACCTTTTCAAACTGACCATCGCCCATGCCGAGCGATCCGGCACCAGTCCCGAGCGTGACCCCCGCAGACGAGGCGAGCATCCGCCAATGTACCCAGAGCGAACGTGGGCGCGGCGGACCGAAAGACAACCAATGTGCGGCAGCGATCAGTCGATTCGGGACCGATGGCGATAGAGTCTCCGAGCAACGATGAAGCATGTCGTCGGATGGGTAGTCCTCGGGGGCGTTCTGGGCGCCGCTAGCCCCATCGACCCGCTCGGCTTGGTTGTAGCCGTCATTGTCCTCGGCATCTTGGTTGGGGCGAAGATGCGGACGACATCTCCGGGACTGGCACTAGTCGGTGCAGGGGTCGGTGCCACAGTTGTGCTGCTTGTGGTTGAGCGCTCGTCTCCGGATGTGGTTACCGTTGGGGTTCCATTGACCCTCGGAGTCACGTTCCTCGGCGGCTTGTGGGCCCATGTGATACGCCGGCAAGGGGCACTCGCCGCGAAGCCCCTGGGCCGACCTAAAGAGTCGTGAACGTCGGGGCAAGCCGCGCTCGAAGTGTCCGCGGCCGCGAGCCGCATACGCATCTACAAGCTCCAGGCGGGTCACCTTCGACCAAGCCAGCATCGCAAAGGTACCCGAGGAGATGGATCAGAGCGCGCTCCTCAGGCGCTGGAGTTGGTTCAGCTCGGGTCCAACGGGAACTACCCACGGCTGCCAAGAATGACGAAGACGACTAGTAGAGCGACCAAAACGATGAGGAACGAGAGGACGATGCGACGAAGTTTTGGAGAGCGGTCAAATGGTGTGTTTCCTGGAAGAGAGAATCCGGCGAGTTGGAGACCTGGTGCGACTGCATCCAACTCGGGTTTGGAATTGACGAATTTGCGGTGAAGGGGGCCGATGCCCAGATCGCAGACGACCTTGTCAATCGACTCACTACTGAACACTCCAGCCGGAATGCTTAGCACGGGGGCATCCTGTTGGTCTCGGAACACGATGAGGTTGCGAGTGCGCTTCCTCGACGTGATCAGCAGGAGGATGACCGTGCTTATTGCCGATCGGGCACAGACGACCTGATTGCCTTGCCAGTCCGTGTATCGCACTTGGTCCTCATCGACGGCCAGACTTGAGTGTTCCCGCTCGCCCCGAAACCTTTGACGTACTCGTGGGTAGCCGACGACAAGGAGCGCAATGGCGGCAACCAAATATGCCGCGGCGATGAACCGAAGTAGGGGTAGGAAAACAGATGCACCGACGAGGACCACCAACGGCATTGCCACGGCTGCAAATGCCGACACCACGAAGAGTGGCGATGGGCCATGGTCCGCAGCCAACGGGCGCGCTGTTGGAGCGGCCAGGCCTCCCGAATCATCCATAGCAGTGTCCCGCAGTATCGCCGGCGGCGAACCGGGTTGTGGTGCTCTGACCGGGAATAACGACCTTTCCTGCAAAGGGTGTCAATCCCCGCGGTTGAGGCCGGATGCCGCTGCTCGTGCCGAGATGTGGCAGGCCAGCGCATAGATAGCGCCTACAGTTAGAGCCGCCACGTCGTCGGCCGGTCAGGGTCGTACACGCAGAAGCTGCCGGTGCGCACAGCGTGCCGTAGATGTCTGCCGAGGGCTGGGTGCGCTGCCGCAATGTGCTTGATCGAGTTGCGCACACGCCAGGTGACCGCCTTGCGCGCCCTTTCAGCCGGATCCAATGCAAGGCGCGGCTTTCCGGCTAGGCCCACCGCAGCGCCGAGCTCCGCGAGGAGAAACGTGCGCTCATCGCGTGCGCGGCCCGCCCGATGAGGGTCGTTGAACCTCTCGGCGTCCCTGATGACCTCGTCCAGGTCGACCAACCGAGCCCGGTATTGTGCCCTGGCCTCCGCGTCGAGCATCTCGCCCACGTCACCCTCGGTGCCCAGGCCGTGGACGGATGACATCTCTATTCGGCCAGGGCCGCCGGCCGCCAGCTCAACCGCGGCAATGCTCTCACCATTGGCGGCGATCAGTTTGGCCACGTCGCGCATGCCCTTGCTGTCTTTGATGCGCGCCACGGTCCCGGCATAGGCCAATGACCAGAACTCTCCTTCCTTGATGAAGGAGTTTTCAACAACCACTGCGGCGCCCTCTGGCTCCGCAGGTTCTGCGACAACTGCGCGCGCCGCAGCGAGCGCCTCCGCCCGGGTTAGAGCCTCGCCCTCGTCCCAGATCGCATTCGCCGCCTCGACTTCCAGGTGCGCGCGGGCAGCTTCGATCCACTGACGACGTCGTTTCGCCTCGTCGGGCGTCTCTCTGTAGCCCGCACGCGTGAGGTCGGCCCGGCTGGCGCCGAGCAAACGGATACCGGTGGAATGGTCGCCTCGCTGAATCGCCAGGATGGCAGCGTTCTCGATGAGGTATCCGGCACTGGAGGGGTCGGGATATGTCTCCGCGTTGAGCTCATGGAGGAGCAGCCGCGATGCTGCTGCCGTGTCACCACTGTCCATGGCCGAATCGACAACGCTGACGGCCAGCGCCGATCCCCAAGACACGTTGTCAAAATCAACCGCGATAGCGCGGGCCTCCCGGAACAGGTCGAGAGCGTTCCGATGGTCTCCCTTTGCCGCTGCCAACACAGCCGGCGCCCACAGCGCCCACATCAGCCGTGCCGGGCTCCCTGAACGACGTGCCGCAGCCATCACCTCCTCGGCTGTCGCGCGCAATGCGTCGAGGTCGCCAACCACGTACTCTGCGAGCGCGCGGGCGACAAGCACCATCACTAGGTCAGGCAGGCCACTGCACTCAGCGGTGATGCGGTACGCCTCATCCAGGAGAATGAGCGCCCTGCGTGCGTCACCTATCTCACTCGAAAGCCACCCCTCCATAGACAGGGCTCGAGCTCGCTGCCGCCCGGTCGACACGGCTGCCTGCCGCGCCCAGGCCGCTCCCTCGCTATAGAGGCCGCGGTGTCTTCAGTACACGAGCAACGCCGTGGCGAGGCGCGATGCCGTCCCGTGATCCTTGTCGAACCCCCAGGCTAGGGCGGCGCGGAAATTGGCAAGCTCGGAGTCGAGCCGGTACATCCAGGGCTGGTCTGGACCCCCGATGATCGGCTCCTCCGCCGCCTCGGCCAGATCGGCGAGATAACTGAGGTATCGCCGTCGCGTCGATGTCTCATCGCCGTGGGGATCAGCCCGGAGTTGCTCGGCGGCATATTGCCGCACCGGCTCGAGGAGACGGTACCTCGCCTCATCGGCGCTCGTGTCCGCGACCACCAGCGAGCGCGTCACGAGCGCCGTGATCAGCTCCAGTGGTGAGCCATCATCGTGATCGGCACCGCTGAGGATAGCGTCCGCGCCCTCAAGCGAGAATCCTCCGACGAACACCGACAGCCGCGCGAAGGCGGTTGCCTGCTGGGGCGTCAGCAGACGCTCACTCCAATCCAGCGCCGCGTGGATGCTGCGATGTCGGGTTGGACGACCGACGTCGGAACGCCCCAGCAGCAACAGGCTCTCGTCGAGCCGGTCTCGCACCTGCTTCAGAGACAACACAGGCACCCACGCCGCCGCCAGCTCCAGCGCGAGTGGGAGACCATCGAGCCGCCGGCAGATATCTGCGACGTCACCATGGGTGCCCGGCCGCAGTTCGCCGTTGCCATCGAGCAGCTGAGCGCGATCAGCAAACAGCTGCATCGCCTCACTCATCGTCTCGGGATCGCGGTGCGAACCCGTCGACTCCGATAGCTGCAGCGGCGGGAGAGGTATCACCCGCTCTCCCATCACGTCCAGCGCCTCCCTGCTCGTGGCCAGAATGGACAGGCCGGAGCAATGGGTCAGCAGGCGCCAGCTCGCTTCCGCCGCGCCTTTGCGCACGTGCTCACAGTTGTCGAGGATCAGCAGGTGGCGGCCATGGCCGAGCCGCCAGGCCGCCCGCTCCAAAGCGCTGGTCAGCCCTTCTCTGGCCGCCGAGATCGTTTCGGCAATGGCCGTGGCTACGAGGTCATTGCTGCCGATGCGCGCCAACTCGACGACCCAAACTCCTGCCGGGAAGTCGAAAGCTGCTCCCTGCGCGAACTCCATGGCGACCCGCGTCTTGCCGACTCCCCCGGTGCCCGTGACTGTGACCAGCCGGTCGGTCGCGAGCAGCGCCCTGAGGTGAGCGATTTCCCGCCGTCGCCCACAAAAGGTCGACAGCTCGATCGGTAGATTCGGCTCCGACAGCAGGCGTATGGCCATGCGGCCCTACGGTACGTGCCGGATGGGGGAGGGTCAACCGCTGGCCCGTCGCAGTGGGCCGTTGCCGACCGGATACGGCAAGGGGTGGGCGGCGCACTACGCGTCGCCCACCCGGCGTCATCACTGAGCCTGGTCGACTTCTGACCAGGCTCAGCCGTCACCTTCCCGCTGGACGATGAATCCATGTGTTGCCCCAGCTGCATCGTTGTATGTGCCGAGCAAGATCCCATGGTCATTAATGGACTGAAGGTTGCTGCTCACTCCCTTGGGGTCGTCGACGGTGGTCCATCTGCCGTCACGCAGGACATATCCATGGGAGACATTGCCGCCGTCGATGTAGTAGCCCACCAGGGTGCCGTTGTCGTTGATGGTGAAGCCGATCGTGCCTTGACCAGTTGCGGTGCCGGCCTTGGGGTCGTTGAACTCCCGGAAGCGTCCGTCTCGATACAGGACAGCGTGTTGCACGTTGTTCTTGTCGTGGTAGCCACCGGCGATCACTCCGTGATCGTTCACCGTGACGAGGTAGGTTCCCCCGTTCGGTGCAAGAGCGGAACCCTCTTCAGGATCATCGACGGTCGACCATATCGCGTCGCGCATCGTGAACCCATGCAGGTGGCCGGTTGCGTCGACCATCAGGCCCACGATAAACCCCGATCCGTTGCTGCCCTGAGGGACGGTGCCCTGGCCGGCGGCGGTGCCGGCGTTTGGATCATTGATCGCAATGTAGTGCCCGTGGCGAAGCATGAAGCCACGGTAGGCATTGCCGCTGTCGACGTAGTATCCGACCACGGTTCCGTCCGACGTGATGCCGATGGGATTGGTCCCCTGAAACGGCGCAGTGCCCGCATGCGGGTCATTGATCGCCGTGAACCGTCCGTCATGGAAGAGGAAGCCAAAGTTGTCATTGTTGCCGTCCACCCAGTCCCCGACAACGTCGCCTCGGTTGTTGATGTCCGAGGCGAAAGTGCCCTGCCCGCTCCGTGTACCCGCCCCTGGGTGGTCCAAGGTCACAAAGTCGCCGTCGTGCTGCGTGCCCGTCTGCGCCTGCCCCGGGACCGGCGAAAGGGCAAACCCGGCGATGGCGACAGCGATCGGCAGCACGAGATGCCTCCTGGTACCCCTTGCTCCATACAGACCCATACCCGTGCCTCCTCAAGGGGCCGCCCCATCTGAGCGTCGTCACCCTCACCAGGTACGGCGCTAGGAAGGTCCTCGCGATGCCAGGTTCATCGAAAGTGTCTGGTCGACAGTTCGATCCCGTTCCTCGGCACCATATTGTTCGGGCGGCGACCGATCAAAATGAGGTGGTTGCCGGCGGGGCAACCAAGTTGTAGTTGGCTATCCAGTTGCGTCGTGCGGGCAGTCTGGTTGTAGCGAGCAGAAGCGGGGCGAGCATCGACTCACTCCAGCGGGGCGGGCCGAGGAACATCGCCGCGACTCTCCACCCGACCGCCTAATCACGAGTCCCGGCAAAGTCGGCCAAGACGGACAGTGTGCCCCCATGGCAGGGGGGAGGGAGTGAGGCCAACTGGGGTGTCGCTGGGGTTGGCCTTCCGGTCACCGGCTCGGTGTCGACCCGCGCCTCGGTTACGGCCGACTCGACTTCCACGACCGGCAAAAATTCGGAAGGCCGAGTCCGGAGCAACAGCCCAGCTGCAACCGCCGCACCCAGGACCAAAACCGCGGCGACGGCAAATCCCCATACCCATGAGCTGGTTGTGGCGGCTGCCAACGTCGCCGGAGTCGGATGACGCGTCCGCAGGGCAGCGAATCGCGCTGCTGACACCGCGGTCAGGAGGCCGATGCCGATCGATCCACCCACCTGCTGGCTCGCATTGAGCAGCGCAGAGGCGACCCCGGTGTCCTCGCGAGGGACCCCGGCGACCGCCAAGGACATCATGCTTACGAAGGCTGCCCCGTCGCCGCCGCCGATCAGGACCAGGGAAGGGAGGATGTCGAGATACCCGGTGGTGCTTGAGATCCGTACCAGCAGGGCGAGCCCGGCCGCGGCCATCAGGAATCCTGTCGTCAAGATGCGACGGGCTCCCGCTCGAGTGAGGATTCTCGATCCGATGGTGGCGCTGGCGATGCTTGTGGCGGTCACAGCCAGGTACCCGAGTCCCGTCCTCACCGCGGAGTAGTGCAGCACCTGCTGCATGTACAACGTGAGGAAGAAAAACATCGCGAAGACGCCTGCTCCGGCGAGCAGCATGCCGACGTCCGCCGCGACAAGGCTGCGGCTCCGAAACAGTCGCGGTGGCACGAGCGGGTGACGGCCCCGGACCTGGAGGACCACGAAGACTCCGAGAAGGAGACCAGCGGCCACGAAGACGCCAACTGTGCTCCCCGACCCCCAACCCCACTGGTTCGCGCTGACCAACCCGAAAACCAGCGCGGCGACGCCGCCGGTGACCGATACCGCCCCGGCGAGGTCGAAGCCCCCGGGCACAGGTTCACGCGTCTCGGCGATGAGATACAGCGAAGCGAAGGCGGCGAAGGCGCCAATCGGCACGTTTACGAAAAACGCCCACCGCCAACTCAGCCAGGTTACGAGGGCACCACCGGCCACCAGACCGACTGCCGCTCCGGTGCTGGCGATGGCGCCCCACACCCCGAGCGCGCGGTTGCGCTCGTCGCCCTCGGTGAAGATGACCGTCACCAGACTGAGGGCTGCGGGGGCCATGAACGCAGCCCCCAAGCCCTCGACCGCTCGCCCGGCAATCAGCACTCCGGGGGAGGTCGCGAGGCCACACAGTAGACTGGCCGCCACAAAGCCGACGACTCCTGAGACGAAGACCAGGCGCCGGCCGTAGCGGTCGGCCACCCTACCTCCGAGGAGCAGAAACCCTCCGAAGGCCAAAACATAGGCATTGACCACCCACGCGAGATCGGACGTCGAGGAGAAGTGCAGGGCTCGCTGGATCGAGGGCAAGGCGACGTACACGACTGTCGCGTCGAGCACCACCATCAGGTCGGCCAGAGCCAGGGCAACCAGGGCCGCCCGCTTGTTCGAGGTCATTCCGGGGGTTCCAGCCTCGCTAAGGGGGTGTGTCAACGATTGATGAGGTTGTCCGGGCTGGTGGCGCCAACGTCAGGTAGCGACATGCGCCATAGCTTGGCTGAGCCAATCGGCGCCGATAGCCCGACCGAGTCAGCGCGGCTCCGCGTACTGAGAGGCGAAGAGGTAGCTGACCGCGAGGCTGCGGTACGGTCGCCAACGGTCCGACACCGCAACCAACTCTGCTTCGGAGGGAACGTGGTCGAAACCGTAGATCCGTTGGATCGCCCGACGCAGCGCGAGATCGCCGGTGAGAAAAACGTCTGGCCTGTTCAGCGCGACGAGCAAGAAACCGTGTGCCGACCACGGTCCGATGCCCGGCACCTCGGTCAGAACTGCCTCGACTTCTTCGTCTGTCATGCGCTTGAGCTCCGCATCGCTCAACCGCCCATCCACGAATCGCTCCGCGAGCGCTCGCAGCGTGACGCCCTTGCGAGCCGACAGCCCGGCAGTCCTAAGTACCTCTGGATCGGCTGCCAGCAGCTCGGCCGGCGACGGCAAATGACCGCCGAACCGCTCCTCTATGCGAAACACGATCGTGCGTGTCGCAGCGACCGACAACTGCTGGCCGACGACCTGGAAAATGAGTGTCCCGAACGCATCGAGCGGCGGGAGATCGTCCATCCACGCCCGCGGGCGAAAGGATGGATGGGCGTCGATGACGCCGGCGAGCACCGGATCCGCCTTGCGAAGGAAGTCGCGAGCCTTTCCGTCGGCGAGCGCGGCGCGTTGCTGCGGACGAGCACCCACGTTCATGCCTTGAGCAGGCGCTCCGTGAGCACAATCTCGATGATCTCGGCGACGGTCTCCTCGCGGGCCCAGTCGCGCTGAAGCTCGACCGCGAGCGCGACCCAGGTGACCGGCTGCGCACCGGCCTGCACGACGCGGTCGATGCCCGTGCGATGGGCCTCCTCGCTCGTGCCACCGATCGCGTCGACGACCGGATAGACCTCATAGCCCTCTCGCATGGCATCAAGGGCAGGGAAGGCCATGCAGATCTCCGTCCAGAGAGCACACAGGATCAGCTTGCGCCGTCCGGTCGCGCGCACAGCGGCCAGGAAGTCGGCGTCCTCCCACGCGTTGGTCGACGTCCTGTCGATTGCGGGGTAGTCGTCGAGCAGCTCAGCGAGCTCCGGCACCGTTGGCTTCCCGCGTCCCGACGCGACGTTGATCGTCGAATGGACGATCGGCATGTGGAATGCCTTCGCGGTCTTCGCAGTCGAGACGATGTTCTGAAGCAAGAGGTCACGGTCCATCGACTGGACGGCGGCGAACTGAGACGGCTGGTAGTCGATCACGACGAGCGCAGCGTTGTACGGCGTCAGCAGATGATCGCCGACCGGGTCGCGTACGGGCAGGCTGGCCATCAGGGGTGCACCTGCGAGCCGTAGCCGAGGTCGAGACGGATCGATTCCATGACCCAGAATGCCGTGCTCTCGGTGAAGATGTCGGCTCCGGCGAGCACACCCGTGTACTTCTCGATCACCGGCGCCGCGGCGAGGCGGGTGGTCTCGTCGAGGTGACCCTTTGCCGCGGCCCACTTGTTCTCGCGGTAGTGAGCGTAGTACCGCCTGGGATCGACCGCGTCGATCGCCTTCTTCGAACTCTCGGAGATGTCGGTCATGTATTGCTGATGGAGCTTCACGTCGTCGCGCGTCCCCAGCCGTCCGACGTGGCCGCCGATGTAGTGCTTCCACGAGTAGGCGAGCGCATTTGCTGGCGCCTCCAGGTAACCGGGAATGTCCTCTGTGAGATTGGAGACGTACACAGGAGCCCAGCCCGGATTGACGATGTCGACCATCATGAGGGTGTCGTGATCAGGAAGATGAATGATGATGTTGTCCGGCGAATGATTGGCCCCGTGCCAGGCGAGGTCGATCCGCTCGCCCCCGATATCGAGCGTGCGTCGATCTTGGAAGGTCTCCTCATTGGGAGGCTTGGAGGGGTCATCGTCACGCAGGAGCAAACGGCGCGTCTCCTCGTGCCCGATTCGCGTGACGTTCATGCCGAACAGCGACGATGCACCAACGTGGTCGGAGTGGTGATGGGAGTAGATGAGGTAGTTGATCTTGTTGCTGACGCCGTTTGCGGCAGCAGTCTCATCGACTGCGCGCCTCAGGTTGTTCCCGATCGTCGGCGGCGCGTCGAAGAGGACAACACCGTCCGACGTGGTGAGAAAGGCCGCCTGGTAGGTGCCATCCGTGACCCAGTAAAGATTCCGCTCGATACTGGCGACGTGGTAGCCCTGCTCGTTGACGGCAGGGCCGAGCGCCGAGGGCGGGACCGGGGCGAAGTCAGGTAACTCGGACTGGTCACTTGGGCTCACCGTCTCCTCCTTAGCGTGAGTCGTTTGAAGCGAGATCACCACCATCCTGACCACCGACGCGATGCATCGAATCCTGGAAATCCCCAGTCCGCGTTCGGGCATTCGCCGCGTGTTCGACGGCCCCGCCTGATCGGTGCGGGGCTACAGAGAGCGATGTGCGAGCTGCGTCCGCGATTTGACGCCGAGCTTGCGAAACGCCTTATGTAGGTGGTACTCGACGGTGGTTGGGCTGATGAAGAGCTGCGCCGCGATCTCGCGGTTCGTGTTGCCCTGGGCGGCCAGTCGCGCCACTTGCGCCTCCTGCGGCGTGAGCTGATCGAGGCTCTCGACGGAGCGGCTGCGGGCATGCTCTCCGGTGGCTTCCAGTTCGACGCGCGCGCGTGCGGCGAACGCCTCCATGCCGACGCTGTTGAAGAAGTCATGAGCTGCCCGCAGTTGTTCCCGTGCATCGACGCGCCTGCGCTGCCGCCGCAGCCATTCACCAAACAGAAGGCGCGTGCGGGCGAGGTCGACGGCGATGCGAGTCCGACCGAGGCGATCGACTGCTTCGAGATACAGGGCTTCTGCGCGCTGATCGTCCGCGAAGAGTGCTTCCGAGCGCGCCGCTGTTCCGAGCGCCCACTCCGTGCCGGTCACCCTCGCCATTTTCGCGAGGCGAGCGCGAGTGTCGCCAGCCAGTTCAGGTTTGCCGGCGCGGGTGGCTGCTTCGATTAATTCGATCATCCACCAGTTGGATGAGCTGAGGTCCTGGGGACGCTCGGAGATTCGGGCGGCCGCTACAAAAGCATCCTCGTAGCGACTGAGCCCGTTGTACAGGACTGCCTCGGCCCAGTCGAGGATCAACAGGCCGATTCCCTCGCCGCGCTGCGTCACTTCGTCGCGACTGCCCGCGATCAGAGCAACGGCATCGGCTTCGCGACCGCGCATCGCCGCGAGTCCGACAGCGCCATATGGAGCAAGGGTTGTTCCTGTCGCATCCGTCGCGGCACGGAGTTCCTCCAGCAGCAATGTTGCGGCCGTGAGGTCGCCTGTGAAGAGGTGCGTATATATGCACATGCTGAGGGCGAGCGGCAGCTCCGCGAGCGCCCCGGCTGCTCTCGACTTCTGCACGTGGTGGGCTGCAATTTCCTCCCATCTGACGTCATCCCAGAGGAGCACGGCGGCGATGGTGGCCAGCCACTTCCAACGCAGTTGTTCGGTCATGGGCAATCCGCTCACTTCGAAGGCATTCAGCGCCTCGCGCAATTGCGGTGCGGCCGCCGAATAGCTCTCACTGAAGAGGGCGGCGAACCCCTCGAGAAGCAGCTCGGGACCGCCTCGGACGGCCGGCTTCGTGGCGGATCGGGCGGCGAGCGACACGTCCAGCGGGCGTCCACCCGGTGCGGCAAGGTGTCCGGCGAAGATCGCTGCCGACAGCGCTTGTAGGTATGTCTCGTATGCGAGCCTGGGCGACAGTGGCTCGAGGCGGCGAGCGGCGGCGAGCAACATCGTCGGCGCCTCCTTGCCATGCGTGGAGACAAAGGCGATCTGCGCGCGCAGCAAGGCCACACGGGCGCGGTCGAGCTCGTCGAGCGCCGTTGTGTCAGCCGACCCGAGCAGGCGGATCGCGTCGTCGAGTGCACCGGCACGAAACTGCATGTCAGCGGCGATGACTGAGCGCTGTGCGCGCCGCGCGGCGTCAGGTGTCAGCCTGGCAGCACGATCAAGGAAAGCCGCGGCGGCCGCGAAACCTCCACGCGCCTGGGCGCGAGCAGCCGAACGCTCGAGCTCGGCGGCAACCTCTTCATTCGGCATTGCCGCTGCTTGGGCGCGATGCCAAGCGTGTCGATCCGGATCGATATGCGGATCGGTGGCGGCGGCAAGAGCACCGTGAGCTTCGCGTCGCTCGGTTGCATCCGCCGTCTGGTAGACAACCGAGCGGACGAGCGGGTGACGCATCACCACCGAGCCGTCCAACGTCAGAAAGCCTTCAAGTTCGACTGACTGCACGGCCGTTTCAGGAATCCCGAGCAGCGCTGCCGCGCGAAAGAGCAACGCTGGGTCGCCGACCGGCTCTGCCGCCGCAAGCAGCAGGAGCCGGCGCGCATCACGAGGCAGCTTCGACAGCCGTCGAAGGTAGGTCCGCTCGATCCCGGTGGTCAGCGGCACCGCCGCCGGTAGGCCGAATCCGCCTGCGAGCTGTGAAGGCGACAGCCCACGCGGCAACTCGAGAATGGCGAGCGGGTTCCCGCCCGTCTCTGCCACGATTCGCTCGAGAACCGCCTCGTCCAACGCTGCAGGGACCACGGACTGAAGCAGTGCCCGAGCATCACGGTGACCCAGCGGTCCGACGGTCAGTTGCGGGAAACGAGTTAGCGCGTCGTCCGGTTCTCGCGTCGCGAAGACAAGCGCGATGCGCTCGGCCAGGAGGCGGCGCGCCACGAACGTGAGCGCCCGCGCCGAGGCGCCGTCGAGCCACTGCGCGTCGTCCACCAAGCAGAGCAGCGGTCGCTCCTCTGCCCCCTCAGCGAGAAGTCCGAGCACCGCGAGTCCAACGAGAAACGGGCTTGGGGCTTCTCTGGAGCTTAGACCGAACGCTGCCGAGAGAGCGTCGCGCTGGGGATCCGGCAGGCGCTGGATGAGGTTGAGGAGGGGCGAACAGAGTTGCTGCAGGGCCGCGTAGTCGATCTCAATTTCCCGCTCGACGCCCGCTGCACGAAGCGACCGAAAGTCGGAGCCTGTCTCGCTGAGACAGTCGAGCAGCGCGGTCTTGCCGATGCCGGGATCCCCATCCACGACAAGAACGGTCCCGCGACCGCCGCGTGCGCCGTCCAGGAGGCGTTCCAGCACGTCGCGCTCTCGCCGTCGGCCGAAAATGCGGCGTTCGGGGACGACGCTGACCATCGACGGATCATGTCATTCCACGAGTTCGCGAGCGTATATCGACGCGGCCAACGGCAAGCAGTCCGCACTCGGGTTCCGGCTCTACGCACAGAACCGTCCGATACCCCACGCTGATTTCAAGCGGGCGGCTTTTGAGAGGCGTATCAGCCGTAGGTCGGCACGATGGCTCCGCTTATCGGAGCTGCGGCGTCGCTGACCAGGAAGGCGATCACTTGGGCGATTGCCTCTGGCTCGACCGCTCTTGCCAGTGCCTCTGGTGGAAACAAGGCCTTGTTCTTCTCTGTGGCGATGATCTCCGGCGACACGGCGTTGACCCTGATGCCGTGAGGACGAAGCTCGATGTCGAACATCCGGACCAGGTGCACCAAGGCGGCCTTAGTCACGCTGTACGCGGCGAAGTCGGGGTTGGGCTCGATACCGGGTCTCGCCGCCACGTGGACGATTGCACCCCGTCCCCTCTCTTGCATGTAGGGGGCGACGGCCTGCGTCAGCCATAACGCGGCCCCGAGGTTCACTTCCGTCAGCTGCATCAGGCTCTGCGCAGTCACGCTGAGCGCATCACCTACCTCGAAGGCGCCGATGGTGTTCACCAGGACGTCGGGGGGGCCGACCGCGGCTGCGATTCGACTCACCAGCGGTCCCGGTGCAGAAGGATCCGTGGCGTCGGCCACCTCGCGGCGGATCTCGTCCGGGAGTTGTTTCAACCCGGCTTCGCTGCGATCCACGGCTACGACGGTCAATCCGGCGCCATGGAGCGTCAGCGCGGTGGCCCTGCCGAGACCGGTGCCGGCACCGACCACGATGGCAATAGGCGTGCTCATGATGCGAACCTCCTGGAGACGAGGGGCACCGCGTCCGGAGGACGCTCGAAGAACTGAACCTCGCCGGGGCGGACCTGTAGATCGATGCGGCCGACACCTGCCGCCTTGACACGGATGCGAATCCGGCCGGGGCCCGGTTCCGGCATCGGGACGTCCTTCCAGGTCAAGACGTCAAGGGGCCCGTATTCTCCAAGTGCGACTGTTTTGGGCATCAAGGTTCTCTCCGGGTCTGGTCCCGTGCTTCCGTCTCATAGTGAAGACGGCGCACGACGGTGGCATCCCGGAAATCCATAGTTCTCGCCGACCAACGCCGAGGGCGCTCTGATGGGCTGCTTCGTCTGAGGGTCCAGAGGAGGTGACGGGTGCTGCTCGGTCGACCGAGCGAGCTCGCTGTACTTAACCAGTTCCTGGCGGCGGCTCGGGATCGCCGCGGCTCGTCGTTCATCGAAATTCGCCGCCGCGCTAGGGACGGTCCATCCAACGCCGATGGCGCTTGCCTTGTGGGATCGAATTCCCCCGCTGGCCAGCGGGAGCTGTCTCAGGTCGACGCTGGCGCCGCAGGCGAGTAATCCCCGGTGTACCTAGCGTCGAACCCTACGCGGACCGACGAGCCAGCGCTCGCAGGTCTTGGTCGAAACCAGGAGCACGACCGCCGCCGTGGCAGCGCCTAACAGTGCGCATATCCACCAAGCGAATTCGGTGTGAGGGACCTCAAGCTGACCCGGGCAGGTGGTCCCATTCCCCCTAGTGCTCATAAAGACGTGACAAGCCCGGCTGGTTAGAAGCGCCATCCAGAGACCAACCCCGATCCCTATCGGCACGGAGAGCAACCTAAGAACGTCACCAAAGGTGCGTTTCACGATGCCGATCGTACTTGGGGCCTGCTGGGAATCTCAGCAGTCTTGAGACGGACGAGGCTCCAAGAAGGTCGCTAGGCGAGCGGCTAAGCGTCACCGCCTCTTTCGCGACCGTCACGCTTGATCAAGGCAAAATCGGTGACATGGGCACACGACGATGGGACCAACCGCGACGCCGGCTCGTCCCGGTGGATCCACCAAGCGACGAGGGCCGGGAGGAGTGGCCCTTCTACTGCGCAACCTTCCACCTCGGCGTCAGGTGGTACGTTGAGCATCAATCCGACGAGCGGTTCGGCTTCCTCAGGTCACGCCTGCTCAATACGCGCAGATCAAGGATGGCATGACGCTAGCGGAGGTGGCGGCCATCCTGGGTCCGCTCGGAGCGGGCCAGAACAATGGCAACACCAGCAGGACCACAAACGTTGTGGTGTGGTACGACCCGACGACGAAGGACACCGTCACCGTGACCTTCGTCGACGGTACGGTAACTGGTAAGGGCTCGGCTGGCTTCTGAAACCTGTTGCCGCGCTAGCACGGGTAAGGACATCCTGACGCAGGCCAGCATTCGCCAATGTCGCTAGAGGAAGTAACCCTATCCCCCAGGTCCAACAAGCAGGATGAACAACCAGAAGGTCGGGAAGGCGAGGAGAAGGATGGAAGCCACACTCGGAAGATGACTGAGCCGTCCGGAACGGACGAGGTACAGGCCGATGGTGCAGCTAGACGCCACCAGTGCAAA